>Ga0209542_10001082_pt1 | contig 65000 bp, 64 predicted proteins | sample RifCSPhighO2_01_FD_184028 | JGI IMG/M metagenome (GOLD analysis project Ga0209542, IMG submission 184028) | Soil microbial communities from Rifle, Colorado - Rifle CSP2_plank highO2_0.1 (SPAdes) (version 2) | ecosystem: Environmental > Terrestrial > Deep subsurface > Rock core/Sediment ...
TTTGAAAACGAGCTTTCCAGACAACAAAAAACACTGCTCGCAGGCAGTGTGGAATTGATAAAAAATATGGTAAATATTATTAGTAAAACCTAGTCCGAAATCGTTCTACTTGAGGGGTGCGGGTAGGGTTTAGATATTGTATACAAAATATTATAATTTTACAAATTTGTCAAGAAAAAGCTATGCCTGTTATTTTGAAATTATTTTACAGCTTTGCATGTTATATTATTTTCAAAATAAACTTATTGAAAGCCTATACCACAAATGGAAAGCTTTCCATTTGTGGTATAGAAAGTGAAAATAGAAATCTACGGTCTTGCCCTTGGGCTTCATCTCAGAGTAAGTCGTAAAAAATAAAAACACCCCCTTTAAGAGAGGTGTTTTTATTTTTCATTTACAAATTACTGACAAGCAGCAGCTGTTGTATCGCACTCTGTTGCGCAAGCTGTTGATGTTTGTGTCTTAGTTCCAGTAGAATCTACGCAGAATGTCTGACCTGTTGCACCTGAAACATCTTTCAATGTTGAGCAAGCACACCATGTAGTATTATCTGTTTGCTCTTTACAAACAGCTGTTCCTCCAGCATTTGTAATTGCAGCTGATGGACCTGTAAAGTAAGCATCTGTACAAAAAGCATCGTAGTCTCCATTTTGATCATAAAACACGGCGGCATTAGTCAAAACTGTAGCTAAGTTTCCTTTAATAGCTGCATTTTTTCCTTGATTAATATATCCTGTGACGTTAACCAATACGATAGCAGCTAAAACAGCGATAATAGCAACTACTACCAATAATTCTATAATAGTGAAACCTTTAGATTTGTTCATTTTTGATATTTCTATAGGAGTGTGGGATTTGCACAGAATCAATTGAGCTTTTGTATATTGCATATATTCAAGGCTTGAGGAATGAAACGATACCACATTATGTATCGTTGAATTCCTAAAGCGCACCTGCCTGCCGGTAGGCAGGGAAGATAGACAATATACAAGAGCCCGAAGGGAAGTGAAAAAATATATAATTTCGTCGTTATGCCTCCTTAATGTAGAGCAGAGACTACGTCTCGCTCGCCTCGCTAAAGCTTTGGCGAAGCGGGTCGGCAAGCCTAGAAATTATTTATTTTTTCACTTCTCAAGACGATTCGTGTGCAAATCCCACACTCCAAGTTAAAAAATCCGACCTTTGTTTTTCTTGAATATTATTGTTATAAAGACGCAAGACGTCTTTTAACATTTATCCAACTAATATTATTATAATATCTATATCAAAAGCTAACAATAGTAGGTTGTGGATAATTCAGAAATTCCAAGCCGAAACTAAATGGATTGGACTACGCCATAAATAGAAGAAAATACTGAAAAAGCCAATAAGGTGACAATGCCTCCCAAAACAATAATCATTATTGGTTCTAGTAATCTTGAAAAAAGATCTATCGATCTTTTTATGTCCTTGTCATAGAAACTAACAACATCCATTAAAACCTTGTCTAATTTACCAGTTTCTTCTCCCACTTTTACCATTTGCACAACAAACAACGGAAAGTATTCTTGATTTTTAATCATTACAGAACTTATTTTTTCTCCTGCTGAAACTTCTTCCTGCATTTTTGATATTATTTTCTTATACTCTGAATTATTGACGGTATCTGCTGCGATTTCTAAAGTCTTGTGAATAGGTATTCCGGCCAGAAGTAAAGTAGAAATATTTCCACAAAATCTGACTAAAAAAACCTTTTTCAAAAATTCTCCCAGTAATGGAATTTTCAAAGAAACCTTGTCGTAGTATTCTCTACCTTGTTTAGTGCTTAAATAATAAACTATGACAAATATAAAAATGGCCAAGCCAATTAACATAAATGACCAATAGTTCTGTATAAACTTATAAAAGTTTAGAACCAGTAAAGTCGTAAAAGATGGGGTAGTGCTAGATTGAGAAATAATATCTGATATTTTAGGCATAACTTCTATTATTATTATGCCCATAACGAAAGTTAGAACAACTACTAAGAAAATAGGATATATCATAGCCTGCCTGACTTCAGAAATTATATCATGCTCTCTTTCTAAATTATCCGACACATAATAAAGAGTTTTCGCTATTTGTCCTGATGCTTCACCCGATTTTATCAAATTGACATAAAAACTACTGAACACTTTCGGATGAAAGGCAAAAGCATCTGAGAGGGGAATTCCTTCTTCTACTAGACCAGCTATTTTATTTATAGTTTCTCTGAATCTTGATTTTTTAGACTGTCCAGCTAAACTAGAAAGACTTTGCACAACTGGCACACGAGACTCAAGCATAACAGCAAGCTGCCTAAAGAATATGGCTAAATCTTTCTTAGATACACCGCTACCAAAAAGTTGAAATTTAGTAATAAATTCATACTTTCCTTTATTCTCTGACAAAGAAGTGACAAATATATTATATTTTTGCAAAAGAGAAACAGCGGCTTCTTTTGAATAAGCTTCAATAGTTCCTATTTCAACCTTACCATCTTGTGTTCTGGCTCTATAACTAAATTTCATCTTTAGTTTGTAGTTTGTAGTTTGTAGTTTGTAGTTTGTAGTTTGTAGTTTGTAGTTTGTAGTCTACTCACCACTAACTACGCACTACTCACTAAAATTTATCTTAATAAATTCTTTAATTCGGAAGGATTTAAAGAATAATCCATAGCATCTTTGAGTGAAATTTCTTTCTTTAGCACGAGGTCAGACAAAGATCTGTTAAATGAGATCATACCTTCTTTCATTGATGTTTCTATGACAACAGGTATTTCGTGAGTCTTATTTTCTCTTATCAAGTTTGAGACTGCGGTGTTAGCAATCATAACTTCTACAGCAGGCGCAAAACCTCCATTAATTTTAGGAATCAATCTTTGAGATACTGCTCCAATCAAAGAAGCTGCCAACTGGAATCTTATTTGATTTTGCTGTTCAGCTGGAAAAACATCTATAATTCTATGAATTGATTGAGCTGCTGAATTAGTGTGAAGCGTTGCAAAAACTAAATGCCCCGTTTCAGCTGCTGTTATTGTTGTAGCAATAGTTTCTAAATCCCTCATTTCTCCTACCATGATAATATCTGGATTCTGCCTGAAGCTGGCCCTTAAAGCTGTTGAAAAACTATCCGTATCAAATGACACTTCTCTTTGATCAATAATCGCCTTATCTGGCTCATAAAGGTATTCTATAGGATCTTCAATAGTTATAATGTGAACAGCTCTAGTATGATTTATTTCATCTACCAAAGAAGCTAAAGTAGTTGATTTTCCCTGACCGGAAGCTCCGGTCACCAAAACTAAACCCTGTGTCTTCTTTGTAAATTCATGCAATACTGCGGGCAAAGATAGCTCTTCAATAGTTTTTATGTTAGGAGATATAGCTCTTAAGGCCAAACTTATGCTTCCTCTTTGAAAATATATATTTACCCTAAACCTAGCCTTGTTTCCTAAATCGTAAGAGAAATCAATTTCCTTTTCTTTTAAGAATTTATCTTTTTTATCTTCTTCAAGCAAACTAAAAGCTAAACCTTTAGCATCTTCCTTAGTAATTCTCTTTTCATCAGTCAAGGGAACTAATTTTCCTGTTATTCTTATAGCAGGATAGCAGTTAACTGATATTAGCAAGTCAGAGGCCTTTTCATCTATTGTTCTATCTAATAATTTTTTTAATTGGTTTGAGTAATCCATTATTTAGTTTGTAGTTTGTAGTGAGTAGTGAGTAGATTGCTAACGATATTACGTTCCCTGCCTGCCGGCAGGCAGGTACAAACTACTCACTACCAACTACTCACTATTTTAATATTTCTTTAACCTCACTAGACAATTCTTCTGGAGTCAGATTTATCTTAACAAAACTTTTAATAACTCCTAACTCGGGCAACCTAGAAAGCTCTGGGTAAGAGCTAGCCTCGTAATTAGAAGAAACAACTACTTTTATATTCTTAGTTTTTGGATCTCTTCTTATTTGCTCTAAAATATTCAAGCCATCAGCAGGACCATGACCGTCTTTGCTAAGATTCAAATCTAAAACTATTAAATCTGGATTATTATTTTTTATTTTATCCATTGCATCCTGAACAGTCTTAGCTACAAAAACATTGTATCCTTCTTTCTTAAACTGATTATAATAAACATCAAGGATAAATGGATCATCTTCAACTAATAAAATGGTTTTCATTTTTAAGCGACACTAATTACTAATTACACACTAATGTACGAATAGATATTCGTGTCATTCGGGTGATATTCGTATATTGGAGTCGCATTTCATTTTTCTTCTGTTACTCTTGATATTTCATCTATAGTTGTTTCTCCAGCTAAAACTTTAGCTATTCCTCCTTGAAACATAGTCAGCATGCCTTCTTTCTGGGCTGCTTTAAAAATTAAGCTTTCTACTGGATTTTTCAAGATTATTTCCGATAAACCATCTGTCATTGATAAAACTTCAAAAAGGCCAATTCTTCCCCTGTATCCTTTAAAGTTACATTCCTGACAACCGTTAGCTTCATAAATGAATATTTCTCCTGAAACTCTGAACTCTTTTTTAATATTAGCAGGTAAAGTTTCAAGATTTTTCATAATATAATCTTTCACCTTAAGTGGCGCCTTAACTTTTTTCTTGCAATTTTCACAGAGAGTTCTTATTAATCTCTGAGATATAGCAATTCTAAGAGTAGAAGGTATTAAGAATGGCCTTACACCCATATCTATTAATCTTGGTATTACTCCAACAGCCGAATTAGTGTGCAAAGTAGACAATACAACATGTCCAGTTAAAGCTGCGTGAGTCGCTAAGCCAGCTGTTTCTTCGTCTCTAATTTCTCCTACCATTATAATATTAGGGTCTTGTCTTAAAATTTGCCTCAGTCCTTCAGAAAAAGAATATCCTATTTCTGGTTTAACCTGTGATTGATTTACTCCATCTATAGAGTATTCTATCGGATCTTCTATTGTCACAATATTAACGCTCTCTTGGTTCAAAATTCTTAAAATAGCGTATAGAGTTGTAGTTTTTCCAGAACCAGTAGGACCTGAAGCTATAACTAATCCATAAGGCCTTTTTATAGCTTCTTGAACTAATTCGAAGTTTTTTCCAACCAATCCTATTTTATCAAATGACTTCAATCCTTCGGCTGGATCTAAAATTCTAATTTCAACTTTTTCTCCATAAAGAGTAGGTAGAGTAGCAACTCTAAAATCTATGTCTTTATTATTAATCTTGGCAGAAAACCTTCCATCTTGAGGAATTCTGTTTTCATCAATTTTCAAGTTGGCTAGAATTTTTATTCTGGAAACTATTGATGAATGGACATTTAGTGGCAAAAATAAGCTCAAGTGCAAAACTCCGTCTTGCCTAAATCTAACATTCAATTTTTCTCTTCCAGGTTCTATATGTATATCAGAAGCATTACCTTCAATGGCATGACGTAAAATAACCAACACCATTTTAATAATCGGCGCCTCTCCGCTAACATCAACCGAGGAAGAACCTTGGGCCAAGGCCACCAATATTTCTGATTTTTCTTTGCTGAATTCAGTTAAGGCTCTTTTCGTTTCTCTTTTTAGAGCGCTATATTGCTTTAATACGTCATTTAAATCATTAAGAGTTATAACATGCACATTATAACTAAAACTTCCCTTATTACTTAAGAACCTCAATGCATTTTGAGCCGATATATCTTCTGGATAAACCATTCCAACTCCGATCGCATTTCCCTTCTTAAATAAGGGAATCATTTTATAGTTAACCACAGCCTCTTCAGATATCAATTCTAAAATATCTAAAGGGATTTCTTGATCTTTATTAATCTTAAAGAACGGCAGGTTTAAAACTTTAGCCTTAAGATTAAATAAGTCATCTTCTGGCATTATTTTTTCTTTTAAAATAACTTCTTCCTGGGTATCGCCAGACTTTTCAACTTTATCTTCCAATTCAGCTGATTTTTCTTTACTTACCAGTTGTTGTTTTAATAATTCTTGTATTAAATTCATCTAATTATTAGACCTATTACGAAATAAGAATTTGCGCCTAAATTTGAAATTTTGGCTACAAATTTATAATTTTTCGTCGGCTTGCCAAAGGCAAACCTTCTTAAAATTCTAAATTTTCGCTCAAAATTTCTGCATTTCGCTTGCTAATCTTATTTCACAACAAGTCTATTTATTTAGATCCATAATAAGGTGAAAATGGATCGCCATTTACTGCTTGATATTCATCAATACTTAAAACAGTAAACTCTTTATCTTTCAGAATAGACTCAGCTTCATTCTTGTCTATAGCCATAATATTTCCTGCTACCGACTTTCCGTTCTTATCTTTAGCGGTAAATGTAAATTCTAATTTAATCTCTTCTGAAAATAGATTTAAGTTCTTTACTTTATCTGAATCTAATAGTCCTAAATCTATCTTAACATCATATTGTCCAAAAATCTCCCCCTGTTGTGAAGAAAAATTATCTAATGGGGGAAATATGAAGAATGAGAATGAGAATAGGAATATTATGGAAAACAATATCACAACCCAAGTGAATAATCTCTCCTTACTATTTGATTGTTTAAATAATATCGCCATAATAATTAGTTTGTAGTTTGTAGACTTTGTCGTTCTACTCACTATCAACTACTCGCTATCTCTAGTAGCTATGGGTTAAAATATCCATTTTAAAATATTTATCAGATTGGCTAGAATAAGGCACTCCATCAGAAGGTGTTTGAGATTCAAAAGAAATATTATAAACTTCAAAAAGTCTTGATGATTTATCAACAGAATCCAAGAATTTCTTAAAGTCGTAATATTGGCCGTATAAATCTAGGGTAAAGTTTATATTTTTAATATCTGTATTAGTAGGTTGAGAAGTTTTTGAGAAAGATATTGATTGGATTTTCAAGTTGTATTTATCTGATTCGCTTTGTAGAAAGCTTATAATATTTGCAGTAGAATCTGTTTCTGGCAAAGCGCTATTCATTTTATTTATAAAATCTTCATTAGATTTTATTTTAGAAATAACATCTGTTAGTTTTTTATAATAATCTAATTTATTTATGTATTGAGACTGAGTTTCTGATAATGACGCTGACAAATCAGAATATTCTAGGTATTTTGGAACAATAGAAAAGAAAATTATAGCAAATCCGGCTATAAGAAGAATTATTGCAATTATTAAGTTATTTGCTTTCATTTAATAAAAATTATTTTGACTCATTCAGAACAATGGGACTAGAATGATAACTGAAAATTTTCGGATCTAAAGAAATTTTTAAGATGAATAATACTCCACCCGTATCAGATACCCTTGAATCTAGGACGCTTACGCTTTTAATGTAAACAGATTTTTCTAACAACCCAACCTGTCTGCTGAAAGATTCTACATCTTTAGCTTCTCCGGATAAATTAAGTTCTGATGTATTTTCCAATAAGTTAAAGTTATAAAACCATGCGCTGGGAATTGTTTTTTCTTCTAAAAAGCTAAAAACATTAGAAGAAACATTGTGACTATTTACCAACATAGAAAAATCAACTATTTTTTTCTTATATTTAGAAAAATCTTTTTCGTACATTTTTTGTTCATCTGCACTATAATTTGAAGAATCTTTCTTTAGCGTGGCGATTTGGTTTTGCTGTAAGTTAACCTTGAATAAAATTATAAAGTAACAACATAGCACTATTATGAAATATGCAAAAGAAATTATAAGTAAATATTTACTTATTAATTTTTCTTTTTCCTTGAATTTATTGAATAAACTAAGTGCCATTTATTAAATTAGATTTCAAATTTTTGTAGTCCAAATAAAGAAGCTCCCACTGCCACCGAAAATCTAGGAGACAATTCTAAAATACTGCTTTCAAGAGATGAAGGATAAGAAATTCCAGAAAAACAATTAGGAACAGAAACTTCTTTATTAATCTGTTTTTTAAAATAATCTTTTAACCCAATCATATTAGCTGTTCCGCCAGTCAGGCAAATTTCTTGAATGGGTCGTTTTTCTTCTTTCTCAAAATTATCAACTACAACTTTAACTTCTGAAACAAGATTATCTATTAAAGATAAAACACCGCTAACAACATTCTTGTCCTGCATCATCAATCCTTCTTTAATTTTCAAGTCTTCTATTTTGTTTTTATCTATTTTTAAAACTGATTCAATCTCGTTATTAATTTTGCTAGAACTAAAATCAAAACTATAACTTTTTCTCAGATATTTTCCTTCGGTTATACTAATAGTTGAACTTTCAACTCCTATATCTAATATACACCTAATTTTTTGATCATCTTTCCCAAAAACTCTTGTTAAGCCAAAAACTTCAGCCTCTAAGGCATATAACTCCAGACCAGAAAGCCTAGCTATGATTTGATAGTCTTGAATTACTTTATTAGGAATAGCGATTAACAAAACTATCATTGAAGAATTCTTATCTTCTGGATTTTTTTTCATTATTTGCCAATCTAGGGCAACTTCTGAAATAGGCAAAGTTATAAATTGGGAAGCATTGTAGTTAATAGCTCCGGGTATTTCTTTTTGTGTCATATAGGGAATTTCAAAAGAAGTAAAAAATGTTGAAAAATCAGGTATTGAAAAAATTACCTCTTTAGTTCTTATTTTAGATTCAATTAAAATAACTCTTATTGCCTCTGCGATAGAATCATTGGAAAACTTCAAAAAACTTCCCTTTGATGGATTTTTTATAAACTCTGTCTTAAGTTCTCCGTAATTCAATAGATTATTCTTGTTTCCCGAATGAGAAATTTCTACAATTTTTATAGATCCAACACCAATATCAATTCCTATAATTTTCTTAGAAAAAAACATATTGTATAAGCTAAAAAATATCGCTGAAAATAACGATTTAAATATGAACCTGAAAAATAATAAAAATACACAGATTCATTAATTAATTATACCTTATTTACAATAAATATTGTATTGTGGATAACATTGACTTTTCAAATCAAAGAATAGATAGTTAAATCATGAAAAAACAAGTCAAAAATTTTCTTGTAGAATTAATGTTTCCTTCTTTTTGTTTGGGATGCAGAAAAGAAGGAGAATTGCTTTGCCAAGACTGCAAGGCAATTCTTGATATTTCAGAATATGATTATTGCTTATGCAATAAAGACCCTTTAAGATTACCGGCAGGATTAAATAATGATAAATGTCAAAGATGCAAATCAAAGAATCTTTCGGGTCTGTATTCTGCACTTCCCTATAATGAAAAAGCGCTAACCAAGAGAATAATTCATAATTTCAAATATGAACCCTATATTAAAAATTTATCAAAAACAATAAGTAGTATTATCCTAGAACATTTTGACCTAACTAATAAAAATACAGAAGATTTTTGGCAAAACAGTGTTTTAATTCCTATTCCAATGGATAAAAACAAGGTCAAAAGAAGGGGATATAACCAATCGGAAGAAATTGCCAAAGAAATTTCAAAACATACGCAATCTCCTGTTTTAACTGACATTCTCTTTAAAATTAAACCTACCGAACCTCAAATGAAATTATCCAAAAAAGAAAGAGAAAACAATCTAAAGGGCGCTTTTATAGCTAAAAACTTAGAAAAAATAAAAAACAAGAAGATTTTTCTTGTTGACGATGTTTATACCACTGGTTCAACCATGGAAGAATGCGCCAGTGTCCTTAGGACAGGTAGGACAAATCAAATTTTTGGAATTGTTTTTGCTAGAGAAGGGTAGAAACAACAAAAAATCACCGTTTTACGGTGATTTTTTGTTGCCTGATTACTTAGCAAGCGCACTTAGTTTCAGATTCCTTGCAACCAGAACATTTAACTACGCAATGATCTCCTCCACAGCTGTGCTCAGCATCATGATTTTCTGATTCAGCTCCGCACATATCACATTTATAGGCCATTGGAGAATCGGCATCCATACTGCACTTTTGACATGTTTTTTTGTCTTCGTTTTCCATATAATTTATTTTTTTATTTAATAATATTAAATTATTAAATTTATTATACCAAAGCCATCATAAAAATCAATTTTAGCATAATCATTGCTCATGAATAACACGATCGTCCAATCATAACATTTTCTTTATCATTTTTAAAAATAAATTTTCTAAAAAGTGTGTTATAATGGCTATTCAACAATCTTTTTATGGAGCAAGTATTAAAAAAATATTTTGGATATGGGGCATTTCGGCCACTACAAAAGGAAGTTATCCAAGAGGTACTGGCGGGGCGGGATTGCGTGGTGCTTATGCCTACCGGTGGCGGTAAATCGCTCTGCTTTCAGTTGCCCTCGTTAATGATGGAAGGAACGGCCATCGTCATTTCACCCCTTATCTCTTTAATGAAAGACCAAGTAGATGCCTTATTAGCCAACGGCATTGCCGCTGATCTTATTAATAGCACTCTAAAGCCAGCTGAAATTGCTGCAGTAATGGAAAAGGTTCAACAGGGAGCCTTGAAAATTTTATACATTGCCCCTGAACGTTTAGGGGTGCCTGGATTCCAAGAATTTCTGCAAAATCTAAAGATAAATGTTATTGCCATTGATGAGGCCCACTGCATTTCCCAATGGGGACATGATTTTCGCCCTGACTACCGCAATTTATCTACGCTAAAACAATACTTTCCTACGATTCCTATTATAGCGCTCACTGCTACAGCCACCCAGGAGGTAAGAGAGGACATTGTCACTCAACTTGCTCTTGATAATCCACGTCTGTTTGTTTCAAGCTTCAACCGCCCTAATTTACGCTATGAAGTGCTAGCTAAAAAAGATTCTTTTAATGCCATTCGCGAACTATTAGATGACTATCGAAACAAAAGTGTTATTATTTATTGTTTCTCGCGACGAGATACAGAAACTTTAGTATCACAGTTATGTCGCCATGGATTTAAGGCACTAGCTTATCACGCCGGACTCAACGCCAAAACCCGTAAAGAAAATCAGGATAAATTTATCAAAGACCAAGCTAACATTATGGTAGCCACCATTGCTTTTGGCATGGGTATTGATAAGCCAGACGTGCGATTGGTTATTCACCATAGTCTACCAAAGTCAATTGAAGGATATTACCAAGAAACCGGGCGAGCGGGCCGTGATGGACTGCCCTCACGTTGCGTTTTGTTTTTTTCATATGCTGATAAGTTTAAGCACGAATTTTTTCTGACTAATATGAGAGATGAAGACGAACGCCGCAAAGTCCAAGATAATCTAGATCAAATGATCTACTATGGAAATTTACGTAGCTGCCGTCGCCGTTTTTTACTAAACTACTTTGATGAAAAATATCAAACCGAAAATTGCAACAACTGCGATATTTGTTTGAAGCTTCCTGACCGAAAGGCTGAAGTATTTTCTTTTAAATTGCCACCTGATTTATCTGTGAAACTTAATGACAATAGCTATGACACCGTGTTATTTGAAAAATTACGAGAACTACGCACCCAAGAAGCCCAAAAATTACATGTTCCACCCTACGTAGTTTTTGGCGATAAAGCTTTGGTTCAAATGGCCACTGATTTACCAACAACTTCTAATGACTTTTTGGAAGTTTATGGCGTAGGTCAACAAAAATTAGCACAGTTTGGTGATTCATTTATGAAAGTTATCCGCGAACACAAACGTTTCAATGCCACCAAAATTATTTCTGCTTTTAGCTCAACTCAAGAAGAAACAAAAACACTAGTATTGCAAAAAATGCCTATTGACGAGATCGCTCAAATACGTAACTTAACTCCTGAAACTATTCTAACTCATATTGAAAAATTATGCGCCGAAGGCCTACCCTTATTAGCAGTGAATTATATAAAGCCCGACCCAGAACGGTTTGAAAAAATAGAGGCCGCATTTAAAGCAACTAATGAGACTCAATTAACCCCCGTCCGCCAAATCGTAGGAGAAGATTACTCCTACGAAGAAATCCGCCGCGCAAGGTTATTTTTAAAAAATTAAGATACTAAATTACAACTAAAAAGAGGTTAAAAACCTCTTTTTTATGGCGGTGTGTTTTAGTCAAAATTCGAACCTATTTTCAAGAAAATCCCGACACTGACTTTTGACGCCCGCCCCGCAAAGCGGGGCAGGCGTAGAGGCAAACCGAGAACGAACGACGAACGAATGAAACAGCTCGCGGACAAAAAACTTTCTGGGGGTGTGGGGCAAAAGGAAATTTTTTGTCCGCTCGCTGAAAGTTTTTAAATTAGTGATTACAATCTATTCTGGATATATTTTAATATTACCTGTCGAATAAATAAACCAAATCTCATCAAATTCAATTGGCGTTAATTTAATTTTTAACCCCTCTTTTTTGCAATTCGTAAATCTTCTTTTAGCCATGGAGGTTCAATGCAAGAATCTATTAGTAAAATAACTCCGTTAGCCGATTTACCGTATTTATTTTTCTTTTTGACTGGTTCAACGATATATTTCCTCCAAATATCTTGACGACTACCTCCAAAATTAACCATTTTTGTCCCCGATTGATCTGGCACAGCAGTATTCATTGCTTTTTGTAATTCGAAATCGGCAAAAACTATTTGAAACTTTTTATATCCGAACACTACATCCGCTACATTATTTTGTTCGATAACCGAGATCACTTTTTCCTTTGTGAAAACAATATTAGAATTAGATAAAAAGTTTTTGACACAGTTAATTTCATTTAATAAATTTATTTGCTGTCCCATATTTTTATTTCGGTAATTTACCAAATTTTTTTGCTCTGGAAGATTCAACATAGGTCATCTCCTTTTCAGTTGTCAAAGAACTGTCTGAGGATTGTCCGAAAATTACGAACAAAAAAACTCCTCATCTCTGTGCACAATTTAAAAATTGTACAAAGGGATGAAGAGTTAAAAACTTTCCATGGTACCACCCTTGTTTAGAATAAAAAACGTCTTAAGAGACGCCGTTATTCTCTCATCAACTCCACTCTTTTGGGTTTCAGTGATTATCCTATGATTACGGAGGAAGCCGGACTTCCACTTGCGCAGAAGTCATCATGCCCCACTATATGGGACGAATCGGGCCCAATCTCCAAAGCACTTTGCCGGAGACCCAATTAATTGATTTTGTAATTGTCAAAATTTCTTATCTCACTGTCCATGCTACCAGATTAAAAAACCTTGTCAATGCTTTTTCCTGAACCGGTGAATATATTTATATTTTAAATTTTACCAAGATATCATAAGCTATTATAGTTTACATTTTGTGTAGTAAAAAAGCCTACAAGATTTACCTTGCAGGCCATACGTTACGTGTTGTAGAAGTATAATACCCCTACTTGATGTCAATGATTTTGAATCGCTTCTTCTCTGAGCCGATTTGACCCTCGCGGACTTCTCCGACTTTTGCCATCATGACCATATTTGCCAGGGGAGCAGCGTAGGAAACATTACTATCATCGTCGCTGTCCTCTCGAAAGTTCATGTAGCTACCCACCTTGAATGTCTTAGTTACCCCAGTGGTTTCATCGAGAATAGTGACGTTTTTTCCAATCGTCACCATATCTTTGGCCAGAAACTCCACGGAGATAACCTCGGCGTTGCTTAGGACTGCATTGAGTTCCCTGGCCCTTCCAGACCACATGGCAGAGAGTCGCTGACCCTGTTCGTGTTCGAAATTGTCATGGAAGGTATCTGAACCACCTTGGCAGCTCGTGCCAATATTACCCAGAGCCTCATTGACTTTTTCGGTCATTTCTTCGATTTTCTTGCGCAGGGCAAGTAAATCTTCTGGCAAGAAGTAATACTTCACGCTTCGTCTCCTTGTGCCACTTGTTAAAACCGAGAACCCCAAGACTATCTTAAGGTTAATCAGGCTCGGTGAACTGTTTATAGCGTATACCCTTATCGTATACTTGTCAAACCTAAAAGTTTATATGAGTTGTCAAAATAATGATGAAAATTTTTACGTAAAAAGATTACTTCTTTTCAATTAAATAATCCCCTATAACTAAATAGTCCATTTCTGTGGAAAGAAAACACCTTAGAGCATCTATCGGACTCTCAACTATCGGTTCTCCCGCTAGATTAAACGATGTATCTAAAACCATTGGTATGCCAGTAATTTTATAAAATTCCTTGATCAAATTATAGTATAGACCATCATCTTTTTTAGTAACAGTTTGGATTCTACACGTTCCATCAATATGGGTAACGGCGGGTATCTCTCCAATTTTATCTTTTTTGACCGGAACAACTAATAACATAAACGGACTTTCCAAGCTAAACTCGAAGAAATCTTCCATTTTTTCTAATAAAACAGAGGCAGCAAAAGGACGAAAAGATTCTCTATGTTTTACCCTATCATTAAGTATTCCTTTCATATCTTTAAATCCTGGATTACATAAAATACTTCTGTGACCTAATGCACGAGGACCGATTTCGCTACCTCCTTGAAACCATCCAACTATTTTGTTCTCAGATATCAGTCTCGCTGTTGTTTTTTCTATATTAGATAATTTTTCATATTTAAATTGCGGTGCTTTCGGGATTACCAAATCAACAATATTCTGTAGACTCAAAAGAGTTTTTTCTATATCAATATTCTTATAAATCGATTTTCTATAATCATTTCTCCACGGAGAAACTTCCCTTTTATTGTTGTTGTAAATATAGTAACCATAAAGAACATTTCCAATACTTTGTCCCGGGTCACCCGCAGCTGGAAAAATATATAAATTTTCTATATCGGTTTCTTGCAAAACTTTTGTATTGCAAACTGTGTTTAATGCTCCCCCACCCGACATACAAAGATTTTTAATCTCCGTTTCTTTTTGAAACTTATCAATCGTAGATATAACCACTCTCTCAAATTCAGATTGAATCCAAGCGGCCATATCTTTATATTCTTCGTAATGAGCCGAAAACTTTGGCGGAACAGAGATATTATTATTTTTGCAAAACAACTCAAGGCCGTTCGCAGTATGATTTTCTAATAAATTAAAACATAATCCATTTTCCTCTTGTGTAAATAGTGGATATTTCGAGTACTTTTTAGCATCTCCGTACGAAGAAAGCCCCATCGTTTTCCCTGCATCATTCTGATGCCACCCAAAGTAAGAAGTGAAAGCTTGATATGCCGCAACAATACCTTTTTCGTAGTTATTAATAGGATTCTCTGCAATTTTTTTAAGGTTATTCCCCTTTGCTATATAAACACTTTCTGTGGAGTTATTATTACCTTTTGCATCAAATACAAACACAAGAGATTCTTCAAATGGAGATGTAAAATAGGTGGAACAAGCATGGGATAGGTGATGATCGACTCTAATGCATTTTTCTTTAGACAATCCAAATAACGACAGACCCCCATCAAAACCATTAGCTATTTTGTCACTATAATCACTAAAAACGACTAAATCTATATCACTAAGATTTATTTTATTTTGCTCTAAACAGTACTTGAGCGAGTTAATCCACCCATAAGCGTATTTGACTCTAGTTAATCTTTCTTCTGCCATTGTGGCTACAATATTCCCACCTATAAGCAAAGAACAGCCGCCATCATGGCCCACATTTATTCCAATGATTTTTTTAAACTTACCCATATTCTCTAACCAAACCTCTGATTTTTATTTTTACTATCTTTTGTAAAGATTAGTAATTTTAAATTTTCAAGATTTTTTTTATAATTTATGTCTATGCCCTCCGCACATTCCAATTCAGTGTTAGAGGTTAACATAAAGGCGAACTTTTTTACTGCATCAGTTGGAATAATGTTAAGATATTCATTCTTTAACCACCAGTTGATTTTCGGAAATCGATAACGATCAAGGCTATCAGCAGACTTAAGTAAGTCACATATATTTTTATGTTTTATATAATTTTCTTGATGCAATATGTCCTTATATTTTAAATCATGAAAATGTATGGCAGACATAACACCATCCAAATCTTTTAATTTCCACTTATTTTTTCGAGCATATTCTTGAAAAAGATTAGCTGATCTTTCACCATGCCCTTCATCACTATTATCGTTAATTCGCGAGCAATCGTGGAATAAAGCACATAAAATAAGATCATTTATCTCAATATTTCCCATATCTTTTCGTCTAAGATAGAGTAATAATATATAAATCGACACTCTTATTGCATGATTTTTACCATGAACACCTTTATGAACTTGATTATTAACATAAAATTCATCTTTAAAAAAATCCCAAGGACTTATATTGATTATCTTTTCGATAATGGTAGAAATCTTTACTATTTCCGACTTTGAAATATCAAAAACTGGCTGATTTATTTTAATCCATTCAACGGATTCTTTATCATTGTATTGATGCTTTGGCTTATTCTTCCCCATTAGAAGGTCTCTAAGACTATTTAAAATCACTTCTTCAGCTTTTTTTGTGAAGATTTTTAATTCACCATCTGACATTATTTCAATGTTCAATTCTTTTGCAATATTTTCTAAATCTTCATTTGCTTGCTGAATTTGTGTTTCATCATTAACCACCTTTTCTATCTCAAAATGATAACCCCAGTATTTACTCCATTTAATAGCAAACTCACAATCTTTGTAAATAAAATTCTGTCTTTTTTGCACACCTGTCATTACTTTTTCTGGAGTTACTATAGTATCTAGAATGAATTTAATTTTAGTAAAATCCTCTCTATGAAAAAATATTTCTGTTTCTGGAAAAACAGAACCATTTCCAATTTTATTCATTTTGAGTGAAATTTTAGCATTTCCTTTTGATGCATTATCTACCGCCTTCAATAACTTATCGCTATAAATATAATACACGACATACTTATCATCATCACCTAATGATTTTCCGTATTTTTTAAGAAAAGATAGTAATTTATCGTATCCCCTCTTTGTAAGAATACCTCTTTTTTCTACTTCAAACATTTTTTATTTAATTGCTAATAAATATAGGGAATAATCCTTCCTTTTAGGATTACATATAGTATCGTCAAATTCCCATTTTTTAATAGAACGAAAACCTATTTTTTTAATCATTTTCGAAAGATTTTTATTATCATAACCCCACCAATGAACGGTATATTTTGGGTTATCAAATTGATCCCTAAAAAGATAGTTTACTACATCAATATTTGAATTAATTTCCATGTCAGAAATTCTACTAGAATAACAGATTTCTTTTATTTTTTCAAAATATTTTTTGTTATTTAAAGAATATTCCATTAATGGTTTTCCGCAATCAGGAACAACTATTTTAAAATTACCTCCCTTTTTTAGTGTCCTAAACGCCTCTTTTAGAAAATAAATTGCCGATTTTGGAAAATCTAAATGCTCAAAAAAATGTTCACAAAAAATTTCATTAAATCTATTGTCGAGAAAAGGTAGCCCTGATCTTACGTCCCAAACTATATCTGCGGGTTTAAATATGTCTAAATTTATATAACCATTCAAAATCTTTGAACCACCACCTACCTGAAGCTTTTTCAAGTGATCAAATTTAGGAATATCTACTAAGGACATCGCCCTATTTTCCTTAAAAGATATAACTGCGTCGAGATCTTTACTTAGCTGCAAAATTGAATTATTTATATTTTGAAATAGTTCGGGATTGGTTTTTTCTACTTGAGCAATTTTATTTTTTATCTGTTCCAATATTTCCATATTATTTTTTATACTTTTTTTCTCATCATTAATTTACTCAACTCTACTAATTGCGGAGTGATTTTAACATTTATTTCATCACCTTTTATAAAAGTCAAATCGTCATCAGTATTTTTAATAACCTTTGTTTTAAATATCTTATAGTCAAGGTCTGAAGCAACTGGATTAACACCTACCTCTCCTTTCATCATTATACTATTAAATGGTATTAGTATTTCATGTTTATTCCAATAATTCCAAATTTTTATCGCTTTATAAGTATCAAAATTAATATGAAAATCAGGATAACGATTCATTTTTCTGATGATTCTATGTAGAATATGACCTACGAAGTGCGGACAAATATTATTATACTCATCCAAGTCATTATCCTTTAAGAAAAAATCTTGTTTTATTACTCCGTTAAATAAATATTCTCTAATGTAAAAAATGGAGGAATCTATCATAAATTCTTTAAATTTATCAAAATCTAGAGACAGGCTATTTATTTGTTTCTTCAATAGTTCAAAATCTGGGGTGAAAACACCCAGATTAAAATCCTTTGTCAGACCTGGCATAGTTTTAAACATTAAATCTTTAAAGTTGCCAACATAAATTTCTTTTATTTCAGAGTATTTTTTTGATTTGTCGTCATTTTGATTATAAACAATAAATTCAGAAATCATTTCAAATAAAAAGTAACCAAAGATAGGGACTTTTAAGATTGTATTGATATATAAATTATAGAAATTCTCAAATTCATTAATGACACTAGCTTTATTAAAACCATTTAATAAATAAATCAGTTCCTTAGAACTTTCGATCATACTTAGAACTATTACATCAATTTCTTTTCTTTCGTCTTTAGTCAATAAAAACTTCAACTCCTCATAAATATTAAAATGAAAATTCCCTAATTTTAAGTAATTTAAACCAGCAATTTCTTTGCCTGTCTTTTTTAGATTATTTATTTCTATAAGTAAAATTTTAGGATCGGAATCATCTTCCGAAAATAGTGGTATCTCTTTTTGAAAAATATATTTTCCAAGATTGTGCATCGAATATTCGGTTTTATTATTCTGATACACCGGAAAGCAAAATACACTTCCGACAAGGCAACCGCTACTACACATTAATTTAGACTTCTCGATGATTTCATTTTCTCTAGTTGTTATATGTGCTAAATATACTTTTTCTTGATTTCCATCATTAAAAAGCTTAGTTTTAGCCAGGGTATTTATTTTTTTATTATTTTCACCTACCCCAGCGAAGCCAAGTCTTTCAAGTTTTAATTCTTGATATAAATTAAAATGTGCTTCGTCTAAAATTTTAAAATAATCAATTTTTTCATCATTCATAAAAAGGTTTTCCGTAATACAGCAACTCTTTTAATGTTTTTGTATCATTATTTTTTAAATCCCAACTATGGCACTCAAAAGTAAAATCTTCAATTTTATTTATTTGTATAAATTGGTGATACAATTCTCTACACATACCACAAGGGTAACAAATGTGAGTTTCATTAAAATTTGGTCTTAAAATTTTTCCGACTAAAATAATTTTTATTGGTTTTGGTCTTGCAGAATCTTGATACCAATTATCTAGCACCATTCTTTCTGCACAGGTTGAACCTAAAACAGTTGATCTACGAATTGTAAAACCACTAAAATATTTACTATTCTCACATATTAAAACCGCCCCAATTTTATGCTTATCTTCTGGGTATGATTTTTCAGCAATTTCTTTGAGTTTATTTAGATCAAAATTAGTATCCATTTGAATAATATTAGGACTTACGCATTTGGGTGGTAATTCTAAGGGTAAATGGCCCTAAAATAAGGGTGAAAATTGAGCCTATTCTCCTTTAAAAGTGCTCAAACGCGTAAGTCTTAAATAATATAATAAAACTGCTTAATAAGAAACAAATCATCACCTACCCTATTTATACCATAAAAAGCTAATTTATAACAAATCCGGTTTTATTAATTCATCTTTAAAAATTCATGATTGGTTAGTCCACATATTAGACTTGTTTTTCAATAAATAACCTCCTCCCCGCCCTTCGGCAGACCCTCTGCCGTGCAACGCCTACGGGCCGGGATTCTGTAAAAGAAAAGCCACTGCACATTGCGCAGTGGCTTAAAATAAACGAGCAAACCTTCGCAAATTTCGTAGCACGCGGCATCTTATCATGCATCATCCTGATCGATACAAAAAGAGAGGAGCTTTTCGGGAGCTGTTAAGTTCTCGACATCTTCATTGCTTAGTAAGCAAATCGGGATATCGAGTTCTTTGGCCTGAGTACCTGCGACTTGAATTTCCATATTCTGCTCTCGAATTAGGAAATTTAAATCTTGCTGACGATCAGGCCGACTTGTCACAGCTTTAAGGCGACGATTCAGGATAGTTCTAGGATTCGCAACAATGACAGCTATTGCAATCGTCTGTTCCTTGTCCCACGGCTGTATTTCGCGAATTCCATACTCTTTCCCTTTTGTTTCGAAAAACACGAAGTGACCATCGATAAGTCGAATGGTTTGCAAGTCTCTACGATCAATCTCATAGAGTCGCCTGTTCAATTCAGGTCGCAATCCCCTACGTACACTTTCAGGTAGGGCCCGGAGTTCTACAATCGTATCGACACCGGCTAGACTGCAAAGTATGGATGCCCCATTAATTTCCTCTACCCTAATCTCTCTTTCTTGGGCAAGTTTCACGGTTTTTGCAATTACCGTTGTTTTGCCCACACCAGGAACTCCGCCAACGTGAACAAACATAACAGCGCGCCTCCTTCGAGTTCATTACAGTGATTCTTTATTTTCTAAGAGCTAGATTAATGCGTATTACGGCTAGTGCATTAATCATACTTATATTATATATACTTTAAATAATTTGTCAATTTTTCATTTACTTATTTACATTAGTAAAAGGACTTGTCAAGGTGCCATTTTTATTGTTTTTTAAAATAAAAAGTTACCAACTGATGGGGTCTGGACTTACAATCCTCATTGCGTCATTCCTTGGTGTAGAAAGGTCGAACTAGGGCCATACAATTAAAGAGAAAAAACTATGGAACAAGGAATGAAACAAGTAAATGGTGCTTCTATCGTCCTCTCCACTCCAGTAAAATACTGCCTGTATGCCAGAAAAAGCACGGAGTCTGAGGAACGCCAGATTCTCTCCATTGATTCTCAAGTTAAAGAAATGATGCAAATTGCAGAAAAGGAAAACCTGCATATTGTAGATATCAAAAGTGAAAGTCATTCAGCAAAGAATGTAGGTGAACGACTAATATTCAATGAGCTCATCAATGGCATTAGAGTGGGTAAATTCAATGGTATCCTGACGTGGGCTCCTGATCGCATTAGTAGGAACGCAGGTGACCTTGGCTCAATCGTGGATTTAATGGATCAAAAGCTATTATTGGATATCTGAACCTACGGCCAGCGATTTGCCAACTCACCCAATGAGAAATTCTTATTAATGATTCTGGGAAGCCAGGCCAAATTAGAGAATGATAATAGAGGGGTTAATGTAAGACGTGGGTTGCGAACCCGATGCGAAATGGGACTGCGTCCCGGAGTAGCACCGACAGGATACTTTAATGAAAAGAGAACGGATAAAAAATGTCATGCGGTGGTTGATCCGGTGCGAGCGCCCATCATCAAGCAGATGTTTGAGAAGGTGGCGAACGAACAATGGTCTGGCAGAAAACTTTACCATTGGCTGAAATTTACCATCAACTTCAAGAGCAAGGGCAATAAGAATTTATCTCTCTCAAACATTTACATCATTCTCCAAAACACTTTCTACTACGGAAGGTTTGAATATGGCGGCAACTGGTATGATGGGAAGCACGAACCGCTAATCACCCAAGAATTATTTAATAGGGCGCAAGAGCAACTGAAGCGTGACCATATCGTGCGATCTGAAATTAAGGAATTCGCCTTCACTAAAATGATTACCTGCGGGCATTGTCAGTCAGGAATTACGGCTGATGAGAAATACAAGAAGCTCAAAGATGGCACCACTGTGCGCTACCTCTACTACGGTTGCACCAGGTCAAGAAATCATAAGTGCAAAGGAGGATATATTAGAGAAGAGGAACTCATTGATCAGCTCATTAAAATCATGGACAAGATGGATATCAATGAAATTGGCATGAGACATAAATTTGAAGAAGAACTGGAGCGCTTCACTAAGTTTCAAAAGATGTTCACCGACTCAGATCTAAAAAAGAAAGTGAAACCAGTGAAAATGGATTAAGGGATTATGCAAAATACCTATTAAGGGAAGGCAGTACCATTGAGAAGCGAGAATTGCTATCTTGCTTGAAAAGCAAACTTGTGATGACTAAAAAAATCATCACTTTACAAAAGTAAAAAGTCACACAAAAACAGCAGTAAAAACTGCTGTTTTTGTGCACTCCTCATAAGCAACCCAGTCTCACAATCGACTCGAATGACTCAGTTGCTCGATAAGAAAAATCGTCGGCGGAGAGGGTTGGACTTAGTTAAAACCTGTTTATACGAAGAAGTCCAATCTATTAGTTGATTTCCTCCGCCTTTAAAATGTCATTTAATTCCTTTTCTACTTTATTTTGAATGAAATTATCAATAATATCAAATTTACTGTCTCTATATTTATTAAAATCTTCCTTATTTTTGAAGCACCTAAATGAATGACGGAATTTTAGTCTCCAATGTAAAATGCCTAACTTTCTTATTGTATTTGCTGTAATGCGAGCATATACAAGTAGCTTTAAGTAAGTCTTTACATTCTCTTTTGTATCATGTTCGACAACTCTTCCAAATTCTTGGAGCAACTCTTTATATTGCATATTCTGTGCTTGCTGAGAATTTAATTTATTACTAGCCATGTCATACTGTTGCTTCACTGTAAACTCAAATTGTTCTCTTAGAGAATCAATCGATAAAGCAAAGTCCTTAGATATTTCTATAACCTGAAGTAACCTATCCTCTAAGTAGTCACTTCCTGTTCTCATATCCATAAATCTTTCGTCTACGATATGAATAGAGAATCTAGGGAAAAAGGCAGTTGATATAGCGTAAACTCCCTTTTTATTTAATTCATCAACGTTATTTATTGTTTGAGATAGTTTTTCATTTATAAAAACTTTTATGTTCCTATACGTTTTCACCGTACTATTAATATTTATAACAAATATTTTTTCTAGCAAATATAAATTGTCTGTACGAGTTTTCCACTTCTGATATATATAAATAAAGTACCCAAATAAAATTGGTACTATTATACCTAGTGCAGATCCTATAAGTTGTTGCCAATCGTAAAATATTCCTATAAAACCTTGGTATGTATACATTAAAATTAGATACTACTTAGGTAGCCATTTAGTTTCTATAATTTTTGTTTTGGACGGATTTTTAATCTCTACTTTTGTCCATAGCTGTACTAGCTTGTTATTTGATTTTTTTGTCCTATAAAAAATAATTGTAGCAATAATTGGCTCTGAACTTAACAATAACCAATCCTCGCTACTTAAAGGATTGGAATTCTTCCTAAGTTCTATATATTCCTCATCATCATATTTTAAAATATTTAAACCACTTAACTCAAAAATATACTCCTGTCTATCGGACTTTATTTCAATATTCATCGCACTACCTTTACCTATATTTTTTAATCTAAAGTGCCACGTTGATCCATTTTGTAAGTATTCAAGAGTAAGTATAGGCTGTACAGAAATCTGATTAGCTATTACCATTTCTTGCCTCGTCTTTTCTGTCTTATTTACTAAATTACTTGTTTCTACCGAATACCAAAAAAGAATAACGGCGGTAAACATAAGGGCAAATACATCCCACCGATGAGAAAGTAGGCCAAAAATCATTCCTGATGAAAGAGCGATTCCTAACCACTGCCAAACAAATTTATCTCTTACAAACATAAAAATAAGTTAATATATTATTCAATTATTTACGAGTTTCTTTTGATGTATGAGTATAAATATTTCTAGAACCACTACAATAAAAAAGCAGGGATTCTTATCTGATAAATTCTACTTATATAATGACAATGGAGTTTAATCTTTATATAAACTTAAGATAAAATCACGATATTGAGAATCATCTATTATTAAATCACTTCTATCGCCTTGAGGGTCTATCCAAGAAACGGTGGCTAATGGCTTATCAATAATGAATACATTCCCAGTATCATCTTTTAAAGTGATATTATTATTGTTATTTTCAACTACTTTAAGGGCATAGGGTTCTGTATATCGTGGTGCCAAACTATCAAAAGCATATACATCTTGAGCAGTAAACACTTGATTATTAGCCTCTATAATTAAGTATTGTTTAAGATCTTTAGGTTGGTCTTCGATATTTTTGAAAGCAACAAAACCAATAATCCTACCATTTAATAACCCGGGTGAATATTTTAATGTATTAGACAATTCGATTCTCGGAACTGCTCGAGAGTATTTTAAACTCCATTCCGCATCTTTATATTTTAGATAAAAAACTATATTACTTATAATTAAAAGAATCACGACATAAGTCGCTTTTGATTTTACGATTCTTACTAACCAATTTTTATTACTAGCTTCTTCATTCATATTATGATTCATATTATCTTACTAAGTTAATGAAGAAGTTTCAATGACTAGGATTCCTTTCTTTTGCTCTTATTAAGCCAATAAAGCCCAAGTCCAACTAGCACGAAATCACCCATCAAACTAACGATTGTGTATTCACTACGACAAAAGTCTTTAAATTCTTCATCTTGCTTAAACTGACTTATTTCTTCATCGGTTCTATATTCTCTTGCGATTTCTAGCATGGCATCGCAGAAGCCCCTTGCATGCAGAACATCGTTTAGACCCCAGCCGATGTGAATAAGAGACATTACAATAAAAATAATACCTAATGATTTTAACCAACTCATATTAACTAGGACTCGTTAATATTATTTCCAAGGATCATCTCTCGACCTAATCAAAAAGGGCAGAAATAAAGCTAAAACCGAGGCTTTGGCCTCGGTTCGTGCACGATGGCGGAGGAGGTGGGACTCGAACCCACGAACCCCTTGCGAGGTTATAGTTTTCAAGACTATTGCAATGGCCACTATGCGACTCCTCCGAATACTTTTTAGCATAAATTTTAGTTAAAATCAAGCTCTTAATTCTTATTATTTGCAATCTGTTGCCCATACTGATATAATTAATTAATGAGAACTACACAACGAAAAGGAGACATTGCGGTTTCTCAAGCAATCGCAAGGTTTACAAAAATGGGTTATGATGTTTCTCTGCCAATTACCGAATCTGCTTCGTATGATTTAATAGTTGATACAGGTAAAAAATTGAAGAAAGTACAAGTAAGGTATAGTAGCGTTAGAGAGGTAGCTTTGAGAAGGGTCCATTCCAATTCAAATGGATATGTGGTAAAAAAAACAAAACCCAATGCTTACGATTGGCTTTATATCTTTAAAATTACAGGAGAAGAATATCTTATTAAAGAATGTTTAGCAAATCGTAATTCTATTGTGCCTACATTAGATTATCTTATAAAAATAGGGGAATCTGTAGTTTTAAAAAAATAGTAATTGGAGGAGTCGCATAGCGGTATTGCAGGAGATTGCTAATCTCCGCCCTTTCGGGGGCTCGTGGGTTCGAATCCCACCTCCTCCGCAGATTTTCAGAATCGTCAATTTTAGCACCGCAAAGCAAGAGCCCATAAGGCTCTTTTGGCTTAAAATCAACGAGTTTTTGGTTAGCAATGGTTAAGTTCCAAAGTAGATGATTTGCAATGATATTTTTCTTCTCGGGCAAGGATTTGAGGTACTTTTCTTTGAGAGTACAGACATTAAGCAAGAACGATTTAACTTTTTCAACAACTAGACTTTCTTTGCCCTCGTTTTCTTGTAAATTAGCCAGTTGTTGCTCTAAACTAATCTGGTCATCACTAAATTTCTTCATCTTGGAAGCATACAGAGCCTTTGGCGTGGTCATGGCAACGAAGTTGTCCAATAACGCCTCTTGCTTCTTTTCTAACGAGGCAAGCTGTTTTACGAGGTTCTCTTTTGATTCAATATTAGCTCCTTGATTGTATTTGATTTTCTCCTTAACGGCTTGATAGATAATTTCTATTAGCTCTTTGTCTATGTTAAGTTTTTCCAAGAGCCGAGCGATAAATACATCTAAACTTTCACCTCGTAAATATGTTTTATGCTCCAAACAGATATTCTTTCCGTTGGTGCAATAGTAATAGTCGTGTCCTTTCTTTTGTGTAGCCGTCAGAGAACAGCCACAAGAAGCACAAGTAAACAGGCCTCTAAGATGGAAAAAGTTTTTCTGTTTTTTAAAGTGGGATTTTCTGTCTAACGTGTTTTGCACGTCATCAAAGAGTTGTTTTGAAACAATGGGCTCGTGGTTACCTTGAAAGGTATTTAATCCTCTCTGCATTAAGCCATAGTAGAAAGTGTTTCTTAAAATACGCAAGATATTTCCTTTTCTAAACGTAGCACCCTTTAAACTCCTCATACCCTCACTTTGCATAATATCTGCGATGTCTTTCAAGGTATATCTGCCCGTAGCGGATAATTCAAAACATCTTTTGATGTATGAAGCGTTGGTTTTATCTACGAGAATTTCTTTTGTGATTTTGTCGTTTAAATATCCAAATGGTGCAAGAGCTGGCCAACCACCTTTTTCCATTTTGGTTTTGTTACCACGCTTTACGTTAATGCTTAAATCGTCCACATACTTTTTAGCAAAGCCAAATACCAAGCTCATCATCATTTTGTCGTCAGGGTTGTTTTTAAATACCTTGTCATGGGTTTTAATCTCACTGATAAACTTTTGGTCTAAATAGTAAATAAGCAATCCGCCATCTACACTGTTTCGGGCAAGTCTGTCTAAATTCCAAACCAATACAGTATATTCGTCTTTGTCTTTTTCAAAGAGCGACATCATTTCGTTAAAGACAGGTCTGTTTGGTTGTTTAGCAGATTTACTTTCTTTGTACGTTTTGAAAATCTCCCAGTTATTGTTTTTGGCTAATTCCAAGAGAACGCCCTCTTGGGATTCAATGGATAAGACTTGTCGGTCGTCGCTTTCGGTAGATTTTCGGCAATAGATAATATACTTCATAGCTTTGTTTTTTCCTGCTCTTTGTTAATCTCTGATTCTATCCTTAATTTTACATAGCGGTCAAGATTAACCTTAAAATCGGGAATGTAAAAATCAAAAAGGGTTTCGTTTGAGTTAAGCTCATGGTGATACAATTCTATTTTTCCCACAAATTCCACATAAAACTCTTTGTAGTATTTTAACCTACTTTTTAACTTATCTTTTACGTTTCTCGCCACGGAATAACTCCTTATATTTACAGGCCTTAGTATTTTTCTACTGGTAAAAAATCTCTTTTTCCCTCTCAATCTTCCGTCGCTTGCCTCTTTGACCATATATTTTGAAACATAATTTATAACTTCACGCAAAGTCCATACGGCTTTAACGTCAACCCTGCCCTCGTCCCAAATTTCACGGATATTTTGAATAAAAGGCAGATTGAAAAATATAATGTGATAGTGGACAGCTCCACGTTTTTGAAATTCAACCACACCCAAGTATACCAAGCGAGCACCCTTTTTATGGAAAACTTCATAATTTAACCGTTGGATAAATTTACTGAACATACGATTAGCTTGAGTTAAATTTTGTATGTTTTCTGCAAAAGTTAAAGTAACAAATACAGGTAAAAATGGTTTTCTGCTATCATCAAACCACTTCCAAGCATTACAGTTAATAATTTTCCTTGCTTTACTTTTTGACCGACGAAAAGAAACCATAGGGTCAGACGGTTTCTTTTCTCTTTTAACCTTATGTCGTCTAATATTTGGATTGATTATCTTTTTATCGTAAAACCAGCAATCTATCGATTGACCATACTGTTCCATTCTACCGCCAGAGTAGATGTAAACGCTTTTTTCTTCTTTCTGATTAAGTGTCATTTTAAAATAAAGATAACCCGACGGGGAAGCCCTAAAGGGCTTCCCCCCGACGGCCTTATCCTTTAACTTTCAACAAATGCCAAAAATAGGTCAGCCAACGAGTCCAAATATTGTTCGGCCTTTTCTTCGGACAGAAAAACACCGTACTTGGTTTGGAAGTAGGTTATGGTTTGCTTTATGAGTTGTTGGCTAAACTTTTGAGACATAAAAAAACTGCGTTGTATGCAGTATGTCTTATGCCTCACTTAAGATTGCTTAAAAGGATTTTAAGAAGATTTGAAGTACACTTTATTTATTTGAAATGAATTATTTTTAACAACGAAAAAATCTTTTATGTGAGCCTCTATGGCTACCTTATCATTCAACCGATAGACGGTATTGCGATACCTTTCACTTGATACTTTTTCATCCTCTACTTCGTCATCTTTATTACCAATATCCGCAAAAGGCCACTCTTTAAAAAGTTGGTCTTTATCCTCAAATATGGCTTTTAACAATAGAGTCTGATGTTTAGATTTTTTCGTATTTACCTCGCTATCATTGATGTACAGAATAGCTTTGACTGGGTCAAATTCTAAACGATTATTACTAGGATTACTACTTGGCTTTTCTTCCTTCAACTCCTTGATTCTTTGGATTAACCTATCACGAAATTCATTCAATTCGTCAAAGTTTATGGTTATGCTATATTTGTAAAGAACATTATAATCCATACCAGTTTCTTCATGAGTTTCCTGATAGTAATCATTTTTTCTATCTGTCAAAGTCCCTGTTTCTACGAGAGTATTAATAATTGCTTCATAATGCTCCGCAGATACATTATTCAATGACCTATCGGCTCGTAGCGTTATAACTGAAGAAAGACCCATTAAGTTGGATTCATCTATGAGGTCATCGGAAACTGATAGTATTTCTTCTAAACTCTTTACAGAATTCATTTTATCCAAGTCGTATAGCATAAAAATTTATAAAAAGGTGGTAAATAATAACACCTTAAAACTACTCCAAAATATGGCATAAATCAAGGTTTATGATACTATAAAACTACAATTTAATATTGATAGCCTAAACCATTGAGCAATCAACGGCATGGCATAAAATTCCATATGAACATACTGAACCCGTCGTTCAGGCAACTGTTCATATGGTCATGCTTCGAAAGGAGTGTGGGGACGCAAGTCTCGGCCTAGCGGCGGGCTTTGTGTTTACGAAAATATTATTAAATAAAAAACTATGATTAACCAAACTGAAATAGAATTTTCAAGAAACCTAATAAAAGGTAAAATTGCAGAAGTGATTTTTGAGCAGATGATGCGAGAAGAAAAAAGATACACCATTATCCCATTTGGTTATGAGCACACTATGCCTATGCTGGCACAGTATCAGCACTTGGTAGAAATAAAACACATAATCAAAAATATTTCAGAAGCCCCAGATTTTGTTTTGATCTCAGAGGACAAATCAAAACTCTTTCTAGTAGAAATTAAATATCAAAGTAAATTAAATATTGATAAGTTAAAAGATCATGCAAATAAATTATTAGGGAAATGGGAATGTCCTTGGTTGTTTGTAGTAACTCCTAAAGGGTTTTACTGTGGTATGTCTGATTGGATTCTCAAAGAAAATTCTATCAACGAATTATCAGAAAACTGGGTTACAAAAGAAAGACAGTCTAAATACTTAAAGCTTTTAAAGGAGTTTGAAAAATAAATAGGGTGGCAAAAGCCACCTTTTTTATTGACAAATGGAATCAAAGTAGTAGTCTGACTAGATAATATAAAATTCATAAAATTTATGCGACTTGGTGAAATAAAACAAAAAATAGATAGAGTAATCTCGGAGGAAAAAATCATACAGATTAAAAATGAGCCCCTATATGAAGGCAGGGCTCAAAAAGTTTTAAATTATTCAGAAATTGTTGATGTACTAGAGCAAGTATCTAGCCTGAGTTGGAGTGAAGTAAAAGAGGATGAAATTACTGAACAGTTATTAAAACAATATCCAGGGGGTAATTCTTTTGAGATATTACCTCAGACAGAATTCGATAAATTTAGCTCTTACGTTAATAATGTTAATAAAAAACTGCCTGTGTATTATTCTATATTGGAAACAATGGTCAAGAAACAAGATGAACAGACTATAAATATTAAATTACCCGAGGATGTAAAAACTTTAGCTGACCTAGATAAATTAAACAAAAGCCTAACTAGTTTATTTAAAAAGTTTAATTTAGCCGGAGAGTTCCAATTTCAAGGTTTTGATGTAGGTACGTCTTGGTATGAAATTTTAATTACAGCTAAAATTCTGTACAATTATTTCATCTCTTGTTTGGATGTGGCTCTTAGGATAGTTAATCTTAAAAAAACATATTACGAATCAGTGGAGGCAAAGATCAATTACAAAGCTTCTCTCAGGGATGCGGAAAAAGAGACGAAGGAAGGATTGAAAGAATATGTCGACAAATACACTGGAATTTTTCTTGAGGAAAAAATTAAAGAAGTTATTGAGGAGATAGGAGAAATGAATGGAAAAACTAAACCCGAAATTACCTCTAATCTTATTATGGCGACAAAAGAACTAGTTAAAGAACTGGGGGAGGGTGTAGAATTTCATTTATCATTTAATCCCCCTGCATATGCAGAAGAACGTGGTAATGGATTAAAAATTGATTACAAGAAAATTCAAATGCTTAATCAAAAAAGTGAAGAAGCAATAAAAGAATTAGAGTCTGGCAAGGCAGAAGAGGTAGAAAACGAAGAGAATAACAGCAAAGAAGAACAAATATAGTATTACTAAATCCATTCTAACCTTGTTCCACAACGTCATTTATGTGAAAAAATCCGAAATTTTCTCCTCGGATTTTTATTGACATAATCTATAAAATGTATTAGAGTGACGACAGTTCGCTGAGAATGTTTCTCAGCTTTGACAAACAAATTCCAAGCAAGAGAGGCTAAAAATGAACGTGAGCACAATCAAGAAAAAGAAGCTATTGTTGGTTGGCAAGAAAGTGAAAATCCACGAAGGTGTGATTTTCCTGCCTCACGACCAAATGGGCAATGCCAAACCGATTAAGCTCGGCAACAACGTCAGGATTATGTCAGGTGCGATTATTTACGGAAGTGTAACTGTCGGAGACAACGTGGTCATTGAATCGCAAGTCATTCTCGGACAGCCCGAATATGGCTATGCGATTGGAAAAGTTTACCCTGGTGAGTTCAAGGAAACTGTCATTTCAGACGATGTCGTTCTGCGTGCTGGGGCAATCATCTACTCTGGTGTTCGCATCGGAGAGAAAACTACCATCGGGCACAGAACGCTCGTGAGAACCGAGACTGTCATCGGCAACAATTCCCAGCTGGGTCATAATATGACCATTGAAAGGAATTGTCGTATCGGCGACTGGGTTCGGTGCACAGGTCTGACTCACATTACCAGCAGCACTGTGCTTGAAGACAGGGTATTTCTGGGTGCTCTTGTGGGCACCGTGAACGACAAGTCTATGATTTGGAAACAGGAAGACCTAGAGCCCGAACTGATTCCGCCATACTTTGAGTATGGTTGCACGGTTGGCACTGGTGCCAAAATAGCAGCAGGTGTACGGATTGGAAGAATGGCAATGGTTGGCACTGGTTCTGTGGTAACAAAGAATGTTGCCCCAAACACCATCGTGATGGGGGTTCCAGCCAAGTTCTACAAAAACCGAGAGGAGAGCTAACAATGATTATTGAGAAATGGCTTGACCCCATTAAGCCAATGCTGGCTAAATGGGTTGAACCGAAGGACTGGGAACTGCTTTCCAGTTTTGAGCAATCTCTTACCCAAATTGCCCAAGATAAGGTAAAGAATTTGCCGATTCAAGCTAAAACGCTTTTGGCATCACAGGGTTACGGGATGCTGGATGTTGATAGTAAGCTCGGCGGCAAAGGACGCTCGCAACTTTTACAGGCACTCGTGCAATTTATCTGCGGTTACCACAATATGGATTACAGGGATGTAGCCAATGTGGGACACGGCAGAATGATAGCACTTCACGGTTCTGATAAACAGCAGAAACTCTGGCTTCCGAAGATGGCTTCGGGTTCGCTGGTAGGGATAGCTGCTACCGAAGAACATGGCGGAAGCAGAGTTCAGAACACCAAGACTGTTGCAAAAAGGAATGGTAGAGCACATTTTCTCACGGGCGAGAAAGTTTACATCAGCCGAATCAAAGAGGCTGCTGTATTCGTGGTGTTCTTCAAGTTTGAACAAGACGAAAGTCTTTCTGCTGCTCTCATCAAGCCTTCTCGCAAAGGCATCAAGACCGAGCTTTGGGAATCCATCGGACTTAAAGGGTGGAGCTGGGGCAAAGTTACCTTTGAAAATGTGCCCATTATCAATCAAGACGTATTAGGTGCACGAGGCCAGGGAATGGCAATTTTCAAGGAACATTTTATCTACTACCGACCAATGGTAGCGATGACAACGCTTGGTGTTGCAGCGGCGGTATTAGACCAGGCGATAGCTCATATCAATATGCGAATCAGCAGAAAGGATATAGCTATCCCACGAGATACCGCACTGGAAGACTTCGCTGACCACTTTGCTGGAATCAATGCTGGGATGCTTTCTACGCTCTGTGCAGTCGTGCAGAATGTAGAGAATACTGCCCATTCAAGCCTTTGGTCAAGGAGTGGAAAAGCGTGGTCTGTGGAACAGGCCTACAAAGCAGTTTCCGAGTTGGCTTTGCTAATAGGAGCTACTGCTTTCAAAGCTGATAACTTTGTTGCAAAGGCACTCTGCGACTTACGAGGCTTTCTTCTGGCAGATGGTATTCACGATGCACTACGGCGTTCAGCAGGACGCACATTGATGGATTTGCCGTCTTAAAAAAACTCATAAAGCTGTGTGATGGATTACACAGCTTTTTTTATTACAATTTTTGTGTTAGTTTTAGTTATATGGATTATCCAAAACATATAGTAGCCACTGGTTCACTAATAACCAATAAAAATAACCAGATTTTACTGGTTAAGACCGAACGCCGAGGATGGGAAATGCCAGGCGGACAAGTTGAAGAAGGCGAAGATATTATTTCAGCTTTGAAAAGAGAAGTATTGGAAGAAGCTGGGGTTACTATAAAAATTAAAAAATTAACTGCGGTTTATTCAAGTGTTAGCGAACCATTCAAAGTGATTGTTGATTTTATTTCGGAATATGATGACGGTAATGCGAAAGCAGCTAATGAAATTCTTGAAGCATCTTGGTTTTCGCCAGAAGATGCTGTTTTGGAAATTAAGAATGAACCAACACTATACCGTTTAAAATGGTTATTGGAAAATAATGATAAGATTCGCTATGCTTCTTATTCAAAAAATCCCTTCAAAATTATATCAGAATCTATTTTAAGTCCGAAGTAACTCTGGAGTTTTGCTTGAATCTGGTATATAAATGTATTTAGTAGACTGTTGAAGGATTGTTCTAATATTCTTCACGATGTCCCATAGATAAAAACAATAGCTAATTTTGATCTTTTATTTCCAATGTTTCAATTTATCATAGATAATATCATGAGGCCTCTTTTTACTTCCTTTTTTACTATAGTTGGGGGTGCTGCGCCAATTGCCATTTTGATATATATCTTTTCCATAAAAGAGAAAAAAAGATTATTAGCACATGCGACTGAAATAGAAACAGCTTTACCATTTATGGAGAAGCTGTTTGAAAAAATGGCTGAATTAACAAAAAGTTCAACAGGCTCTCAAACTCTTAACGAACTAGCAGATCAATTTAAAAAACTAGCTGAAGCTCAAACCATGATTGAAGAACAAAAGAAGTTTATAAAATATGCTAAAAGTTATGACTTCATATCAGCTGTAGGCTATGTCCTTAGGGCAAGTAATTATATGCCAAATAGTATAGGCGAACACAAAGAAATCTCAAAAAGTCTTCCCAGTTTTTCAACTAGCGATACTTAAATCTGGGATATAAAATTCAGTGAACTGCTGAATTATTATTCTATTGAAAATATTTAAAGCAAACTAAGCAATAAAAACGTCGGAAGAAGACCTCATAAAAAAGGTGGTAAGTTCGTCCCACGTTGCCCGCCAGATTGGCAACTTTGAACCTAAGTAAAATAAGGTTCATTTGGCCAATAATTAGTGATATTATTTACTATGGTCATAATCCTCAATTTTGGAAGTCAGTTTGCCCATCTTATAGCAAGGCGCGTGCGGGATCTCGGCGTAAAAGCCGAAATTTTGCCTTTTGATACTCCTGCGTCTGAAATTCTGAAGCATAACCCTGTTGGAATCATTCTCTCTGGCGGGCCTGCGTCAGTCTTAGAAAAAGGCAGTCCTAGACCCGACAAAGCAATATTCAAGCTCGGTATTCCGGTTCTTGGCATCTGCTATGGTCATCAAGTCATGGCGTACATGCTTGGTGGCAAGGTTAGCAAAGGGAAACATCGAGAGTTCGGTAAAGAGATTTTAAATATTAAAGACAAGAAAGGAATTTTTGAGCCGCTCTCTTCAAAAGAAGTTGTATGGTTTTCTCACGGCGATCAAGTATCGACATTGCCTAAAGGATTTAAGCAGACGGCATTTACTACTGGCTGCAAATATGCAGCTTTTGCTGATTCAAAGAATAACTTCTACGGCATCCAATTCCATCCAGAAGTCACTCACACCCAACACGGAGGAAAATTGCTTAAAAACTTTTTATTTTCGATTTGTAAAGCTAAAAAGAACTGGAAGATTAGCTCTGTTGCAGAAAACATCGTCGCGGAAGTGAAGAATGAGGTTGGAGATAAGCATGTTGTCGTAGGTATCTCTGGCGGCGTTGATTCGCTGGTAGCAGCTACGCTTATCCATAGAGCTATCGGCAATCGCCTGCATGCTGTTTTTGTGGACACTGGACTTCTCCGCAAAGGAGAGGTTGAGCAGGTTGCTTCATACCTGCGCAAAAATAGCTTCAAACAATTGCATGTTATAGATGCAAATCAGCTTTTCTTGAAACGATTAAAAGGCATTTCCGACCCAGAACAGAAGCGTAAAATTATCGGTCATAGTTTTATTGAAGTATTTGAAAAGGCGATCAAGAATGAACTTAAAAAGCACAAAATCGCATATCTAGCCCAAGGAACAATTTATCCCGACCGTATAGAATCTGCATCTACTTCCAAAACAGCAGCGAAAATTAAAAGCCACCACAACCTCACACTTCCAGAAAAGATGGGATTCAAAATCCTTGAGCCAATAAAGGATTTATATAAAGACGAAGTACGGCGAGTAGGACTTACTTTGGGATTGCCACGAGAACTACTATGGAGACATCCTTTCCCAGGCCCCGGGCTTGCGGTACGTATTGTTGGAGAAATCACTGAAGAGCGGCTTCAGATTCTCCGGGAAGCTGATACGGTATTTATAGAAGAATTACGCAAAGCTGGAGAATACGAAAAGATCTGGCAGGCATTTGCGGCACTACTGCCAGTTAAAGTGGTTGGCGTTATGGGAGATGGTCGAACCTATGAATACGTTATTGCACTTCGCGCAGTTGATTCCATCGACGGTATGAGCGCTGATTGGCATAAAATTCCGAATGAGCTCCTAGAGAAAATCTCAAGCGCGATTATCGGAAAGGTAAGAGGAGTGAATCGGGTACTCTACGATATAACTCAAAAACCACCTGCAACGATTGAGTACGAATAGCCATGAATACTATTTCAATACCTGAAAACTTATTAGAACTTTCGCAACAAATGGAGGATGCGATTCGGAAAATTGAATCAACGATTCAGGCGCACAAGGATCACCCTATTCACACCAGAAACCACTTCAATAGGAAGTTCTCTATTCTGTTGAGCTTTATGGGAGATGTGCAAGTGATCATTCAAAGGTTGCACGAACAAGCCGAAGAAAAGCGTCTTGTAGAGCGTGAAGGGAAAAAGCATTGGCCACATACGAAGGACGGTGTGCTGTGCGATGAACATCAGGTATTGATGCAGAGAAGTAGCACCCTGCTTGCGCGCAATCAAGTTGATCTAAAATCCCTCTACATCTTCAGTAAGATATTTTTCGATCAGTATGGAGAGTTTATGGATTACATTCTTCAAGTGGAACGGCGTGGAATTGTTATTCGAACAAAGAATGGAAAGGGGGATATTTCAATCTCATCACTCCACGGCTCTCTCGAAAGATATTCAGGTGATGACGAGTTCCTAAAGCACTTTAAAGACGCAATTTATAAGCGACTTCATGCGCTTTATGTCTATGTAGTGGAGTATCGAAACTCTCATGTTATGCACTCTGGACTTGATTTATGGTCGGACACTTGGACTTTGAGTAATCCTGACGGGAGTACGAGATTTCTAACAGGTCGCTCATCAAGCACTCCACTTGAACTTGCATTCGTAATCCGTAACTTTCTGAAGGACACTTCCGGCTATATTTGTGGGAATATAAATCAGATTCTGGACAGTTGGGAGAAACCAGCGGTTGATGACTTCCCAAAACGGCCTTGGGAAGAAGAACTGCCTTCAGAAAGTTAGAGTATTGAATAATCAACCTCGTTTTTACTTTTAGAGGACTTGGATTGTGGTACCTCAAACCATTCTGGATGTTGCTTGAACATGGCCCGTAATTCACGTATGCTTTTATCAAGATCCTCGAATTTGAGCCGTGTTCTTGGTTCAAAGTTCCGGGCATCGTCCCCGCCAATAGTTTTGGAAATGAACGTCAGAATTCCCTTATTCTGCGCTACATTTCAAAACCTAAAAGTGATAAAATGAGTGAACCCTAAAGGGATTCGAACTTATGGATTCAGACATTAAAAATCAGATCTTAAAACTCGTCGAAGAAATCGCTCCGACTGATGATTTGGAACGTGAGCATATCGACAATACGATCCAGTGGATTAAAAGTGGAGCAGAATTGTTTCGTATTCAGAAGCCAGATATTCCTCCAAAACATCTGGTCTCATATTTTATTATTGTTGATCCGAAGGAAAATAAGATACTTCTGACTGATCACATAAAAGCACAGTTATGGCTTCCTGCTGGTGGGCATGCAGAGCCGAATGAACATCCAAAAACAACAGTTGAAAGAGAAGTTGTTGAGGAGCTAAATACTCAAGCTGAATTTTTATACGATGGTATATTTTTCCTTACCCAAGCAGCTACGGTAGGTCTGACAGCCGGGCATACGGACGTAAGTCTGTGGTATGTGCTAAAAGGTGATTCAAATACTCCCCTGCAGTATGATCTTGGAGAATTTAACGGCTACAAGTGGTTTACCCCCGAGGAAATCCTAGATACACCAATTGAAAAGCTCGATCCGCATCTTCATCGTTTTGTTAATAAATGGATTAAGTACTCCGATGCTTCATCGAAGCATTTAGAAAAACTTTGTCACGATACTCTCATTGCTTCCGCGGGCGCATCCACCCGTCTTGCGGGCTCGAAGCTTTCTGATGAAGAAATCAGTAAATCCTTTGAGCAAAAGTAGGGATCTCAAACGAGGCAGGATTTTCTTTGTAGATTCGCCGTAAATCACGTACTATTTTATCAACTTTCCTGAATAAGCCGTCTCAGTTCTAATTTCGGGACATCGCCACCGCCAAATAGTTTCTAATTTATATTTGATACAAAAACAGCTCCGACAGTACGTCGGAGCTATTTTTTTGATTACCAAAGAAAAATTTTATTGGTAATTTACAAGATCCGTAAAAACAACAAGCCTATTAGTATAAGTTTTATCCTGGCTAACCCAATCGCCAGTGCAGGTAATTAGATTCAAATGAGATTTGCCATCGTCAGAGATAAAAACTTCTGATGCATCATCGGTCGGACTATATGACTTTAGTTCTCTAACTACAAAAGTAGTCAAAGAACCATCATCATTTTTAATATAAATCAAATCACCTTTTTTTAGCTTGTATAAATTATCAAAAATAGACCCTTGTCCGTTTTTCCAAGTCCCAAAGTGGCCGTCGATTACAGCACTTCCAATTTCTCCTGGCCATGGGCCTAGTTCATACCAACCAAGGCCGTTAGGCCCTGAAGGAGGCCCCATGGCACCGTCTGAAGTTAAACCAACAGAATGAATTGCTCCATCAATACTAATTTTAGGTATTTGAAGACGAATTGATAATAAAGTAGTATCGTTTGTTACTGGTGGAGTATTTACTACTACGGGACTTACAATTGTATCTTCTAACGAAACCTTTGGTGGAGTTACTGCAGGTTTTTCGTCTTTTACTGCTTCTGGACTATTTAAAGAAACATCTGATTTGTTGTTAGAAAGACTATCCTTTGAATTAACCGTATTATCTAATTTATCGATAGCTGGCTTTGTATAATAATAGTTAAAAACACTGTTAGATAAATCAATTTTTAAAAAGAAAAAGAAAACTGATGAAAAGATCGCAACTCCTATTGTTATAGCTATGAAAATAAACCAGGGTAAAGAGATTTTATAATTCATATTTTAAAATTTATTAAATACCTCCTTTAACTCCAGTATTAGGAAATTTAGGAACAAATGGATGAGGTAAAGGCTCAGGGATTACAACAGTTATTTTTATAGGGAGATTTATCGTATTACATGGATCCTTCACCGTAATAATTAAATTATGGATTCCAACATCGTTTTCAGTTGGAACCCAGTTAAATGATCCGCCTGAAGAAATATTACTATTTTTTATAGTTGTATTAGAGAAAGAATCAGTAATTGAATATGAAGGATTATTAAAATTGCTTGTTTGTATAGTAAAGCTAACATTGCTACCTAATTGAACTGATTGATCCGTAGAAGAAAGATTTACTTTCGGACTTTTTTCTGGAGGTAACGTAGGACAGTAAGAATTTCCTCCTCCTCCATAACCAACATCAGCTGCAAAAACAACGTCAGTCGTCTCTGAAAATTGAAAATACATTGAATGGCCAAAGATAAAACCGAAGACAAATATAATAATAACAGAGAAGAGTACTTTAGCTACATACTTTTCCCACGAAATATAAAATTTTACCATATACTTTTTTATTATACTATAAATTAGCAGAGATGTGTAAATCTATTTTTAAGAAGCAATTTCCTTAATCTTAATGTTGATAATTTTACGAGAGACATCTTTAACTTTAATTGCAATTTTCTTATGAAAAGTAAAATTTTTTATTTGAACAAGAACCACGATAACCAAGGAGTAATAAGCGTAGATAGCAACTAATTCAGCCAAATCATCATTTTTAAAAAGTAAAAAAACAACAGACAACAATAAAAATAATAAAGGCATAACACCCACAAAAATCATATTTACGTTAAAAAAGAAAGCCGTAAGACCAAATAAAAGAATCAATAAATTAACCATACGGACACCGCGTGAAATAGCATATGCAAGAAAACTCAGAATTAATATGATTTTTATAATCAATCTTTTTTTGTATTTAATTTTTTCAACTACCTGACTTAATCTCCACTTTCTACTTAAAAGAGAAATCATTCCTAGCGATAATAGACTTATGTTAAAAGCTTTCCAATTCAAAAAAGAGCTCCAAGGGTCAGAAGTCAAAGAAAGCAAGAAGCAAATAACATAGAAAGTTAAAAAATAAGGGAAAAAACTAGCTATCTGATCCAATAATATTTCAAAAATGTTTCTGAGTTTATTCATTTTTATCAAGCTCGTATAATTTAAGAGTATCTGTTTCTTTGACTAGTTTCAACTCATCAATTTTATCTAGCCATTGATATTCTTGCCAATCTACTTCTTTGGCCAGAATAATATATTTTATATTTAACCCCTGATTAATCAGAGAATCAGGCTCATTCTTTTTTTCTAACCACTCTTTAATAATCATTCCATTTTTATCTCCGCTATTATCGTAGATTCCAGCCCATTCCATATTAGTTCCCTGAATAACCGGACAAGAAAAAAAAGAATTAGCCGGATTGACCACAAGATTACCTATCCAACTAAAACTCATATATAAATGCCAAGGAAGGAATAAAATTAAATCTTTGCAATCAGAAGAGGAGTTTGCATCTTGGTGGCTGATTATATATTCATCTATTTGCTGCCAGTCTTGAGGGTAGTTTACCGGATGAACTTGATTTTTAAAGCCAAATAACAAAAAGGGGGCCTGCATTACAATTAATAAACTTACTAATATAACGCTCAAGGCTCTGTTTTCTTTAACAATCCTATATTTTAATAGGCTGTTTAAGCCGAAAGTTAACCATATTCCATAAATAATAACAATGAGAGAAACCCACTTTGCTGATTCTCTTAAACCTTTATAAAAAGGTACATGATTAAACAGCCAATATGTTATTTCACGACTTATGGGCAATCTAATTCCAATTGCCAAAACCACTGCAATAATAAAAATAGAAATTAAGCCCAAAGTCATCGGCCTAAACTCTTTTTTCTTAAAACCAATAAAAAGCCCGAAAAAAATAATTGGAGACAATAATAGAAAACTTATTCCCCAAGGCTGACCCACTCCCGTTAAATCTGCATATATTCCTCTTTCTTTACCCCAAAATCCAGACATCATTAAAACATTTCCCAGAGACTCTGAACCTGTTTTTCCAGAAGTTTGAAAGGCCACTAAGTCCTTAATATTAAAATTCTGATTAAAATCTAGCTGAGATGGTTTTTTAATATACCCTAAAATCCAATTCGTATTTAATATTATTATACATAATAATATAACTGAAATTACCTTCAAGAATTGTTTTTTATCTATTTTTCTCCATAACAATATAGAGAAAAGCACGCCATATAATATGAAAGAGAAGAAAATAAAATGAGAAGAAAATTGAAGCGATAAACCAGTAAAAATTCCCCACCTATAGAGATCAATATTTTTTCTATCTTTGACGTATGATAATCCATAGCCCAAAGCTAAACACAGTAATCCAAAGGCTGCCAACACCCCTATTTGCCCATACATCATTCTTCCATATACAAATGGATTGAACAGAAAAAACAAGCTTGTTATAAAAATAATCCACTTATTGTCGCTCAAGGATTCAGCAATTTTCTTTCCTCCTAAAAGTACCAAAAAAAGAACTGCGGCAATGAATAATTTTTCACCAAAAGAATAAAAATAAAATAGAGAAAAAATATTTACTACTGCACCCATTAAAAAGCCACTACTGAAAAAATCAACTGGAACATGGGGACCAAAATGAAAATCTACAAAAAAAACATATCCCTGATGTAAAAATAAGGGTAAAACAATAGCTAGTATTACTAAAACATAGATATAATACTCAGCTAACCATGAAGTTACAACAGAGTTTATTGTTTTTTGATTTTTTTCTTTAAGAAAACCCATAGCAAATATATGATGCAAGTTATAAGAATAAGACAAGAAATGATGACACCAAGGTAAAAATAACGCTGTGGCCAAAATTCAACCGTTAAATTAATATCATAACTTCCATCAGAATTCTTAATGCAAAGATTTTTATCAATACAAAGATCATTTATGTCTATATACCAGCCATTTAAAAAATTATCTAATTTAAAATGTTCATCATCAGACACCTTGTTAACTTTGGCAAAGGGTGACCAATAGTCAAAAAAATTATCCTTTTTATTATTAACTATTAATTTCCAATCGGGATGATAGCTATCACTCATAGCTAAGAAAAAAGGCGCTGAAGCTGAAGAAACATGTAAACTCACCTTGCTTGGTAATTCTTTAGAATAGGCAATATCTTTAGGCTTAGCTAAAAAAGTATTTGGCTGACTAGTAATACGGTATTCATTATCAGTATCTTTTATCTCTGTAAAGATTAAATTTTGGTATCGATTAATAATTTTAGTTTTACCATCAGCTTGAGAGAAAGCATACAAACCTATAGAAAGACGCGTTACTTCAGTTGGAGTTTTAATAATTCTAGTAAAATGTTGCCACTTATTTTCAGCATTAATAGATTCTGTTAGAAAAGAGGCTTTTGAATCATCAAAGCCTAAGTAATATTGAGCAGTGTTAGCATTAGGACTTTGGTAATCAAATTCAAAAAGGTATTCTTTATTGGGTTCTACCCCTATCGATGCACTCGTGCATGCAACATGACGAGCTGCTTCTAATTCAATTGATTCTTTCTCGGGAATAACAGTCTCCTGACTTCTTCTTAAAGCAATCTCTGGATTATTGTCATAACTATTACAATCTCCAACTGGTTTATCTAAAAAAGCATCATCTAAGGGTTGATCAGGGGCGACATTTAAAGCAATGTGAGTAAATTTACTATCATCTAGATTATCTCCAACAACAAAATAATTTACACCTAAAGTTTTTCTTGAAATATATTTATATTTCAAACTCATATTTTCTGTATCGTCAAAAAGATAGACATTATCTAAAGAGATAATATAAGGTAAAGCTTCTTCATTTTCATAAACTACTAGGTCTTTCGTACCAATATTTATTTTTTTTAGAGAAGTTTCTTTATCGAGAACCGAAATATAATAATTTCTATCTTTTCCAAAATACTGGAAAAAATCATCATCATTTGCAGTATCTTGAATTGGGACAATAACATATTTTATAGAAGCAGCACTCAATAGTTGACCAGTGAACGGTTGATTAAAGATCGAAGTAATTGATTGATTGATAGGACGTGAGCCTTGAGAAGCTAAAAACTCATCAGTAAAATCTTTCCATTTGTTATTAATAATATTAGCATTACTTATATTAGGGTGATCATTAGTGAATATGCTCCATCGAGAAGAATCTGGTGTTCCTAGAATTCTAAAAGATGCGTTCTGATCTAAAATAAATTTCTTAAAAACAATATAATCATTCGGAATATTTTTTTGAACAAACATAGTTCCTATTTCGCCAATAATCAAAGGTTTAGTATTCCAGAGAAAAATAAACGCAATAAAACCGATTAAAAAATAACTACCATATTTTTTAAATGAATTTACCTTAAGTTTAATTAACCAGTCTACAAAAGATCCAATTAAAATACTATATCCAAGAGCAATTAAATAATAAAATTTACTAGCCTCTCTAAATATACTAAATCCTGGAAAATTTTTAAAAAGCCATAGGTAAACATCAGGAAACGGATCGGCTGATTGTTTTGCTAAAAAAATTCCTAAAAGTGAAATTATTCCGAAAAAAATTACATTTTTATTTTTGCGATTAATTATTAATCCCGCAAAGGCAAATATAGGAATGAACCAAAAATATAGTGGGATAGGTTGCGCCACAAAATCAGTAAGCTTGGTTCCCGTCCAAAATGGATGAAATAGCGTCAAAGAACGCATAATATTTAAATATCCATTTCCAAAAAGATCACTACTAAAAATATCATTTTGCTTGATGGTACTAATATTTAGAAATGGCATGATCCAGTATAAATTTAGTAGCAAGGTAATAAGGATAGGCAATAAAGCCAGGAAAGAATTTTTTAAAATATTCTTTAAAGAAATACGATCAATAATAAACGTATAATAAAGGTAGTATAAAAAAAGCACCGAAGCCATAATGTAAAAAACTCTCGCTTCATAGGCACTGCACAGAAAAGATATTAAGCCGGTTATTATGGCTGTAGAAATTTTTTTCGTCTCAAGCGTTTTAATAAAAAACAAAATAACTAATGAAGATAACGAAAGAGCGGCAGCTAAGGTTAGTTGACTAGTTTGCAATACAAGAAAATAGGTATTAAAACAAAATACTAATGAACTTATAAAAGAAGCTATAAAATTATTTCCCAATATTTTTTTTGATAACAAAAAAGAACTCAAGAAACTAACAAAAATTATAGGAAAAAATATTGTTAATTTTAAAATAAAAGCATAATCTAAAAATCTTAAAATATACCAAATAAAATTATAAATAAAATACAAAGGAAGGCCTATGTTTAACCCCCCCATAGATGCACTAGTCCAGGTATTAATAGTTAATAAATTGTTTCTAATAGATTCGTTATACAAGAAAGACCAATCGCTACTAGAAAAAATTCCCGGATTCAACACCCATTGATGATATATGATTATTAGCCCTAAAATCACAAGAAGATGCCACCAATATTTCCTTAAAAAATTAATCATTTTTTAAAAATAAAAAAATTTGCTCCTAAAAAAATTTTAGCCCACGTTTTATCTAAAATACTTATTATCTTATTAGTTGTGTAAGTTGGTTGAGAAGACCAGTATTTTAGTGTTAATTTATGCTCTTTAGCCCAACGTAAAAGATCTAAAGGATTGGTAATATTACAAGCATCGTCATCGGGATGAAAATCATCACGGTCAATAACTTTCATTTTTTCAAAGGAAAATTTACCATGAAAGAATTTTTGGGCAAAATTCTTTAGGTTATAAATTTTTTGAACTAATCCAGAAGTATGCCAATGAAAATTATTAGTAATTGATAAAAAATTAGGGCAAATAATCATTAAATATCCTTTTGACTTAAGCACTCTTAGCTGTTCTAATAAAAAATAATTGGGGTCATCTACATGTTCTAGTACGTTAAATGATAATACCAAATCAAAAGAGCCATCACCAAATGGAATTTTTTTGCCATTATATATAAGACAATCCAATTTTTTATCAAGGCACCTCTGAATAGAATTATTAGAGATATCTATTCCAAATTTATTCTCTCTATCACTTATTAGAGAAAGAAGTTTTCCTGATCCACAGCCAACATCCAAAATAGAATCTTCCCTTTGAGTATATTGTCGAACAATATTAACAATTTTGTTAAAAATATTTGAATCTTGGTTATCTAAATAATCAGAATATTTCTCATTTTCATAATAATAGGCTTCGTTAGTCATATATTTTCTTTATAAAGTCTCTATTCATTTTATTTTTAAGGATACCAACTTCTTTAGCAACATTATATGTATATTTAAACATTATCTTGCATTTAAGCCATAAACCTTTTTGAAATAAAATATAAGGACGCCTTGGTACATCTAATAAAACAGTAAAACTAGAAATAACAGCACATAAAAATGGAAATCTATAAAAAATATCTTTAATTTGCTGTTCTCGCTTAAGAGGTTCAATATCAAAATTATAAATTTCTCTGCTTTCGATAGTAGCCAAATGGTCTCGAGCCTGTAATCTACTCCATCGTATAGCTTTTTTATCAAACACTTCTTTAGAATAATTATTATAAAGTGGCTGATGATGGATAATAAAAGGAACCTCTTTAGTTAAACCCTTTACTATAATTCCATGGTGAAACTTATCAATAAGCCCCACATCTTTTTTTTGAAAAAGAATTTTTTTATAAGGCCAGTTTTTGCTAATATATTTTTGACCGTCCCACATCGGCCATATAAAGCTATAAGCTGAAACATTATTATTTTTAACTAATTCACTAATGTTGGTCCTTAATTCTTCAGATAAATATTCATCAGCATCAATGACTAAAACCCAGTTAAATGAGCATTGGTTAAACGCAAAAATATTATGAGAATCACCAACTCCTTTATTTTCTGGCATCTCAAAAATAAGATCGGTGTATTTTCTAGCAATTTCTAAAGTTTTATCTTGACAGAGCCCATCATGGATTACAATGATCTCATCAACAACACCCTGAAGAGATTTTAAGCATCTCTCAATTAACTTATCTTCATGATACGCTGCAACAAAAGCTGATATCTTATTTTGATGGAAATTATGTTTTTTCATAAATACAACTGTAGTTGTTAGTGTAGTGTTTCTTTATATCAAAAAGATCAAAAAAAGAAAAAAATAATCCAGAAATAAATTTAAAAGGCAAAAGAAGAGCAAAAATAATATAACGAATCAATATATTATTCTTAAACGGAATGAAAATAGTAAAGGATTGCCAAAGCATATATTCCAAATTCATAAAAATTCCTCCTTGCGGAACAATATTAATCAATCTTAACCCATTTCTTTCTCCCAGTCCCCTTAAAACGTATTGAGTGTATCGATAATAATCATATGGAATTTGATGTTCGCCCTGGCCCAGAGGGACTGTTACGAAGGCCTTACCTCCAGACTTTAAAATTCTTCTAAATTCATGAAAAGCTTTTTCGGGGAATTCAAGATGTTCTAACACCTGAGTGCATAAAATATAATCAAATGATTGGTCTTGAACTGGAATTTCATATATAGACGACCTAATATCAATACTATTGAAATTCCATTGTTTATCTCCTACACCCAAGTCTTGAGAAACATACTGAGCATGAGAAAAATATTTTTTATATCTTAATTCTCCTGCTCCAAGATCAATAATTTTTTCTCCTAGTTTCACCTGATTAGCACACTTCTTAACAAATGTTAAAATTGACCATTGATGATAGTCAAGAAAACGAGAATACAAAATACTTTGAACTAGGGGGTTATTTATAATTTTAAGAATTTTTTCTCTTTTGTTGTCCATGGTTTAAAAAACTTACTAAGTGTTTTATTTTTCCAAATCCAAAATACATTTTCTTCATCATTTGAAAATCAGAAACTACTCTTCTGCGTTGGATTAAAGATCTTTTTTCTATTATCTTTTTCAAATGTAAAATATTAAATACCCAGCCCTGAATATATGAGTAAGATATATCAGGCCTAAAAATGACCAAAAAAAATAAAACTTCAAAAAAATTCTGAAGGAAATAAATAGGGATTATCCACAATAAATTATACCATGCATAATTCTTTAATAACATTTGTAATATATTTTCATTTCGCCAAAGAAAAATATTATAACTTATCTTCTTGGCACTATCTTTTTTAGCATGATAATAAAATATATCTGAAACGTATGAGAAAGATTTTCCAAATAGAGTTAATCTCCAGAACCAGTCCACTTCTTCAGAATACATAAAAAAATCTTCATCTAATCCATAACTTTCTTGATATATCTGACGAGAAACAAAAAAACAAGATCCAGTTAAATAAAAACTTTGGTCAAAAGGATAATCTCCCCACAAATGAGTAGGATGACCCAAAAAATCTATAGCACTAATATAAGGTTTACCTTTAAACAATGCGTTGTAATCAGCTTCTAGAGGGCTTATTACATCATAAGAATGGTTTTTATAAAAATTCCATAATTGTTCCAAAAAATTTGTCTCTACCCAGACATCAGTATTCATAAATAGAAGATACCTTCCTTTAGCATGCAAAACTCCAAGGTTATTTCCTCCTGCAAAACCTCTATTTTTATCACTTATGACCAGTCTTATGGTTTCTCCATAATTTTCTTTTATAAATGACACGCTATCATCTTTGGAATGATTATCTACTACAATAATTTCGTAATTTTTATAGGTTTGACTAACTAGGGAATCTAATAGCCTCTTCAACCATTTCTTGCCGTTGTAATTTACGATTATTATTGAAATCAAGTGAGTTATTTATTCTTTGTTATAATAGCAACGTTATAAGATAAAAATGCCCTTGGCATGAACTTTTCCATAAGAGTTTCGTATAATTTCCATAATATAATAAATTTTCCAGGGTAAAGATGAGACTCAAAAAATTTAAATTGGATATTGTATTCTTTCTTAGAAAAAACATCCTTAATTATTTTTATGAAATAACTTTGCTTCCAGTGCTGATGGCCCCTGAATAATACCATATGAGGATAAAATAAAGGATTATATCGATTCCCTTCAACAATAATAATACTTCCACCAGGACAAAGAACTCTGTTCAATTCACGAAGCCCCTTTACCTGTTTTTCATATAACTGTTCCTTTTCATCAATATGATGTAATATATCATGTAAAAATATGTAGTCAAAAGTATTATTATCAAAAGGTATGCTGTAAATAGTAGCTTCTTTAAAGGTTAGCTCCTTTAAATTATTAATATTCTTATGTCTATAAACATCAATTGAAAAAACATGTAAATCAAACTCTTTAATAAATATTTCTGCATCACCTCCATCGCCACAGCCGACATCAAGTATTTTTTTACCAGCTTCAAAATTAAAATCAAGTTTATGAAATATGTCACCCTTATATTGTCCGTATTTTTGTAGGTCTTTTTTAATCATGATTAGCTTTTGATTCCACCCTTTTAAAAAAACAAATTATGTTGCTTGCAAATAACTTATTATCCTGTTTTTTTTCATCTTCTTTTTCAATTTCATAATTATTAAATACATTTTTTCTTAGTAATATGTTGCACAAAACTTTAAATACCTTTTTTGAATGTCCAGTGTAATATTTTTTAACTAACGTAAACCTATGGAATTTATTTATAAGTATATCTTCTGAATATCTTCTGAGATGTCCTATTCTTATATCATGGATAATATTAAGAGGTAAAAACAGTGGATTTATGTAATTATACAACAATGGTACTACTATCATGACACCAGAAATATTTTTACAAACTCTATTTATTTCTTCTATAGCCTCTTTTTCTCTTGGTAGATGCTCCAACACAGCATTAGAGATGTAGTAGTTAAAGATATTTTTTTTAAAAGGCAATTCTTCGGCAGAACAACAAATAAAAGTTATATTATCTAGCATATTTTGACTAGAGGCAATATTTTTTAATTTTATCAAATTTTTTAATGTTAAGTCGCATGCTACAACATTAGACCCACGTTTAGCTAATTCTATGGCCATGTATCCGCTTCCAACACCACAATCTAAGATAAGAGCATTTTTTACATTGCTAAAATTATCCATAAATCTTTTAACATAACTTTCTTGCCATGCTTCTAATTTATAGTTATTAAAAACATCATCCATCTCATTTTCAAAGTATTTTATTTGTCCGATTAAGTGCTTATTGAGCGTGTTTTTATTTATTAAAATTGGGATACCTTCTTTAATCTCATAAGTTGTATTACAATTTATGCAAATCAAAAGACTGTCTTTTAGAATTAATTCGCCTTTGCACTTTGGGCAGCAAATATAAGTTAAATAATTATTATTCATCAGATTATAGTACTTCTTTCAATAGATTACCAAACATGTTATTCCAATCAAATTTTTCTCCAAACTTTACTGCATTACCTTTATAGAAATCGTAGTTTTTTTGGATAGTTAATATTTTATCAGCAAAATCATCAGCTTCATATTCAGCAATAAAACCAGCTTGGTTATTTGAAATATCTTTGGCTATTGGAGGAACATTAGTTATTACTATTGGCAAACCACAGCCTAAGTATATTTTCACCTTTCCCGGATCAGCATAATAACTAAAATTATTTTTATCTTCTGGATAATAAGGAGCAATAGCAATGCCAGATGTTAACAAAATATTATTAATTTCTTCTTGGTTTTCAATCCGACCCAGTATATCAACATATCCATCTAAATCATTGGCCAATATTTCTTCTTTTAAATAATCAATATCTCCACCACCTATTACTTTTAATGTAAAATTATTCAGCCCACGAGATAATAACGACATAATTATTGGTACAAATAATTCGCAACCCTTATTTTTTGTAATATTACCGAAATAAACAATTTTGTTTTTATCATGATGATTTTGATGATCACTAAAAGATAACGAATCATTTCCAAATGGAGCCTCAATGAAAGTAACCTTTTTAATATCAATTTTCCCATCACGATTTCTTCCTTCTAACATTTTTTGATTAAGTGGCCATACTACATCGCTACTATAACAAGCAATTTTATCTATCACATAATACAATCCATTTAAAAAATAATTAGAAAATCTAACGGGAGTATAATCAAATATTACATAGGCTACTTTTTTTACGTAGCCAATTTTCCTCAAAAACAATCCAATTAAAACTAATAAGTTACTAGTTCCTACAAATAAATCCGTCTTTTTTCCATAATGCAATCCATACCAACATCCCATGATAAAGTCTTTTATATAAGAAAGGGATTCTGGTTGACTAAATCGCACAAGAGATTCTTTCATTCTTTGCTTACCGTTTATGTAAAAAAACAGTCTAATCGATTTTAAAGAATAGTTACCAAATGGAAATCTAACATGAATTACTTCTTTTCCTTTTTCAGTTAAATAATAAGCTAGCTCTTCATCCCAATTACCACTCAAAGAATTATGGCCGTTATAAGCATAAATAACAATTTTTTTATTCATATATACTTATTATCCCACTAAAATATTATATTTTTTTCACAACCTTTACATCATTAACCACGTAAGGGTAACTAATAGATAATCAATCTCGTTTAAATATTAACTCTAGCATTCCTACGGTTACTTCACATCCACGCAATAAAAACATTCCCAAGGTAACCAATGGCTGTTTCATAAGTACCAGTGGATGTTTAAAATAAACTAGTTTTATAGGAAAAAACTGCACCACGGCGACAAAAGGTCTTTGTTTTAAATACCTTCGAAGAGATTTGCTGTAATAGTATTTTTTCTTTAATCTCCCTAAAAATGTTATTCGCCCTTCATCATGATTAATAATCTCTTTTATTTTACCAATTTTTCCCAAAGCCATAATACGATAATGAAAATCAGAATCTTCTATACCTATCATATTCAGATCATACCCGCCGATTCTCAAAGCATCTAACCTTCTAAAGAAACGACAGGATTCGTTAGGACTATCTTCTAAAACATTGCTTACATAGCGATCTAAGGCAACACATTTTGTCCAAAAACCTTCTCCAGTGGAAATTTCAGGAATAACAATAGCGATTAAACCTTCTTGTGTGAGTTTATTATAACATGCCTCTACTACTCTTGGCGTAAGATACATATCCTGATCAAGCACTAGAACAAATTCTCCTTTTGCCTCTTTTATCCCACGATTTCGATTAATACTTCTTTCGGGGCCATCTTTAATATAAGTGGCACCATAATGTTGAACAATATCCTTGCATTTTTCTTGCTCTACGGGATCATACATTAATTCATCTACAACAATAATTTCTATATTTGAATAGGTTTGACTTTTAATAGACAGCAAGCATTTTTCAATAAACGGACTGGAATTATAAGTAGTAATAACTACTGTTATTAACGGCTGATTCATATGTTTTTTATAATCATAGAAAAATCTCGGTAACTTTTTTCAAAATTAATTTTCTTACTCCACTGCCATGATTTTTCTCTTAACATTTTGTACTTTTTTGTATCTTTGAGTAAATTAATAATATCATTTGCCAAATGGCTTGGATTATTCTTTTGGCAAATGATCCCTGTTTCGTTATTTCTTACACTATCACGCAGTCCCTCTACATTATATACAACAGCCGGAGTTCCCTGACTATTAGCCTCCGTAACCGTTAATCCCCATCCCTCTTTAACTGAAGCAACAACTAACAAATGAGCTTTCTGCATTAACTCTACCTTTTTATTTATATCAATTTTTCCTAAATAATGTATATCTTTTTTAAACTTAGATTTACCAATAAAACGTACTACCTTTTTCCCATATGTTGAATTTGCATCTCCTGCCATGATTAATTGCAAATCACTAATTGTTTGGCTAGCAATCTCAAAAGCTTTGACAACATCTATTGTCCTTTTCATAGACCTTATAGACCCCAAGCTTAAAACGGTTGGCTGAGAAAATTTTTCTACCAGCTCTAAATTTTTTACCGGCTCAGTAGTAATACCTTCACTAATAATAGATATATTATTATTTTTGAAACCGAATTTTATTAAATCGTTTTTAGTGCTTTCAGAAACGGTAATCACTTTTCTATCAGATAGAAGCCATAGGTATAATGGCTCTAAAATATAGCCAATAATATTTACAGGAAATATCATTTCATAAAACCAAATTTCTCGGCAAAGCTGGTGAACAAATAATATATTTTTCTCCTTAATGTAATATTTTGTAAAAAAGGGAATTGTATTTACCTCATCAATAACTAAATCTGCCCAGCCAATTAAGTTTTTTTTATAGTATTTATATGCTTTCCAGTAAACTGTCCACCTGTTTCCTAGTCGTATAATAGTATAACCGTTTATTTTTTCTTCTGATAATCCCCCCGGGAAACCTGCAACTAAAAAAATGACTTGATGGCCATCTTTTATTAATCTCTTGGCAAGTTCTTCATTGACAGCTTCTGCTCCTCCAGATAAAGGGTTTTTTACGTCTTTCCATGTAAACCAAAGAATTTTCATGATGTAATATTTTTCTTTGTTTTTACTACATATAACGGCCTATTAGTAACTTCTATTTTAATATTAGCAATATAAAGAGCAATTAACCCAAGACACATTAAAGTGACTCCCATGAGAAATGATACAAAAACTGCAAGAATAGATAATCCAGAAAACTTCATATTCCAAGGATCTTGAAAAATATATTTTTCAATAATGATAAATAATCCAAAGAAACCAGAAAAAAGAGTAATAAAAACTCCTAAATATCCTGCCAATTTTAAGGGAATTAAACTATGGGTAACAAAAGAAGACATTCCTAATCTAATTTTTTTTATAAAACTATATTGAGCTTTGCCAAATCTTCTGTCTTCAGTATCAAAATATACATAATCCCTTTTAAAACCTATCCAATCTAAAAGACCCCTGGTTATACGCTGTCTTTCAGTAAACCGATTAAACTCTTCAATTACTTTTCTATCAACTAATCTAAAATCAGTTGCCCTAGGCATTATTTTAGTCTCTCCGATAGTATTCATTATTTTATAAAAGAAATAAGAGCCTATATTATTCAACAGATTTTCGTTTTGATTCTTATTACGAACACCAATAACAATATCAGCTCCCTGTTCCCATTTTTCAATTAATTTTGGAATTAAAATAGGAGGATGCTGCAAATCAGCATCAATCATGATAGCTGCATTTCCTTTAGCATAATGTAAGCCAGCCGAAGTGGCAGGTTCTTTGCCAAAATTTCTTGAAAATTCAAGATACATAACATGAGCATCTTTTTCCATAAGACTTAAAATAGACTCTTCTGTTTTATCAATACTGCCATCGTTAATAAAAATTATCTCGTGCTGATATGATAGCTTTTCTAAAACTGCTTTAAGCTCCTTATATAAAGGAGTAATATTCTCTTCTTCATTATAAACAGGAATAATAATAGAAATTAATGACTTCATATAGTTGTATTTGCTTGAAGGTTATCAAGCTTATCACGATCAATATAATAAGGCCATAAATTCATTACTAGAACTGCTATATAACCTAAGAAAAAGATTATATTTATAGATAAGACAATTTCTTGAATCGTATTATGAAAAAAATGAATACTACTCATCATAGCCAGCACTACAGCTGCTAAAATATAAGAAATTCTAAAATCATGACGCGCATAAGAAAGATTAGCTTCGAAAGAAAAAAGCGAAAGACTAAAAGCCGTGACGGAAAAAAGCCATAACATATTAGCAATAACCAAATATTGAAGCCCAAAGACATAGCTTATTAAAAACTTTGACCAATAGATAGATGCCAAAATCCCTAAAATTCCTATAAATATAATAGAGATATATGTTCTTAATACAATCTTTGGGCTTAGCCTTTTGCCCTCATTGCCCGCAGCATATGCTTTTGGAAGAGTTACTGCAATAATTGAAGAATTAATCCAGAAAATAATTTTCCCCAATAAGCTAAGAGCTCCATAATAACCTGTCATTTCAGAAGTAGTAATGCTTTTCACTAAAACTATATCTATATTAACCATTAAAGTAAATAGGACTGAAAAAATAAAAGTTGGTAAAATAATTTTACTAAAGTCTACATCAGAAAAATAATCTTTCCATATTTTTTTAGACTTTTCTGGATAATTTTTAAAAATTCTTCTATAAACTAACCATCTAGCTAAAACCAAACCAACAATAGAAGCAATAATAAATGATATTACTACTTCTTGGGCTCTTGCAAAAAATAATGCAAATAAAAATCCAGAAATTAATTTAACAAAAGAAGCGGTAAAAGATACTATAATAAATAAGTAAAATTGCTCAAAGGCACTAAGATCGGCTAAATAGATTGAGAATATAAAACCAAGGCATATAGCTAAAATAATATATAACAATCCCCAAAAGCTAGAAAGATATAAAATACTAGATAGTAAGGGAAGTATCAAAAGAAATAATAAAAATAAAATAAAAGTTATTTTTATTGCTTTTTTAGTAACAAAATTAATGAATTCTCGATTTGCCCCATAATCTTTAAATTTAGCAAAAACTGACGCATGCCTAGTAACAAAATAAGATAAAGCAGAGCCAAAAACCCCTAAAATAGAATAAACAGCTAAAAGACTTTGTAATTCTCCGTATTCTGAAACAGATAGCTTTTTTGAAACCAAAAAATGAAAAAGGTAACCCATAATTCCAATCAAAAAAGACCCTACTAAGTAGAGGAAACTATTTTTTAAAAAATGGTCTTCAAAAAAATCTTCAACCATACATTTATAGCTCCCTTTATTTTACTACTAATATCTTAAACTTTAAAGTCTTCTTAATTAACGAATTAACTGGAATTTTTGTTTAATTTAAGGTATAAAAAACTAACTAGCTTATCTACGTAAATTTTTCACGCTCTCGTAGTTCAATGGATACCTGCCTGCCGCAGGCAGGGAGTTTGTAGTGCTGGTTTGCACTCCACTAATTTTCCTGCCCCCATAGTTTAATGGATAAAATAATGGCTTGCGGAGTCATTGATGAAAGTTCGATTCTTTCTGGGGGCACAACGAAAAATTAGTTGGGGATGAATTTCCAAACGAGAGCACCAAAGAGGAAAATCATTTAATTAAAATCATAAAGTCGAAAGTTATTAACTAGTAAACATATGAACATGAATCAAAAAGGTTTTATAAATATTATAGTAATCATTGGAATTATGATACTTCTTAGCACAGCGGGTTATTTTATTGTTAGTCAGCAAAGACCCTTATTGACCATCACCCCATCGACAACTCCAAGCTCAACTGCTTCACCAAGTCCAGATCCGACTTCACAATCGATCAGTTTCAATTTGATTTTTAAGTATGGAGTTGGGGCAAAAAATGAGCTGAATACTTTTACCCAAACTTACACTAAAGACATGGTGGTAGATCCATCAATAACAATAAAATTTAAGCTTACAGACAACGAAATAGCAGGTATTTACCAAAAATTAAACGATTTAAAGTTGTTTGATGAGAGCGCAAAACCGATTGAAGGAAATTTGATGGTTACTCCCTGCTCAAGTTATTACCTAAAAGTTCAGATTGATTCTGAAGAGAAAGAACTATCTTGGAATAACTGTAAAGGAAAAATCAGCGATAAATTTCTCCAATTCACAAACTACATTACTCAAATCATTGAATCAAAAGAAGAGTACAAGAATTTACCAACACCAAGAAGTGGTTATTTGTAAATTTTCGAAAAGAAAACATACTACTAAAGAAAAACTTGTAACTGTCAGCGAATTAAAGGGCATCATGTAGATCTTGGTCAATATAAATAGGATCTTATATTAGATTCAAACAACAGAAAAAGATTTACTGACTAAAAAATCTCGGAAATTTCCGAGATTTTTTATTTTTTTGCAGTTTAAAAAGTTATCCACAGGCTTTGTACTTAAGAGTCAGTTTGACTCTCATTTTTGACAAGGTGTATAATGAACTAAATTTCAAATAAATCTTAAAAAATCAATGGAGCTAACAATCACTAAGCGCGATGGATCGCGCGAACTTTTTAACGCTGACAAAATTAACCGCTCAATTGAAAGAGCATGTTTTGGACTAATAGATCCAATCGAAAAAGTTACTCAAGTTGCCACTGATACTAAAGTTATTCTCTATAACGGTATTACTACTGAAGAACTAGACCAGGCTACCATTAATGCAGCTGTTCAAAACATAAAAGACAACCCAGACTATGACAGAATTGCTACCAGATTACTTTTAAAAACAATTTATAAGAATGTTTTGGGGGACTATGATAATGATATTGAAAGGCTAAAGGTATTACACAAAGAAAATTTTGAAAACTATATAAAGACCAACATTAAGAATGGAATTTTAGACGAAAGAATGGGAAAAACTTTTGATTTGAAAAAACTTTCTGAAGTTTTAGATATTTCAAAAGACGAACTTTTCATTTATGCCGGTCTTTCTAGTTTATTGGGAAGATACTCTGTTAAAGACAAAAAACAAAATCCAGCTGAAACTCCTCAATACTTTTTCATGAGGGTGGCCATGGGTATGTCCTATAATGAAAAAAATCCAACCGAGCAGGCTATTAAGTTCTATGAAAAAATGTCTAGGCACGAGTACATTGCCGGCGGATCAACCAACATCCATGCTGGAACTCCAAATCCAGCGCTTTCCAACTGCTTCTTATTAGAAATACATGATGATATGAGCCATATCGCCAAATCTGTGGCTGATGTGATGATGTTATCAAAAGCTTCCGGAGGAATTGGAGCTTCTATTACTAAACTAAGGGCCTCTGGATCTCCGCTTTCTTCCAATAATACAACTTCTTCAGGACCAACTCCTTTTGCCAAAATCATCGACACTGCTATTAGAGCCATACAAAGAGGAGGAAAGAAAAAAGGAGCCTTATGTTTTTACATGGAAAATTGGCATTTAGATTTTCCTGACTTTATAGATTGGAGGCATAACGCTGGAGATGATTATTTAAGAATGAGGACTGCTGATACCGCTGCATTTCTTTCAGACGAATTTATGAAACGAGTTGCCGATAAACAGGATTGGTATATGTTTGATCCAAAAGAAACTCCCGAATTAAACGAACTTTACGGCAAAGAATTTTCTAAGAAGTATCAAGAATACGTTCAAATGGCTGAAGAAGGCAAATTGAGGATTTTCAAAAAGGTTCCGGCCACAGAACAGTACAGGAGTATCTTAGTTGCCTTGCAGACAACCTCACACCCATGGCTGGTATTCAAAGATTCAATCAATCTTAGAGCTTTAAACAACAATACCGGCACGATACACATGTCTAACTTGTGCACTGAAATTTGCTTACCTCAAGATAAAAATAACATTGCTGTTTGTAATTTGATTTCTGTAAATTTGGCCAGCCATATCAACAAAAAGCAAATGGACTGGCAAAAACTTGAAGAATCGTCACGATTAGCAGTCAGACAACTAGATAACTTAATAGATATTAACGTTTTACCAATACCAGAAGCCGAAAGATCAGACAAAGAAAATAGGGCTATTGGATTGGGGGTTATGGGTTTTTCAGACACCATTGAACAATTAGGAATTCCTTATGACAGTCCTCATGCTTATGACTTTGCCGATAAAGTATTTGAATTTATTAGCTACATGGCCATTGATGAATCAGCTAATTTAGCCAAAGAAAAGGGTAGCTATAAGAATTTCCAGGGATCAGAATGGTCAAAAGGAAAAGTGCCAATAGACACTTTAGAAAAATTAGAAAATGATAGGGGTATCGCTCTTGATATAGATAAAAAGTCAAAACAAAATTGGTTAGATTGGGAAACTTTAAGAGAAAAAGTTAAAAATGGCATGAGAAATGCAACCTTAATGGCCGTTGCCCCTAACGCCAACATTGGATTAGTGGCTGGAACAACTCCCGGCATTGATCCAAGGTTCGCTCAAGTATTTTCCAGAAATAAGATTTCAGGAAAATATTTAGACATTAACCATAATTTAGTGACAGAACTTAAGAATCTTAACTTGTGGGAAAAAGTAAGAGAAAAGATCATTGAACTTCAAGGAGATATTTCATCTATAGAAGAAATTCCTTTGCACATCAGAGAAATCTATAAAACATCTTTCTCTGTTTCTCCTTACGCTTATGTAGAAATCGCAGCTAGAGCTCAAAAATGGGTAGATCAAGCATTATCAAGAAACATGTACCTAGAAGATAGAGATATGGATAAGACTATGGATATTTACTATACCGCTTGGAAAAAGGGATTAAAATCAACTTATTATTTGCATATGAAGCCTCGTCATTCAGCCGAACAAAGTACAACCAACGTTAATAAGTCAGAAAAAATGGGTAAGACAGGATTTGCCGCCGTATTCGCCGCCAAATCTGTTATTCAAGAATCCTTCATCGCAGAAGCTTCTCAAGACTTCGTTTCTGTTGAAACTCAGGAGAAAATCGTTGAATCCTTCGTCGTTCAATCTCCTCAAGAAAATATTGAAGCTATAGCTAAGATAGAACCAGAACAGATAAATAGTATTGTAGAACCAGTAAAATCATCTCAGATTTTCAGCCACGTTCAAACTCAAATCAACTTAAATTCTTCAATAGATTCAGCAAACAATAATTCAGAAAATCTAGAAAAAGAAAACATTGTAAAAACAGAACCGATTGAAATGAAAAAAGTAGAGGAAATAAAGCCTATTAATCCTTCAATAAACTCAGAACAGGTAAATAGTCCTGTCGCCAATATAGAACTAATTGAAATGAAAAAAGTAGAGGAAATAAAAAGACCCATGGCCCATTCGGAAAACTCAGAACAAGCTCCTAATGCAATTTTTGCAGATAATTCAGCTCAACAAGAAAAACTATCAGAAGAACAGATAGGCTTTAGAATAAAAATTGTTAACGGAAAAGTCTATAAAATTCATATGCCTTCAGATCCAGCAGAAGATAATCTTTGTGATAGTTGCCAGTAATTAGAAGCTAGAATTTAGAAAAATAGAAAATAGAATTCTTACAACTAAAAATATAAACTTGTCAATAGTTGCGCTTCTCTGTTGATTTAGTAGAATAAAAACACTATGAAAAAGAAAAATGTAACAATTGATGATTTGGCGATTATGGTTCAAAAGGGATTTGACGGTGTTGACATTAGTTTTGACAGAATTGAAGGAAAGCTTGATAAAGCTGAAGGACGTTTGATTAAAATAGAAATTAGGATGGATAATGTGGAAAGTGAAATTGAAGAAATTAGAAAACACCAAATTGTCCATACTATTTATCGAGATGAATTTGAAAAATTGCAAAACAGAGTAAAAGCTTTAGAAAAACTTTTAATAAAAGGATAATTAAAATTAAGTTGTTTCAAATTTAGGAATTTCAAATTGTAAATTTCTAATTTCAAATTCACAACTATGCCAATACTAGGAAAAGCTTCACCAGAAGACGTAAATTTGCATCCCATCAGATATAAATGGGCTTATGATTTGTATCAACAAGCTGTCAGAAACACTTGGTTTCCCCATGAAATCGCTTTAAAAGAAGATTTAGAAGACTGGACTAAAATGACCGAAGATGAAAGACATGCTGTAAAATTTACCATGGCCTTTTTTAATCCGGCAGAATTAATTGTTAATAGAGTTTTAGCTCTTGGGGTTTATCCTTATTTAAAATCTCCTGAATGCCATTTATATTTAGCAAAACAAATGTGGGAAGAGGCTAACCACTGCGTGGCTTTTGAATATGTTTTAGAAACTTTCCCTTTTGATAGAGAAAAGATTTTTAACACTCACCTAGAAACACCCTCAATGCAAGACAAAGAAAAGTTTGTTATGAGATATTTAAAGAGAATGGCTGATGAAAAACTAGATATTGAATCAGTTGAAGGTAAAAAAGATTTTATTAGAAATTTGGTTGCCTATAACGTAGTTATGGAAGGAATTTGGTTTTATTCTGGATTCATGGTAGCTTTGTCATTTAGACAAAGGAATTATTTAAGAAATTTTGGATCAATGATTGACTGGGTATTAAGAGACGAATCTTTGCATTTGAAATTTGGAATGAACTTAATTCAAACAGTATTAGAAGAAAATTTAGACCTTTTAACAGAAGATTTCGCCAACGAAATAAGAAATATCATAATAGAAGGGGTAACTATTGAAAATGCTTATAACAAAGATTTATTCCCTAACGGAATTTTAGGATTAAATTCAGAATATGTTAATCAATATGTTCAATATGTAGCCGACAGAAGACTACAAGAATTAGGATTACCAAAGCAATATAATGTTACCAATCCAGCCAAATGGATGTCTACAGCCACCGATGTATTGGAATTAGTTAACTTCTTTGAACAGCAAAACACAAAATACGAAGTAGATTCTGGGCACACCGAAAAAAAGTAAGACCCTTTAAAAAATAGCCTCTTTCGGCTATTTTTTATTTCTATTGTAATTTTATGTAGATAGTGTATAAATAAATTGTTTAATAAACAAACCGCTCTTTGAAAGGAACAAAATGAAAGAGGTATTTTCAATCTTAAGTTTGGCTCTAATTCTTACAGTATTGGCACTACAAATGACAACAAGACATTTTTTGACAATTGGAATCGTTGCTACTCTAGCAGGATTATCATTTGCCACAACTTACTATTTATACAAAAAATACAAATTAGCAAAAATAAATATTGCTTCTTCTTTAATCTCTTTCTCGATCGCAATCCTTAATCTTGGGAGGTCATATCTTGGATAATATTATCCATTCATAAAAACTTTAATCCACACGATTCATTTCGTGTGTTTTTTTATAAAAGTTGCTAAAAACTTTGAAATAATATAACATAAAAACGGATAAAAACCAGCTCATTTTCAAACAGCAAGGAGATTAGCAATGTACATAGACTCAAGCCAACTAAATGAATTGGTTGATGCAGTTATTATATGCTACATCCGAATAACCAATAAAACATTACAACAATCTAATTCGATTTGTCGCTTGTCAATTTATTTAATTTTTTTAGGATCAGTAGGCTTAATACTCACAACGTTTTTCTTGAGATCGCATTGGATCGCTTGGATCTTCATTCTTCTTCTTATTATTATTGCAAACTATGGAATGCGTCTCTCAATTAACATAATAAGATCAATTCACATACCATCACTAGATGGAGTAATAGAACAAGCCAAGAATTTTGCTGATGATTTACCTAACCTAGAGGCTGATGAACGACTGACTTATAGCATATTGATAGAAAGAATTTACGATTCACGCCATTCGTACTGTGAATTAACGCTCATCAGAAATCTTCTCCTGGAAATTGAAGATGGAGAAACAGGAGATGCATTGCGAGATTGGCCATTTATTGCAATTGTCAAAAAAGCATTTGAATAAAAATGACATAAGCCCGTTTCAAATCGTTGCATTGAAACGGGCTTTTTTATTGCATAAATAAAAATTTTTGCTAGAATTCATCTATTGAAATAAAACCATAACCCTAAAGGAAGGAGCCGACAATGTTCTGGTGCTTCGTAAAAGCAGCTACGCAAGCAGTTTGCTACGCCACAGGTTTGTTTTTTATCGTTGGTTCAATCTGCCTTGCAATGACAGAGGAAACCGTCAAAATAAAACCTTCTCTTATCTCTCTTGCTATAACTGGAATAGCCCTGATCGTAAGCGCCTCAACCCTAATAAATAGGGAGGAATCGTAAACCAGACACGCAGCTCTTTTTCGTCAAAACAAGAGCCTTGAGCAATCAAGGCTTTTTTATTTAGCCTTTTTTACTCCTCCTTCGCTCTTGCGAGCCATGAAGAGACAAAGTAATATAAATCTATAGAAATTATAAAGTAATTTTATATATTTAATCACTCGATCGGTATGAGAAAATTTCTTTCTCATACTTCTCTCCTTCATAAATATGATTGAACTATCAACTCCAATAGACCAAATACCAAAAATAGGATTAGCCTACCAGAAAAAACTAAAAAAACTTGGGATTAGCACTCTTCAAGATTTGTTATATTATTTTCCAGCCAGATACGATGATTTTTCAGAAATTGTTCCTATTAAAAAGGCAAAATTAGGCTACACTGTTTGCGTTCAGGGAAGAATTTTAGAAATAGAAAGTACAAGAACTTTCAAAAAGTTTATGTCGGTCACCGAGGCTCTAATTGAGGATGAGACAGGCACAATCAAAGCAACCTGGTTCAACCAACCATATCTGGCAAAAAGCCTAAAGGAAGACGATTTAGTGTGCTTAGCGGGCAAAGTAAGCTTGGGTAAGGACGGAATATATCTTAATAATCCGGTTCACGAAAGAGTCGCTGATTTTGAAGATATAAATAGCTTAACTCATACTGGCAGAATTGTTCCAGTTTATTCTGAAACCAGGGGACTGACATCAAGATGGTTAAGGTATGTAATAAAACCATTAATTTCTATATTCCAAAATAAACTTCCTGAAGTTTTACCTCAGGAGCTAATAAAAAAACAGAGATTGCTGGATATAAAACAAGCTATAAAACAAGTTCACTTTCCAGATTCTTTTGATTTGGCCGATGCTGCTAAAGCTAGATTTTCATTTGAAGAATTATTATTACTTCAGCTTTTTGTCATGAAAGAAAAGATAAAAATGCAGAAGATAAAAGCTCCGGCTTGTATTATGGATGTTGAATTAATGAAGGAATTTACTAATTCTCTGCCTTTTACCTTAACCGACTCACAAAGGCAATGCATTTACCAAATTTTAAAAGATTTAGAAAAAGACATGCCAATGTCTAGATTACTTGAAGGAGACGTTGGATCTGGAAAAACTGTAGTGGCAACTATGGCAGCTTTAAATGTTATTAAATCTGGATATTCCGCCTCCGCCAAAGCTTCCGCCTACGATAAATCTTCGGCGAGACAAGCCGGCCCGCTTCGCCAAAGCTCTAGCGAGGCGAGCGAGACAAAGCAAGTTGCTTTTATGGCTCCAACAGAAATATTAACTAAACAGCATTTTAAAAACGTTATCAAAATGCTAGAGAACTTTAATGTTTCAGTTGGTATTTTAACAGGAAAAGAAGCTAAGATTTTCAGGAATAAAGAAGAATTTTCAGTTAAAAAAGAAACGTTAGCTGAAGATTTGAAAAACGGGCAAATAGATATTGTCATTGGAACTCATTCTTTAATACAGAAAGGAATTGAATTTAAGAATTTAGCTTTGGTGGTGGTTGATGAACAGCACCGATTTGGAGTCGATCAACGCGCTGCGTTGATCCGCGGAAACAACGCAGAACAAACGCAGAATAACTCAGAAAGTGGAACATTATTATACGAAGACCTGAGCTACAAAATACGCCAATGTTTATTTAATGTAAAAAAAGAGTTAGGTCCTGGTCATAAAGAGATAGTTTATCAAAAAGCATTAGAGGAAGAATTTAAAAACGCTCACATACCATTTAGTAAGGAAAAACAGATTCCTATTTTATATCATAATAAAAAAGTAGGTATCTATGTTCCTGATTTTATTATAGATGAAAAAATAATCGTTGAATTAAAGGCATTGTCATTTCTTGGTTCAACTGAAAAAAAACAAATTTGGAATTACCTTAAAGGTTCAGAATATAAACTTGCCATCCTTGTAAACTTTGGTCCAAAAGAATTACAAATAGATAGGGTAATTTATGATTTAGCTAGAGATTCTGCGTTTGTTCCGCATAGTTCAGCGTTTGCTCCGCATTTACTCTCAATGACAGCTACACCAATTCCAAGAACATTAGCTTTAACCGTTTATGGAGACCTAGATCTTTCTTTAATAAAAGAAATGCCAAAAAATAGAAAAAAGATAAAAACACAAATCGTAAATCCATCAGAAAGAAGAGATGCTTATGAATTTATTAGAGAAGAAGTAAAAGAAGGGAAAGGCGTTTTTGTAATCTGTCCTAAAATAGAATCTAAACCACCCGCCTCGCCCGACGAACGAGCTCGTCGAGGCGGGAAAAACTTAGAAGATACGCAAGGGTCTTTTGTTCCTATAAATTATAATTTTGCCTCTTTATTAACTCAAGAGATAAAAGCCGTTAAAGAAGAGTATGAAAAACTTTCCAAAGAAATTTTCCCTGAATTAAACATAGCCATGCTTCATGGAAAGATGAAACCTAAAGAAAAAGAAGAAACCATGATTAATTTTAGAGACGGGAAAATTGATATTTTAATTTCAACATCGGTTATTGAAGTTGGAGTTGATGTGCCAAGAGCCACCGTCATGATGATAGAAGGAGCTGAACGTTTTGGATTATCTCAATTGCACCAATTCAGAGGTAGGGTAGGAAGATCTGATATGCAATCTTATTGCTTCTTATTTACTACTTCTCCTGACCAATTAAATAGAAAAAGATTAAAAGCTTTGGTTGATTCAAATAACGGATTTGAATTAGCAGAAAAAGATTTAGAAATTAGGGGCCCAGGTCAGCTTTATGGAACTCAGCAATGGGGATTGCCAGATATGGCCATGCAAAACTTGTTTAATATATTCTTAGTAGAAAAAACCAGGCAAGCTGCTAAAGAAATTTTAGAATCAGATCCAGAATTAAAAAACCACCCTCTATTATTAGAAAGGGTGGAAAAGTTAAGACTAAGAATTCACTTTGAATAAAAAAAGCGCGATGTTGCTTTCGCAAATCGCGCATAGTTAACTACCGAGAAAAATACTTAACAAGCCATCTTCTGTTTTGATAGCAGGCTAAGTAAGTGTATCTATTCTGAGAAATCGATTTTACTGCGTTTTCTTTAAGACAATCAGGCACCGAATCAGATAAATCTTTTAGTTTTTTCTCTGATCGACGCAAATAACGAAACGCATTTTCTGTAATTCTTTCAACAAAAGATTCTATTGACTCGCCCTCTTCTCTATCAAAGGATGAGATGAAGCTGATTGCAAACTTTCGCTCAACTTCAAAATTCCCTAAAGTAAATTCTCTTTGTGCTCTTTCGAAGAGCTTTTCACTATTCAGAAGAAATTCCACTTCTTCTGAAGTTACATTTCCTAACTTCTCTTTCGATTCGAAACATTGACCCATTAGATGAATCAGGGCACGCATATCACATTTTCTTATCATCTCGTGACAAACTTCAATATCCTTAGCAACTTTTGCCTCATATAAGAGCTCTGCATCTTCAGCAGATAAGCTCGAGCTATAATGTCTATGCAATTCGTAATCCATGAGTGTTGCCGAGACGCTACCAAAGAATCCTTCTGAGTGACCATCCCTGACATCAGGACGATTAATAATATCAATCATAGACAATCGTTCTTGAGTGTCATGAATGATAAAACAAGATAATTCGTTAATTTCTGTACCGAACGACAGCATTAACTGTGACAATTCAGGTAAGTTTTCTCCTTTAACCAGTTCTTTCAGAACCATTGAAAAATCAATGTCCCAAAAATGAAATTTTACACCATGAACGACATGATCACGAACCCGATACCATGGCATTAAAACAAGGTGTTCAGCTAGAACACCAAAATTTTCCGTCGTACTGTGTTGAACTGAAACCAACTTAAGCCATAAATGGACGTAGTAACTGATTTCTTGACACAAAAGAGAAATATCCCTCACAGAAGGCCTGAAATTGATTCCAGGTTCACTGAAAAGATCTCTTTGAATCTTCTCATAATAACCAATCGTCTTTAAATAACAAAAAGCATCTTGCGATCCAATTAAGTATTCATCTTTCAATTCTCTAATAGCTGCCATCTTATTTGCCAATGCAATACTTTCGTCAGACATAACAAACTCCTGGTTGGTGTTTTTTTCAAGGAACGACTTTACTCCTATATGTTTAATTACTATAAAATTGAGGTATTGTCAACCATATCGTAATATCTCAATAGCTTGGAAACACTTTTCAGTGAAATTATCGTAAGATAATTTAATACTATTAAGTAGTTCCAAACATGGT
>Ga0209542_10001085_pt1 | contig 64971 bp, 75 predicted proteins | sample RifCSPhighO2_01_FD_184028 | JGI IMG/M metagenome (GOLD analysis project Ga0209542, IMG submission 184028) | Soil microbial communities from Rifle, Colorado - Rifle CSP2_plank highO2_0.1 (SPAdes) (version 2) | ecosystem: Environmental > Terrestrial > Deep subsurface > Rock core/Sediment ...
TAAGTTAGTAAATCAACAAAAATATCCTCAAATAAGGATATTTAAACAGCACGAAAAAAGCTTGCGCTTAATGCGTGCTGGTACTACAAGGAAGGGCTAAGTTCAAATAGAGAGAGCCACGAGGTGATTCTTTGTCTGCTATATAGAGAATGAAGTGTTAGCTCTCGTAAACGCTGAGGCAAAGACTCCAGTTTTGGAAGCAGTAAATCTTTGTAGAATAGAAATATTGAAACTGAAACGAGAAGCAGAGATGCGAGCAATAAAAGCAAGCTTCCGATCGGGGGCACCGTTGTTGTCATAAGTGATTGCACGGCAGAAATATGATGCAAAGCCATACTCATGATGCTCGTAGGACATGCGGTCTTATCAATGGCTGAAGCAACACAATCATTGTTGGGACTTTGCATGTCATGATCAACAAGAGTAAAGCCAAAAATGCCGATTCCGGCAAAACTCATTATTAACAATAATGTTGCAAGATATTTCATAAAATTACATGATTAGTATATACCCCCATACCCTATTGGTCAAGCAAGTAATGTGCACAACTAGCCAGTCTCTTACTTAACCGTAATTACACCCTCCCATGCTGCATTGATGTGATCGTGATACGGCCAAACACCCTTCTTATCAAATGTATACATATAGCTCTGGCCTTTCCCAGCTCCCTTGAATTGATCGAATGTCGAAAGAATTTCATGGGATGGATGCACATTAGATGCAACCCACATCTCCTCGTCACTTTGATTTATAAACTCGACCATCGTTCCGACGGGTACGGTGATATTTTTAGGTTCAAAACCAGTATCGGTGTAGCGTACGGTTACCATACCCATTCCATCGCTTGGAGCGACTTCGTGCTCGAAAACGGATGCGAGCACAGGTCTCCCAGTTTCAGCAAACACAGCTGATGCATTGATTGGCTGGTCAAGCTCGTTGAACGATTTGTCGCTGTCATCGTGAAATATCATGACTATAAGCTGGTCAGCTTCTTCATAGGTGTAGAAATCGCCAAGCTCAATCGTTATGTTTTTATACTCTCCAGCTTCAAGATAACGACTGATTTCTATGACCTGACCAATACGTCTGCCATCGCCACCCCGAACGACTACATACCCATCTTTCGATAGAATGGCACGTTCGATTTTAACCGAAGTACGTGCATCCTGCTGGAGTACTACAAGTTCGTCATTGCCTGAAGTTGCTGGGACGGTGTCAGTATTTTTAGCGCGAAAACTATTGAGATATAAGACCCCATCGATTATCACAAGAATTGCTATTATGGTTATTATTAATTTGAATTTCATGTCATTTGAGTTTATTCGTAACGCAACTCGATCTTATCTTTATCTTGCATGAGGTAATTTTCATACTCTGTATTTTCCACACCATTGACTGTCATTTTCATAGTTGGGCCGAAAGACCGTATATCTTTGTTCCACACTTTAAAGAATTGACCCAGAGTAGTATCACTTTTGCGAACTAGGCCTTCGAATTCCAGGTGGATAATTCCTTGTGATGAATCTTCGCTATGGGTATGTGTTGGCTGATGTCCTCCCACTAGTCCAATATTCGCAGGTATTTCTTGTTTTTCTCCTTTTACATAGATTGTTAGCTCTGGATGCCAATGCACACCGTTGCGCGAAATTATGTCTGACTCAGGAACCTTCGGTCTATTTTTGTAGGCTAGAGTAATTCCCCCAACAAGAGCGGTTACCACGAGCACAGTCACACCCCATGTTATGTAGTTATTGGTTTTCTGTTTTTGAATCGCCTCCTCGCGACGTTCAGATTTTTGTTGATGTTTAAGTTCTCGTTTTTCTTTTTTACTTAATTTTTCAATAGGTTTATTTTCTTCCATAAATTTTTTAGTGATTAAATTTTGCATACAGCAGGATTTGTTATCTGCTTTGACATAATATAGATAGATACCACAAGTAAGATCACCCCAATGATGCCAAACTCACTTCCCCCAAGCGGTAAGAAGGCTAAAGCGCCTGAGGCACCAACAAGCGACAAAATACTAGTTAGCAGAAATGATCCACAAGCGGCACATCCTACTCCCAAGACACTGCTCCCTATACCCAAGAACCCTGTGGCGATTCCACTTTTCCCAACTTCCTTAATCCTTCGTCTCAGGAAGTAAGTAATCATGGCGATATAAATCCCGAATAAGATTGCAATGGCGATCGTGTAGGAAGCTGAGAGCAGAGTGAAATTTGTTGTAATTGAACCTAGGAGACTGAGTGGCAATTCAAGTTTGCTTGAGAAAGGTACATCCGGAGAACTAACTATGCCCGCAACCAGTCGGATATTAGGAAGCCATACGGCAACCACAAATACCGACGCACTTACGAGAAGTGCAAGAACCACATAGACAGGTTTCCGGAATACTTTTTGTAAAGCATCAAGAATCATAGTTATTTCGATGCGAGATCAATGAGTTGCTTTATTGCAGCGATAGGTTGCGCTCCCGATAGTGGGTACTTCTTGCCGTTTTTGCCGACCACAATGCTCCATGGCGTGCCGTTACCTCCGGTAGCTTGTGCATTCTGAACTTCCTCCTCGATATGAGCATCGTATTTCGTACTTCCGAGACAGGTGTTGAATTTTCCTGTATCTAGGCCCACATACTCTGCAATCTTTGGAAGTTCGGCAGGATCAAGACCATTATTGGCCGGAGTGATTTCATAAAGACGATCAGCGTATGACCAGAATTTGTCATTACCACCTTGTTCATTTGCACACTCAAGAGCAACAGCCTCTTTGCGTGCTTTAGAGTGGAGTTGATCAAGTGGAAAGTGTCGGTACACCCATGCAACTTTTCCATCCTTACCATAGGTATCCATTACTTCTTTCATCGTGCTATGAAATCTCTTGCAGAATGGACATTCGGTATCGGAGTATTCGACTATTTTTACAGGTGCATCGGGATTGCCTCGAATGTGGTCACTCTTTGAGATCGCTTTCATTTGATCTAGATCTCCGGTAGGTTGTGCCACTCCTTGAGGTTGAGGAGCATTGGCTACTTGAGAACCGCCATTGCTTTTTAAACCGAAGAATAGAGCCCCCGCAATGAGAACGCCCGCCACAATGATCGCAACAGGGATTGATAAGCTATTTGTTTGTGCCGGTATATGAGACTCCGGTACCTTTTGTTCTGATTCGTGCATAATGTGTTTAATAGTTTTTTAATTAACTTAGAGGAATAATTTTATACGCAAAACCAACGCCTCAGAGTCTATGTTTACAGACTAAAATGCGTTGGTAATAAAACTTTAGTAAAGTTTTGGATGGAGAATACCTCGAGCAAAAGCCAATCTCAGGGGATTGAAAATAATAAGGTTCGGACGTTGCCGTAAATATAATTTGCTTGATATCAATAACTGATCTGTGGATGCAAAGGAAAACCGCGATCTGGCAAAAACTAAAACGAGTAGAGGGCCAAGTGCCAGTAACGCAAGATCATTTCTTAAATTCTGAGATGTTGTGAGAAAGGTACTTGTCCAAGACTGAACATGCTCCGACATCGTGCCTCCACAGCATGTCTGCTTGCTTTTTAAAGATACCTCTGGCGTAATAGCCATTCCCTCCATCGTTGTCGAGGTTGTGTGGAACATCCCAACACACATAAAGCCAAAGACGAGTGCTGTTATCGTAAGAAAAACTGCTGGAAATTTTATTATTCTTTGGATAATTAATGGCATGTTTATAAACACTAATTTAGCACAAAAAATACTATTTATAAAGCAAAGTGTAGCCATTTGTGTTAAAATGCTGCCATGCGTACAAACGCCTACATTGATGCCTCAAATCTATTCTATGGAGGGAAGAAATCCCTCGGTTGGAGCATTGATTATAAAAAACTATACGAGTATCTTGAGGACAAGTACCAAGCATCTCAAATTTATTATTTCGGTGGAGTTGAAATCCAGCGCTTCCCTTTCGATTATTTAAATTAGAAAACTGTTCAAATGAATGAGGTTGAAAGATATCTCGTTCAATATATTGAAGAGAAGAAGAAATAGGAGCTGTATAAAGGCGAAAGGCACCCATATAGGATGCCTTTCAGGTCTAGTAGTATCAGTATAGCAAACTCATTTATGGTATCAATAGGTCAAAAGTGGGCAACATTGGGAATCTCACTCGACAAAACAAAAGGTGATCGCCAAGACAAAATAAAGTGCACCAAATATCCAAGGAATAAAAAGTTCGATGTGTGAGAACGGGTGATAAACTTTTGGATCTTTCCCGCTCTTAAGCGGATGACTCCATTCGTATCTGTATATTGATAGGGGGAGATGTTCTTCAATTCTATGAATGACGTAAAACTTTGCTGTATTCAATTGTTTATAAGAATGAATTAAAAACCAGAAAATAACACAAATAAGAACTCCAACAGCGGCTATGATTGGTCTGGCCCATTCGAAGTTGGAAAAAATTTGAGTCTGGAACGAGAGACCGATAAGTGAGATGAGTGCAGCATTGATGGTAATAAAATGATTATTAGCATTTTGCCTTCTGTCACTTATTTTCTCCGTACTTTCTACGTATAATTTATACTGTTCAAAAAGATGTTCATTGTATTTTTCACCATACTCTTCTGGTTTTGCTCGAAATAATTCAGATTCTTTTTCCATAAAATTAGAGTTGATCAATGAAACTCCTCATTCCATCCCATGTCCATTCTATTACACGTTCGCCATCAAGTTCATAAGGGACCTGCCCTTTATCATCTTTGTGGATATGCACGCCAAGTATAGGTACACCCTCATCAATTGCACATTGTATTTCCCATTTTGCACCATCAGCCAGACGGGTACGTTTGCTGATTAGGGCAATTACTCCATCACATTGCTTAATTCTGTCCCTACATCGAGTCTTCCACATACTGTCGAATGGGGTTCTAACCGACATATCATAAAAGCTGAACGGTACACGAGCCTGCTGAGCTTGATGTACAAGGTGATCACGTGCAAATTTATCTTCTACTGCAAAACTAATAAAGACATTTTTCATGCCACTATATTACATCACGTTTTTGATTTTTACAATACTTACTTCCTTTTATTTCCCTGCAAAAGGCTGGCTGTTATCGCCCTTATTCGCAAAGTAGAACGAGAAAGCCATTGAAGCAAGGATCATGAAGTCCTTAGCTTCTACCCTTCCGTAGAACATACCAACAATGACGGCGACCGCCATGAGGATGAAGACAATTTTTGATGCTGATGAATATATACTTTTCATAATTTTCTGTAATTACTGTAATTAATTTATTAATGTGCCTGCTCGATGTACCCGAGGTAGACGAGCAGAGCTACTGCTATCGCAATCAATATGTGATATCGACATTTCATAATTGATTGAGAAGGCTGATAATTTGTGACTTGATCGCATCCTTCCCTGCCAACGTTTGCGATCCAAGAAGTCGAGCAAGAAGATTTGTGCGCACGATCTCTGGCTTCTCTTTGTAGTCGGCAATATCTCCGTGAATGATGATATTCTTTTCATCGAGAACGAATGAGATATCAAGATTTCCGGCAAACGACTTTACAAGATCAGTAAGGGCTTGGTACTGCCACTCCGTAATATTGTTTTCATTAGGTTCGACCATGCCGTCTTGATCCACGTCGTATCCTGCTGCAAGTTCAATACCGATTGTGTACTGATTTGGGTTTACCCAAGACCCATCAAGATTTTTGAGCATAATTCTTTTTGCTCGAGCATTCGGGTTACTGATTATCCCCGCATGCCATGCAATGTCACCAACCTTCACTAGCTGCACGATTTCACCCTGCTCCCGACCAATAACGAAGTGAGCTGATGTTCTATTTGGTCTGTTTGCGTTACAGAGCCACTCTACCGCTCCCCTGTATGCACCTAGAGTAAGATGCAGGACAACTGCAATCTTTCTCTGAGTGCCTGGCGGTGTGTAATTCAATGTCTGCTGAAATGGTATGTTCATATATTTTTTATTTAATCATTAAGTTAATAATTCCGGTGATTAATCCGGCAACCGATGCCGTAGCCACAATCCAGAAAAACTTCATGAGCCATTGCTGGTTTGTTTTTACGACTGCCATATCCTCTTGAATATGGCTCAAGTGGTTTTCCTTGATTTCCCTGATATCTGCTTCAATTTTTCCTATTCTTCTTTCCATATATTTTGTTTAAATTCTCACCAAGAAATTCACCACTAAATATGGAGGTATGTTGTTGTGGGCTGTATCACTTCCAGCTGATGAGGTATTGCGACTGTTAGTTGGAGTATTACTTGCTCCTGGTGAGTTCGACCAGACAGGAGTACCGCCATCTGTGGCAGTTGGATTATATGTATGCGTATGTGCTGCCAATTCTGCTGTAGTAAGTACGTGAGTTTTTTCTCCCACATAGGTATTTGGCGTGTTGAGCGTATCGAAGTTTGCATCAGTTACGTCAAAGCCGAACACCGACTTCCCTTTAAAGTTTGGAAGATTGAAAGTTGTCGACCCGTCACCCACACCAGAGTTGAATACTCGCCATGTGTGAGTGCCAGATTGAGATCCTGAGGTGTTGACTGCACTGCCACCTCGAGTTGTTGAAACTCTAAAGTCATTTGCACTTAAGCCCGCCGAGATAACATAATAATCCGTTCCTATAGCAAGACCTGTTGGAAGTGATCCTGTTGTCGTTAGTCGTATTTTATCGCCCGCAACCAAACTATGAGCTGTTGATGTAAAGACCGCAGGTGATGCAATAGTTACCGTGAAGGTAGCGGAGGGACAGAGTGCGTCAAAGAGTGTTGCATATGTAGTCCTTGATACGGCTTGTCCATCACAGAGAAGCCAACCCGCAGGAATACTTCGTCTCATGGTGGGGACGATTATTCCTGTAAGTGTGAGACCGAGAAAACTATTATGAAGAAGTCCATTTGCATCGAGCTTCGGTACTTTCCCCACATCTCCACTTCCAGCTGATGAAGCTACGAAGTCTGATGCTAACGCTGTTTGTCCTTGTGTAATTGCCATAAATTAATTTAAAGTTATTTGTAACTCAATCGTCGTGTCCTCTCCTGTGCCTTTGGTATATGCCACTCCGAACAGGGCGCGATTGAAAATCTTCCCTGTACTCACCGAGGCAGTACCATCGACAAAAGATCCAAATTCGTTATACGTTCCGTTCGTAAGCACCGCATCGGAGAAGAAAAATTGAAGAGTTGCTACTGCACCCGACACGGATCCGATAGCAACAGCCGCTCGAGCAATTGGAGTTTGAAGTGTAGTGTCGCTCGTTGCAGGTGAATTAGTGCCAGTGCCCATGTCCGCATGAGTGAGGTTTAAACTGTACGTATTAATGCTTGCAAGCCTCTGAAGGACAAGTGTTCGTCCAGTGTTCGTGCCAAGCATGACTAGATTCGAATACCAGTCGCTAACCCTAAGAACCTCTCCAGTTCCCGCCTTAGTGGTGATGATTCGTATTTTGCCTTGAGGCTTTATATTTTCATTGAATGTATTCATATATTTGTTATTAACCCCATGTACCAAGGTCCCATTTAAGAGCATTGGCATCCTCGCCCCACTTGTAGGGACCTAATGTTTTGGTAGCTGTTATGGCATCACTCGAGGTCATCGATTCAGCAAAAACTTCCAAGCGCTGCAAGACTTCATTTATTGCAATAGAGATATTCTTTTTATCTTTACTTAGGAGTTCCACCATGATGTCAGTAAAAGAAACCTGACCAGATGCAATGAGATACACGCTGTATTCCATTGAGTTTCCGTCTCTCACTTTTCCAGTGATCTTGTTTATTTTGAATGTCTTATCGACACTTCGGAGTGCGCTCGAGACTCGAATTTGTTGACCTACTTTGAGTCCAATTTGTACTGTTTTAAATGAAGCCTCATAGACACTCTCGGAATATTTCTTAAGCTCAGTCTGTGCGCGAGTCTGAGCTTCATTGATAGAGGTGATACTTTTATCAATAACGGCCGCCTGATATTCGCCGTAGGTTGCGATGGATATCTGATCACGGACTTGTGCGATGATTGGAATATATGCATCACCAAAGATTTTAATGGTGTGTCCATTAATAGGTGCGGTGGTATATTTGATAAATTTTTCATTGAAGTTATAGAGCACATCAACAGATAGAGGATCAGATTGCTGGTCAGTACCGACAGTGTTTACCGTGGAATTATCTTTGACCGTGATGTTGTCGTATTTATATGAAAGAGGAAAAACTTTCTGCGTGCCATCGGCAACGAAAATGTCCTGCGCACTCCCTTCAGCAATTGTCTTTTTATACTCACCTCCCCGCACAAACACAGAGTTTTTGATCTGTGTAATCGTCTTATTAATTTCTAATGAATCCCACTTATACTTGTCATTGGTATCAGTAATCTCAAATGGAGCTGAAAGATTTTCACTATCGAAAAAATGAATGTCTTTGTCGGGGTCAACATACCAATCCCAGCCGACCTGATCGGCAAGCTGAGTGAGGCATCGTGTTACCTGCTCGTAATTAAATTTTATTGACCCTACAGTTGGAGTAGAAGTAGAAACATTTGAGGTAGTGAAGCCGGAAGTGTAAGTTGAAATGAGATCGAGGACAATAGAACGGGCTGTGACGGAAGTATAGCTTCGGACTACTACCTTTCTGTCTAGATATTGAGAATAGTCTTTACATCGGATCTCGTAGGCAATGAGAAGTCCACCCTTTACGATTTCATTTCGTTCGGTAATCACTCCACCGAAAATCTTTACCCCACCTTCCTCGAGTGTGACATCATCATTTACGCTTGGAATGGTTTTTGCCGGAGTTTTAATGATCTGAAACTCGAGACGGTCAACTTCCTTTGAAAGCACTTCAGTAATGACAAGAGTGTCCCACTTAACGTAGCTTGTGCGATCAACGGTATTTATTTTAAGTACGAGTGACATATTTTTTATGCTCTTATGCCTCCCAGGTTGATCTGGTTTTTAATAATGCGGGCTAGCTCATTGCCGAATTCCTCAGCTACTTCCGTTGTTGTGTAAAAATGACCGTTGAGGTTCACGGTTAAGCCTCCACCTTGACCGAGCTTGCTTAAAGGAATGATGGCTTCGGGACCAGCTTCACCAACGAGGCCAAGAGTGGGACCGGTAACAATGCCTCCATCAGCAAACTTCGATACAACACTTTTTACGGCATTCACCGCCCCCTTTATGGGAGCACTTACGGCTGAGACCACAGAGTTGTAGGCGCTCTGAATAGAAGCTATGGCCCCTTTGATCTTCTCTATGCCTGCATTGAAGAGGTCGACGATACCACCCCAGATTGTGGTAAAGAGATCTTTTATGCCATTCCATGCGTCGATGAATACTGCCTTGATGTTTTCCCATTGTGTTTTCCAGAGGGTGTAGAAGAAGATGATGACCGCGCCTATGGCTGCGATTGCCGCGATGATGAGACCCAAGGGACCCAAGAATGCTAAAGCAGCGGCGGCAGTTACAATAAATCCAGCCAGAAGGAGTCCTGTAAGGAGACTTCCCACAACGATTAAGAGAGTTTGACTATTCTCAAGAAACTTATTGATCCCGCCTTGGGCATGGATCCAGTTCTGAATTCCTTTGGTAACCATTTCGATTGCAGGTGCAAAGAGACTTCCCAATGACTCAGCTCCCTCAGTCCCTAGTTGCTTTGTAATATCAAGCTGACCTTTGAGTGTTTCAGAATACGCCGCAGCCTGACCATGAACAGTCTTCATGATGGCTGCAAGAATCGTCTCCTTTGAGGCGTGATCATCCACTTCAATACCGAATTGCTTCAAAAGACGAGCATTTCCCTGAAAGGCAAGAATCAGAGCCTGGGTTGATTCCTCAAGTCCGATACCTTTGTAACGTGCCAGATCCATAGCTGCCGTGAATGCCTGAAATGCAAAGGGACCGTCATTCGTTGCCTGAAGAAGTCGTGCAATTGAGAGGGCAGCTTCTTCATTATCAAAACCAAACTTACTTAAGGCTTCATCCGCAACAGCAAGTATCTGTTCTCGAAGAGCTTGAAGATTTGGAGGTAGAGTTTTAAGAATTGCATCAAAACGAGTCATCTGCACTTCAGCTTCAGCAAAGGCACCAATGGCACTTTTCAAGATTGCACCTGCACCGATGGTTTGAAGCACACCAGCCAAAGCACCAACTTTGTCACCGGCAAAGCCAGACTGCCCGCCAAGGTCTGACAGGCTGTTACTCATACTTCGGATTGCAGTACTTGCTTCATCCCGAAGTTGAACCAATATTTGTAGTTTGCTTATTGACTCTGCCATGATGATTTATTCTTTTTCTTTATCTCTGCACTTTCCGCCTTCAACATTTCGATTATCGTGTCTATGAAGGTCGTGGGCTGACTTTGGTATTCCTCAAACGTCCACTTCATCTCCCTGCAAATCATTGCCGCTACCATTTCATCTGTGAGAGAGGCTTTGAGCCCTGCGAAGTACCTCTCCCACGAATACCCTACTTCGCCGACTGAAAATTTCCCTTTGTGACTTTGTTCAATTCCACAACCACGAAGTCGTACTCGGAAGGCGATGCTTGCTCGAGCCTGTCAGAAATATTCTCCGGATTGCCGTCATATGACACGATGAGCTGTTCAAAGGTTCGCTTCTCAGCCTTGAGCATGATCGAAGCGTCGACATCTTTCATGATGCTTTCACCCTCACTGGCGATGTCATTGGGATCAATCTTGATCCCTTCAAGAAAGGCACTCTTGATGGCATTCCTTTCCTTGGCATTCATGAAGGACTTGATAACGAGGTCTTTTCCGAGTGGTGTTATGAGTTTTATTGTTTCTCTTTCCATAATGGTTAATTATTTTGATTAATATGATGCCACTGCATTTGTTGCTAAGACTGAAATCATCAAGGTGTCACTTATACTGTAGTGAGCCTTGAATGAAAGTGTCTGACGGACTAGGTCATTGACCTTCACTGGCCGAGTGATTTCCTTGAAGATCACTTTTGCAAGATCAATGCGGATCTGGGGATTCGCAGCACTTCCGATTGTGACATCGGTGTTCTTAAGATCGAGTCTCATTGCCTTTGCAGTTGTGGCAAGAGCTGCGGTCTTGTAGTCCGACTCGTTTTGCCAGAGAGCTTCGAGAGTTCCTTCAATTGAAAACTGCTTGTTGAGGAAATCCGATGGAGTTGAGCTTCCGAGAACGTCATCATCCTCAATATTCTGATCAATCTTTAGTGTGAGTGACTTGATGTTCATGGCTGAAGTGGCACCAAGACCGGCATATGTAGATGCGAGCTTGAAGGTGAGATGCTGTGGTAGGAATCTGTTCTCGGTTGTAGCTGAAGGAGTGAGTGTTGCGGTCGCTCCCTTCTTTGCTTTAAGTCCGAGAGTGTAATCAAGAAACTTATTAAGTTCATAACTAATCTCAAGCGATGATACTGCTCCGTTTCCATGCTTGTAATCCTGTGCTCCGAGTGGATCATCAATGAAAAGCGAAAGTGCCTGGTGCTGAGAGCTTTGAGCTACCGTTATGGTGTGATCTTTAATCGTTGCATCGGAATCTGCATTATCTCCAGTTGAAAGCGAGCCAAGAATAGAGTAGAGAATGAGAGGAAAATGCTTGTCAGCAATCGGGGCTTTGACCGTTCCTTCAGCCCATTCCTTTGCTTTGCTCTGCCCAACCGCATCCTCAATTACTCCTCTCGACTGATCGTCGGTAACGAGTGAAAACTTTTCATTGATATCAAGTTCTGAAAATGGAATCCAGTAAGTAGCCGCAGACTCGGGCGTACCACGTACCGTTTCCTTTGCAATTCCGAACTGTATTAATCTTCCTATTCCTTTTGACATATATTTTTAATTAATTATTTTCTTTTAATGGCTCACCGACTTTTTTCCTCGACTGCTCCCACTGCCTCTCCGCTTCCTCCTGACTATCGGCTTGTATGGTCTGGGGAAGATATTCCTGACCTCCGGAGAAGAAGTATTCCTGCTTGTTTTTTACGTCTTCCTTCCCTATCATTTTGTTTTTATTATTTGTTTGCATACATTTAGAATGATAAATTTTTAATGGCCTTGGCTTTCACTGTGACTGTAAAGACCACAAAACTTCCATCCCCAGATGTGATGCTCTCCGGAGTGGAGGAAGATGGCTCAACACCGCCGTTTGCTGCGCCGCCGAGTGTCGGATCTTCATCGAAGGCATTGATAATGGTTTCCATAAGCTCCTCGATGCCATTGGCGGAGGCTATATTTTCTCCCTTTTGGATGATTCCAATCGTGAAATTGTGAGTACGAAGATTGTCACGGTTCGTCTCTGCTACGCCCTCAAGCGAAGGAGAGGCTAGTACAGCGGCAGGAAATGTTCCAATGTCCTTGTATGCAAATCCATCCTGCTTGAAGTCATCAACAATGACCTGACCGAGGGTTGCCGGTACGAGAGAATCAAGTTTTGCCTTCACTGCATTTTTAATTGTGGTTACTATTGCTGTCATAGTCGTGTTTGATTAGCTATCTGCCTGTTCACCATGTCCTGGGCTTCTCTAAATATTTTATTCACTTCTGGCTCCGCTTTTTTAATAATCTTGAGCATGAAGGGATTTGCTTTTATATATTTCGTACCGTCATGCACAAAGATTGCGTAGTGAGCGGTGGGATACCATGCTGCTTGAAGCCTCGCTGTTTTGTATCTGAACGACTGCAAGAGATTTCCTGTTCTCCACGGGACCGGATTATCTTTCAAAGTATTTTTTGCAAAGATGGCACCGGTCGCCATGACCGCCTTCTGGAATATCGGCTCCGAAATCTTCGGATAATTCCTAAAAGCGAAGTTCAGCTCCTTAAGTCCTCGTATTTCAATTCTGAAATCTCCAGCCATATGTTTAGAAAAAATTAACCCTCCTATATTTATTAATCGTCTCCGTATCTTCGGGATTCAGAAGATCTTTCCAGGTGATCGACCCACCGTTAAAGTCTTCTCTGGCTTTCCCTTCCGCTTCCCGTCTTTTAAAGAACTTTATGGCAAGCCTTTCTGCAAGATCGGTAAGGTCGGCAGGCAGGGTGTGAGTGGTCATGTCGCCGTAATTAGTGAAATTAATTTTGTATCCAGCGACATAGCTTGCACGGATACCATTTCCACCCTGCGTAAATGACCCATGAAGTTCGATGACTCCCGAGACTCCATCCTCCAGAAGTTCCCAATCGTCAACGACAAACTCCGTCCAGTTAGGATTGCTTTTTAGCCCCGCTCTGTATTGAAGTGAGGTGACCGAAGATACCGGAGACTGCTTAAGATTGAGAAAATTATTTCCCTTCCCCTGAATCGAATACACTTCGTTGGTGTATGTAGTTTCCTCGAAGTGGCGATTGCATTTACCTTCGATAAAATCAGTCACGCTGTTTATCAAATACAAAAGTATCGTGTCATGAGTGGACACGGTGATGGTGAGCCGAGTCTTTACTCGAGCTACGGTTGTAAGTGCATATGAAAGAAGTGATTCTGCCATAAATATTCGGGTTTTAAATTCCCGCTTCTCTCCCTTGAATTCAAGGGAGAGTGGCTGAGATTCAATGCCTACTGCACAGGCTCCTTGAAAGCTTTACCCAAGATAATGTCTACCTTAATGGTAAAGTTTGGGTTCGTGCCGGCTAGTGTCGCTACTGCTCGAAGGTAACGCCTGCGTGTTGCGGTGTTAAGTCCCTCGATTCTGATACCCTGGGAATTATTTGCCGCCGTTACTTGCACAAAGGTAAGGCCAGATACATCCGCAAAGGAACTGTTATTTGCCGAATCCTGAATTTTTACATCAAGAGTCGGAAACGCTCCCGACACAGCACCAACCTCAAGAGCAACTTCAGCAGAATTGAACCCTGCGGTATCAACTCCAATTCCGTTCACTGAGGATGTCGCCACTTGCGGTCTTAGCGTGGCTTTTGAAATTACGCTGTCATATACTGAAGACATAATTTTTGTTTTTAGTCTTATCGAATTGCTCAGATCGACTAGTGAGCAAAAGAGAATTTCTCTTAAAGATTGGTTATTTCACCTCCTTACTCCCGTCTTCTCCACTGGCAGGAGTTTCTGACTCTTTCGAATCATTTTCAAAGGAACCTTCACCGTTTCCATCCGTAGATGGTGCGGATTTTACTTCACTCGCCCCTTCCTCTTTTGGAGGTTCAATTTGCTCGGTTTGAGCGTGGGCGAGCTCCACATCGGAACCAATGTTCTGCGCCTCCTCGTCCGTCAGTTCAACGATTGCGCCTTTTTCAAGACGGTCACCGTTGAAACCGATGGGACGAAGCACAGTGTACTTTTTTGTATCGCTCATACTTGTTATTGCTTAATTGATAAAAACAACTCTATCCGTCGCCTTAAGGATTAGTGCGAACGGGATTAAGCTGCTGTTTTAACGACTACGAATGCGGCAGGTAGTGCAACGACAAGAGCCACACGTTTCTTGTAAACGAGTGCTCTCTGGTCGGCAAGCGCAATTTCCTTTCCGCCGAAGGTACCTGACTCGTGTTGTGACACGGTCATCTCACCCTTTTCACCGAAAGCCAAAGCTTTCAAGTTACCGAAAATGACGAAGTTTGTAGAAACTGCTGATGCACTGTTTGCTGGCAAATGTCGAGTCGTAAAGACTGGGAAACCTGCAAGTTCTCCCATAGGCTTGATACCTCCACCTGTCGGGTTGTTTGAGAGTACCCCAGCAGAAACTGCTCCTGCTTGAGGTAAGATAAACGCACCTACCGTATCCTTCTGTGTACGAAGTTTTGCCCAGACAGTGCGATGCATATACCACGCCGCACCATCAAGAACCGACTCCTCGATCTGTGCGATTGTGTCAGCTGCATCTACGACCACATCAAACTCAGCAAAGGTGTCTTTACCGGTTGCGAGTGTAAATACGGTGACGTCTGGATGATTCAATACTCCAACAAACGGAGCACCGGAACCAACGAGACCTTGCTTGTCTGTCATGTTGGCGAGTGATTCACCTCCAAGAGCAAGCAACCAATCCGCAAGCTGAACGTCGGCATCGACCAAGAGATCGTTTCCGACCACAAAGGCGAGTTGCCACTTCTTGGCGATGAGGTTGGCTGCACCGAATGTGATTCCGGTTACCGAGCCAGCAGCATCAACGCCGAGGAATTCTCCCTCAAGAAATGCACCGGTGTAACTTGGGATAGCCTTCTCATCAGTGCCCATAGGCCACTTCTGAGCTTGGCTCATCACAAGACCGACTGATGCGGCAATCCGAAGGATCGCTGATTCAACTTCTTTAGCTACGAGATAACCACCACGGTTATCCTGTTCACCAATGAGAGCTTCATTTGCCTTGACTTTGAGACCCGCAGCAGCTCGGACAACGTCGACAAACTGAGACTTCTGTTCTCCTGAGAGACCAGTCATATCCTTGCCGAAAATTGCACGCTCCATCTGCATCTTCTCTACGATTGCTCGAGTTTCCTTGGCAACGAGAGGCGACACAGCTTCGCCGAGACGCTTCTCCATGACCTCCTCAACGGCGGTCTGGAGCTGGCTCCTGATCAATTCCAATTGTTTTTGATCCATATTATTTCCTACGAGCCTTCTCATTGATCTTAGTCAATGATTCGCTCGTAAGACTATTTATCATCCGCAACACCTGCTGATTATCGTTGAACTTTTTTAAGGATTCAACGAGATCAGCCAACTCTGCGGTATTCGACCTTTTTTTCAGGGCATCTCCATCGAGATGTTCCTTCCCTTCGCTACCGTCGAGGATTTCCTCGAGGGCGACGATTGTGGCTTTCATGCCATTGATGGCTATTTTGATTTTTGTGCGACTCATCAGTTGTCGCACTCGTGCGGTCTTTTCAGCCTTGGCTTCATCGCTCTCGTCTCCGGTTTCCGCAGTGATCAAACTTATGATCTCTTTGGAATGAGCGATGATGCTTGCATCCGTTTCTGATTGAATTGCGGAAAGCTCTGCACCGATTTTCTGCACAAGCAGAGGCTTCTCTGCTTTCACTTCAACAGGAGCATCAACTTTCGCTTCCTCTTTTATCGTGCAAACCAATGCACCGGAACCGTCAGGAAGTATCGTGCCTTCTTTGCCGTCATCCGTTGTGCACGGATCCCCTTCCTGAGGTTCAGCTTTTATAAAGAGTCCTTTTGTCATGAGCTCGGATGCATTGAGGTTCAATTCCTTAGCCAAAGAGAGAGCCATTGGGTTTGCAGGGACCGGAACGAATGAGAACTCAAGTAATTCTGCTTTTGTAATCACGTTCCCTTCCATTTCTCGAGCAATGAATCCTACGGATGTGGTCTTTACAATCTTTGCATCGTAGAGTCGGCGTACTTGCTGAGCAAAAGGATTGGCTTCTTCTGGTGCAAATCGTCCTTTTGCAATCGTCTGACCTTTGTCGTTTGTAAAAATCTCATCAGTCACACCGATTGGAAGCTCACAATAGTTATGGCCCCAGAGAACGACGGGATTGTTCTTGTAGTTCGTAAAATCCCACCCGCTCTGGTCAATGACTTCGCCTTGGCGGTCTTGATCTGCGGTCGAGATGATGACCTCGAAAGTTCCCGAGTCGGTTGCAGCCTTGGTTTTCTCGATCGCATCCTTAAATTCCTTTGTGGCGAACGCCAAGGAGACCTTCTCTAAGATCTCGTTATTTATTTTTTGAAATGTTGCTTCTTTTTTCATAATTTTATTTATTTTTTTATTAATTACCCCTCGATACTTATCTCCTCCGGTCTTGTGTAGCACCTGCAACTCACATGTAAGGGCGGTGATCCCACGTCGCTGTATGAAATATCGAGCTTCGAGCCATCTGAGCCGATGTGGGTATCTCCTTTATCATAAAAATTGTCATCAATGCCGATCACTTTTCCGTTCATGTTGTCGCACCATGGGCAGACCATCTCATCGGCCGCGGTATACCACTTGATCGTCTTCACTACTCCCGTTTGCTTCCAGGCTTCCTTGGTAGAGTCATTGGCAATTCGGAATGTTTCTGTTCGAGCAACTTGAGCAGCACGGACTTCGTCGCTAAAGGCATAAATATTTGAGATTTTGCTTGTAAGTTCTGGTAGTGAAGCACCTTCAGCAAGGCCCTCCTCGATTCCATCCTTCAAAAGTCCGAGTGTCGTATCGTTGTAACTTTCTGCAAGAAGTTTCATTGCACGTTCAAGGGCAAGGCGTACTTCGGAGGTGAGTCTGAATCCGCTTGAGCCAAGGAGTTGCATTGCTTCAGCTCCTTCGGTTGTGTAGAGGTCGGTCAGTATTGGATTTGAGAGATCAATCATCGCTCCGACCCATGCTTCACGATTAAAAATATCCTCTACTGCAATCTTCCAGCCCTTCTTGTCAAAGAATCGGTCAAGGTTTGCAAGAACTACAGCTTTCTGGTCATTGTTGAATTTCTTTATTCCTTCGACCATGAGGTTTTCATATCGAGTAACTCGAAGGACAAAGCCTTTGTACAAGACTTCGTATTCACTATGGGAAAGGCTTAATAAACTAAATTGTGCTTTTACCTTCACATCCTCAAACTGCTTTTTGCTTGCATCAATAGAGTCGGCCACTCGCTTTGCGATTTCCTCTGACATCACTTTTCTAGCTTTTGTATTCTTCGCACCTCGTGTTGAAGGTTTCTTGTCAGCCGTGCTTGTCTTTCTGCCAGAGCGATTGACTGACTTTGGTTTAGGCTTGCCTAGAGCAATCTTCGAGAAGTCAGTCATGACATTTTCCCCGTTATCAATCCCATCGAGTCCGAAGTATTCTTCACGCGCTTCGTTAACACTCATTACCGGCTGTCCGGCAAGAGCTGCTTTCATTTCTTCAGTCTTTTGGAGCCTGTCTTCTGGGACCGGATCTACGAAATCGAGATACAAATTGTCGCCATATCGTGGTACAAGAAATTCATTCAATTGCTGGACGATCATTTCCATCTTTGGCTTTATCGTTCGAGCTGCGAAGACATAGTTTGAGGTTTCTGCGGTAGCACGATTGGTTTCTGATTCTGATCCTCCGAGAACAGTTTTTGGCACACGGAACCCTGCAAGGATTTTATCTCGCATGACCTGTTGAAGATTGGCGAAGTCCATATCCTTAGGATTGCTGGATGCTTCGTCATACTTCACGCCCTTAGGAAGTACTGCGACTCGATATGCATTGCCTGCACCTTTGTAGAGATTCTCAAATGATGCGCGGAGTACTTTCATCTGCGCGTCAGTGATTGCATTGTCAGAGCTCAAAAGTCCACCGAGTCTTGCACCATTTTTGAAGTAGTTGAGGTTAACTTCGGAAGCAAAATTGTCAGAATCTATCCAATCAAGTATCGCCTGGACTGTGCCAATGCCTTGATATGGGTCATTTGGATCCGGATATTTTAGGTGAAGAATTTGTGCCGGTTTGTATGTAACTGTTTTTCCATCAATGGAATAGCTGTAGCCCTTAATGAATTCAGGGAGAGGTGCAGGAACCGGATTCGTGTACTTAGGATTCAAAAGAAATATTGCCTTTGGCTTATCGGTATCTTTTTCAACACCATCAAGAAGCCAGTATGAATTTCCGGCAAGTTCAAGATGCGAGCCTGTGAGATATCGAAGTTCATATCCGGTTTGAAAAGGATTCACTCCGTCTAAAAGATCGAGAAGCTCATGGTCAAATATTTCCTCATGCACTCCGTCTTTATTTACCTGAAACAAACGGAATGATATCTTTGCTAATTCCTCTGATATCGCACGGATGGCGGCATACGTCCATGCATTATATGTACCCATCGCTTTATCGATGGACACTTTTCTTGAACGGCTCCATAGGGTAAACGGATCATCATTTGATAGACCCGAAGCAAGCGGGAGATTTAATCCTTTGCGCGTGAGACCTATGAGATTTAATGTTTTGTCTAAAATATTCACGAAGGTTTTTACAAATAAAAAAAGAGGGCTTGCAACGCAAACCTTCTTCGTGAGAAAAAGACTTACATCACAAGCCCTCTGGGGTATCCAGTCAGACTATATAAACACAAATTTTGAAAAGTACTCTTGTAGTATATCGGTCCCACAATATCTGCACCAGACAGGGTGTGGATAAACTTATAACCCCTTTACTTCGAAATCATTCGGATCTCCCGGCTTCTTCTGGACCGTATATTCTACGAGCGTGACTTTCTTTTCATTGACCCTTAGGACGATCTGACCATGCGGAATTTTATCAGCAAGCTCCATAATGTCCTGCCACTCTTTCGTTATCTCTTTCATGATTCTGGTCGGTATCATATGAGTCCAATTACCTCAGGGTTCTGCATTCCCTGCTGCACCAAGCCGAGAATGAGATATACGAGTGCATCGACGAGATCGTCGTGTTCTTCTACTCCGAATCCAAGAAGTTGAATAATGAGGTCTTCACAGCCAGAGTGAGGAAATACAACGGTCCCATTTTGAATGTACACAGCGACAGCTCGGAGTCTGGCTCTTTTATCACCACCTGCTGCCATTGCAATCACCGGCAAGAGTGCGCGTTCCATTTCTTCTATCGCTGCTTTCTGGTATGCAACATTTTCTACAAAGAAAAGTGAGAATGGATTTGCTACCGCCATTGCTTTTGTTGTCTCTATAGTTTCGTGGAATGAGAGACGAACGTTGATGGCATTTGGCTTCACATATATTTTTGGTATACCGTCCTTAACAAAAGAAGTACCTGATACCATAGCAGTATAGTCAGCCGTTTCTTTTTTACTGATTGCAAGATCAACACCGGTCCCAGATAGTCCAGTCTGTAGTTCAGGAGGTTCGGTATCGTAATACTGGATCCATTCTTCTTTAATATCAGCGCCCTCCTCAGGAACAATTTTAAGCAGGTACTCTCTTTGCCACGCTGTAGTCCCGACCTTATCACGCTGATCATCGAGTGCTTTTTGAGTTGGGTATTTTGCTGGCCACGTATTTTTCCCATTCTGTATAAGTGAATACTCGAGATGTTTAAATGATTTGTATCGGCTCAAGCGTGCCATGAGTGCATCAGTATGAAGTTGATTTCCAATGACTACTAATCGCCCTTGGGCCTCATCAATCGCAGGAATAACTTCACCTCGAAGCCATCTTTCAGTCTTATCTCTATTTTCTTTAGTACGGACCCACTCCAAATCTTCAGGATCATCTATTACAACCAGACTTGGTCTACTTTGTTTATGTCTGAATCCTCTGATTTTTTGACCTCTTGATCGTGCAAGGATACGTACACCGTTTGAAAGGAGCATATTTCTTGCCTGCCATTCTTCCTCACTTTCCAAGGTGAAATCTTGTCCAAATTTCCCAGTCACATTTCCATAGTCTTGTTTAATCAGAGAATTATTCTCAAGTTCCTCTTTTATATTCCTGATGTTCATGTTGGCTTGTGAACTCGTGTCAGCTATGGGAATTATGAATGGGTAGAGTTTGGAATGTTCAAGTGCCGCCCACAACGGCAAGGCTAGAGATCCGAATGTTGATTTGGCACTTCCTCGAAAGCCAAGAACCTCAATCATTTTTTGTTTATGATCACTCAGTGTGTCCAATAATTCATCATGAAAATCTGCAAGAGCGATGGTTAGATAGTGTGGAAGGTAGACCATACAAAATCCTTTAAGAGTCTTCGCCATATTTCTTCGAGTCTCATGATCATCGTACAAATCATGATCCTCGAACCATGAGTGCAGTTGTGGTTGTAGGTTGTTCTTTTTTGTCATCTTTTATTTGTTCCTTTGGAAAAAATCCGCAGTTGATGAATGCTTGTCGCATCTGCTCTCTCATTTCTTTTGATATGGGTGTATTTCTTCTCTCGATTTCAAGGGTACCTAGATGGCGTTCAAAAATACCCATATCCATCTCAGCGTTGAGTATTGCTAGATCAAGTTTCATGATTGAATTTAAGGCGGCAATCTGATCCTTGTAACTTGGAGGTGGCAAGCCTTCTTTTTTCAAATCATCTGTATAGAAGGCTATACGGACCAGACGGTCCACAACAACACGCTCTCGTTCTTTGAGTTGAGCTACCCTGTGTGAAAGCTTCTGTCTATCAACGTCTTCATCAAGCGCTCTATTCACCTTCCATACCAACCTTGAAAGGTATTCTCGACTGGCAATTTTCATGCCTTTTCTTTCCAGGACATCTTGGAGCGAGCGCACAGAAACCAACGGATCAAAAACGATTGTATCCCTTATAACCCTCATGATTTTCTCTTGTGCTGGTGGAAGAATCTTCATGGACATCTATGGCCATCTATTTTGGCAAAACCCTTGTGAATACTAGCTTTTTTACGATCGCCTGAACCACGTTTACGGTCACTGCATTCCCCAAACACTTGTATCTTTGGGTATCACTGGCACCTAGAGTCCAATCATCAGGAAATCCCTGTAATCGTTCACATTCTTTTGGTGTAAGGCGCCGAATCTTCTGTAGTCCTTTGACGGCATACAGTCCTGTCTTAGCTCCCAGACCTCCTGCTTGGCTTGCGAGAGTGGTGGCTATGCCCTTAGCATCATAGATTCGGCTCCCTTGGGGAAAGTTCCGACTAAGCTGTTTTCCATCATCAAGCCATTTCTTGTTTTTCTCGCTCATGACTGCTCCTATGTACTTTAGGTCTTTATGTGACGGTCTTTTACTAACATAAGTTCCGTTCGAGTCTGCGGTAACACGTGTCGTGATGGTTGGTAGGATAATATCCTCGCTTGCGTTTTGGGCGAGAGGAAATACTTCCGGTCTGGGTGTGCATCTAAGATGTCCGACAATGAAGACTCGCTCTCGGTTCTGAGGTACTCCGAAATTCTTGCTGTTAAGCACCTGCCATTGGAGGTCATACCCAAGACCATCCAGTGTGCGGAGGATAATACCGAAGGTGCGCCCTTTTTCGTGAGAGAGAAGCCCCTTAACATTCTCAAGGAGTAGAAGCCGTGGTCTTTTGGCAGCGATAATGCGAGCAATCTCAAAGAACAATGTCCCTCGAGTGTCTTCAAAGCCCTTTCTCTTGCCGGCAATAGAGAAAGATTGGCAAGGAAAACCTCCAATGAGTAAGTCGAAATCGGGCAGATTTCTTGATTTGATTTTTCTGATGTCTCCATAATTTGTGTGCTTGAAATATTTTTCATAGATTTGTATTGCGTGCTTGTCGATCTCAGAGTAACCCACGCAAGTAAGCGATTCTTGTCGTAAGCCGTCGCAGTGATGGTGTTTGCAAGGTTGTCCCCTCTCGGGGTGAGCTTTTTCAGGCTTCTTGTATCCTTTACCACTCCGAGTCTTCGTAATCGCTTTGCCTCCTCCGTTCTTCTTTCTGTTAGCTGTTTCCACATATGCGTTGTGTATGCCGAGTTCGAAGCCTCCAATTCCTGAGAAGAGACTGAGATACCTCATTGTTTTATTTTATTAATCCTCTCCCAACGATTGCGAATGACATCACAGAACTTGGGATCAAGCTCAATCATGTACGCCCTTCGGCCGACCTTTTCCGCCGCAGCCATGGTGCTGCCGGACCCTCCGAAGGGATCAAGAACAATGTCATTTCTTTTTGTAGAATTGCGAAGTGCTCTCATTGCAAGCCAATCAGGTTTTTCAGTCGGATGGAGATAGTGTGCAACTGCTTTCCTCGGCATCTCCCAGACATCAAACTCATTGTCACCATAGAATTTGTGAGTACCATTTTTCCAACCATATATGATTCCTTTTGCAGTTTTTGGATCAGGCTTCTTTGCACGTGCTATCCACTCGTGTTTGTAGCGGTAGTCATTCCAACCCATGCTCGGAACATTCTTAACCCAGATAATTACCCCCGAATGCTGGAAGCCATGCTTGAGCATGCTTTCAAGGAATTGCGCGTATGAGCTCCAACCAGAGCAAGTGTAAAATGATGCGCCTTCTTTTGTGTTAATGAATAATGCATAGAAAGCTGAATCAATGAATGCTCGGAATTGATTGTCATCCATGTTGTCATTCTTGATGGATTCATTCCCTTCTTCTTTGAGTTTATTTCCTCGGCTCTTATAGTTCACATTGTATGGGGGATCTGTGAAGACCATGTCGGCTTTCTCATCTCCTAGAAGTTTTTTGTAAGTCTCGGGATCAGTGGAGTCACCACAGATGAGTCTATGGGACCCGAGCTCATAGATTTCTCCAAGCTTCGATCGAGGTTCTTTGTCTACTTCATCTCCCTCTCCTTCATCTTCTTCCTCATCGTCGAGCGTCTGATCAAGAATCCGGCTGATTTCATCATCCCTGAAACCTGAAGCGGGAATGGATGGCGATTCCTTAAGCTCAAGAATAATTTCAAAGAGTTTTTTCTCATCCCATTTTCCCTTGATCTTGTTGAGGGCAAGGTTGAGGAGCTTCTCTTCGGGAAAGTGCAAATCCACTAGATTGGCTGGAATGAGGGCTACTCCGTCCTTGGTTTCAATGCCTTTTATGGCTTCACCTTGGGCTACAAGCTCCTCTACGGCGGTAGTTCGCTGATGACCCCCTACCAGTACCCATTTTCGGTCACCGCATTGGTCACAGGTGTGAGTATTCACAACTACCGATTCCACAAAGCCGAAAGTCTTGATACTTGTTTTAAGCGCGGACATTTCATTCTCCAGCATAATACGGGGATTGTACTCAGCCCGCCTTAACTCAGTGATTTTAATTTTTGTCGACTCCATATTTTTCAGCGAAGTTAATTCTTGCATTTAATTGGTCGACCTTTTCTTTTTCCTTACCTGTATTCACTTTAATTACAGTGATAGTCTCATCGCAGGAAAGGGTGAATTCTTCAGCGGTTGCAATCTTCTTCTCGAAGTCTTTTCTTTTGACCCGAGTGACCTTGGTGGTATCAGTAGGATCGATTTTCTTAAATTCGATATTCAACTCATCGAGTTCCTTAAATTTTCCGTCTCTAAGTTTTTCTATATCTGGAATCTTGGAGAGGTCAAAAGCAATATTCATTTCTTTTCGCCATACCTGTTCCTGCAATTCGAGAATAAATTTATCTCTTATTATTTTTGTTTGTTCTGATGTCATAAATATTTTTTAATTGTGAATAGTAATAAATACTTCTACCTTCCCTTTCTTATCCTCTGCAATTTCGCTTTTGAACGAGCCGTCCAAATTCTTATCGTTGAAGAAGAGAGCGTCTGCAATCGAACCAAAGATATTTTCGGGATCGCCGTGAGTGTTGTCTTTCCAGAAGATGCGGATATCCATGACTGCTTTTCCGGGAACATTGAGCTTTATCGGTTTTCGGAAGAGTCTCATGATTCGGATGTGGACCGGATAGTCGATACCTTCTCCAGCCAATGAATCAAAAAAAGCGTGCTGAATGTGTCCTTTCCATGCTGTATACCTTTGTGCTTCTGGACTCCATTGCTGGGCTCTCGTCTTTTTCAGTTTGGGTATGGCATTTTCATGAATATCTTCGTGATTGCCTTTTATGGTGAATGAGAATGTTTTCATGGTTTTTGGTTAGTGGTTTTTAAAGAGAACTTATCCGTGAGCGCCGCCCTGAGCATTAAAAACTCAGGGCGGTTATCCACAGGTGGACCTAAATTTTTGCTAATACTAGGTTTCTCTTTGTTTCCTTGGTTTTGTGTGTCTACTAGGTAGACCGATTTCGGTCTATTCTTTAGACCACTTTTGGTCAATCTTCTAGACTGGTCTACTAGGTTGACTACTTTATCCACAGGCATTTCAAGGTTAATTTTGTAGAAATTTCCCCTGCTATTTTTTGTTGAAATAACCACCCCTGCACGGACCAGATTTTTGAGTCCTTGAGAGACCGATTGGCGGGATAATCCGGTGCCATAATCGAGAACGACTCCTCTCCTATCCTTAATCCCCTCCATGAATTGCGAGAAGCTGATACGGTCGGATTCTTTTTGAAAACCGAAGGTGCGGCGACAGATATAAATTAAGCATCGTGCTTCGGCTTCAGGAATAAGAGGAATAATCTTATCGAGAAGAATATTTGGTAACTGTGTACTATTTGGTATTAAATTGTATTTTTTATGTTCTTCCATGTTGATGAAGAAAGAAAGCGCCCGTGGGCGATCCTTGATGCTTAGCTCCTGATCTCAATCCTCACGCCACTGCGATGAGGACTGAGTCAGTGGCCAAGCGCCGAGTACTTTCCTTATTTTGCTTTTGCTTTGACCTCTGCTTTCTTGGTTGGCTTTTCGACCTTTACTGGCTCACCACTCATCTCTGCGCTTTGGAGTGCGGTGTGTTTTCTTACAAACTCCTGAACCCTTGCAAATCCTGCTTCCAATGCTTCAGGTCGCAATGATTCGACAACTGTCCAGCTCATCGTGTTGAAGGCGAACTGAATGGCATCAATCTTTAGTTTCTTCTGGTCTGCGGACTGTCCCGGCCATACAGAGACAAGATAATTCTCGATCTCCTCAAGCCATCGTTTCTTCATTTGTTTCCATTCATACTTTTCCTCCTCGGTTCGGAAGAGCGTTCCTGCATCTCGTTCAGCCGTAGTCTCAAGTTTTTCAGGAGCTTCTAGCATCACTTCGATTGCAGGTGCAAAATCCTTGAAATCAGGATTTTCGAAGACCTTGCCATCGATTACAGTTGAACGATCCTTGATGACAATTCCTTGTCTCGTCACCTTCTTGATTGATCCACCTTCCATCTCCTGCATGCGTTCCATGAGGACAAGGAGATCGGGCTCGTATGCTGTTTCTCCTTCAACCTTCATCTTTATTCCCGACTTATATATTTCTCTTTTTCCTGTTTCTTTATTGATCTCGTTCTCATATTCATATCCGGCACGGCCAGTCATGATGATGTGGTAGGGATCGCGTACGAAGACATCGGAAAACTCTGTCTTCCATGTCGGCTTGATTACGCCCCAGTCTTGGAATTCGAGACGTGTTCTGCGAACCTTCTCAGCGTATGACTTGAGGAAGTTCTCCCAGACATGGCTGATTGAATCGATGATGAGAACGTCACTCGCGCCTTCTCTCATGCGGGTCATTGTCTCTTTGAGGTCGGCAAGGGATTTTGATTCGCGGACCAGTACCTCAATCCCTTCTGCTACAAACATGGATTTGAGGAACTTGGCCGCTTTTTCAGTATCGAAGATGATGACTGGTTTCTTCGACCCAACTCTCTTATGTAGACCTATGGCAACTTTGGCTGCCGTGTACGTCTTACCCGTTCCAGCGAAGCCTTCAAAGGCTGCCTTGAAATAGGGTTTGGTGTTGCCGATCAGCGCGAAGAAGTTATCTTGCGCCTTTGGCTTACTTGTTGTTATATTTTGTGTGTTCATTATGGTTATTGACTTCCCATAGGTTTTTTGAGAGAATGAATCTATCTGACGGATCCAATCTCTCCCTGCGGGGAGATTTTATTTTCTGAATAATTTAGTAATTCTCTTGTCGGCTTCTGCCAGCATCGTTTCATTGATCTGACTCATGATTTCGCTGAACAATCTGTCCCGGATAATGCCGTGTGCCATTGTTATGGCTTTGTCATTTTCCGCATCAAGATTGGTGAGCTTTCCCATGATGTCGCCGGTGAATTCCGCTACTTCGTCGAGCATGTGAGGCAGGATCTGTTCGTCGACAATTGTCGGTGCTTTATCCTTCACGAGTTTCAATGCTTCTCTGGCTAGCGTTTTCATCTTGGTTTGTAATGGCGTCATGTGCATATCCTTGAATTCTTCGTCTGCGGATTTCCGCCTTCTCTTTGAGCATGGTTTGTCGCTCTTTACTGAGAGATTGGTTCTTCCGTAACCGAATTTCTTTAGGTTGATAATCTATATCGATGACATCACCTATGTTCAACCGATATTTTCCTGTGAGCCATTTTCCTTCGAGGATGAGGGCAGGAATGCCATATCTCCGATAGGTAACTGCTCGGGTACTTTTAGGTTTGTTTTTCATTGGTAGCATCTGCCGTTGTACATCGGCTGATCCTTTTCAGGACAATGATTTTGATTAGATTCCCTTATCCACTATCACCTCATTAGCAAAGTGGTTTTTAAGGAATTGATCTACAAGCTCGCGCTTTCCTTTGCTACCTATATGCCAGGTTGTAATCTCACGAATCGGCTGATCACTTTTGTATTCGTAGATTGTCACAATGGTTGGTTTTCTCGCACTTCCATCTTTGAAAGCCCATTCAACACGCACTTTGCTGTCACCGGATCTCCAGTCACCTTCTTGCGTGCAGTCATGTGGCTCTCCAAACTTTTCGACAAGCTGTTCGTATGTGGCTTTTATATACCGGTAGAAACCAGACCCCCACACATCCTTAAATTTGGCTTTTGTGAATTTAGAGTTAGATTTCATAATCATTTGTTGGTTAATAATTTCGACCTTTATAGACGATTCCCGGATATGAAAAAGACCCGGTATTACCAGGTCTTTAAATCAATTTATTAAGTTGTGAATCTTGGTCGCTAGACTAATCTACCGGCAGCAATGACATGATTTACGAGGGTGTATGTGTACCCTAGTTCATTGCTGTACCATGTCAGCTGTTTAGACCTTTTCATGGAGCTTATTGTATCACTTTTTCGAGAAAAAACCTCGCCCGCTCACCTGCTAAAATTCCGAGGACATCTCAGAAACTCAGCAGGCGAGCGAAGTGTGTAGTTGTCAAAGGACTTACAACTACGATTTTACCCGAACTCCTGACACATAGCAAGCAACAAAACGGACATTGTTAACAACTCATCAGGCCAGGATATTTGCTTTTGACAACCCCTGAAGATTGGGCTTTTTTGTCTCCCCTTTTAGCCTTTTCCCGTATGTATATTTCATGCACGGTTGATCGGGACAGGAATTTCCCGGTCTTTTTATTCTTGTAGCGTTTCGCAAGACTCGCAAACGTATGAAGGACCGGATCGAGGTCATGCAACCTTACGATCTCGTCGTTCCTTTTCTGATGTGGCTGATTTGCCATATACGACTAATCATATTCGATTTTCACAAATCGAAAAGTAGGAATTATACTTTTGACCACTTTCCGCCTCCTGGCGTGCGTACGACAGTCGCTCTTTTGGGAGCATTTATAAACTGATGATGCGATGGGACGTTTCCTTTTTGCATGTACTCGATAAAGTTTTCGAGGACTTCTTGTGCGTTGTCCAGACCATCCATGCTAGCAAGGCTTTTAAGATTTTTATTGAGTCTAGCCTTATCTTGTTTCGGATTACCTGGGTTATTCTTTTGGAATACCTGCCATCTCTCCTTCAGGTCATTCCCCCACATCATGGTGTAGAACTGTGAGCTCTCAAGGTTTGAGTGTCCGAGGATGTTAGTAACGTCTGCACTTGCTCCACCCTCTTTGATAATCTTGCGACCTCCATAATGTCGAGCGGAGTGTGCATTGAAGATGGTCGGCAAACCAGCACGATTTGAGGTCATACGGAATACTTCACAAACTCCACGTCCGGTCATTCGTTTACCGCGCACATCGTATGCCGCACATTTTCTAATTGAGGTAAATACTGCACCCTGATCTTCGAATGTCATCTTGTCTTGAATCTGGGATTTTTTCTTCAACCATGCTTTTAGATATTTTCCTGTTTGTGCTGTCCAGAATATTTCTCGGATAGGTCGGCGACCTCTCGACTTCTCTGTTTTAATAATTGCAGAGCCCGAGCAGTCCTTATTGAACACAAGGTCTTCTTCATTGAGCGAGACAATTTCGCCGGCGCGTGCCCACGAATCCCATACTATGTGTATCAGAGCAAGGTTTCGAATATTGTTTGGATTCGTATCGCGCGGGACCGCTTTCACCATCTTCTTAAAGTCTGCCTCATTTGCCACTCGAGGAATATTGAATTCCTTTTTAGGTAACGGGATGAGTGATTCGTTGACGCATCGATATCCCTTTAGATTGTAGTATTCAAAAAACTTTCTCAATGCAAGAGCAACAATCGTTATGCCATTTCTTTTCCACCCTAAACGCTCCATTTCTTTCATGTAATGGAGGATGTGATGTATTTGTACTTGCTCAATATCGGGGTCACCGAATGTTAAGCAAAAAATACGGAGGACCGCATCGTAGCGGATCACCGTTTGGCCAGAGACTTTAAAGCCTCTCCAATTTTTAAATTCTTCTATTGCTTCGCTAAATTTCATATTATGGCCAACCAAAAAGTCCACCCAGATGCTAATCAAAGTGGACTTTTGGCGGCCTAATACTAATTAGTTTTTGGCCATTCCCAAGCTTGGGATCATACCCTCTCGGGTATGCTCTCTCATCTTACTCTATTCCTTGTGGACATAGCAAGATGATGCTCGGGTCAAAGTCTCATTGTTAGCATCTGCCGTTTCCGGCTGATCCCTTTCGGGACAATGGAATCTTATTCGGTTGTGCACTCTATCCTAGTAGAGTGTGTACCTATTGTCAAGAAGGACAATGTATGGTTTAAAGTTTAACAACTAGAAAGTCTATAAAGTCAATTAAAATAAGGGTTTTTTGAAGGTACAAGAAAAATGTCGCATCACCTTTTGGGTGATGCGACAGGTGTTTAACAGATGAGGACGAATTATTTGAGCATTTTTAACCTATTTTCCAAAAAGCCGACGATTTCCATGCCTAACGATGGCGGGCTTTGGTGAGAGCCGATTTCGATAGGTAAAGAAACCCTTGGATTCTGCCCCAGGAGCTCTCCTATCGTCATTTTCTGCCCCACACGGCCGAATAACTCGATACTTGTCTCTAGGCAAAGCCTCGACAAATCTCGAGCCCCCTCAATCGGTAGGCTTGCCCACTCCTCGATCTTGCCGAATGGCAGGATATAAGGATAAGCACAGCTTGAGCCGTCCGCAGTTCGGACTGGCATAAAGCCGTGCGAGACAGGCTCTCCAAGGACACGTCCGCAGTTCGGGATGAATGGGATGAGGTCGTGGTCAGGAATCCAGTCGAGAAGGTTCTCGATCGGATGCACTATCACAAGCTCACCCTTGAAGACATGGCCGAGAACAAACTTTGCTCTTGTGCAACAGAATCCGATTACAATTGCCGTGACTGTGATACCTCGACTATTGAGCTCATGAAGTACGAATCGAAGAGTGCCACCACTGAATGCACCATCTTCGATGAGAACAACAGAACGACCGGCGATTTTCTTTGCCAGGTCGTCGAATTTCTTATCGAGAGGCCTGAAACCAGGACGAGGACCATGCCCGATCAACTGTCCGTCTGTGTTGAACAGCCGGTTGATGTTGAGGAGTAGACCTTCGCTTTTCGGATTTGAGTTGGCGATTTCTGGGCATGTGCTGAGGACCGCCTGCTGACCAAGGTCAGTGATACGGGCATCAACTTGCTCCCAGATTTTGCGCCGGAGTTCACTCATCTCGATCGTGTCGATCGTAATGCCTGGTAGAGCCTGCTGTATCTTTTGAAACAGGCCCATGTGAAAACGTTCGAACAATTGATCGTCCGGACGCGGGATTGTGAGCGTCTTCGGGCGGAATGCCTGAAGACGACTTGCCACGTCATAGGTAACCACGTAGGTCCCATGACGAGTCGGTTGGACTATTTGCATGGGACCCTCCTTTTGGTTTTTGGTTTGTGAATGAAAAAGAACTGATATTGTCAGTCCTTAGTTTAACTTTTTCTGAGTGTTAGAGCGAATTATTTTTGCTCATCCTTCATTCGCTCAATCATCATCTTGTATCCACCTGTTCCTTCCTTAAGCCAACGACTGATTTTTGCGATTGTAGCCATCGCCTCACCAGAGCTTTCCTGAATCTTTTCATAAGTTTCGCCGGCATCCAGTTTCTTTGCAACTTCCCATCGCATTGCGAATTCTCGCAAGTCTCTCTCACTCATGAGATCCCTGAAAAACATCTTTAATTCTTCTTCATTTTTCAACGACAAAAAGACCTTTAGTAAATCAGGGGATTTTTCCTTGATCTCTGCCCATATTCCATTTTTTTCTTCTTCTGGGATCATACGTTCCTTAAGTATACCAATTTTCAGGCGCGAAGTGGAGAGTTGAGGATTTCTTTACCTTTTCTTTATTAAAAATTGACTATTCCACGAGCTTGAAATCCCTCATTTCTTCCTGTGCCCTATCTAAATCCTCGCATACCCTTGCTGCTACATCCTTTGTTTTCTGGCTGTCTCTGTTCTCAAAAACAAACTCCACATCATCGTCATCTATAAAAGTTGCCAGAGATATATAGGCGGCGGCGAGTAATTTCATTCTCTCTCTCAGAGCCTGTTTCATTTTAGCTTTGGGCTGGGAAAGTTGAGAAAGCCGATTGAATATCTCGTGCCGGTTGAAAGGTATTCGAATGTGTTCGGCAACTTTGCGGACTGCCTCCATGTCATCTTCTTCCACAGTACGAACATACCGAGAAGAGATTTTGAAGTCTAGGAGGACTTTACCAACAGACCTCTGGTTTCTCTCCAATTTTTTCCTCGATATAGTTTTTCACTTCAGTATATCCACCAATGCTATCGATTAAGCCGAGCTCCTTTGCGCGCTCTCCAAGAATCGAAGAACCGTCAGCTATTGCTTGAACTTTCTCAATCGGAATATTTCTATTGGTTGAGACATCTTGGATAAAGTTTTCATGGATAATTTTCAAGTCTCGAATAATGAGAGTTTTTTCTTCGTCAGTGAGCGTCTTGTCTGGACTACCGGCATCTTTGTATTTACCCGCGCTCAGCTGGATGTATTTGAGCCCTTCTTTTTCATTCTTCGAAACGTTATCGAGATAGGATGTTGTGACCCCAATGCTACCCACATCGGAATTCTTTGATGCGAATATCTGATCAGCTGTGGTGATTGCCCAATATGCTGCCGAAGTTCCGCTCTGGCGAATAAAGGCCACTACAGGCTTACTTGATGCCTTTATTGCATTGGCTACTTCTTCGCCTGCGACAGGATAACCTCCGAGAGAATCCACTTCCACAATAACAGCTTTGATATTTTCATCATCTTCAGCAGATTCTAGCAAGCCCATTATTTCTTCACTCCCTACCACATCTTTATTGCTCATTAATTCATCGTCGTTGCTTTCAGGTACGTATGTATAGAGGTCGCCATGAAGATTGATGCCTAAGACGTTGCATGAGGAAGTGTCTTCATCTTCTGAATATTCGGATGCCACTGTGTCCAGCTTGAACGAGTCGTATACAGCCTCACTAGCAATGCTCATTGCAAAAAAGAGTATCAAAACACCGACGACATAGAATTTTCGTCGGTGTTTGTGTACAAATTCGAGGGCTTTTTTCTCTGACTGCTGCATATATGGAGTAAGTTTATCAGCTTTTGAGCTCGTCCGCTAATCAGACGTTTTTCCAGTTACAGAAACAACAGGAGCACCCTTGCTTGCAACCACAATTTCTTCTTTTATGAGTAGGTTTACCCAGTCTTCAGTATAAATATAATCCTTATGGACCATATCGTACTGACAATACTTTGATGTGGTTTTTGTCTTATTCTGGTCGTTTGTGGCAGGTCTTACCGCATATTTTCTCCACATGTCGGTATGCCAGTTTGAGCTTTTCTCGATACCAGTCCTTTCAAGTATTGTCTTCAGAATATCTTTTGGTTTGTATTTGCCTTGATTGGCTACTGGGACCTGCTTTTCTTTGATCAGTGCCTGAATCTTTTCAAAGTTTTCTTTTTGATTCTTGTCTGCAAGGTCAAAGTTTACAAATTCAACAGCTAGGTCTGATGAGTTTCTGTGATTTCCAATTTTAGGTATAAGGAATACCTTGAATGAAAACTCTTGCGAGTCTCGAACCACGCGCGATATAGAACTTCTGTGATTCTTAATGAAATCAATCACATCCTGTCCATCCTGCGTAACCGGAATCTTTCTTTTAAAGTTACTGATCTGTAGAGGGATATTCAAATGGTCAACAATAGAATGCTTATTGGAAAATTCCTTGATCAAAAGGCTCTCATAGTTAATCAAAAAGGCTTGGCACTCTCCGAGGACATGACTATCTATTTCCGGAATAAATCTATGCTCGATTTTATTTCTGAGTTTCGCCATAAACTCAATGTTTCGGAAGATAGGATTTGTCTGATGCTGAAAATATTGCTCGGCACACTTCACCAGTTCCCAAGCCTTATAGTCTCCATCGACTGTTTCGTAACGAATCGAATTTTTTCTTTTGTAGTAATACTTGACCCCCCTTCTTTCAAAAACTGCATGAAAAAAAGCCGTGTACGCTATACACATTAAGGTTATGTATGCGAAGGATTTAAAGGCTGTTCTCGGCTTGTTGTAAACTTCGACGGCAAGTAGCGAGGAGTCTTTAGATTTTTCTAGTAGTAGAGCTACTTTTTTGGGTAATCGGCCAGCCATAGATTTTCATGATTATTTCTTTATCTTTACAGTCACAAGGTATTTGATTGGCATGATGGTAACCCCTAGAATCTCATTTGCGAATGGATTCGGCATTCGATAGATGAGTGGAGTTGGTGAAGTGTAATCAAAAACGATGTAGAGATGATAATTTGGATTCTTCTGGGCAATGAGGACTTCGTTCTCAGAGATATAGAATCTGAAAGTGAGTCCTGGCTTGCTCTTTACTGCCTTCACTTCGATATGCTTTTCTGATCCGTCAGCATTGTAAGAAAGCACGTCGTAGCCGAGCATGTCGCTCTCCAAAGAAACCTGCTTTATTTGAGACACTAAATCAGGGCGAACCTTTGCTAGCTCCTCTGTCTCGTGTTTAATTACGATCTTTTCTGCAAAGTCGCCGGCTACCCTATTCGCACCATCTCGCAATTCGAAGTCGATTTTGTGGGCAACAACATGTGCCCTCTTTCTTGGGACCGTACTGGTATCGACATCTTCATCAATTTCGATATTTACAGTCTGAGGATGTACGCTGTCGATATCAGGCAAAAGAGAAGGCTCTCCAACTAGCTTATTGATTATTTCCTCCTGTTCTTCGGTGGATCTCTTTTCAAGATTTTCTATCACACGCAAGTAGTTTGGGTTGAGAGTGTAGATTTGCCATCCATTGTTTGAAGTAAGGTATGGGAAGTATCCCTCATCGCTGAAGTCTCGGACCGAGAAACTCTCGAGGACTACCTCGATGTCTTTCTTTGAAAGGTTGGAAACAATTTTGTTGTCCGCATCCTTTTGGATATATGAGGAAATAAGAAGCATATCGAAGAATCGTTTTACGTTGTCAGCAAAATCTCCTATTCCGAGCTCCTGGCTCTTTTCCTCGAGTGCTTTGAGGTAAACATCTTTATTTGGAGATACTCTAAATTCTTCTATCAGCTTTATTGCCGTGGGTATTTCATCTTTGCTATTGATCCAACAAACGAAGAGTCGGTACTCGTCAAAGGAAATGTGGTCAAGCGTGTATAAGATATGCAACAATACCTCCATTGGAGCAATCTTGATTGAAAGATTGTCATTGAGTTTTGCACAATCGAGATAAACTTTCATGACCTGCTCGTCGAGTATCTTTTGCTTGTATGGAGAATGCAGAAAAGTCTCGCCGGCATTCGAGATTTGCAAATTGTCGCCTCCGAGGTTAATCACGAGACCGAGATATCTCAAGGTAATACTGTTTCGTGTAGTGAGCTGATTAAAATCAGTCGTCAAATCAGCGTGAATTTTATTCACAGCATCACTGGTATATTCCTTTTGCTTTGCTTTCTTCCAAAAGTTTCCAGTGCCTTTGTTTTCTAAAAAATGTTTGTATTCGTTCTCCATAACTATTTATTCAAAATTTGCGCAATTCTCGAAGCAATTGCTTTAGCTAATAATGGTGGGACCGCATTCCCGATCTGGATGCCTACCGAGCTCTTGTTGCCATAGAATACGAAGTCATCGTCAAATGACTGGATTCTGGCTGCCTCACGGGGAGTGAGGGCTCTGTGGGAGACTGGATGGGTGATTCTACCTACTGAAGGTGTATCAAATCTGGTCGTAATTGTATAGGCCGGCTTATCTTTCTCCAGTCGGCCGAAAGCTCCACTATGCACGGATTTGGTCTGTAGCTCCTTTGGAATGTGGATTCTGCCTTGGCCAGGCTTTATCGTCTTCAAGAGGTCTATAATTCGCTTATCGTGCTTTGTGGCTTGGTGATTGTAGAGTTTCTTCGCCTTGCCCTTTCTATCCTTGGCATACGGCGCAATAGGGGCATTTCCTGCGTATTCTGATTCAAATTCCCCCGCCCCCGCATCGATTTTAGGCAAATCGAGAATCGTTTCGCCGATTGTCACATAAGGCTTTGATGCCTCTGGACCATGAGTTTTCTTTGGAAAGAACTCTTTAGGGTCGATACCGAGTCGATTACCGATGAATACAGCTCTTTTTCTAAGCTGTGGCACACCATATTCCGCTGCAAGCAATACTCTGACTTCTGTCTCGTATCCGATCTGCTTGAATAGGCGGATTATTTCATCCTTTACTGCGCCATCATGCATGTTGAGCATAGCGGCGACATTTTCCATCACGAATACTTTCGGCTTTATGTCTTTGACGATTCGATGGAACTCTTTGAAAAGTTCGTTTCTAGGATCGTTCATAAAAGCGCCATCATTTCTGATTCTTCGCCCTGCCATACTAAAGCCTTGGCATGGTGGACCTCCCACAATCACGTCTATTTCTTCGCCATTATATAAATCCTTAGACTTTATTTTTGTGATGTCTTCGACAATCATCTTAGTACCAGGATGGTTTTTGGCGTAAGTGTTCGCAATGTCAGGTTTGTATTCGTTTGCAGCAACTACCTCAAAGCCGGCTTTTTTGAAACCGGTTGAGATACCTCCGACACCTGCGAACAGGTCTATGATTTTTAGTTTTTTATTTTTGTTGCCAGCCATGTTCGTTTTTTTCTTTAACGAAGTTGTAGGCAAGGTGTTTTTTGAGTACATCTTCAATATTCATAACTTGCCCATCCTTATCCGCATACAAATGTTTTTCAACAATGAAAGGGATCAGTCTTTCGTATAATGCGTCCGAGCTAATTGAGCCCTTAGCTTGGTTAATCCAAGTTCCGACCTTTTTGATAATTTCTTTTTCGTTATCCACTATGCTGCGGACGACAGGCTTTTCAGCCTTGATACTTGTGTCTTTTAGGAAGTTGTAGACGAAGTCACCTCTAAGGGTATTGTTTCTGTTAATTCCCTGCGTTCCGGATGCTACCGCTTGCTCCTGATAAACAACGTTTACGAGGTGGAATCCTGCATCTGTAACCGCATCCATGACTGCTTTCCAAATATTCAGATTTCTATTGTGGAAAGTGAATGATAGATAGCTCTTATTTTTCAATACTCGGAAAAGTTCTGCGTACACTTTCTTCATTCGAGAAGAGTAATCTTCGTATTTCTTGTTTCGATACGGGTCATAGATAATCTCGTTCTCGTAGTTCACTACGTTCTTGAGCCATGCATTCCAGAACATACTTAGACCGAAGTATGCAATGCTATCGCCATACGGCGGATCGGTGAAAATATAATTTACTGAAGAGCTCTCGACTGCTTTTAAATTTGTTGCATCAATGTTTAATATTTTTGCATCCTTTGGGTTAAAGATACTCACTAGCTCACTCTTACCTTTATGTATTTTTTTGAACCGTTCTCTGAAACTGTTGAGTGGATTCCTCTCGGTGTGAATCTTAGGAGCCCAGAGTTTACTAATAACCCATCCTGATTTTCCATTCACTGTCTCTGGATCGCCTGGAATCATTTTTGAAACGTTCGGCAACATCGACGTAAAGCAAAGAAGAATTAATTTCTTTGTATTCTGATTCTTGACCTCATCAATATCTTTTATGATTGATCCGAGCACGGCAAGAGAACGCTCAGTAAAAAATTGATTCAAGTGGCTCTTACCATTTCTCTTAACGAATTTTAATATCTCATCCTTCGGGTAAAATAATTTATGCGCCTTATCTAGTTTCAAAAAAGTCTCTGTTGCACTCTTAAGTACCTTTTGGTCATAGGCATCTGTATTCTTTGTAAATTTACCGCAAGACGGGCATGTACCTTTTACTTTTGAAAAAACTTCATGATCCCAGATTGAATTTTCAAATGGAACTTCTGTTTTGCAGTGCGGACACTTTGTGAGATACAGCTCAATAAACTTTTTATAGTTCTTATCGTAGATATCTTCGAACTCAACCTGGAAATCATTCAAATCAACATCGCTGATAGTGTTTTGCGCTATAAAACACGCCATCGGATTTAAATCGATACCGATTGCCTTTCTATTATTTTTGAGCGATTCAATCACAACCACTCCACTACCCATAAATGGATCAAGAACAACGTCGCCCGGCTTTGAAAAATTGAGGATGTAATCTCGCACAACGTTATGAGGTTTTCTTCCCCAATACTTGTGCATCATGTAGTGTGATGGATGTGTCTCTGCTACTATATTTTTGTTGATTTTCTTCATAGTTATTAAAACGGGGTATGTACCGTCACACACGACACATACCAAGAAACCCATCGAATAGCAATGACCTATTTCCCTTTATGAAAATGAAGGACATCGCCTCTAAAGTATAGCATGTTCTCGTACGTTTCCGGAGTATTTTCGTCATACATCACGAGCTTTCCGGACTCGTACAAGGACCGAAACTCATGAACTCTTGACCGAACCTCATCAATGTACTCTGGTTTGATGCGAATACCCTTTGAATCCTTCTCCAGATACTTGCAGTAGTGAACAATTCCGTAAAATCGAGGGTCAATATTATTTTTTGAATCTAGAAGTTTTTTTATCTGATGTTTTTCATCATCATCACGATATCGGAGGATTCTTTCGGTGACTTCCTTCCCTTCCGAGTGCTCTTTCGTAATCGCTAGAAATGTGTTGAACTCAAATTTGCTAATGAATGCCTCTGAGCCGTAGTCATCAACGAGTCTGATCATTACATCGTAGATAAAGAAGAAAGGATAAATCTTGAAGTCTTTGAATGACACTCTTTTTGTTGGATCAACATACTTGTTGTAAGCACCGTATATTGAATTCCAATAAAATATTTTTTCGAGCTGGTTTGTCAGTATGTCTTCATAACTTTTAAGGTCTGAGAAGTCGGTTACCTTTTCGTAAATTTCATCGAAAGGTGGCATTGGCTTGAGCGGAGATTCTGCGGAAACAAATCCGCTTATCTTGCTGAGTATGAGAGCGCGGAATCCGGCCGTCATATTCTTCTTCGGATACTTTTCCTCTACGATCTTCTGTATCTTTTCTATAAATTCCTTCTCGGTGATTTCAGGGTTCTCTTTGATTATTTTTATTGCCTCAAAGTTCACCTCGAAATACTGATTTTGCTGCCCTCGTTTCCAGTAGAGGTTATCCTTCGTCCATTTCTCAATGTAGTCGGAGTATTCTCTCCATTCCGCATCGATAACATCACCTTTTACCTCTTTTGAATGGACCGCCTCATTGCTCTTGAAGATGTCGACAACCTCTGCCTCAAAGACGACCTCACAGCCGTTGATATCGTAGACGAACATGTCCTTTCCATCACGATGCACTTTCTTCAGTCCGCGCACTCCATTTTTTATATTCAAAGCCTCAAGGATCAGGTTGGCTGTTTTGTAGTTACCGATAAAATCCAAAATCAGCACATTTTCTTTTGTAGCCGCAACTCGTAAGCCACGACCCATGTGTTGTATAAAAATCGTTCGTGATTCTGTTGGTCGTAGGAAAAGAAGGCAGGAAACATCTGGTATGTCGACACCTTCATTGAACATGTCCACAACGAAGGCAACTTGGCATTTACCCTGTCTAAAATGCTTTATAAGCATCTCCTTGCTCTTATCCTCGTATTCCTCGAGACCCTCGCTCCGTGAGTGCACGGCGATGGCATTTATCCCTGCTGCCTTGAAGGTCTTGGCGCAACGCTCTGCATGCTCAATTGAGGCACAGAATCCGATGGTCTTTCGATCCCCTGCCTGCTCTTTAAATTTCTTTATGATTGCCTCGTCACGAGCGTCGATAAGAAGGTGTTTGTTTAGGTCTTTGGTATCGTACCGGAATCCATTGAAGAAAATATCGGAGTAATCAATATCGTCTTTGAAACCGAGGTACTTGAACGGAGTAAGATATCCTTGCTCGATAGCCGCCTCCTGCCCCATTTCAAACACAACATTGCCATTGTAAAAACCGAGGATGTCTTTCTTATCCATTCGGTCAGGTGTAGCGGTCAAGCCTAGGAAAAACTTGGGCTTGAAGTAATCGAATATTTTGGTGTAAGTCGGAGCTGCTGTGTGGTGGGTTTCGTCAATGATGATGTAGTCGAAATAGTCCGGAGGGAAACTCTGGATATGCTTTTGCCTTCCCATGGTCTGGATTGATGCAAAGAGAATCTTTTTGTCTTTATCTTTTTGTTTGCCGGTATAAAAGCCAAGGTCGTCCTTTCTTTCTGGTGCTACTTTTTCGAACGAATCCTTGGTCTGTTTTAAAATTTCGTTGATGTGCACGATAAACAAAATCTTGTCAGCTTTTGCAGCTTTGGTATCGAGTGCAGAGAGTATTGTTTTACCTAGACCTGTAGCAAGAATTGCGAGCGCTCGGCCAGCACCATTCTTTCTCGACTCATCTAAATTGATGAGCGCTTTTTCTTGAGCCTCATGTGGACGAACTTCTTTCCCTCGGCGAAGATACAGATTGAAAAGTTCTTCATTGGCAATAAATTGTCTTCGAATGAAGTATTTTATTTTCAAAGGGTCGCTGTCAATGTTTTCACGTCCGATTGTAATTTGCTTGTTGGCTGATTCTAATTTTTCGCCATCAACAACGTAGACTTCATATTCTGCGTACTGAGTCTTGATCTTGAATGAAGGATTTTTACCGTCATTTATGTCGCTTAGGTGGTTCTCAAATTCAGGACCGAAGTCATTAAAAATAATCCCTAGGAGTTTACCCAGGTGACCATCTTTACTTTTACTGACTATGTGGTGGACCGCACTCATTATCCACTATTCTACTTCAAAAACGGCCGAGAATAAAGTGGCCGTGGTTAAGGACTATTTTCCTTTGTCGAATTTAGGATCGATGTTCTTTCCGTATGATTGCTGCATGACCCCGCGCATGCCCTTTCTGACGCATTCTTGTGAGCAAAAACGGCTTAGGGATGCCATGCTTTTTTTGCGTGGATGATATTCCTGTTTGCAGTGATCACAGACCTTCACGATTGAAAGGTCTCTATTTTTAGGATCGTCTGAGTATTTAACCATGACCCCATCGTATCAGAGGCTGGTTACATTGCCTACTTGCCTGCAAAAGGCTCATTGCTCTCTCCTTTGTTTGCGAAGTAGAAAGAGAATGCCATCGATGCAAGAATCATGAAATCCTTGGCATCTACTTTTCCGTAAAACATCCCTGCAATCACGGCGACTGCCATAAGGATGAAGACTAGTTTGCTTGCTGAAGTGTAAATTTTGCTCATAAATATTTTATTAATTCTTTATAATTTCTTTATCTCAATGTGCATGCTCGAGCCATATCGCATAAGCGAACAGGAACATTGCGATTGCTATGAGGATTTGTGATGCATACCTCATAACTGATTTAAGAGGGCAACGATTTGAGACTTTATCGCCTCTTTGTTTGTTGGTTGAGATGGAAACAACCGCTTGAGCAGTTCAGTGCGGACGATCTCCGGCTTTTCTTTGTAGTCCGTAATGTCGCCGTGAATGATAATGTTCTTTGCATCGAGAACAAAAGCGGTTTCAGGATTATTTGAGAATGATTTAACGAGCTCGGTGAGTTGCTGATATTGCCATTCGGTAATATCGTTCTCGTTCGGTTCGACCACGCCGTCCTGATCAACGTCATAGCCTGCCGCGAGTTCGATGCCGATTGTGTATTGGTTCGGATTTACATAAGTGCCATCGAGGTTCTTTGGCATAACTTTCTTTGCTCGATCATTCGGATTGCTGATTGCACCTGCATGCCATGCGATGTCTGCTATTTTTACGAGTTGCACGATTTCTCCCGAATTTCGACCGATAACAAAATGTGCCGATGACCTGTTAGGTCTGTTGGCATTTGAAAGCCACTCTACCGCCCCTATGTAAGAACCGAGGGTAAAGTGAAGGACAACAGCGGTCTTCTTTTTGGGACCCGCTGAGTAGTTTGGAGTTTGTTTAAATGGGATATTCATAAATTATTTTTTAGCGGGTAATCGTTCCTCGAGGATTGTTTCAATTTTTATCAATCGTTCGCTTGTATCTCGATAGCGTTCGGTATTCGCTTGATCGAGTCGTTTTACGTTTTCCTCGATTGTGTGAATATGGTTGTCACGAATGTTGTTGAGTGCCTCGATGACTTGAATGTCGCTCTTTGGCGCTTGGAGCATATTGAAGATTCCAAATGATACGCCGACGATACCGATTACCAGTGAGACCTGGTTGTATAAAAACTTTTTGAATGACTCTTGCTTATCCATGCTTTCATCATAGAGGCGGGTTCTTGCCTAACTGTAGGAATTACAAAAAAGGACTCTGATTCAGGACATTTGCACAACAAATGCGCTTATGGATACAATAAGCGCATGCCTTATGCAGTATTTTTTATAGCCCTAGCGATTCTCGTTTTTATTGGAGGAGCACTCTTTGGATGGGTTGGGGTTTTGATTGGAGCGGTACTCGCTTTTATTGTGGCACTTGGTTCAGCTTTTCTTTTTCACTAGAAAGGATTTCATTCACCGCTTTAACACCCTGCGAGTTAAGAAGTTGTACCCAGTATTTTGCCGCATTGAGAGTTCCGATTTCCATTATCTTTTCAGCAAGCTGATTCTTTTGTACTGCACGAAGTGTGTTGAACCATGTGCTGTTGAGAGCTGTGGTAAGTCCTACCGCCAAACTACCACCGGCAACAGTACCGACAGCTGAACCGGCTGGACCAGCTGCTGATCCCGCAGTGCCTCCAATTGTCGCCCCTGTACTTCCCATGATCGCGTTGAACCACGAAATAAGTGGGCGCGCCTCTCTTCGTTTTGCTGTCTCATCAAGAATATCAAAGAGTCGTGAGTTGAGTGTATAAACTTTATTTATTTTTTCGTAGTCAGGATTGTTTGTGTTGAGAAGTTCACGAATAGCGCCATCGATTTTTCGCACCTGCGAAAGAGTGCCGTTGTCTTCAACAGTCTTCAAACTCTTTCTTGTCTCGTAGACCACGTTTCCATAATCCTGGGCAAGCTCACGAAGGTCTTGCTGGTATGCCTCGAGTGGTTTTAGTGATAGATGATATGCCTCTATATCTGCACGAAGTTTTTTGAGTTGATTTACTTTCGACACATTCACAGAGATTGGTCGATTTGGCATAGCCTCAGATACTGCATGTTTCAATGCACGAGAATATTCGTCGATACTATCCATTTTGCCCAGATCAAGATTGTCGATAAGGTCACCGATGTCATCCATACCATTGTGTCGGAGCTGATCTACGATGTTTCGTTTAGAGTCGGCAATAATGGCAGGTACGCCACCAGCTTTCTTTACTTGCTTTACCATGTCAGGGTCAGCAAGAATCTGCTTTGCAGTAGTGAGGTGATTATCGATTGCACTCTGGACCGCAGTTGTTTTTTCAGTGAATGCACGACCTCCTTGCGAATAATTAGAAATCTCGTCATCGATTTTATTGAGAAGTCCTTCTGTATTGACTGTACCTTCCAACTCACCAAGCTTTGCGTATTCGTCATTTGATAGCCTGATTCCCTTCTCTGCCTTTTTGATAAGCTGCTTACGAGTTCCCCACGCTTTTTCATCAAGAAGGTCAGGGATAATTTTGTCAGCCTGCTCTTTGTACTTTTCTTTGGTCGCACTAAGACCTTTCTTGTAGCTTTCAATCGCCTCTTGCTTGAGTGTTTCCGGGCTCACATTTTTCATGTTTGCAAAGCCTGACAGAGTACCTCCAATTACACCGGAGATTACGCTACTTCCAAATGACTTCTTGAGAATTGTCGGCAAGTCATCATCAACCTGCATAGAAGATGCCGCGCCGTAGCTTGCACCAAGCGGAACAGCCTCTTTCGCACCCTCGACGAATCCTTTGCCGAATGCCGCAAGTTTCGAAGTTGCTGTTGGAATTGTCTTTTGGAATGCGGTTGATGCCCCTTCAGGAAGAGCCTTTGCAAGAACACCACTCATCTTTCCTTTCACAAGCAACTTTCCTGTTTGAGCCCCTTTTGCAGCATTTCCATAAGTTCCAAAAGATGCAATGTCAGTTGCTACTCCTAGTCCTTCTCCAAATATCTGCTTTGCACTTTTATTGACGCTGGCATTTGTTTCGTTTATATCGATCGGCGGCTTGCTTGTGTCTTTGATGTGCTGTTGGAGTGCAGCCTCTAGCCGAGTAACGTCTTCGCCTCGAGCTTTCTTTTCTTTGATAGTCTTCAGGAGATTGTTGGCGATGTCCTCATGCTGTTTCATTAATTCTTCGTTTTGCTTGTTTGTCCAAGCAGCACTTCCTGGCACAAAAGAAGGTAGAGCATCAGCTATGCTTTTTCCAAATTTCAGCTCACTAGAAATGAGAGCCTTCCCGACAGTTTTTAAGATGCTATCTTTCTTTGGTGGCTCAGGTTGCTGTGCAGATTGCGACGGCAAAGAATCGAGCCATTCTTGGATCTCGTTCTGGCTTGCACCTTGGCTTTCCAGTGACTCAATATTCTGTTTGATTTTTTCTCTAGTAAGCATGATTAATTTGGGAGGTTATATGTTTTCCCGCTCTTACTTGTGAATGCGGATGTTTCAGCAACTGGACTTGAACCATATCCAAGCTCCGACTTGAGCGATTCGGCTTTGGAATTCAGTCCGGTGTAGATAGATTCAAAACGAGAAACGTCACGTTGACCGGCAGCCATTGAGTTGAGCTGGCTTGCGAGTGACCGAGTAGCAATATCAAGAGTCATGGCCATAACTGCTTTGTTCACATCACCAGTGCTTCGAAGGTTTGCGATTGTGCGAGAGTAATTCTCAATGTCAGCATCCGTAAGCACGCCCACTTCTCCATATACTCCACGGGCAAGTTTTGGCACGATGGCAGTAATCGCCGCTTTCATTTGCTGCGCCTTAGTGTCGTATGGGTTATTACTCTTAATGATTCCGACAATAGGACCAGTATCGACACTATTGATAAGGCTTGTGATTGTGTCGGCCTGACTTACGATCGTTTGAATATCAGTAATAGGCTTTAGCTCTCCCTGAGTCATCACTCTGCCACCTTTTGATTTTCGAATCGCATCGAGTGTGTAATTTGCATCATCGTATGCGAGTGTCGTGCCCGGAGTTCCTGTTGAGCCTGGTGCATATGTCTTCGCTCGAGCAGCAACAAGTTTTGCCGTTCCCGTTTCAGGATCATAAACATAGCGAGCCTCACCCTCGCTTAGGTCAAACTGATTCATTTCAGTCTTTGTCTTTTCAATATCAATTTTCTTTTTGTCGAGATCGGCAGCGGACATTGCAGATTCTTGTTCCTGTGCCGCTTTCTGTGTTTTTATGTCACCAAATAGAGCAGTAATCTGATCTTTACTGAAACCGTACTGGTCTTCCAACTTCTCAAAATCTTTATCGTCGATAGTGTTTGGGTCAACACCGAGTGCGAGCATATTTCGAAGGAAAGATGTTACCTGATCTTTCTTTCGCTGACCTTGGGTTTCCAAGAATTCAAAATATTTATCTGCACCCTCTTTAATTGCTGCACGCTTTGCCTCGATTTCTGATGTCGCATCACGAGTTGCTGCGCCGAGAAGTGCAGAGATTTTTGCATTTGCCTCACTTTGGTATGTTTGTTCTTCTTGCCTGTTATAGTCTTCAGTGGTTTGGAATTCTGCCTCTCCTGTCGCACTTCCGATTCGACCACCTGCTGCTGCTAATGCATAGCTTTGACCTTGGCGATTTTTCCCTGTTGTGTTTCTGAAATTAACTATCTGATCTTGGACCGCAGCATTGATGGCATCGATTTGCCCTTGTATGCGAGCTCGAGTGGCTGACCTAATCGCCTCCTCATTCACCCTGTCTGTCGCCTGATCTTTGAGACTCTGACCGATTTTCTTGCTCGTGGGGTCTTCCACATAAGTTGGCATCGTAACCTTTGCCACTTGTGCGATTGTTTGCTTTTGAGCAGGTGCGGGAGTGGGAGCAGGTGTGGGTGCAGCAGAAGTTCCTAACGACAAAGTACGCCCAGCATATATTTTGTTGGGATCAGTGATAGACAGATTGAGTCGCATCAATTCTTGGATGCTCTTGCCTGTTTTTGATGCGATTCCGCTTAGGGTATCGCCGTATTGTATCGTGTAAGAATTCATTAATTTTAATCTGTTACGAGGTACATGTGATCGATCTGTGCAAATCGCTGCACACTGTCATTGCTTTTTATCTTTAGTCCAAATTCTTCCTTTCCGATAGGAACATCAACTGTGATCTTTTGCATAAATCCCAGATCGGTCTTAGTGAATGTTCCGAAGTAGTCATCACCGTTGTAGAGATCGAAGCTAAATGGCTTATCACTAAACACGGCAAATTGACCGCTCATGTTGTTGTCAGTGGTGATGAAGAACATATTGCCGTTACAATTCACTGGATCACCGATCTGAGGAAAATTGTTGTACTGCTGATACCGATAGATTGCCTGAGCACCATCGTTTTCATTCCATCCAAATCCTTTATAGGACATTTGTGGAATCGTAAGAGTTGTGCCACTTAATGTTACTTTTCCGCCAGTAATGCGAGTGCTTTCGTATCGATAAAGATAGAAACTTGTAGCATCAATCGGCTTGAAAAATATCAGACCTCCCCACCAGCCCGATGGAACATAGGTACTGCTTGTGAGAGTTGTATTTGTGCCGGAAACAGTTATGAGGCCCATTCTTTGTCGATCACGAGTCTGGTATTGCACCTGTCCCCAATGACTCCAAAAAACAAAAGAGTCTGTGGCAATCTGGCGTAGGAATATGTATCGATATGAGAAGTTGGCATCGTAGCTGATTTGCACGCCCGCTTGGACTGTGATTGTGCTTCCTGAAGTAGTTACTACTGATGAGTACCATCCACCTGATCCGATATATGCAATCTGACACTTATCAGTTCCGTTTGGAGCAAGATGAGGCTTTGAAGTTGAGGCGATGCTTGCGAGCGATCCATATGAGGGGACAGTTCCAGATACCGAGATGCAGTAAAGGTTAATCGCTCCACCATTTTCAAAAGCGATAATGGCTTTATCAGTTCCCACTTTCACGAGCTGTTTATAACTTGGTGCGACAGCTACAATCTGGACTGGCGTATTGAGAGCAATACCCGTACCTGAAATAGTGACAACTGCGGTATGAATGTAGTTTGAGGCTCCATTTGGAAGTGCGATCAAAATCTTATCGGTATTAATGAGTACCGCATCAAAGTTTTCGTTATACCAATCGACTGTATACATCAGAAGCGGTGCGCCCCATGTAACAGTCCCATCTGCATTTGTGCTGCCCACCACTGCATAAATACCGGTTGTTCCAGCCTGCTGACGATAAAAGGTGATGAATCGAGTGGAGTCAAGCTCGAGTGTCTTGAATACAATATTTCCTGTGCTTTTTGCGAATGGAGAGGAGAGCGTCTGTGTCTCAATATCACGAAGTTTTGTGTATAGAGTAAGGGTTTTGACGGTCTTGATTTTTCTCTCAATGAAATTCATCGCATACATTTTTCGTGTAGCGCCCGCAGCAATTTGATACTCATGATATGGAAACTCTCGGATCAACTCGTTTTGAATGCCGAATACCCTATCCTCATCACCGTCCCACGATGACCTACCAACATAGAACATTTCTCGGTTGTTCCACATGTTGTTGATGTAGTTGTTGAAGCATCCTCGATATCCAGGGATGATCAGAGAATCTGCATCACTGGCAGCAGCACCGGCTCGATATGTTCCAAGAGTTGTGTCATCAAAAACATTCGGAGCTACAAGAGTTGAAGTTGACACTATTGAGTTTCCGGAAGTCCCGCCTACTTTTGCCGTAAAGATAATATCGTTTCCTGAGATGAGTGCCACTTCTACATCAGCATTGAGAGATGTTGCTGATGCATATTGACTTCCAGGGAGACCTGAGAGGTTTACTGCCGCCATTACGTTTGCTCTAGTCGCCGCAGTATTTCCACCAATCACAATCTGTCCGTCTGTATTGGTGACAAGACTTGCGACAAATGAATATGTTTTAGTTCCAAGAGTGATTGTCTCACCAGCAGAAGGCTGATTCTGGAGAGTGAGCTTTCCTTGTGCTTTGATTGCTGGCCACTGTGCCATTCCTGGTCTATCCCACTCCACAAATTTTGGAAAAGGAGTTGTTTGCTGACCTTTCACTATTGTTGATCTATCTTGTCTTCGATCTACTTGTAAATTAATCATGATAAAAAATTAAATTAATGAATAATGCTTACGATTCTCTCGTCGACAGCATGAATTGACCACTTCTTCACACCGTCATAGATGCTTCGAAGTAGTAGATTGTCGTCGTACTCAAACACGAATGTTTTTCCATTCACGTTGTCGTGAAGGGATCGAACACTGCCATCGGCATTTATTGCAACATCGACATACTCAAGTCCTGCCTGAATACCTGTAAGCGCAGCGGCCATGAGCTGAGAAAGCGTTACGGGTTGCGATGCACTCACCGCATTTGGAACATTCGGTGAATTGATGAAGTTGTTATTTCCGGAAAAAGTATTGTTGCCATTTGTTGAGGCTTTGCCGGCTAGATTGGTATCAACGTATCCTTTTGAGACCAGTTGTTTTGAGTCATTGAAAGTTGGGTCAGCATCGTATTTAATCGGCTTTATGGAATCGAGAGTATCATCACCGTTTAAGATATCAACAATGATTTTTAGATTTACGAAATCAGTCAGATAACATTTTGAGCCAGCTCTATGTCCGTTTAAATTCTGAACGCCGACAGTCTGTACCCCCTGTCTCGAAACACTGAAAATACTAGTCACAGTTGTACCCGAGAGGTCAAACAAGAGATGTTCTTCATCACCAGTTCCTCGGTCGATGATCATGCAGTATTTGCCTACTGGCAGGTTTATGCCGTTCTTATCCGTGATGCTAGTTAGAGCACCTGAAGTAGCACCATTTGCGAGCTTTGCTGCAAGTGATGTTTCGAAGTTTGCGATTACTTTGGTGAGTTTGCTCGACATAGTTTGAGTATCTCTCCTAAAAAATGAATATCTGTAGGAATTACTGGTTGACTTGCTTGCCGTCTAGACTTACATGCTCTTTTTGCCTATAGACCTTTGGTAGTTTGTCTTCGTAGGTCAAAATATCCCAATCGACCGACTCCATCACGCTGACATAGCCGATACCCCTTGCTATAAAGCGAATGCTGCGTCTTCGGAATTTCGGAATCTTCATTGCTTTTATTTGAAGTTCGTATGGATATACTTGGGCTGCACCATCACCACCAACCGCAGAGTCTCCAATCATGGTTGTGCCCACGCTTGAGGGACTTGTGCGGTTTACATAGGTAGCATCTCCCCTGATTGTTCCGACGAGTGAATATCCTGCTCCGTCAAAATCGGCATAGACTTCCACGTATTGAGCAGGGTCTATTTCACCTCTGTATCGCAGGCGGCGATATTTCTTTAGTCTTCGCACTCCGTAGGTTTCGTATTTGCTATCCCAATTATTTTGAATAACATAACCGTCATCATCGAATCCGTTCAGAATTTTATAAACAGTTTGAGTATGGGGACTTCCGCCATAAAGCACACCTGAGTCTTTGGCGAGCGCTTTCATTCCGTAGTTTGAGATGTCGACTGTGTTTTTTACGATATCAATCACTAGCGTTCGATCGTTTACAATACTGGATTGAGCACGGCATGAGAGAACAATAAATTGTCCGTATGTTTCCATGACCGCATCTGAATAGTCGAATTTCTCCCATGCAAAATGTGGGATGAGTTCCGTTGCAAGAATGTCATCGCCGAGTGGATTCTTTTCTAGAACCGTAAGTTGAGGGCGGTCTGGATTTGCAGTGTTGATGAAGACAACTCCTCGGCCGGTAGTAACCACACTCTTTCGAGTGAGCACACCGATATTTCTTCGTACCACTTGGTTATTGAAAGTCTTATCATCGTCTGTGTACTTGTGCTGATATGCGCTCTGCTTTTTGAGTGAGTAGTAATTTCCATCAATACCAATCACTAGTTGTTGAATGGCATCGCCACCTTCGTCCTGTCGAATCACATCACCTTCGCCTGCAAGACGGGATGCGCTGTATGTAAAATCTGCGACACCTTTGCTCGTGCTATTTTCCCAGACATAATCTGCTTTTATATTGTTTGCCGATGCTGAAGGTACAGTTACGAAAGTGACACTCCATGCACCTGTAATGTAATTTATAGTTCCTACGCCTCCAGCAGTCCCCTTTAAGTTTCCATTTTTATCATCAGTAAATATCTCACCTCCTCCGTCAGTACACTTGATAGTTACGAGTCCGCAGTTTCGCTTTGGTTGACCTGATTTAAATAGAAGAGTGCCAGTGAATACTGTTTGTGATCCGTTTCCACTTCCGACATTCTCGTTTGATGTTTGTGTGAAGCTTGTGCCATCGCGCTGTACGTCAACATAACTTCGATAAAGACTTGTAGGGTCTTTTGCTATTCCCCAGAGATACATTCTGGCTTTATCAATGAGAGGAAATCCGCAGAAAAAGTCGGTTGTAGTATAAAGTTGGATGTAATCATTCGGATTTGCGTTTGCAAATTTGAAGAGTCCTCCTGGACCTCCGGCAAATGTCCATGCCCCTGTAAGTGAGCTATAGTTTGTAAAAATGTAGAGGTCATTTACTCCGAGTCCTGTGACCACGTCTATCCATGCGAGTCCGTTGAAATATTGGATTTTAGTTGCGATTTTGCGCCAGAGAATTGCAATACCAGTGCTTTTGTATCCGATATGGATTGAGGGACATGTTCCTGCCGCGCCTTCTTGTCCGACAGTTACCTTTCCTCGAGCAAGTTCAATACGACCATCAATCGTCAGCCAATTGATGGCATCTTTTGCGCTGTCTTTTGGAGTATCCTCATTGTCTTCACGATTGTGTACTCCTGATGCAAATTTTTTAATTTCATGGTCTGCCATAATTTAGATGAGTTTGAATCTCGCATCTCTTAGCTTGAGATTCTTTAGGTATCTCTGGTACTGCACAAAGTTATCCTGCATGCTACTTCTCGCCTTTTCAGACTTCTTGATAATTTCCTCATCGATAAGCATTGAGAATACAATCATTGGATGATATTCGGCAGGAAGTTTTGGCGACGTTCCAACAGTGATGTCATCTGGACTTGTTTTGTAATCGAATTCATATGCAGCACCCGTGCCAGGATTTTGTGCAAAGTTTATTTTTCCGTCAGTTGGATCAATCCAACACACATTGCTGTAGTTGTTTGCATTTCTCTGACCCATTGGAACGACGAGGTATGGTGATCGTCCGACATAAACAACTTTTGTTATAGGCTCACCGACAGTTGGGTCTTCGCTGTAATTCTCCATGAGCTCGTCAAAGTCGGAGGGTGGAGTAATCTTTCCGTCGCTCTCTACATTGCCTGCTTTCTTTCGACGAAGAAATTCCCATGGCTGTTCCATGTAAATGAGCCGCAACTTATCGTTTGCGAGTATCAGTTCTTCATCGCTCGACAGATCAGTTGTGTCGTCCGTGTAGAGTTCGAATCGGTCTATGATTTGTTGTCCGGTTAATGGTGTAGCCATAATGATTTTTATTTCTCAATGCCAGAGGCAAAGCTAAGTTTGACCCTGGCACTGAGCCCGAGCGAACTCGGGTCAGTGTGTCTGTTAAGACTGGAGAAGAACGTCGAGGAACTGTGGCTTTCCATCGGCGAAGGTGAAAATTCCGTAGATTGCATCTGCACGGATGATCTTTGCTCGCTGATATGGGTCGTCCACCATTTCCATTTCGGCGAGGTCTTGGATGACCACGTCGATCGCACCCTTCTTACCGTAGTAAGCGTGTACGAGATTCTTGGTGACTGTGTACGTTGCGTTTCCACCGAACACAAGTCGACCTGAACCAGTACCAGTGATGGTGATTGTGTCTGCGCCATCGTTATCGACTGCAGCAAGCTGCAAGTCGACCCAGTTGGACTGATCGTAACTAGGGTCAGTGTCAGTCCATGCGACATACTTCACTCCGGCTGTGCCAGAAGTTTGGTGAATCGCATCGATAAGATTGTCTCGAGTTGCATCCACACCTGCCTCGAGAAGAACGTTACCTGGCGTAGCACCGATTGCGGCCACGAACGTGTACACGAATCCATTAAGCGAGAACGTCTCGCCAGCCGTTGGATTGGCTGACATCGTGATCACTGCCTCTGCGAGAAGGTTCTCGGAAAGGTAGAGCTCAGCGCCACCGACTGGACCGGCATAGCCATTCTTGAAGGCAGCAGCAGCGAGGTCAATGTTTTTAGACATGACGTACTGCTCGATCACCGAACCACCATAACTGTCGAGGACGAGAGCAAGACTTGTGAGGTCTTGGTTTGCCTTTCGCAACTTCGCACGTCCCTGAGCCAAAAGCTGAGGGATGTTTGTGGTTGAAAGAACGATAGCCGTTCCGTTCGAACTCATCGTGGTCAAGTCTCCGGTATCGAATGTCTGAAGAGCATTCTTTACCTGAGCGAATACATCGGCATCGATGTAACGAGATAGTTTCTTGGCTACCTCTGCACCGATTGTCTCTGCCGGATTCAGTGGGCCAGCCTGAATCATTTCTTTCTTTGAGACACGGAAGTCTGCACCCTTGTTCTTGTTTACAAGAAGGGTTTCGCCCGAGTCATTGAGCTGGTCAATGGTTCGGTTCACACCGATCGTAATGTTTCGAATACGAATCGGAGCGAGAGAATACTTCACACGTTTTACGGATGCTCCGTACTCGAGTTTCTTTTCGAGGCGTGTGTTGGCGATCTCCATAGCCACGAGCACTTTGTCGAATACCGCTTGATAGGCGTTATCGAACTGTTCTTTGAATTGAACTAACATGGTTGGATAAATTAATTAAGTGAATAAATTTACCCTTCCAGATATCAATTACTTAGAGCGATGACGTGAGCGGTGGGTCAGTCGGTCGATAAGACCTTCTTGGTACTTATCAAATTCCTGTCCGCCCTTTTCTCGGGACTCAGCGATGCGCTTGTGATCTTCTTCGGATGGCTTGGTGTAGTCCGGTTCTTTCTGGTGATTACCGCCTTGTGAGCTGTATCCTTCCATTCCAGGTTCGGGCTTTACTGTATCGCCATAAAGTTCCTCAAGGATATCTTCCATCGTGCGACCGAGGTTTTCCTCACTCGACATGATGTACTTCCTTACGGCCTCTCTTTTGGCGACCTTTCCAAGCTCCGGATTGTCAGCAATCACTCGGTCAAACTCTTTCGAGATTGCACCAGTGATTTGAGCGTTACTGATTTCCTTTGATTGAGCCTCCGTCTTCTTCTTTATGTCTTTGATGTCTGAAAGGTACTCGTCTTCGAATTGTTTCTTAGACTTTGTGAGCAATGCGTTTGCCAGCTTTCGTGTGAACTCTGGGTCTGCACTTCCTTCGATGAGCGTTTCGATTTCGTCTTTAGCGTCCTCGCCACGCAAACCTCCCTTCTTGATCTGCTCTTGCAGTTCACGAATGGTTGGAATGACCTCGTCACGAATCATTTTTTTCATCTCACGATTCTCTTTCTTGAGGTCGACGATGAGACTGTCTCGGTCGTCACCTTCTTTAGGCTTGCCGCCCTTAGAATCACTTTCGCCTCCTGCAACTTGTGCAATCGATTGACCATTTGAAGGGTTGTCTGAATCTTTCTTGCCACCCTTATCGGCTGGCTGAGATTCCCCTGCAGCTTTTCCTGACTTATCGTCAGCGGGCGCTGCATCCTGTGTGTGTGGTTTTGGCATACGTTTTATATTTCGATGGTTTCGCCCCATCGATGCTCCACTTGGAAACGCTGAGCACTAGCGCGATTAACCTTTTTATTAATAAGAGGTTGGCCCCTCTATGCTCTAAGTGTGTTCGAGAAAAAATGCAGAACTGTAGGAATTACTTTTTATAGAAAAAGCCACCGATTTTGGCGGTGGTTTTTTCTTTATCTTTTCTTGAAAATTTCTTTACTTCGCAAGGTCTGCTGCTGCACTTGGGCGTTTGCGAGCAAGCTCATTTAGCAGAGTATCCATGTCTTCATCTGCTCCGACAAAGCGCCTAAGCATCTGCACTGATGCCTCAAATCGAGCAACGATTGATACAAGCCGTCCGATTTCTGGATTCTCATGGAGTACCGCAAAGAGTTCATTCATCGCCTTGCGAGATTCATTCTGAAGGCGCTCGATTGTGTCTTTGCCGGCAGGAGTTTTGCTCCAAGAGACAAGGTCAGCGCTTACATCGATGGCTTTGTTGAGTTCCTCGACTTCGGCATCATCAGCTTGTTGATTTTCTTGTTCAACTTCCTGTTGAGCATTGTGCGGACCAGTAAGGTCTGGCTCTGGTTGTGTTTCTTGTGGTTCACTCATATTTTTAATTGATTACGGACCTCTTTGTCTTCAGCGATAAGAGTTCGGAGAATACTTTTCGACATTTTCTCCTGATCCTTGAACTGTTTCGCTTTGTTTTCCTGAATGGCGAGCATGGTCAGAGCAAATCGCTTTTTGGGCGATAGTTTTTTCATCAACGCTACAAGTTCAGGGTTGGCACGACGAATGTTATCAGCGAGAGACTCTTGCAACTTTGCATTCGCCTCCATTTCACGCGCTTGCTTACGAACCTGCTCAATGTTTCGGTTCATTTCGCGCAAAGAAAACTCAGTGACCTGACCATGCTTTGTGATGCGATAGTCGCCTTTATCTTTTGCTTTCTTTTTTACTCTGTAAGCGAATTTAAGCATTAGAGTGATGCCGAGCCGGCGCTGTTATCGTTGTTTGCTTGCTGATTTTCTTCTCCCTCCACATTTCCGACAGTCGACTCTACCTGACCTTCAGGAGCGATTTCTTGAGACTGTCCGGATTCGGTTGATGATGCTACCTCATCGACAGAGGAATCATCTGATTGAATAGGTTCACCATTATTTTTAGAGCCATTCAACTCGTAATCCTCACGAGCCGCTCTCTCAGTTTCGAATAATGGACTACGGAAAATCACAGACCCGTTCACGTCATAGCGTTTCCAGAGCCACTTTCCTTCAGCCTCTACAAATTTCACATTGTTTGATTCAGACATAAATTTAATTTAATTAATTATTTTGATAATGCTGCGGTTACTGCAGCCTCCGCGCCTGGGTCACCAAGCGGGATCTCTCCTGTTGCTGCTAAATCAGTGTTCTCGAGACCGGTTCCATCGACCATTCTTCCCCCGCCTCCACTGATCAAGCCTGCCTTTGCGGATTCCGCTACCACTGAGCGTGCTGCATTCTTCTCTACAATCGGACTCATCTCATCGATGTAAGCAAAGACTGCCGCATGCTGTTCAGAAGTGAGCTCGTGATCGTATTTGTCCGAGAGGTCATGGAGTCTTTGCAGGAATGCAGTATTTGCATCCTTATAGGTTGGGGCTTTATCGCCTCCGATAATAAGTTGGAACGCCTCATCTGCCTGAGCGACTACTTCAATCGCATCATAATCACTGGTATCAAGAAGACGTTTGATTGTGTCGTCATCGACACCGGCAATTGCTGCCTGAGTTTCAAAGAGAACTTTCTGATTGATTGTCTGGTCACCTTTGTATGATCCGAGGAATGTTAGTTTGTTCTTGCTATCAGCGAGATTGCTTTGTGCCTCTGCAAGACTTGATTCAACGAGAATGTCGTAGTCGTCTGAGAAAGGTTTCAAATCTCTCGAACTCACCATTTCGATTTCAAGACCCATTGGACCGAGAATTTGAACGGCTGTCTTCTTCTTCAAATCTTGCATCACACCTTCTTTGTGCAAGACGGCGAATCGGTAGTAACCTTCGGCATAGCTTTTGTTTAGGAGACCGAAACGATCTCCTGCTTGCATGAGATTTCCTTCGTAAATTCCGAGTGTGTCCTCATCCCCTGTGCCTTTCACATCTGCTGTAACTCCACTTTCTGTTTCAGTGATCTGTTCGAGCTTGTCGTACACCTTGAAGGGACCTTCAATCGGAGGAGTCTGGCGTGTTTGCAATACTCTGTTTACATCTACGTTGCCCTCAATTTCTATATACCCATCTTTTCGATATCTAACCTGTGCGAGATTTCGTACATAATCGACGTTAACCGCAGTCTGAGGTCTGTTAATCTGCTCTGAGTTATCGAGCGACTGATTGATACTCTTTTCTTGTGCCATGAAGATGCCACGGGCAAAATCACAATACGAAGGAGTCCAAAATTCACGAGGGTCAGGGAAACAAGCCCATGTCCAAATCGGATATCTTCCGCTTTTTCTTATTTCAGTCCAAGGCTCACATCGGATGCAGTCACCGGATGGAGTGATGACGAGATAGTAGCGATCATCATTCTCATCGGTAGTAATCCATGTATAAAAAATAAACTGATTCTCATTCTTGAAACGTTCTCGGGGTGCACCACTTGCCTTTCGATTATCTTTGTCGTTATCTTGTTGGGTTTTTGCTTTGGTGTTTGTGCCACCATCAAGCAAATCTTCGACCACTTTCTTGTAATAGATTCCGTCTTTGATTCCTTTTGAGAGTTGGGCACGAGTGAGTTTGGTATTCCACCATCCGAGGTATGCGGCTTTCTCGACACCGCTACCATCCTCTTCTTCAGTGCAGAGACCTCCAACGTCTGGGTCAATAAGAAAGTCTTTCGGATCAATGAGGTTGAGCAAACTTCGATACTGACCTTTATCGTTTCTTGTAAGATAGAGATAAATTGCACGTCCGTAGATTGCTGCATCTCGCTTACCCATGAGGTCTTTGAAATTCCAACGCCCTATCTTTGCATCCTTATCCTTGATGGCGTTCATGAGTTTCGACTTCTTCAAGTCAGCCGATTCTCCTTTCACATATTTAAATGTCAGAGGGCTATCAATCTTTGAGAGAATTGTGTGAACGAATCCATGCATCTTGTAGAGAGGCACTTGTGCTCGAGTATCAGCCTGTTGTGTCGTGCCTCCAAATGGTGAGATGACTGCGGGACTACTTTTATCCGGATTCATCATGTCTTCGTTTTTATTCCACGCAGACATTCGCGCCTTTTTGTAGCGATATGAAAAATCTATCTCTTTGAGTGCCTGTTGAGCGAGGGCATCTCGTTTCTTGTAATGCGCTAATGCCATGATGTTTTGAGTATGAGCGTGAAAATTGTTCTTTCTGTAGGAATTACTTTCATTTAGATACCGATATCAGGGTATTGAGGACCGATATCCGTGTATTCGTCTTCATATGCCGGCTTTATCTTGCCGTATGCAGTATCTATTACCCTTTCTGGTTGGATATCTCGAGGGCGTTCTGTGCCTGCGGGACGTGCAATGTCGCTTTGGTATGCTGTCGCATCGCTTGTGTCGTCGTATGGCGAGTCAGGAAAGCGGATTAATTCATTCTCGAGATCATTACATTCACCTTCTAGATGAAAAACGCTCCGAGTTTCGTATCGGTAAAGCAAACCTGTTCTTATTCGATCTTCCTTCGATCTACCTGCATGTTTGAGCCACATCAATGGTAGGAATATTTGTCGCATTCTCTGCTCATGACGGAACATCGGTTCAAGACCGCGCGTGAATGCTGTATCTTCCCATCCGAACTTCACAGGAGGAGTACCTGCTTGAATTAGAAACGCATAGAGTCCGAACATCTTCTCGATGATTGCTGTTGGACCGAGCTTTTCTCTCCATGCTTTCAGATGCCACTTGCCCTCTTTGTCTATCCAGTTGATACAGATGCCGACATAGTCTCCCTCCTTACTTACTTCGCCCTCTTTTCTACTTGGAGTGTCGAGCGTTACATATGCGGCCAGTTTCTTTTGCATCAAGTTTTCCCATGTGACTGTCTGGAACCACTCGCGCTTGAAGATAGCTCGTGTTTCGTCTACCGGCTGACAAAGCATTTCAGCTTGGAAGTCGAGGTCACCTTCTTCAGGAGTCCACATTGATCTTTTCTTTGCCTCGATACTTAGCTTTCCTGTTTCTTGTGCATCAGCATCCGTTACAGTCCATCGTTCGGGCCATGTAGGAGTATGCAAACCTTCCATCAAAGTGCCCTGGCAGATTGGCACAACTCGGACCCTGAGTTCGGAATCGACTTTTGCTCTCTCGATAACACTCTGCACGTTTCCGTATTCGCTTAGAATGTTTCCGAGGTATAGAACTCTGCGCCTTCGAGAGTCGAGACTTCTTTTGAATTCTTGGATGTGTGTACGAATCTGATTTGTAGCGGCCTCACTCTTGAGAGTCTTCTTTGTTTCAAAGTCATCAAGCAATACGAAACCTGGACGCATTGAGCCGTGCACTCGACCTCGAACACTTTCTTGTGTGCTGTGTGCCTCGATACGAATACCTTCCTTTGTGATGTTTCCAAAATCATCTTTCATCGGATTCGTCACAAAGTCTTTCACTCTTTTCTGAGTTACCTCATCGTGAGTTCTTTTTGTGTTGTACTTTTCCCCGAAGTCTTCAATGAATCGCTGGTTGGTCTGAAGTTCCCATACAATATCGAAAAGGATACGCTCCGAGTTTGTACTATCGAATGCATCGGTGTTGATGTAGGGCTCGGTGTCATAAGCAATCATGTAAAGAATAAGAGCCTTTGCAAAACTTGTCTTCGCACTTTCACCGAACATAAACCATGCAACCTCTCTGATGCGATGCTCCAAGAGGTCATGCACGTCAGCCATCATGTCGTAGTGAAAATCCCCGAATTCACTTCGGACATAATGTTTCAAGTAGTAGGCTACGAAATATCCAAAATGGTCTTTGATATTATTCGTACGCACCTCCTTGCGTTGCTCCCTCAGTGCTCGGAGACCCTCCGTTGTCACTGGCTTGAGCGATGCTGTTGGTCTTGGGTTTATCATTTCGGCTAAACATTAATTCGTAATCTTCTATCTCTTTTTGCGTGTATACGACCACGCCGATTCTTTCTGTCTTATTGACCTCGAACGTTTGAGGGACTTTTCCATCCACTCGGTCAATGACCATTCCCGCTGCTTTAAGGTTGCCGTCTGCTGCCATCGTTATCAGTTTTTTTGCGATCACTTTGTCGTAGGTGACCTTCTGTCCATCCTTGGTTACCCCGCCGACCTCTCGGACCGCATCTCTGAATAAAGTCGAGAAATGCCGAGCACCCAGAGGCTTGCCCGGATTACCTGGAAGGAACTGTCCTGTGGCTGGGTCTTTACCCGTATTTTGCCCGTATTTACGGGTGTCAGACGAGTCTGAAACAGGCTCGGAAACCCCCTTATTTGCCTCCACAGGTGCAGTAGGTTGATCAGCCGTCTGAACGGCTTTAGGAGCCTCCAAAAGGAGCACTTTTTCTTGTTTGTTTTCATTATTCTTCTGGGTCATGCTCGTATAAGGTCTTTGGCCACATTTCGGACTGGCCGTTCCGGACTACCTGTTCTATGCCGGTGAAATCTACCCATCGCTGGACGATTACGTCGACGAACTTCGGGTCGAGTTCGATGCCCGCACAAACACGGCCGGTTTTCTCGCAAGCGATGAGCGTGCTACCGCTACCGAGAAATGGATCAACAATTAAATCTTCTGCTTTGGAACTGTTGAAGATTGCATACGTTATTAGTTCGACTGGCTTTTGTGTTGGATGCAGGTACTCATTCACTTTGTCTCGCCGCATTGTCCAAATCGTGAGCTTTCCTTCAGTCTCAAGTTTCTTTTGTCGTTTTGCCCAATTGATTAGTTTCTGTTCACTATCCTGGAAGTCGATAATTGTTGAATGTGTGCGATCACCATAGAAGACTGTTTTAGTTCCATCCTTTGATGCGTAGAAGAACGGCTCATGTTTCCATCGGTAGTCGCCCCACCCCATCGATGCTGTTGGCTTATTCCAGATGAGCTGGTTTCGAATAGCCATTCCGTATTTTTTTAACGCCTTCTCGAATTGTGCTTGTGTTGATGTTGAGTGGAAGACATACCAACCCGCACCAGTCTTTGCCACCTCAGCGAGACATCCGAATGCTCTCTCGAGGAATGAATCAAATGCCTCTGCATCCATATCGTCATTCATGATTCCCTCGCTTGTTTTCTTTCCTCGCCCTGAGTAATTCACGTTGTATGGTGGATCGGTAAAGATGCAGTCTGCTTTCCTTTGCTGGACCGACTTGTCATAGGCATCTTTGTCAGTTGAATCTCCACAGACAACAGTGTGCGGACCGAGTTGGTATACGTCACCTATTTTTGTTTTCGGCTCTATGGGCGTTTCGGGAACTATGTCATCTTTCTCATCGTCTTCGAGAATGATGTCTCTATCAAAGCCTGTGAGAGTGATATCGAATCCTGCGGCATCGAGGTCTTTGAGCTCATCAGTTATGAGTACCATGTCCTGACCAGTGAGTGCGTTGAGTTGATTGTCTGCTATTCGATACGCTTTGATTTCGTCTTCGTTCAGGTCATCGACCATGACATAAGGGATTGCTGCCTCACCTTTCTTCGTGAATGCCTTTTGCTCCATGAGCGTGTAGCCGAGGAGTTCGGTCATTGCAATAAAGCGTCCGTGCCCTGCAACTATCACACCCGCAGCATCGAGGACGATCGGTTGCTTACATCCGAATGCTTTTATCGAACTTGCGATTTTCTCAAGCTGAAAGCCTGGGTGTTCTTTGGCATTCTTATCGTATTTTTTTACGTCAGTTATTTGCATATTAGTTTTTTTCCATCCAACCCACCATGCTCGACTCGTTGCATGCACCAACTTTGCCGTCATCGTCGATGTACTCATAGGTGGGTTTGCCTTTTTCTGTTGGCAGGATGCCGATTACAAGACGCTCTATTCCTTTTCTGTTGCGACAGATAGTACCGAAGGTGTAAGTCATCTTTTGATTTGGATTCTTCTTTTCCCAATGATGGCGGAGTGCTGCGAAGAATTCTCCTTGGACCGTTTCAAGGAAGGCGATAATTGCTCCCCTGCTGTCTGTTTTGAAAATTGGCAGGAGACTATGTGCGCCGATAATCCAAGCACCGACAAAGTCCGGACGTGCCGTAAGGAATCTTGCCGATAGGCTTATTGGATTCAGCACGGGTTTTGTTTCTTTTTTTGTGTTCTTTTTTGGCATATGAATTAATTATTTTTAATGGTTATGACATGTCGCATCTGACTCGAGTATTTCATTGCAGACACTGCATCTCTTAATCCAGAGATGATGCGCGCACGCCTGTCTCTTTCTTTCTTGCCCGAGCATCTGAATATATTCGTAAGAGCCTTTTACTTTCTTCAGGTATTTTTCTTTCTGTCTCTCCCTGTAGACCTTTACTATTTCTTCAGGCATGTACTTTGGCATTGCAACCCTTCGAACCCATCCGTTGTTCCCTGCGTGGAATCTAATCGCGCGAGGATCAACTTTGAAGAAACGTGATATCCACAGAATCTTCCAGCCACAGTCTTCATACTGCTTTCTAGCCTCATCGATTTGTGAGGCATTTAATTTGTGCCGTGGGTTATTTGCGTTGAACATAGCTTTTTCTAGACCCAGTGAAGAGGAGTTTTCCGATGATTGCCTGGACCGCGTTCACTGTTACCGCATTGCCTAGGGTTTTATATCTTTGCGAATCACTTACGCCTTTCGTCCATCCATCCGGGAAGCCTTGGAGTCGTTCGCATTCTGTGGGAGTGAGTCTTCGTATCTTCATATCTGGAGTTAACGTGTGCTGTTGCATTCCGGTATCCAGTGTCTGCGCTACGTCGCTCACTCTGCCTCGCCGAGTCTTGCTATTCGGGACTGCAAGATTTATTGATTGACCGACCTTCGCCTCCGCATATCCCTTCTTGGTCGCCTCTTTAATGCGGACGGCATACAATCCTGTCTTTGCTCCGAGACCACCGGCTTGACTTGCAAGCGTGACGGAGATTCCTCTCGGATCGTAGACTCTATTTCCTTGACTACCGCCTATGATTTGACGTGGCGATCTTTTACCAACATAAGTTCCGTTTGAGTCAGCGGTAACTCGTGTCGTGATGGTTGGTAGGACAATATCCTCGCTGTTGTTTTCGGTGAAAGGAAATACTTTTGGTCGGGCTGTTCCTCTAAGATGTCCAACAATGAACACGCGCTCCCGATTCTGTGGGACTCCGAAATTCTTTGAGTTAAGCACCTGCCACTGAATGTCGTACCCCAATTTTGCAAGCGTGGAGATAATGGTTTTGAAAGTGTCGCCATTGTCATGAGATAGCAATCCTTTGACGTTCTCCAATAGGACAAGCCTTGGTTTTTTACTTCTGAGAATGCGTGCGATGTCAAAAAAGAGCGTACCGCGCGTATCTTCGAAACCTTTCCTTTTACCAGCAATCGAGAAAGCCTGGCACGGAAATCCTCCGACCAGTAGGTCGAAATCGGGCAGTTTGTTTGGTTTGATTTTTGTGATGTCTCCATAGTTTTTGTGTTCAGGGAATCGCTTTTGGTATATCTCGATCGCATGCTTGTCGATTTCCGAGTAACCCACGCAAGTAAGCGGTTTTTGTCGTGAGCCGTTGCGGTGATTGTGTTGGCTAGTCCGTCCTCTCGAGGGACCAGAACTTTTAAGCTGCGAGTATCCTTTACCACCCCGAGTCTTCTCAGTTGCTTTGCCTCCTCGGTTCGCCTTTCGGTCAGCTGTTTCCACATATGCGTTGAGTATGCCTAGCTCGAACCCGCCGATGCCGGAAAATAGGCTGAGATACTTCATTGCTCATTTGAGTTGAGGACTATCTCCACTTCGACCCGTCCTTTTCCATCGGACGCATAGTGAGATTCGAATGCCCCATCAAGGAACTTATCGTTTTGGAAGAGCGCATCAGCAAGCCCTTTGAAGACATTGTCTGGGTCTGCATGCACTCCATTGACCCAATAGATAACGATGGACATCTTTGCCCTTGCTGATATTTTTGTGGTGAGAGGTTGTGTGGTTTCGAACTTGAACTCAGGATATTCACGATAGAAAATACTGCGGACGTATTCTTTCCATGCGTGGTATTTCTTTGCCTTTGGTAGCCAGAGTGCTCTGCCTACTACTCGGACATACGGGACCGGATTACCTTCTATGTCTTCCGGGTTTCCTTTTATAGTGAATTTGATTGTTTTCTTCATGGAGTTTTTTAGTGTTTAAATCTGTTAATGGTCATCTTTTGAGTGAGTTCTCGTATTTGCTTTCCAAAGTTATCCACAGGGTCCCTAATACTAGGTTTCTCTTTTTTCCCTAGATTCTGTGTGTTAACTTGCTTTACTACTTTTGGTAAAGAGGATTTACCACTTCTGGTTAACTCTCTTAACTGGTTAATTTCGTTTACTACTTTATCCACATCCATATGCAGGTTTAGCTTGTAGCGATTTCCCATTGATCTCTGCTGTACTGAAATGACTCCAACTTTGATGAGATTTTGGAGTGCTGTGTTTACTGATGGACGAGACAATCCTGTGCCGTAATCCAAGCGTCTACCCTGGCTCGTCTTGATGCCGTTTTCGAATTGAGAAAAACTGATGTTGTCTTCGACCTTATGAAAACCGAAAGTGCGTCTACATATGTAAAGTAGGCATCGAGCCTCTGCCTCGGATATGCGAGGAAGAACAAGATCCAAAATTACATTTGGAATCTGGGAGCTATTTGGTATTAAGTTTTGGTGTTTTTCGTCCATAGTTTTTTGGAAGAGAGAAGACATCGATTGCTCGATGTTCTTCCCTGGTTAGTGCGGGGGCTTAGCCCCCGATCTCAGCCCTCATGCCACTGCGATCAGGGCTGAGTCAGTGGCCAAGCTACTTAGTTGTTACTTGCCACTTTTCACTGCAGCCTTGGCTGGCTTTTTGGGCTTATCTTCTGTCTTTGAATCTCGAAGGTCTTTTTCGAACTTCTGTTCAGGTGTCGGCTCAGGCACTTGTTCGCCTTTCAATTCAGCGATCTTCTTCTGAGCAAATTCCTGTACTCGTGCGAATCCGTCCTCGAGGACATCTGGTCGCATCGACTCTATTGCGGACCAGCTGCGGGTCTGGAAGGCGTACTCAAGCGCATCAGTTTTGTTTTTCTTTTCCTGTGCGCCTGTGCTTGGCCAGATTGATACGAGGTAACCCTCGATTTCCTCAAGCCATCGCTTTCTTTCAAGGACCCACTTACGCTTATCTTCTTCTGTGCGGATCAACTCTCCGGCATCTCGCACTGCTGGGCTAAAACGTGCGGTTGCAGGGTCTTTGATGACTGCCTCGATTGCCGGTGCAAAGTCCTCGTAGGTAGGGTTTTTGAAGACCTTTCCGTCCAAGAGATTGCCTCGACCCTTGAGGACAGTTGCCTGTCGCCACACCTCTCGGTTTTTTCGAGTGATGAGCTCATGGCGTTCCATCAATACCAAGACATCGAATTCGTATGCGGCGTTTTTCTCTGCCTGCATCTTTACTCCGGTCTTGGTAAATTCCTTGCGACCATCCTCATCTACTTCCTGTTCCATTCGATCCGACACACGCCCTGTGGCGATGATGTGGAGTGGCGACTGGACCATTGGTATTGAGAAGTTTCGGTTCCAGTCGGACTTGATTGCCATCCAGTCTTGGATTTGGAACGTCTGGCGATTAAGCTTTCGCTTGTACGCCTCTTGGAAGTCCATCCAGATGTGAGTGATACTGTCGATCACCACAATGTCTGAATATCCATCCGTACAGAGTTTCATTGCCGTTACCAAGTCAGCGAGCGAGTGTGTCTCGCGCACCACCGCCTCAATCCCATGCTCTTTGAAAAGCGGGACCAAAAACTTTGATGCTTTCTCGGTGTCGATAAGGACAATTGGCTTTGTACTTGCGATCTTCTTGTGAAGACCGATTGCTACTAATGCGGCACTCCAGCTTTTGCCTGTGCCCGGCTCTCCCTCAAAGGCTGCTTTGAAGTAGGGCTTTGTGTTTCCGATTGCGGTGAAGAAACTTTCTTCGTCCACTATCGGGACCACCTTCCTTTCTAATGTTTGTGTTGTCATAGTTTTTTAGCTATTGACTCCACGAAGGGGTCTTTGATACGATGTATCTACGGTAAGAGGCCTCCTTCGGGGGGTCTTTTATTTTTTGAATAATTTAGTAATTCGCTTATCTGCCTCAGTCAGCATCGTTTTGTTGATCTGACTCATGATTTCTTTGAGCAATGCATCTCTGATGATTCCGTGTGCCATGGTGATAGCTAGGTCATCTTCAGGATCAACATTGGTCAGCTTTCCCATGAGTTCGCCTGTGTAATGGGCTACCTCATCGAGGGCTTCTGGAAGGATTCGCTCATCGACTATTGCCGGAGCTCTATCTTTGACCAGTTTCAACGCCTCCCTCGCTAGCGTTCTCATCTTTTCTTGATTCGGCATTGTTTGATTCTTGAATTCGCTGCAATTGAAACTCTTTTTTCTCTTTGCGCTTTTTTTGGTTTTGAAGGCTTAGAGGAGTATTCTTCTGCAATCGAATTTCTTTAGGCTGATAATTGATATCGACTTGATCGCCTATGCTGAGTCGATATTTTGTCGTGAGCCATTTACCTTCAAGGATTAAGGCTGGTATGCCTGGTCGCCTGTAGGTAACAGCTCGTGTGGTGTTGAGTGTTTTCTTCATTGTTAGCATCTGGACCCGTCGGACCGATCCCTTTCGGGACAATGATTAATTGGCTAGTAATTTCGACCTTTTTGGTGAACTGCGGAGCAATACAAAAAGCCCCGCTTTTCAGCGAGGCTTTTTCTTCGATATTGTGATTTAAGCTCTATTTCTGTCCGTCCCGGCCATTTGTCCAAATGCCTGCGTTTATCCTCATCTGTCTCCCTTCTTCTTCTGGGAGGAGGTAGGATGCCGCCGCAATGACATGGCGAACCAATGTATGGGTGTACCCTATTTCGTTGTCATACCAAGCTAAAACCTTCACCAAATCACCCCCGACTACTCTGGTAAACGTCAGATCAGCAATCGAGGCGTGCTTGTTCCCCA
>Ga0209542_10001086_pt1 | contig 64969 bp, 63 predicted proteins | sample RifCSPhighO2_01_FD_184028 | JGI IMG/M metagenome (GOLD analysis project Ga0209542, IMG submission 184028) | Soil microbial communities from Rifle, Colorado - Rifle CSP2_plank highO2_0.1 (SPAdes) (version 2) | ecosystem: Environmental > Terrestrial > Deep subsurface > Rock core/Sediment ...
GGTGGTTATCCGTTCGCCATTGGGATGCCAGAGTGCCAGGGGGATTTGCCAGACGTGTTATGGTTGGGACTTGGGCAGAAACGCCTTGGTAAAACTTGGCGAAGCCGTGGGAGTGGTAGCCGCCCAGGCTATCGGTGAACCGGGAACCCAGCTTACCCTTAGAACCCATCACTTGGGAGGCGTTGCGGGAGCCGGAGATATTACCCAGGGTTTGCCAAGAATTGAAGAAATTTTTGAATCGCGCGCTCCAAAAGGGGAAGCCATTATGTCGCTGGCAGAAGGCAAGGTGGTAAAAATTGACGAGGAAAAAAAGGTGGTTACGGTAAAGCCTTCCGGTAAAAATGCGGCAGGCAAAGATCTGCCCTTGATTGAATATCAAATCCCCGGACGTATCGCCATTATTGTTTCCGCGGGGCAAGAGATCAAAGAAAACCAGCCTTTGTGCGGCGGAAATTTGGATTTGAAAAAATTATATAAAGCTTCGGGACTGGAAGAAACCCAGCGTTACATTTTAAAAGAAGTCCAGAAAATTTATGCTTCCCAAGGCGTGGATATCCATGACAAGCATGTGGAGGTAATCATCCAAAAAATGTTTTCAAGGATTAAAATTAAAGAAGAGGGAGATTCAGCATGGGTAAGAGGTGAAATTGTTGAATGGCCGGTATTTGCCGAAGAAGTGGAACGGTTAACCAAAGCCAAAAAAGAAGTTCCCATGGGAAAACAAATATTATTAGGAATTTCCGAAGTGGCTCTGGCGTCGGAAAGCTTCTTGTCGGCCGCATCATTCCAACAAACTTCAAGAGTGTTGATAAAAGCGGCGCTTGAAGGCAAGGAAGACAAATTAAGGGGATTGAAAGAAAACGTGATTATTGGAAAAATCATTCCGGTGGGAACTGGGTTTCATAAAAAGTAGGCCACTAGACAAGCGGCAATGGAATTTTCCCGCAAAAGAGCCCAGGGTTGATAACAGGAAAGGCACTTTTGGAGAAAATTCCGTTGCCGCTTGTCGTCGCTTTAAGAAAGACAAGCCAGTTGCAGGATTTTTCTGCTGAAAAATAGCCGTCGGGCTCTGCAACTGGAAAGGAATATATTATATTAAAAAATCCGCTAGAAAACGGATTTTTTGGTGAAAACTTTTGGTGAAAATTTGATGTAGATTTTATTTTTGGTAAAGTGTATAATTGTAATATATTTTAAAAAACCTATGAATTACGATATAAATTTAATATGGTCAACTCTACTATTATTAACTTCTGAAGAAGTGAACAAATTAAACGGTGGAGGAATTGAGGGCGTCTTTCGTATATCTAAAAGAGAAGCAGACGGTAAATTTTACGTCGTTTTTATTGGAAGTGCTAGTGATATAAAAAATGAGTTAAATTTGCTTCTATCAAAAGAGGACGGTTTTTTAAAGCAGGGAGAATTTTCTTTTAGATATGCACCAATTAAAGGTGAAGAAAAAAGAAAAGCTGTAGAAAAACAGATGTATAAACAATATATCCCTCAATATAATCCCAAAGAGCCAGTTAGTACATTAGAAGTAAAAGTGAATTTAAATTAAATGACATTAGTTATAGGTTTAAAAACTAAAGATGGTATTGTTATCGCCTCTGATAGTCAGGCTACAAGCGATTTAACCAGTAATGATAAGGTGCAGAAAATTTTTGCTATTGGTGGCAGTAGCGCTGTTGGAATATCGGGGGATGGAGGTTTGGCAACATATTTTCTTGACCAAATAAAGGAAGAATTAAATTACAGTCAAGGCATATTGCATTTAGCAGAAGAGGTTAGACAAAAGGGCAAGGCAAAATTCAATGATTTTTTTGAACATTTGTCTCCAGAAAAAAGACCTAAGCTGTCCCTTGTTTTAGTTGGCTATTCAAAAGAAGGAAATCCAGAAATTTATACATTAAGGAGTGAAGACAATTTTGTCCCAAGAAAATGTGTAATTGGTTATGAATGTATTGGGGTTCCTTATATTGCGGATTACATTTTAACTGGTTTATATGAAACAGAAATAAAAATGAATGCAGCAGCTGAAATGGCTGTATTATGTATTGAAGAAACTGCACGTCAGGGAGGTAGTGGAGTTGGAGGAGAAACGAAAGTAGCAATAATCGATGCTGCTACCAAAACCTTTAAACAAATGCCAAAAATTGACGTGGAGAGAATGAGGGAGAAAGCTAAGCAATTTCAAATAGTTCAAAAAAGTAGATATTACCCAGAAGACCCTGATTCTGGGACAGGTAATCCTACGATATAATAATTCATAAAAAAACGGTAACTGAAAAGAATAACGTTGGTATCATCTCTGTATTACAAACTTGTAATTGCAAGGATTTTTTGTTGCAATAAATTAACCAAATGATACAATTAACTTCATAAAGCGTGAAACATGAAGCATAAAGCATAAAACGTTATAACGTAACGTGCTTCAAGTTTTAAGTTTCAAACTTCAAGACGGTGGCTAAAAAAGAAAAAATTCAAAAAGAAACCAAGCAAAAAGATAAAAATAAACATTATCTTCTAGCCTCCCATACCAAGCGCTGGATTAAGGCGACGTTGATGTTTTTGACGGCTATCATCATTTTACTGAGTTTTTTGGACAAGGCGGGTGCGGCCGGCAAATTATTTGTAAAAGCTTCCACTTTTTTGGTGGGCAATGCTCTTTTTTTACTTCCCTTGTTTTTAATCCTGGGGGGCTTTATTTTTTTAAAGACCAAGAAAAAGGGCAAAAACCTTTCAACCTTTTTAGCAATCATCGTGTTGCTTGTTGGTGTTGCGGGAATCTTGGGTGCGCGTGATTTGACACTCATGCAGGGCGGATGGATAGGATTTTTACTGGGTAAAATGCTGGCAGGGTCTTTCGGGCTTTTGGTTGCCAACATGGTGTTTAGCGTTATTATTTTAATCGGCTTGTTTATATTCTTGCAATTTATCTTTTTGGAAATAATGCAGGAAAAAGAAGAAGCCAAAAAAGCCGGCCTTGAAATGAAAAGTTCAGATGCGCCTAATTTCAGAATAAAAGGCGTTGAACCGGAAAAAACCGAACCGCAAAAATCAGCTCCTAAAATGTCGTTATTTAAAAAAGAAAATCCGCCGGCCAGTACCAAAAAGCTTGTTCCGCTTACCACTATGTCAGCCATTAATAAAGGCAAATATTCCTTGCCACCCATTGAATTGCTTTCAAAAAATGAGACGGCACCAACTTCCGGAAACATTAAAGAAAATTCTTTGATTATTAAAAAAACATTGGAAAACTTTGGTATCCCTGTGGAGATGGCGGAAGTCAACGTTGGACCTACGGTAACCCAATATGCTTTTAAACCCGCTGAAGGGGTGAAGCTTTCTAAAATCACTACACTGTCAAATAATCTGGCATTGGCGTTGGCGGCCCATCCTATAAGAATAGAAGCGCCTATCCCCGGTAAATCATTGGTGGGAATTGAAGTGCCCAATAAAGTCAGGGCCACCGTGGTACTGCGAAATTTAATCGCGGACCACAATTATCAAAACGCCGATTCGCCCTTGTATATTGCACTGGGAAAAGATGTTTCTGGCGCCCCGATGTATACCGCATTGGAAGACCAGCCCCACCTGTTGGTGGCCGGAGCAACCGGAACCGGAAAAACTATTTTTTTGAATTCTTTGATTATGAGTTTGCTGTATAAAAGCACGCCAGAAATGTTGCGGCTTATTATGGTTGACCCAAAGCGCGTAGAGTTTCAAAATTACAATGATATTCCGCATTTATTGTGTCCCGTAATTAACGATGCCGCAAAAACCATTAACGCTCTTCAATGGCTGGCGCGTGAGATGGAACGGCGCTTTGAAGTGTTTTCTGAAATTCCAACTCGCAATATTAAAAGTTATAACACTAATAAATCGGTGATTGCCGCTGGGTCGCAGTTGCCTTATATTGTGTTAATTGTGGACGAGCTGGCCGATTTGATGGCTGCCAAAGGCAAGGAATTGGAAGCGGGAATTGTGAGATTAGCGCAAATGGCGCGTGCTACAGGGATCCACTTGGTATTGGCAACCCAAAGGCCTTCGGTTGAAGTTATTACGGGATTAATTAAAGCCAATATTAGTTCTCGGATTAGTTTTCAAGTGGCCAGCCAAATTGACTCGCGTACCGTGCTTGATACCTCTGGCGCCGAAAAGTTAATTGGTTTGGGTGATATGTTATTTTTGTCTTCCAAGTCTTCTAAAATTACCCGCGTACAAGGCCCTTATGTTTCAGAAAATGAGGTAAAGCGAGTAACCGATTGGGTAACCGATATGGGCAACAAAGTGGAGGAACCACAGTCTGTTTTAATTGAAAGTCTGAAAAATTCTTTAGAACAGGTTCAACAGGAAAAATCGGAAGGCGGTGAAACATTTTTTGGCGATGATGATCCGTTATTTAATGATGTTAAAAGAATTGTTTTGGAAACTAAAAAAGCCTCGGCTTCGTTTTTGCAAAGGAGATTGCGTATTGGTTATTCAAGAGCAGCCAGATTAATCGATATGCTTGAAGATAAGGGAATTGTGGGAGCGGCTGACGGCGCCAAACCAAGGGAAGTCTACGGTGATAACGCTGGCGCCAAATTAGCCAACATTGAAGGTGGCGGGTTGGACGAATCGGAAGAAGTACCAAAAGAAGAAGGCTGGCAGAAAGTGTAGGGCGATTTTTTGCTGTGGCAAAAAATCGCAATTTCTAATTTTAAATTTCTAATTTCCAAATAATTATTAAATTTTTAAAACTATGAAAAAAATGTTATTAACTCCCAAATTAGCTGAAAAAATCCAGGATAATATTTTTAAAAAAATGTCTGCTGAAGAAAAAATAAAATTAACGGGGCGTCTTTCAAGGTTTTGTCTAAAACTTCAGTTATTAAATAATAGAAAAATCCATGGAGATAGAAGATCTTTTATTGCGGGTGGCAAAAATATTGGATAAGTTGGAAATACCGTATGTCATTACGGGAGGCATGGCGGTTTCGGTGTGGGGCAGACCTCGCAGTACGATGGATATTGATATTATTGTTAAGCTTGAGCCGAAAAATGTTCAAATGCTAATTAAAGAGTTGCTGAATATCGATAAGGATGTATATGTATCCGAGGACGCAATAAAAGAGGCGTTAGAGCGAAAGGGAGAATTTAATTTTATTGATCCAAACACTCAACTAAAAGTTGATTTTTGGATAGTAAAAAATATATTTAATCAGCAAGAAATTCAAAGAGCGGTTCCCCAAGAATTTGAAGGATATCATGTGCAGTTTGTTTCTCCCGAAGATCTGATCTTAAGCAAACTGCTGTGGCACCAAGAATCCTATTCAACTAAACAGTTAGATGATATAAAATCAGTGTTGGCAATTTCAAAAGTTGATATGGAATATATTAAAAATTGGGCAGAAAAACAAGATACCATTGAAATATTAAATACATTATTAAGTGAGATAAAATAGTATTAATAAATAAAAAATTCATGTCTAAAGAAAAAAAAGAATTAAAAAAAGAACCTGAAAAAAGGGGAAATAAAGTACTGGACTCTGCGATTGAAGATATTAAAACACGTTTTGGAGAAGGGGCGATTATGAGATTAAGTGAAACCAATAAAGTGAATGTGGATGCTATTCCTACCGGATCCATTGCCATGGATATGGCTTTGGGTGTTGGTGGCATGCCTCGCGGAAGAATTATTGAAGTTTACGGTGCGGAGTCAAGCGGTAAAACCACCCTGTGTTTGCATGTGGTAGCTGAGGCGCAAAAAAAAGGCGGGGTGTGCGCTTACATTGATGCCGAACATGCCATGGATCCGGATTATGCCAAGCGCCTTGGGGTCAACACCAATGATTTATTAATTTCCCAGCCCGATTCTGGCGAGCATGCTTTGCAAATCGTGGAAACGCTGGTCAACACCAAAAACGTGGACGTGATTGTGGTAGATTCGGTGGCGGCTTTAACTCCCCAGCGCGAAATAGAAGGCGAAATTGGCGACCAGCATATGGGGTTACAGGCTCGTATGATGAGCCAGGCCTGTCGGAAATTATCGGCTATCGCCGCCAAATCAAATACGATGATTATCTTTATCAATCAAACGCGCATGAAAATTGGCATGGTGTTTGGAAATCCGGAAACCACACCCGGAGGTTTAGCCTTAAAGTTTTATGCTTCTGTTAGAGTGAATTTGGCTCGAACCGCCCAGATAAAATCGGGTGATGAAATTGTCGGCAACCGCGTAAAAGCCAAAGTGGTAAAAAATAAAGTGGCGGCGCCATTTCGTGTTGCCGAATTTGATATTTATTATAACGAGGGTATTTCAAAGTCGGGCGATGCGCTGCGTGCGGGACTGGCCAGTGGAGCGATAAAACAGGTGGGAAATACATTTACCCTTGATGGTGAAAAGATGGGTGTGGGAGCCGAAACGGCAAAAGTTTTCTTAAAAGAACATCCCGAAGCCATGGAAAAAATAAAAGTGGCGGCAATGACAGTGCAGCAGGCGTAAATGTAAAAAGGTCGGATAGTTAAAATTAATAAAATATAAAAATATGTCAATGCAAGAAAAATTAGGCGGAGATATTGAATACAATCAAAATAAGCCTGAAATTGTAATTAATAAAGAAAAAACAGAAACAAGAAAAGAACTATTCAAAGAAAAAACAATAGAGCCAAATCGCGATAACACAGTAGACCCATTAGAGGGGGCTATGCTCAGTGAAGCACATGATAAAAACGATCAAGTCAGTTGGCTCGTTTACGCTGATTGGCTTGATGAGCGAGGCGATGGAAAAAAAGGAGATCAGGAAAGAGCAAAATCTATCCGTGATAAGTGGTTGCCGAAAGGATAAAAAACAAAAAGGTCGGATAATTAAAATTAATAAAATATAAAAATATGAATAGGGAATCAGAGCCAAATGTATATGAAGCTCAAGGAGAATCTACAAAAGAAATTTGGAAAGCTGGAGATATTAAAGAGCTGTGTGAAACATTGAGGTTAAAAGGAGAAGATAAAGCGGCAGAAGATATTGAAGCGATAGAAAAAGAAGTTGAAGGCAAATTAAGTGTTATGAAAGGAAAGGGCGGTGAAAGTCTGGAAGGTATTAAAAGAGAAATTGATGGTTCATTAGCCAGTCTAAGTTCATCAATTGATGGATTATACAATAAAGCTGAAAAATTGCTTTATGACTTGGTGGATGGTAAGTAATTTTACATAATAAAAAAGCAGCCATGGGCTGCTTTTTTATTCTAACTACAAGATATTAAATTTAAGATTCTATCTTGGCATGTAGGGAAGCATGGCCATTTGGCGTGCCCGCTTAATAGCCGTGGAAATCTTTTTTTGATGATGCGAGCAAAGGCCGGTTTTTTTCCTTGGTTTTATTTTATAAAAACCGGATATAAACTTCGCCAACAATTCTATATCTTTGTAATCCACGTCGTCTATATTTTTTCTACAAAAGTGACAAAACATTAGTTTATGAATTTCTAATTATTCTAATTGACCTAATTATTCTAAAACACTTTTGAGCATTTTGAAATTGGGATTTGATTAGGTTAATTAGAAATTAGGTTAATTAGACTAATTTCAAAAGGGTATATCTTTTACATCTATTTCATCAGTATTTTCTCCTGGCTTAGGCTCTTCTATACTTACAAAGTTAGCTGGCGGCATATTGTTTTCTTCAATAATCGGGATTTCTTCGGCCCTGCCCAAAGCGGAGTCGAAGGGTTTGGGTTGATTATTAATTTGCTGGGCTGAATATGTTGGTCTTGAGCTTTGCATCCCTCCGCCTTGGGGCCGTGGGCCCAACTGTAAATTTTCCGCAATAATTTCGGTTTTATACTGCTTTACCCCTTGTGCATTATTCCAACTGCCTGTTTTTATCCTGCCCTCAATTAAAATGAGGGATCCTTTAGTCACGTATCTTGAAATAGTATCGGCTAATTTTCCAAATGCCACAATGTTATGAAACTCCACATCCTGTTTTTTTTGTCCGGATTGGTCGGTATAAAACCGGTTGGTGGCAATTCCAAAATTAACCACTTGCTGTCCCGATGGCATGGCGCGTACTTCCGGGTCGCGGGTAACATTGCCTAGTATAAAAGCTTTGTTTAAATTCATTTTGTAATAGCGACCCCAATCTGCAAATAACACGCTAATCTACAAATACGTATTAGTAGATTCGTGTGCGATTAGTAGATTAGTGTTGCCCTTACTCGCTTAAAATTTCCTCTAACTTTTTATCAATATCTTCCGCTTTGATTTCTTTGTCCTGAACCGGGCCGAAGGATTCTTTTTTCGGTTTTTCTTTAAATACGTCACTGCTTTCTTTTTGGGAAATTTGAGGTTTTTTAGTCCTTCGTTCTTTCATGTGTTTTATCGGTTTTTTTACAATAATAAAGTGGCGCAATATTCCTTTTTCTTTTTCTAATTTTTCTTTCAACTCTTTTATTTCTTTTTCTTCCCCCTGGAATTCCAAAGTTACAAAAAACCCGGAACTATTTTTTTTAATGGGATAGGCCAAGCTTTGGGGCACTGTTTTTTCGGATTTTACGATAACACCGCCTTTGCTTTGCACAAAAACCTCAACCTCTTTTTTGAGATTTTCCGCTTCTTCGGATTTGATTCCCGAAGATATGATGTAGGTCAGTTCGTAAGGTTTCATAGTGGTATTATAGCAGGGATATTTAAAAAATCAAGGGTTTCAAAAAAAACCGGTAATTGAAAATATCAATTACCGGCAATCGATTAGAGGCTTAGGGCGGCGATAATAACTTCCGTAACATCAATTTTTTCGCATTGAACATCGCATCCGTGCAATTCCAGAAAACTTTTTCTTAAATGTTCGAGGCTTGATGTTGCCACCATGGGGCCCCTGAAAGTTTGCCTTGCATTATAAACAAAATCTTTGCTTCCCGACAAACTGACAGTGATAACAATTGCTTCAATATCAGGGTTTTTTGATAATTGCTCTTTGGCTTCAGTAGTATCAAAAGCCTTGATAACCGCCACTTTCCCCGCCAGCTGGCGTTCCCAAAGATTTTGGATGGCAGGATCTCTTTCAACCAGCAATACCTTTTTCATGGCCGCTCCTTCTTTTGTAATGTGCAAGTCTTGGACACCAAATCCAAGTAGTTTCTTATAGTACATTTAAAAGTTAAAGTCAATGATTTACTTTTCTTTTCCTTGGCATATAATTATTTATATGATAAATCAGTCTATTTTTAAATCCTACGATGTCAGGGGAATATACCCTGGTCAATTGGATGAGGCTGCGGCTTTTGCCATAGGTCGTGCTTTTGTAAAACATACCGGAGCTAAAAATATCGTAGTGGGCTATGATGCGCGATTATCGTCACCAGCGCTATTTAATGCCTTGACACAAGGACTTTTAAGTCATGGAGCACGGGTAACCAGTATCAGTCAAACGCCTACCGAAGGGCTTTATTTTGCGGTTGCCAATTATGATGTTGAAGCGGGGATTATGATAACTGCCAGCCACAATCCCAAGGAATACAACGGGTTTAAGATGATGGTGCGAAATGGCAGCGATATTACATGGATACGGGGAAAAGATTTGGTGCCGTTTGTTGAGGATAGCGTTTTTACCAAAAGTGATGCAGAAATTAAAGAGTTGGATATCTGGCCGGATTACTTAAAATTAATGGATTCTTTTTTTGATGCCAAAAATATCAAACCTTTTAACATCGTTGTTGATGCTTCAAATGGCGTCATCGGCAGTGTTATTGAAAAAATAAAAGACAGATTGCCAGTCAAAATTACCCCTTTGCATTTTGAGCCAGACGGCAATTTCCCAAACCATTCGCCAAATCCCTTGGATGAAGGAGCGGCAAAGCAAATTTGGGCTGCCATTAAAAAAGAAAAAGCCGATTTTGGTTTTATGTTTGACGGTGACGCCGACCGGATATTTTTGGTGGATGAAAACGGCCAAATGGTTTCGGCGGATATTGTATTGCTTTTACTAGCAAAACATTTTTTATTAAAAAACCCGGGCATGGGAATAGCATACAATTTAATTTGTTCAAGATCGGTGCCGGAGTTTGTTAAACAGTGGGGAGGCGTGCCAATTCGCACGCAAGTGGGCTTTGTGAATGTACGCGAAGGTTTGATAAATAACAATGGCATTATGGGCGGGGAGTTGTCAGCGCATTATTGTTTTGCTGATTACTTTGCATGTGATTCTGGGATCATTGCTTTTTTAACCCTGTTGCAGATTATCTCAAAAGAAAATAAACTGGTTTCAGAAATGGTAAAAGATTTGACCATCTATGCCAAGCCGTTACAACTTACCTTTACCGCAAAAGACCAGGGGGTTATACTGGAGAAAGTAAAAGAAAAGTATATTAATGGCAAGCAAGATTATTTAGATGGTGTTACTGTTGAGTATGAACATTGGTGGTTTAACCTAAGGCCATCAAATACCGAACCATTGTTAAAGTTAACCATTGAAGCCGATACCAAAGAGTTGCTAGAACAAAAGAAAGAGGAGTTGAGCAGGTTTATTTTTGGTGCGTAAAGGTTGAAGACAAATTATTTAATTTTAAAATATATGGCAGAAAAATTACGTCCGGATTACCTAGAGACAAATTATAATGATTCAGAAATCGAAGAAAGCAGAGAAAGAATAGTGAGCTTATTAAAGGAAAAACTAGGAGAAGTGGAGGCTTCAACAACTCCACAAAGTTTTAGAATGGCCTTAAGACAATTAAGGACAGAAATAAATAGCTTCATAGAAGACTAAATAACAAGATTAATGAAAAAAACAGCTTGAGGGCTGTTTTTTATTTGTTTATTTTGGTATATAAAGAATAGCCCTTTGATCGTTTTAATTCTCTTGAGGGAAGACTTATGTGGGAATTTCTCCATTTTTTACACGTAGCGTGGTGGAATATAAGATCATTTTTCAGTGGATTATTTGGGAGAACTTACAAGGCTAGGATCTGCGGACATTCTGCAAAGTTTTTTGCAAGAATAGAAGTGGACGGGCAGTATTATTTTGGGCCCTTAAAAAACAAGAATCCGGATTATTGCCATGAATGTTTGGCTGGTATGTCCATGCGATGCGTACTTTGTGGTAAGCCAATTTTAATTGGCGATTCTGTTACATTATTTGTAGCGCCAGAGGCACAGGGAGATTCCTTAATGTATCAATATCAATACAAAGGGTGTCTTATTGGATGTTGGCAATGCGTTAGTACTTCTGTTGAGATAATAGGACGCTGGGTGACACCAGGTGAATTTATGTTGACCAAAGATGCCAACGCAGTCGAGGCGAAAAAAGATAGCGGTAATTCCTTGGTTACGCCTTTGAAAATTTCGTCTTCTGGAAATAATGGTCAATATCACTGAAAAACAAAAAACAGCCAACCGGCTGTCTTTTTTTTACAGTAACTAACTATACTAATCCCATTTTTTCTTTCACTTCTTGCATAGTTGCTTTTGCAATGATTTGCGCCCTATCTTGGCCTTTTTTTAATATTTCTTGTATGTACGCTTCTCTTGATGCTAATTCTTTTTGCTTTCTGCGGAAAGGTTCTAAATAGTTTACCACAACTTCCGCCAAAGACTTTTTAAATTCGCCGTAATTCTTTCCTTTAAATTCTTTTTCTAATTCTTGAGTGGTTTTACCGGAAAGCAAACTATAAATCGTGAGTAAATTTGAAATACCGGATTTTTTGGTAATATTATATTTGATGTCTTTACCTGAATCAGTAGTCGCCGACATAATTTTTTTAGTAATATCTTCGGGCGCATCAAATAAAAAGATGCAACTTTTTGGTTCGTCCGATTTTGACATCTTCTTTTTGGGGTCAGTCAAACTCATTATTTTTGAACCTTCTTTAAGTATGAGGCTTTCGGGTTCTTTAAAGGTTTGGCCGAATTTTTGGTTGAATTTTTTAGCCAAACTTCTCATCAGTTCAATGTGTTGTTCTTGGTCTTTGCCCACAGGAACCGCTTCTCCCTTATATAGCAAGACGTCAGCGGCCATTAATACAGGATAATTTAAAAGCCCCGCATTGATATAGTCTTTGTGCTGCTCTGATTTTTCTTTAAATTGGGTCATTCTCTTTAATTCTCCCATGGGCGTAATGGTTTCCAAAAGCCAAGCCAATTCAGCATGTTCTTTAATTTGAGACTGCACAAAAATAATTGATTTTTCCGGGTTTATTCCAGCCGCTAAATAAATCGCAGTTGTTTCCAGGATATTTTTTTGTAATTTTTTCGGGTCATAGGGAGTGGTGATGGCGTGCAAATCAACAATGCAAAAAACACACTCATTGATTTGTTGTAACGGAATCCATTGTTTTATTGCTCCCAAATAATTTCCCAAGTGTAGGTCGCCCGTTGGACGTATTCCGCTAAATATTCGCATGTTGTTAGAATTTAGAAAGTAGAAAGTAGAATTACGACGTTCGTGTTCTATTTTCTAGATTCTATTTTCTCGTTTTAAAACTTACACCTCAATTACCACTGGTAAAATCATCGGCCTTCGTTCTGTTTTGGCAAACAAGAAATCTCCGATTTTATTTCTTATTTCATCTTTTACATACGACCAATTTTCTGTTTTTCCCTTGCCGGCTGTTTTGCTTACAATTTCAATTACTTTCTTGCGGGTTTGTGCTAACAAATCCTTTGATTCTCGTAAATACACAAATCCACGCGAAATAATATCGGGAGATCCCTTTACCTGTCCGGTTTGCCGGTCTACAACAGCCACAATGACAAACATTCCATCTTCTGCCAACATCTGCCGGTCTCTTAAAACTATTTCTCCTATGTCTCCCACGCCAAGCCCGTCAACAAATACATAATTCACAGGGACTTTTTCTTTTAATACCTCGCCTTTCTGGCTATCAAAACTGATGATGCTTCCATTGTCTGGCACAAATACTTTATGTTTTAAGTAGCCCATTCCATAGGCAATTCTCGCACATTCTTTTAACATGAAATGGTTTCCATAGACTGGGATAAAATAATCCGGCTTGACTTCATTAATCATTTGTTTTATACCGTCAATATTGCTGTGGCCGGAAACGTGCACATTCATAATATCATTGTGATATACATTGTCAGAAAGGCGGTAAATATTATCTTTTACTCGCTGTACCGTCCGTTCATTTCCAGGGATTACCGAAGAAGAAAATATAATCGTATCTTCTTTTTTTATGGTAATATATTTATGGTTGCCTGCGATAATTCTTGGCAATGCTGCCATTTCTTCGCCCTGCGCACCCGTGCAAATAATAACCACTTTATTATCCGGATAATCTTGTGCTTTATCTATGGTAATTATTACGCCCTTGGGGATTGTTATGTAGCCCAACTTTGTGGCAAGTTCAATATTGAGTTTCATTGAAAAGCCGTCTAGTGCAACTTTTTTTCCGGTTTGGGCGGCAAATTCTAAGATTTGTTTTATTCTTTCTATCTGGCTGGAAAATGTGGCAACAATGGTTCTTCCGGGAGCCTGGCCAATTAGTTTATTAATATTGGCTAACATTTCTTGTCCGGTTACCGGTGTTTTGGAATTGGTGGCTCCTAGCGCTTCTAACATTAAAATAGTTGGCCGTTTTAAATTAGCTAAATGGGTATAGTGTATCATGTCCCTGCCAATAGGATCTTTTTCTATAGACCAATCTCCGGGATGCACCACGGTTGCCACCGGAGTTTCTAAAATCACTCCGACTGCATCCATAATAGTGTGGTCGATTTGGAAAAACGACAAGGTAAAAGCTCCCAAGCTAACTTTTTCATCTAACGATTTTATATAGGAGGCTTTTAATTTTTTAGAACTGCCTTTATCAAAATCTTCCAATCGGTGTTTGATCATTTCTAATGTTAAGGGTCTTCCGATTATTTGCGGATAATTAAGCTTTTTAAGTAAAATCGGAGCCGCGCCAATATGGTCTAAGTGGCCATGGGAAAATATTACGGCTTTAATGTTTTTTTCTTTGCCCTTTAAATATTCGGTGTTGGGAATGACATAATCAATTCCTGGCATATCTTCTTCGGGGAATTGCAATCCCATATCTAAAACCACAATATCGTTATTGTATTCAAATACGGTCATGTTGCGCCCCACTTCTTCGCATCCTCCCAGGGGAATGATGCGCAGAGTGTTGGGTTTTGCTGGAGTTAACTCTGTTTGCGCTGCGCCGTAATTTTGAGCAGAGGCGGATTTTCTTTGGTGCGGATTATAGTTTCTTCTTTGTTTTTGCATAGTGTTTTATTTGGGAGTAATCACGAATATACGAATCTAAGATAATATACGAATTTTACCAAATATACAAATTTTCGTTTTGCGTATTCGTATATTTGTAATATTTGTATATTGAAACGTATTTGTATATTAGCGATTACTCTGGGTTATTTTTTATCGCCACGTTTTTGAGTTCACGTAGCTGAATTAATTATTATTTTATTTGAGAGTTTTTTAATTACTTTGAATTACGAAACTCCTCGAGGCTATTTGCGTAGGGTCACAAGGCGCAATTTGTCGCAACAAATTCGCCCCGACCGAGAGAATTTTGGCGGTATGGGTGGAAAAATGTTTAAACGTAGCCACGCATACGTTTAACACATTTTTACGGCCATGCCGGCAAAATTATCCGCAAAGAGCCCGAAAAGTCTTCTTCACATGGAGTTTCGTAATTCAAAGTATTTACCGTGAATTACCAAATGCTTTCTTTGGATTTTTGGTGCGGACGGCGGGAGTTGAACCCACATGATCTTGCGATCGCTGGCTCCTGAAGCCAGTGCGTCTGCCATTTCCGCCACGTCCGCATCTGTTATTACTGCATTAGTTTCTTGAATTCCTCAACCATGCTTACCGGAGTCGGGTCAGTATCATTTTCCATAGCTAAATAATAGGAAACCCAATCGCCTAAAAGCAGTGAAGAAAATATTTTAAATAAAGGGGAGCCGTCTTTAATGCCTATGATTTCAACCTTTGCGCCGGATTTTTTAATGATATTTGTAGTCAATTCCATTCTTTTTAAAATCCTTGGGTGTTCGCTTTTATCTTGCAATATAATTACGAAAAAGTTTTTAATGCCTAGTTTTTTTAGTCCCGTGTATCCTACCATTTCATTGTGGTTTAATTCCGGGAAGTAATTGTAAAAGGCGGGAATTTTTGAGTTTTCATTAAATTTTATTTTCCAAACCATGGCCAGGTTTTTCAAGCTGTCCGAGCTATAGATGACGGGGATTTTTTTAGAAAGTTTCTTGGCTAATTTATTTCCTTCATTTTCCAGTGAAGTGTTTATTTCTTGCAACTGTTTTGAAGTCCGCAAAATTTCAGAAGACATATCGTCAATAATTTTTGCATTTGCCAGGATTTTTACCAGAGCCGAAAAAATATATCCCGTAGCTGACCGCGGCTGTATGCCGCTTGGAATTTTTACAAAAGGAATATTGTTTTTTAAGCACAGCATTTCAATCTGCCCGCCGCTAGCCATACAGATAATAGGTAATTTCCTGGTAATGGCTTCTTGCAGGGCGGAAAGCGGCTCTTCGGTATTTCCTGAATAAGATATGCAAATGACCAGGCTTTTTTCGTTTGCTTGGGTGGGCAAGTTATAACTGCGGTGCAGGCTAATGGGAATAGGTGCATTTACGATAGTGTTTAATATATCGCCTGGCAGAGCAGACCCTCCGATTCCGCAAATAATAACATTGGAAAAATTGTTTTCTATGTTAATATTTTTTGCCAAATCCAAACCATCCTTTATTTGCAAAGGAGAATCAATAATCACTTGCTTCATATTTGATTTGTCTGTGTTGCTTATTTCCATACTCGCTTAGTTTGCAAATACCAGTTTGTAATATTTGAAAATCGTTTTGCCGGATCGGCGATTTTTACGGTATCAATACCTGATACGTTTTGTGATGCCCAGTACAAATAATGAGGATTGTATAAAAACAGGGCGGGGGCATCGTTAAGGATAATAGTTTGTATTTTTTCCAAATCTTCTTTTTTTTGCTCTTCGCTCAGTGTTTGGCGTGCGTCCTTCAACAATTTGTCCACATCTTTGTTTTCATATGACGAAAGATTGAGCCCCGGGTCAAGTTTTTGCGATGAATACCAGAAAGGGTACAGGTCCGGTTGGATCCCCAAGGTTTCTCCGTAAAGCAGGGCATCATAACCCCTGTTTTTAATGATAGGTTTTATATCGGTTATATTGACAGCATTAACCGTTACGCTAACGCCGATAGACTTCCAATAGTTTTTTAGCAAGTTGGCAACTTCCACTAGTTGCGGCTGGTTTATGGTGACTAGGGTAAATGCTAGGGGCTGGGTGTTTGGGGTTTGCTGGATGCAAAGTTCATTTAATTTTTTCCGGGTAGCTGTTCCCGTTTCACCTGTTGGCTTTTCTGATGCCAGGTATTTTTTTTGAAATTCCGTTACAGCGTCTTCAGTAGCTTTGCCGTAAGTTCCGTTGGTTTCATTTGCCAATAACATTTTGAAATTTTCATCCAGCCGAGCCAGGCATCCTTGAAGCTGGGTTACTTCGCTTCCTTTTGACCCAACCTTCAAATAGCTTTTAAATTGGAAAGCGGGTTTTTTAGAAATTGCTTTTTCCCTTACTAGCGGGATATTATCTTTTCCGCCCGAGGCGGACTCGCCTTTGGCGAGAAATCCAGATTTATCTAAAAGGTTTTCTGCTTTTTTGACATCAAATTCATAGACGTTATCGGGTTGTTGGTAGTTAAAGAAATCAGGCAGAATGGGGGAGTCAACGATTTCTATGTTGTTTTTTGTTTGAGAGCTTATATCGGTGATGCTTATAGTTTGGGATATTTCATTTTTATTTACGGAATAGGTAAGCGCTTGGCGTATGTTTTTGTCAGAAAAAATACTTGTTTTTTGATTGTTGAAAAATACCGCAAAGTATCTGGGCAGTGAAAAAGAATACATGGAAAATTTTTCATTGGCCGGCCGCCCTCCCAAGCGCAGTTGTTGTTCTAAGGTTCCATTATTTTCGCTTGCGGGCGCCAGGGCAAATCCGTCAATGGCTCCGGTGTTGGCGGCTTTAAGCACCTGATCCATTTTTTCAAAAAAATTAAAAGAAATTTCTGATACAAAAGAAGGGGTGGCGTAGTATTTTCTGTTTGATGCAAGGCTCAATGATTCTATGAAGCCCGTATTGGCCTGGCGAAGTCCTTTAAATTCAAATGGACCCGACCCGATGGGTTGCAAATTATAGGTTGAGAGGATGAAATTTTCCGGTGAAATGTTTTCCCAAATATGCTTTGGGATTATTTTAAAGATGCAGTTTTCAAGAAAAGAATTATAGGGTTGTTTTAAGATGAATGCAAGAGAGTTGTCGGATATTTTTTGTACATCCACGTCAATCCAGTTAGCCCTTTGGGGGCTTTTATAGTCTGAATTTTGCATGGTTTTTACGGTAAAGAGCACATCGTCTACGTTGAGGGTTTTTCCGTCATGCCAGAATATATTATTTTTTAAGGTAAAGGTATAGGTTTTTCCATCAGAAGAAATGGTATAACTTTCTGCCAGGTCTGGCACGATTTGCCCGTTTTTATCATAGTTCATCAATCCGGAAAAAACCAGATCAACTAACGTTCTGTCAATATCATTAGTCTGTCCGTATATTGGATTTATGAATCTTGGTTGTCCTACTGCGCCCTCTGTGTAGATTCCGCCAAATGCCGGCACTGCATGGGTATTATTAATATAAAAGTATATTGTTAGAAAGGTTAAAGACCCAACTGCTAACGCCAAAAATGTGAAAAAAGTTATTTTTTCACTTTTTTTCAGTACTTTAAAAATTTGTTTCCATTGGGAAAAACTGGGAAATTTCAATTTAGCTTCTAGCTTCTAGCTTCTAGCTTCTAGCCAGCTGCTAGATGCCAGATTGCCAGTTGCTCATTTTTAAATGAGGAGATTTAAAATACCCAAAATAATAAAAAGCGCTGCAATAACTATGCTGGCATAATATATTTTTTTTTGTATTCCGCGCCTTTGAGAGTAAGATTCCCCTCCTCCGCTGCCCCCAAACCCAGCACCCAAGGCGGTTCCCCGTTGTTGCACTGCGATGAGAACAATTAAAATCACTGAAATCGCAATCTGGGTAAAAAATAAAATTTGCTTGGTATCTATCATGAGATTTTTATTCTTCTTTTAGTAAAAATTTATTTGATATGAAGGCGAATGCCCAAATGATGAGCGTTGTCCAAAAGAGAGGGAAGAAAAATGGTACAGATAATTCTTTAAAAATAGCATCTACCACCCATAACAGACCCATATTTATTACAAATCCAAAAAATCCAAGGGTGATAATGCGAAGAGGCAGGGTAATGGTATTTAAGATAGGTTTTACAAAAAAGTTAAGCAACCCTAAAACAATTCCAAAAAGAATAAAAAGCTGCCATGTTGCGGTTAGAGGAAATCCAAAAAAGTTAGAGCCGGGATATATCGTTACTGTGGCTTCGGCAAAAAACATAGATGCCAGCCAAAACCCTAGTCCGGCGCTTATGATTGCTAAGATAAGCCTTTTCATTGGGTTGATAATAGCAGATTTTGATAAAAAAGAAAAGTCCCCAGGCAAAAGCGCAGGGGACTTGGGTTTTTCATGCGGCTTTATTCTTTTGGATTAGCAGAGTCTCTTGGTATGTGCAGGTTTGAGCGGGTGCACCGCATATGGGGCAATTTGTTACCCCAGGTTTTAGCCAAAACTTTTGGCAATCTACACAGCAGTACGCCGGCTGATCGGCCAAAAGCGAATGGTCATATGGGGCCATTTCTGTCCCGCACTTGTAGCATTTTTTAGACCCGGGCTCCAGCCACACCTCCTTGCAATGGCCGCATATCCAATATTTCATTATCAACAATTCTGTCAAATAATCAGTCAAAAGAAAGAATAGAATGAATATTGGAGCCGAAAAAACAAACCACCCGATGACTGTCATCAGCAATTCCTCCTAGTTTTGGGCAAAAATGTTGTCGCAAGAACTATTTTATAACTAACATATTTTTATTATTAAGTCAACAAAGTTTTTTTTCTTAACTTTTTATGGTAGGTAATGGCAAACCTGTGAGCTTCGTCATCAAGATGCACGATTAAATTATATATTTCTCGGGGAAGACTTTTTAATGGAATATGTTGTTTTTGACCTTCAATGAGAATCTCCCGTTTTCCCTTGGCAATGGAAATGATTTTTATTTTTTTTAATTCAGGGTCATTTTTTGCCTTGCCCTGAGCTTGTCGAAGGGTTTTTATCCCAATATTTAATTGGGCAATCCCGCCATCAATTAACATAACCTGCGGATATCCCCATTCTGGATGCGCCAGTCTTCGCACCAATACTTCGCTTAGCATGGCAATGTCATTGGGTTTGTTTTCCATTTTGATTCGAAACTTTTTATACTGGTTTTTGTCGGGTTTTCCGTTTAAAAAAACCACCATAGAAGCTACCGCCAACGTGCCCTGGATATTGGAAATATCATAACATTCTATTTTGGAAATCGGATTTTTAGTTTGCAATATTTCTTGTAATATTCTTTGCGTTGTTTCCCAATTATCATATTGATGTTTTTTATTTTCAATTACATTGGCATGGCTCATAACTTGCTCTAGCGCCGATATTTTATCCCGGATCTGCATCGCTTCTTCAAATTTATTTTGCCCGGATACATCCGCCATTTCTTTCTTTAATGCATATAAAACGGTTTTTCTTTTCCCCTGTAAAATTAATGTTAGTTTTTTTATATTTTTTTTGTATTCTTGCAAATCGGGATTGGGTCCCGGACAAAGTTCCAAATGACACCACGTGCAATTATTTTTCGGATGTTTGGTTGTGGTATAAAAAGGGAATATTTTACGTAAAAATTTCAAGGTTTTTTTCAGAGCATTTCCTTCGGTAAACGGGCCGATGTATTGGGTTTTTGTATCTTTCTTTTGGTGGGTGACAAAAGCAATGGGGCGCTCGCCTTGGGTAATTGCCACATAGAAATAATTTTTGTCGTCGCGCCAGACGGAATTAAATTTTGGCTGGTGTTTTTTAATTAAACTGGCTTCTAAAATCAATGCTTCTATTTCTGATCTGGTTTCTATAAAACCGATTTTTGACACTTTTTTTATATACAAATCATCTTTATAGGTTGGCTGGAAAAAGTGGTTTTTCACCCGATCTTTTATATTAATGGCTTTGCCGATGTAAATCGGTTCTTTATTGTCCCAAAACAAATATACTCCGGCCGTTTTGGGGAGGTTTTCAATGATGTTTTTAAGTTTACTATTTAGCATGATTTTATTTAACGTTAAATGACGTTTTTATGCAAATGAAAAGCCATCGAGTTCAAGAAATTGAGCAATATCTATAAGCACCTGTTATGTAATAAAAAACCGACATTCTGTAAACATCGGTTGTAAATCAAAGCGTAATTACCAAGCCTTGGCAAGCTGGAATCACATCAATACTTCTACTTTTGCAATATGCGACCACCCTACCAAGAGCATCTTCCCTCCCATGGAATGGCATCACCTGTAAATTTGGACTCTTAGCGCTAACCGCATCTATCGCACTAACAATTTCGGGCAAATTACCATGTCCAGAACAATGAACTTTGGCTCTCCTTGCAAAAGAGCCCTCAACTTTTGGAAAAGAGGAATCAATTACCACTTGAACTTCCATTTCGTGGATTCTCTTGCACATTGAATTGATTTGTCCCATCAAATCTCCTGACCATGCCGGTATACTGCCTGACAGAATAACCATGTCACCCGGTTTTAACTTAGTGTCATGGGTTGTCCCGTACGACAACTTTACCAATGCCGAACCTTCCATGCGAGAACGATTGCCTTCTCCTTGCGCCCAAACGCCAGTTACCAGGTTAAACCTTTCGGTCGTGTTTCCTGATATGTGTCCCCTGAAAGCTTGCAGGCTCTGGAAAAGAGCGGCTCCATGCAACTTAGGAAAGTAACCTGTTGCATTTTTTACGGCCTGTTCAAGGCCAAAAGCACGGCATAATTGGGTGGAAAAAAGCGCAACGTAAACACTGGCAAAAGAATCTCTTGCAAAAGTTTCTTGGGCCAAATCCATAATGGTTTTTTGCGCCAAAACTTCAGTGTCTTCCCACGGTTCGTTTCGCATGGCTCCCGTAGAATCAATAATAAGAAAGTCAATATTAGAAAGCTGGCTGGGTAATTCCATCTTACGGAAATCCGCTGTGTACAATACATTTTTACTACCCCTATACCAAACACTCGCCGACCCTGGAACCGAATGACTAACATCAAGCAATGTTACTTTATCAGTCGAAACTTGATGTTTTACATACCGATAGCTATTAGAAGAAAATGCATCCGTTCTAAATCCGGCAACAGAAAGACTCTTTTTCAGTAATTGCCAGGTCATATTAGTGGCAATAATCGTAGGTAATGGAAGTCCCATTCTGACAAATTCTTTCAATGTTGGCACCAAACCACCAACATGGTCAAAATGGTAATGACTGACGACAATATACTGAGGACGGGCATTAATAATGCACGAAACAATTCTTTGTAACATTAATTTTGATTCAGGGGAATTTGCCGGACTTGCTCCACAATCAATGACCATCGTATCATTACCGTCTTTGAGAATTAAACACGAACCTTGCCCTGCGCCAACCAATCCAATCACTTCAATTTCTACTCTTAAGGGAATGATCTGCACCTTGCCAGCGCCAGGTTTGGGCGACAACCTAGCCCTTTCCATGAATTTCTTCCAGAGCTCTAAACGACTACTAGACACAGCTACCCCCCCCTCAATAAAAGGCAGTATCAGTTACTCTTGCTTGAGCAACTATTTTTCAAAGAGCCGTACTATGTTTTAAATATCATATAAACCCAAATATATCAAACACGCAACTATTGACAGTAGCATGTGTGTAGTGTATGCTCCAAACAGAACCGGTACTTTGACATCGCCCAATTACAAAAAAGGAGCGTGCGTGCTAAATGCCATCTACATTGACTACCACCAACTCCACCTGCAATGCGGCAAGGGTGGTATTTCAATGGACGATGCCATGACCCAAATCGTTGAAATGGGATTAGAAAAGGGCGAGATTAGCGAAATTCGCTTATTTGTGCCCACCTATCTTAACGACACAAGGCCATGGCACACTATCAACGAACTTGAAAAAAAGTTCGGAGTGGAAGTGAGCGTCTGCCCGACGCTTACCGAAGAAAGCGAAAGCGGAATCAAGATGAAAGACGCGGTGGATGCCAAAGTGCTGGTTTGGGTAAAAACCCATCTGCACAAGGGCGTTACGCCAAATCTTGTCATTTTTGTTACCGGCGACGCTGACTTTATCGTCATCGCCCACGAGGTAAAAAAGAAAGGGAAGAAAGTTGAATTCTGGTCGGTTGATACTTCAAACGTCAACAGTCTCATCAAGAGACAAGAGACGTTTGCGATCATAAAACCAGCAAGTCAACCCGAAAACCCGTTCACAGAGAGCCTACAAAAAATCATCGACGAAAAACCGGTCGATGAAAAAGATCGCTGGCGATTTGCCAAAATCGCTCAACTCATCGTGCTGCAGCGCAAAAAACCTGTAGTAAAACGATCGAGCAAAGAAGCGGTCAATCACGTCTCGCTTCTGATCAGTGCCGATCTGGGCATTTCTTTTGCCGAGGCAAAGGATTTGCTTGGAGCACTTATGACTCTGGAAGTCGCTCGGATTTATCCGGTGATTGACAGAATTGTTAACATTGACGCTTCGTCCAATCTGTTCGAGTCCATTGCGTTCCATGCGTAGAGAACGTCTCTATCGCAGAACGCATGTCCTTAACAAGTTAGGAGACTACGATGTCCGACAACGGCAAAGTTTTGAGAGGCGGGACGGGAACGTCCAACGCTTCGGCTGATTTGATTTCGCCCGAGATAATCGACCGTGCCAAAATTCAGGGCGCCAAACCGCCCCAGGCCAAGGCTTCGCCTGAAGCCGAAAAAAAGAAGGAGACGATCGTGACTACCGCCGCACCGCCGGCAAATCCGTTGATGGCCAAACTTGCGGAGGCTATGAAAAGGGCCAGCGAGAAAGCGCAGGAAGTGCGGACGAAGGAAACGCAGTCGGCGGAAATCGCCCGTGCGACCGCAAGCAACGAGGAAATGGTTAGGAGTTTCCTGACTATGATCCAGCAGGTTCAGGAACTGGTGGTTGTGAAAATTACCTCTGCCGGTAAAACCGAGCAGAGCGCCCGAAAGCAGGTCAGTCAGCTCGGTGCCTCTGACCAGGTGAAGTTGCTGGCTGATTACGCCAGCGACGACGATGTCCAGGACATCCTGGCGTCGCTCGAAGTCATCAACAGCGAACCCCGTACCCGCGATGCGCTCTACGGAGCCATCGACTGGTGGTACAGGCCGCTGGTGGAAATCGGCACCATGGAAGCGCTGGACAAATTCTTGTCCGACGCTTTCAAGGCCGGGGTGGTCAGTCTGGCCTATGGCAAAAAACCCTCGGACCAGGCCGTGACCATCAAAGTCTTCGGCCAAAACGACAAGTACTACCTGCCCAAGCCGGAGAGGGACGAGGCTGTCGCTGGTTGGACTTTCTGCAAGGAAGCGGAAGAGTGGGCCATCAAAAACTGGGACGCCATGAGCCGGTTGCGCCAACAAGCCACGCAGGAACTGACGCCTTTCCTCATCTCCAAAAGGGGGTATCAGGGCAACCTGTTCGTCCCGCTCAGCCTCCACGAAGCAGTACTTCTGGAGGTTAAGGTCCAGGGCGGCTGGACCACCGTCAGGTGTATTGACTCGGTGGGCCTCCAAGGGAAAGACATCCCCGACGGCGGCCAGTACCAATGGGACAACCACCGCAAGACAGTGGTGGGAAATTCCATGTCCGATGTCTGGCAACGGATTTCCGACACCGTCAATCAGATGGCCCAGGATCAGTATGATGCATCGCAACAACGCCTCAATGTCAAAGAAGCAAGGACCAAACCTCTGCTCGAAGGAACCACCGTGGGTTCTCATTTCAAAGACCAGGGCTTGACCCGGGTCTTACAGAAGGACCAAACAGCCGTGGTCGCCATGTGGCGCTTCGACCACTCCTGGAATAACAGGGACGGTTTCCTGGGGTTTAAGGTGCGCTGGCAGGGCGGCATCTTGGTGGAGGCGGTCGATTACGACCACTTCTTCCCCAAGCAGCTGATCGGCACGGTGATGCCCGTCACCATTGCCAATGAAACGTTGAGAGTGAGGCTCGACTCACTCCCGCGCAACACCGACAAGCAGAAGGACGAGTACTCGGCCTGGAAAATGCTGGAGGTGTTCCTCAACGCGCGGTTGACCCAGGAGAACCGCAATGTGGGGACCGGCGATCAGGCCGCCAAACTGTAACAAATTCTGCTACGCAACTGCGTAGCCAGAATAAAGGGCGTTGCAAATGTACGCAAGTACAAATGCAACGCCCATTTTTTTTACAAATTTTTTGGCTTTGGCCGTTTTTTTTAGATTATCTACAAAGTTGAAAATTATTTTTAAAAATGCTACGATAAATCCATAAAAATAGTAAAATAATAATTTTAAAAAATGAAACTACATCCTTTACTTAAAAATTTTGTCTTTGTCGTACTCATTCTTTTTGTTGTCGGAGGAGTTTTTAGCTTGCTATACTTGCCTTCGGAAAAACCAAGCCAAATTTCTATTTCACAATTGGTAAATGATATCAATGCCGACAAAGTGAAAAAAATAGACGTTTCAGGGGATACTGTTAAAATAACCTACACCGACGACCCTTCAAATCCTTCAGGGCAAGCTAAAACCGCCAATTCCATGAAAGAATCAAACTCGGTTCTGCCGGATTTGCTAACCAATTTAGGGGTAGACAAAACCAAACTGCAAAAAGTTGAAATAAGTGCTGCGGCGGTGCAAGAAAGCGTTTGGTCATGGCTTTTACCAGCTTTGCTTTATGGTATTTTACCATTGGTATTAATTAGTTTTTTCCTCTGGACAATGCTAAAACAGGCCAAAACCGGTGCCGGCCAAGTGTTTGATTTTACCCGCTCGCGCGCCAAAATTTTCGGAGCCGACCCCAACAATAAAGAAAAAATCACCTTCAAAGACGCCGCCGGATTAAAAGAAGCTAAAGAAGAACTGACTGAAATCGTGGACTTTTTAAAATTCCCCAAAAAGTATTTAGCTATGGGCGCCAAAATCCCCCGAGGCGTGTTGTTGCTGGGAAGCAGCGGAGTCGGAAAAACACTTTTGGCACGCGCGGTTGCCGGTGAGGCTAATGTACCATTTTTTTCTATTTCAGGGTCTGAATTTGTGGAAATGTTTGTGGGAGTCGGGTCAGCCCGCGTACGAGATCTGTTTGCCACCGCTAAAAAAGCCGCTCCTTCCATTATTTTTATTGACGAATTAGACGCCATCGGACGACATCGCGGAGCCGGTATTGGCGGAGGCCACGATGAACGCGAACAAACCTTAAATATGATTTTGGTGGAAATGGACGGATTTCAAAAAGAATCCGGAGTCATTGTTATGGCCGCTACCAACCGCGGAGATATTTTAGATCCCGCACTGTTAAGACCCGGCCGATTCGATAGAAAAATTATTTTAGATCCGCCAGATGTCCACGATCGGGAGGAAATTTTAAAAATCCATTCAAAGGAAAAACCGCTAGCTCCGAATATAAATTTTAAGGAAATTTCCGAAAGAACTCCCGGATTTTCCGGAGCGGATTTGGCAAACGTTGCCAATGAAGCGGCTTTGCTGGCGGCTAGGGAAAATAAAACCGAAGTGTTTCAAACCGATTTCTTGGAAGCCATTGAAAAAGTATTACTGGGTCCTGAAAGAAAAAGCCATTTGTTATCCAAAAAAGAAAAGGAAATTGCGGCCTACCACGAAGCCGGGCACGCCTTGGTTTCAAGCTCTATCCCGGGTACGGATCCGGTAAGAAAAATATCTATTATTTCCCGTGGCATGGCGGGCGGATATACTTTGCAAGTCCAATCTGAAGAAAATAAGATGAGGACAAAAACTCAATTTTTGGCAACCATTGCCACGTTAATGGGGGGCATGGCGGCTGAACGGCTAATGTTTGGGGAAATGACTACGGGAGCCAGTAATGACTTAGAAAAAGCTTCGCATTTGGCCAGAAAAATCGTAAAGGAATGGGGAATGTCTTCACTGGGACCCATCTCATTTGGCGACAAAGAAGAAATGGTATTTTTAGGAAAAGAAATTTCAGAACAAAGGAATTATTCAGAAGCCGTGGCCACAAAAATTGACAAAGAAATAGAGGGAATTTTACGAGGCGCCGAGAAAAAAGCGGCCGAGATTGTTGCCAGAAAAAAAGATATGCTGGAAAAAATCGCCAAAACGTTAATTGAAAAAGAAACGATAGAACGGGAAGAATTTGAAAAGATTATGGGAAACGGAAAAAAGAAAGTAGAAAATAAAAAATAGAATATATCATGTTGCGTCGCGCCCGCAGGCGCGACGCAACATGCTCCCATAGCTCAGCGGCAGAGCATTCGGCTTATATCCGAACGGTCCTAGGTTCGAATCCTAGTGGGAGCACAAATTCATTATGCAAAGCCTTGTTAAAATTAGAGTAGCAAAACCAGAAGACGCCAGCCAAATCAATGAAGTTCTTTATCAAACTTGGCTTGCAACCTACCCCAACCAAGAAGTGAAGATAACCAAAGAAGATATTGAAGAACGCTTTAAAGATCGACAGTCAGAAGAAAAACTAGAAAAACGACGAAATGAAATTACCAACGATACGATTGCCACATTATTAGTTGCAGTGAAAAATGGAAAAATTGTCGGCCTTTGCCGAATAGAAAGATTACCGGATAAAAATCGACTGCGGACAATCTATGTACTGCCAGAATATCAAAGCAAGGGGATTGGCACAATGATGTGGGAGGAGATACAAAAATATACAGATGCCAAAAAAGATATCACCGTAGAAGTGGCAACCTACAATAAAAAAGCGATTGCATTCTATGAAAAATTAGGATTCCAAGATACCGGCAAGCGTTTTAAAGACGAAAGATTTTACATGAAAAGTAAGAATACAATTCCTGAAATTGAGATGATCCTCAAAGTTTCAAATGAGTAATAGTAATAATGATATCAAAAAATTCCAAAAAACGGTTTGGGATTTTTACAAAAAGAATAAACGGGATTTTCCCTGGCGCCAGACCCAAAACCCTTATCATATTTTAGTTTCGGAAATCATGCTCCAGCAAACGCAAGCCGACAGAGTGGTTCGTTATTTTGAAAATTGGATTAAGCGATTTCCGGATTTTACATCTTTAGCACAAGCAACATTTAGCCAAATGTATCCATTTTGGCAGGGATTGGGGTATAATCGCCGTGCGCTTGCGCTCAAGCGCACGGCAGAAAAAACCGTAAAAGAATTTGGCGGAAAACTGCCAACCAATATTACAGCGCTTGAACAATTTCCCGGAATCGGCCCATATACCGCCCGGGCCGTAAGTATTTTTTCTTTTAACACACCCGTTGCCTGCATTGAAACTAATATTCGCCGGGTTTTTATCCATCACTTTTTTCCCTCCCCCGCGGGAGTGCGGATTAATGCGGATTCCAACGCAGATTTACGCAGATACGAAAAAATAGACGACAAAGCAATAATGAAATTGGCAGAATTAGCACTAGATAAAAAAAACCCAAGAGAATGGCACTGGGCTCTAATGGACTATGGTGCATATTTAAAATCACATCCACCGGGCGGCGGACCCAACCCAAACCGAAGGCACAAAAATTACAGCATACAATCAAAATTTGAGGGTTCATTGCGCCAAATCCGAGGAGCAACTTTGCGAATACTTTCTGGCGAATCAATGACTACTAACGAGCTTATCAAACGGCTTAAAAAAGCCCTTCGACCAAGCTCAGGGCAAGCAACAAACCAAACAGAAGAAAGAATTAAAAAAGTAATAGCCATATTGGAAAAAGAAGGATTAATAGAACAAAGTAAAAAAGTTTATTCGTTAAAATAAAATATGAAAACAAAACCAAAAAAAATAAACACTGATGAGAAAATGACTCCCTACATGGAAAGCTGGCTGGCAGAAGTAGAACAGGATATTAAAGCTGGAAAAAATATGAGCGGGCCATTCCACACTATCGAAGAACTCATGAAGCATCTTACAAAAAAAATTTAAGAAATAACACTAGCGCGATTAGCTCAGTGGCAGAGCACCTTTTTGACGTAAAGGGGGCCGTGGGTCCGATTCCCTCATCGCGCACAAAATATGTCATCAGCGAAAACCCTCTTAAAATTTGAATTGCTTCTTAAAAAATATAACTCTATTTATAGGGATTTATCGTCACTACATAATGCTAAAAATCTCGATAATGACGTAGAGCATTCCTACCGCGTAGCAATGCTTTGCTGGATGCTCATTGATGAATATAAATTTAAGCTAGACGCTAACAAAGTTATCCGTTATGCATTAGTGCACGACTTGCCAGAAGTTTACGCAGGAGATATCTCCATGTACGCAAATTATTCCCAAAAAAGTAAAGAAAAGAAAGAAGCTCAATCTATTAAAAAACTGGTAAAAGAATTTCCTAAACAAAAAAGCCTCTGGAAAGATTTGCATGAATACGAAAAGAAAAAAGACGACGAAAGTAAATTTGTTTATTTGATAGAAAAATTGGAGCCTATTTTAGCGGTACTATTATCGGAAAAAGATCATTGGGTAAAAAGAAAAGTAACCTGGGAAGATTTTTTAGAAAGAAAGCAACGGAAAATAAAAAATCTAGACACGATAGCCCAATTTTTAAATCAAGATTTAATGGGCTATTTAAAGAAAAATAAGAAGAAATTTCACAAATCAAAAAGTAGACTTGTCCCTTAATAAGGTTTGTTACGAAAATCTAAGGTTTCAGAGCGGTAAATTTGATAGAATTTTGAGGTTTAGCTTTAGCTAAGCTGAAAAATTATAGCAAATGTAACGCTGAAAGATTAGATTTGCAGTAAGATCTTATTAAGGGGCAAGTCTAGTAAACCTAACATTTGAAAACGTGGCAGAAGATTTTTCAAAAAACCTTATCAAAGAATATAAGTATTGGCAGATTTACATTAACGCAAACCAAAGCTATCTTGGAAGGTGTGTTGTTTGGTGTAAACGCACCGACGCATTAGATTTAACAGATGCCACGCCAGAAGAACAGCAAGAACTCTTTTTAGTCTTACGAGAATTAAGGGAGGCCTCAAAAAAAGTGTTCCAGCCAGATTGGTTTAACTACCTTTTTTTAGGGAACGTAATGCCACACCTACACGGACACTTTCTCCCTCGATACGAAAAACTAAAAGCGTTTATGGGTATCAACTTTATTGACGAGTTATATGGACATTACCCTAACGACAATGACGATTACACTGTTGCTGTGCCACAAGAAGTGCTGCATGCTATGAAAGATAGGCTAACTGAAGCATTAAAATAACATGGACTTAAAAATAATTTACGAAGATAACGATGTATTAGTGGTAGACAAACCGGCGGGGGTAGTGGTTTTTCCGGAAGGAAAAGTTAAAACCGAAAACACTCTCATTGATTACCTTTTAGAAAAATACCCTGACCTAAAAAATGTGGGCGAGGCGCCGCGATACGGAATTGTGCATAGGCTTGATAAAGATACTTCCGGCATCCTTTTGGTGGCAAAATCAACTCAAGCCTTGATTTTTTTGCAAAAACAGTTTTCCGCCGGCGCCAAAGCTTTGGCGGACAAGAAAAATAGAGAAACTAGCAAACCCCTTGAAAAAACTCTGGAAAAAAGGTATATTGCACTTGCGACTGGCGTCATAAAAGAGGATACAGGCGTCATTCACACATTAATTGGCAGATCCAAAAGCGATCCACGCAAGCAAAAAGCCACCTGGCTGGAAGATAAAAATCCAGAGGGAAAACGGGAAGCGATAAGCGAGTATAGTGTTTTAGAAAGATTTAAGGATTATACCTTACTAGAAATGCAGATTAAAACGGGACGAAAGCATCAGATAAGGTGCCACCTAGCCTATATCCATCACCCTATTGCAGGGGATACGCTCTATAGCTTCAAAGATTCGCCAAAACCAGAAGGATTAGAAAGGCAGTTCTTGCACGCATCTTATCTGAAGATACAATTATTAGATGGTCAAACCAGGCAATTTAGATCGGAATTGCCTAAGGAGTTAGGGGAAATAATTAATAACTTGAAAATTTTATAATTTTTAATTTTATAATTTTGTAAATAATTTTTTAAATGTGTTAATTTTTAAACATTAAAGAATTTAATCATTATTTAAAAATTAAAAATTGGAAATTAAAAATTCAGCATGACTACGCTAACCGAAACATTTAATAAAGCACAAGAAAAACAAATGCCGGACATCCGTCCTGGCGACATTGTTCGCATACACCAAAAAATCAAAGAAGGAGACAAAGAAAGAATCCAGATTTTTGAAGGCGTGGTAATCGCCAGAAAACACGGTAAGGGAATTTCAAGCACCATTACCGTAAGAAAAGTGGTTGATACGATTGGGGTGGAAAAAATATTTCCCGTGCATTCACCTTCTCTGTCAAAAATAGAAGTGGTAAAATCAAGCAAGGTGCGAAGGTCAAAACTGTATTACCTAAGAACCGCAAAGGGCGCAAAAGGAAAATTGAAAAATAAGGAATTGGCGGCAGCTATTGCGCCAGAGAAAGCTGCGGTCATGGAACCGCCCGCAGAAGATACTGCTCAACAGGAATCTGCGCCAACCGAACAGAAATAAATCGTATTGCGAAACGTAATATTTTTTAAGAGATAAACGTTTTGGCAACCTGAAATTTCAGAGAAATTTGTACGTTGCGCGGGTGGCGAAACGGCAGACGCACTACCTTGAGGTGGTAGCGCCCGCAAGGGCATGCAGGTTCGACTCCTGTCCCGCGCACAAAATTGCTTTAGCGGTTTTGAGTTATTAGTAATTACTTTGAATTACAAAACTCCTCGAGGCTATTTGCGAGAGAATTTTGGCGGTATGGGTGGAAAAATGTTTAAACGTAGCCACGCATACGTTTAACACATTTTTACGGCCATGCCGGCAAAATTATCCGCAAAGAGACCGAAAAGTCTTCTTCACATGGAGTTTCGTAATTCAAAGTGATTAGCAGTCAATTTTTAGACGAGCGTTTTGTCTAACAACTAATTACTCATAACTAACAATTATTTTTGCTACGTAAAAATTTGGACGCTTAGCTCAGCGGTAGAGCATCTCCTTTACACGGAGAGGGTCGGGGGTTCGAATCCCTCAGCGTTCACACTTTAATAATTGAACCCATATGTTGTAATGTATATACACGCAACTAACATATTCAATTATGAAGATAGAAGAAAAAGTATTATCTCGAAAATTACGAACACAGGGATTATCAATAAATGAAATTTGTAATAAAACTGGCTTTGCAAAAGGAAGTGTAAGTCTTTGGGTAAGAGATATCGAATTAAGTAAAACTCAAAAAAACGAACTTTCACAAAAAGGATTCAGGAAAGAAGTGATAGAAAGACGTAGAACTACAAGACTATCCAATGAAAATAATCGCAGACAAATAATTATTGATGGAGCCACAGAAAATATAAAAGATATATCAAAAAAAGAATTGTGGCTTATAGGCATAGCTTTATATTGGGGTGAGGGCGCAAAAACTTTAAGAAGCGGGGTGCAATTTTCCAATAGCGACCCGGCAATGGTAAAAGTTATTATGAAGTTTTTTAAAGTAAGCTGCAAGGTTCCGATAGAAAAATTCAGAGGCCACATCCATCTTCACCCTCATTTAAACGAAAACGAAGCAAAAAAGTATTGGGGTGAAATTTCCGGCATACCACTGGACCAATTCTATAAAACTTCGACACAACAAAGCAGGGCAAATAAAGGTAAAAAAGATTCTCTGCCATTTGGAACAATCAATATCCATGTTAATAACACCGAGTTATTTTTGAAGATCAGGGGATGGATAAAGGGGATGTATGAAAATATTGTTTAAAAATCCGCCGTGGTAGCTCATTGGTAGAGCAGACGCCTGAAGAGCGCCTGGTAGGGTGTTCGATTCACCCCCGCGGCACAGGAAAATTACGAAGCGACACGTAATAATTTCTTTCGGAAATTACACGTGCCTGCAACATAAAATTTTCTTTTAAAATTTGTACGTTGCGGGTATAGCACAATGGTAGTGCATTTGGTTGCCAATCAAAGTACAGGGGTTCGATTCCCCTTACCCGCTCCATTCTTCACTGTGGCGAAGAATGGCCCTTCGTAGCTTTAGCGAAGAGGGGCTTTCCGACATTGTGGTATTATTTAGGCAGGCTTCGAATGGCAAGCCTCTTCTTCGCTTTTCGCTGTTGCTTTAAGCTACGAAGCTCAGGCCACAGTGAAGAATGACCCTTCGTAGCTTTAGCGAAGAAGGGCTTTCCGTGGTTTTCAGTATCATTAATTTAGGCTTCGAATGGCAGTCCAACGATTATGCATTACACCTATATTCTCCAGAGTATTAGTAATCAAAACCAAACCTACATCGGCTCAACGTCTGATTTAAAGAAAAGATTGGAGTCCCACAATTCTGGTGCCAATAAACATACAAGTAAATTCAAACCCTGGAAGATAGTTTAGTATTGCTCATTTTTTTCTGAAGACAAAGCAATAGCATTTGAAAAATACTTGAAGTCAGCTTCTGGAATTGCGTTTAGAAGAAAAAGACTATTATAGTTAGAATCGAAGTCGTTTAAGGGGCGATTTTTTATGTGATTTTCGCCTCTTCCAATGTTAAACTTGGAATAAAGAATCCTTCGGCATAGCTCAGGACATTCTGGCGGTCGGTGGCTTGCCCTGAGTTTTGCCGAAGGGTGGTTTGCCAACCCTCCTTCGCCAAAGGCTTCGGACGGGCGAAGTAGGTTCTAACGTCGTCCGCTATACCGCTCAAGACTATGTGGTCGGTTCCTTTACAAAAGGAGAATGAGAAATGATCGGAAAAGTTCCGTATCTTTGCGCCGGTTTGACTGGGTTGCCCAGAAAAGACCACCCCCGGATTAAAGGATTTTATGCAAAAATTGCAGATGCCTGCCAGGAAAAAACGGGAGTAAGGCCCTATGTTCCCCACGAACATTCAGATCCAGTTTTGAATAAAGACCTTACGCCACCGCAAGTTTATAATCTTGATGAAAATCAGGTGCAAAATAAAACGTCGGTTTTGATTGTGGTATTTATTCCCGACCCGCGCCAGGATGACGAGGAAATAGAAAGGTATCCTTTCGGATCTTGTGGGGTGGGTATGGAAATCCAGATGGCCAGGGAAAAGAGGGTTCCGATTATTTTCTTGTTTCCCATAGGACATATTTTGTCCCGGCTCCCAGGTGGAGTTCCGGGTCTTGAAAAGATACTTTATTATGAAAATCAAGATCATGCTCTTCAAATGATTAAAGAAGCTGTTACAGCTTATCATAGCTAACAAAAAACAAGCTTTGATTGTTTTACAATCAGGGCTTTTTATTTACTTTAAATTACGAAACTCCATGTGAAGAAGACTTTTCGGGCTCTTTGCGGATAATTTTGCCGGCATGGCCGTAAAAATGTGTTAAACGTATGCGTGGCTACGTTTAAACATTTTTCCACCCATACCGCCAAAATTCTCTCGGTCGGGGCGAATTTGTTGCGACAAATTGCGCCTTGCGACCCTGCGCAAATAGCCTCGAGGAGTTTCGTAATTTAAAGTATTTATAAAATAATGTAAAAAAATAGCAAAAAAGAGGGCATTTTTACCCGCATTTTTAGTTCATTGACACCTGTGGATAACTATGGTCTGACTATTGACAGGGTTGACTATATATGCTAGTATTAGGACATGCTCCAGAAATGGAGTTTTTTAGATAACAAGGGTTAGAAAGGGTCATTGGATAATACAATTAAAGTCAATTTTATGAGTAAATACTTATCAAATCGCTTTATGTTGGCAAACATGGTGGCTGTTATAATCTTAGCATCAGCATCAATCCCTCAAACGATTAGTGCTGAATTAAAAAACTCGGAGACTACAATAGTCCCGGCCACACTGGTTAAAAATGGCCATTTGACTATTTGCAAACTGGACAAATCTTCTTACGAAATAGTCAAAACGATAAAAATGATCATTACTGCCTATTCTAGTACGCCTGACCAAACCGATGACACGCCATTTATTACCGCTTCAAATAAAAGGGTGGCAGATGGTATTATTGCCAATAACATGTTGCCGTTTGGAACCAAGGTAAGAATTCCTGAATTATACGGTGATAAAATATTTACCGTAGAAGACAGGATGCATAGCAGAATGGGAAAATATCGGGCTGACATATGGTTTGCCGAATATCAGCAGGCAAAAAATTTCGGAGCAAAGCATGGCATACAAGTGGAAGTTGTAGAAATTTAATAAAAACCTGCGCAAGAGCGCGGGTTTTTAGTTGCAAAAAAAATCTGCGTTAAGCTTGTGTGCTTGACGCAGATTAGCCTTTCAAAACGAAGCCAAAGCGTCCGCCTCGCTCTTGGTAATCTTAAAAAAGCAATCCAACCTTGTTATTTCAAAATTTTCGAAAACTTCAGGGATAATTTCGCACAATACCAACTTTCCGTTGGCAGCCTGAATCATCTTTTGCAGGGTGATAAATTTTCCGAGCGCTGCGGAAGACAAGTAATCAATACCCTTAAAGCTTAGGATGATTTTGTAGTGATGCAAAACATCAACCAGCCAAAAAAGCTTTTGTCCCATGATTTGTATGGCCGATTCATCCAAAATTTTGTTACTGCCGTGAATTACGAAATGGTTTCTTTGGATTTTTTTCAATTTTTGAGATAGAAATGTGATAGAATTTCTAGGCTTGCCCTACGGGCCCGCCTAGAAATTATAGCAAATTTATAGCCAAAAATTGGAGAAAAGACAAGAAATACTCTTTTTATTGTCCATTTCGTAATTCACGGTACTGGGGAAATTAAGAAAATTAGCCAGAATAACGTCGCCGTAATCGGTAACTTCAATAAAACGACGGGATTGCGACATGGAAATTCCTCCATTTGTAAAGGTGCTCCAACTGGTGCCCAGGGCGGGAGTCGAACCCGCATGAACCGAAGCTCAAAGGATTTTAAGTCCTTCGTGTATACCATTCCACCACCTGGGCATTAATTTGTCAATAGTGAGGCCCGGATGGGAATTGCACCCATGTACACGGTTTTGCAGACCGTTCTCTGGCTACTTGAGTACCGGGCCGTAAACTTTTAATGTCGTTAATATATCAAGGTCAATTTTTCGAGTACGGTTTTGAAAGTATGTTATAAAAATGTCCATTTTTCTCTTGAGGAATAAATTATCCAATCGGTCGTCATAAAAAACCTGAAACCACCGCATGCTTTCTGAAGTGGGATATTTTAAACGGTATGCACGGCTTCCAAAATATATTTTTCCCTTTTTAAATCCTATGCCCTCAAATTTATCGCGCAATCCTTCCAGGAATATTTTACTACCACTGGTAAAAATTACCGCCAAACCCTTGAAAAGTTCCTGGCCGCATTTCCCCTTTCCCTTCATAATGTATACGCAACCATCGCCATCAAAATAACCTCTAGTAAAGTGACCTAAGCAATCTAGGGGAATATCTTTAGGAAATTCAGTCATTAAAGATTTTCTAGGTGTTACCCCTAATCTTAGGGCTCGTTCGTTAATAACTTGATGCAGTTTCGCCAAGATGCGTACCAGATGCGTCCCAAAAAATAGGAGGCGTAGTAAAGCTACGCATACTATTTTTTGGGACGCGGATGGTGCGCAGATTGGATGAAAATGCGCAAGTTATTAATGGATGAGGCCTTAATAAATCATCAAACATTTCTCGGCTCCCGATTCTCAATCTAAAAGCTTCTCTGCTTTTATAGGTTCCGTTTGCGTGAATAGTCAGCCTTTCTGGTTTAATTTGGATTTTATGGTTTGAGGACAAGGCTATTTTTATTTTTTCTATAATCTCTCTATCGGCGCTGTCAAAACTTATGTATTGAGTTCTGAAAACAACTGAATCAGTAATATTTCCATCAGCATACATAAATCCTAAAACATACGCCATTTTTGGTGTCCACTTTTTGAAAAAATCTTTATTAAATTTGTAGCGGTTATGACCTCCGCGAGGATCCAAAGAAAACATAATAATACATTATATTTTCTTCATTCTACCCTATTTTTCCTCTTTTTTCAATGATTCCAAAAGCCCCTCAATCCTGGCCGCTTCGGCGATAACCGGATCTTTGACAAATTTGATCCTGGGAACCGGCCGCATATTTAATATCTTATTAAGCTTTTGCTGGATGTCATAGACATCTTTATTTAATGCTTTTACCGCTTGGTCAATGCGATCTTCAGGCATTACCGATACATAAGCCCTGGCTTCAATTAAATTAGCGGATGCGTCCACATGGGTTAAGGTAATCAAAGCTCCGTGAAAATCAAAATCCCTGACAATAATTTTGCTGATTTCTTGTTGTAAGAGGGAGTTTACTTTTTCTAAACGGTTTGACATATAACTTTATATGTGATACAGTTAAACCGTAGAGTTATTTTAGCGACTTTCGTCGTATAACTCTACAAAGCTTTTAGGAGAAACCCGTGGACAAACTGGAAGCGATTCGGAAGATTGTGTATGCGGACGACGTCATTGATTCGAGCAAGTTGGTAGGTATCCGACGCGTGTTCGAATCAGAGGAAAGATGTGCGGAAGCAACCGCTATCGCTTTCTCAACATCCAGGGATGAATTTCAAAGACGTCAAAGAGAAAGGGATGCGAAGAAAAAGTAAAAAAATCTTTCCTTTGGCTAGTTCGCACGAGGGCGCCGGAAAACAAACGGCGCTGTTTTTTTATTTGAAAAATGAAGCAACCCTGGGGCAGAGCCCACAGGGTATCCGTGCAAGGAAGGATTTATAATCAGAAACCTAAGGTTTCCGATACCTTCCTAAGCGGACACCCCGCGGCAGAGCCGACGGGGAATACTTGCTATTCAATAATTCAGAAATTATTTAGAAATTAGAAATTAAAAATTAGAAATTCCGCACGCCCGCAGGCGCGCGATTACAGCACTCCCTTCTGCCGTTCTTCCACGTAAGCTGCCAAAATATCCTGGGCTTCCACTTTTACATTTCCTTCAAATAATATTCCGCATTCGTCGCCCTTTACCAATTTATCCATATCTTTTTTGTTGCGCTGTAAATTAATAATCCTGCCCGCACCCACTTTTTCACTGCCACGGATTACTTCTAATTTAACCCCCTTTCTGATTTCCCCTTCGGTAATTTTTCCGCCTACAATCTGGCGATTTTTTTCGCCAAAAAAGATGATAAGCGCCTTGATCTTGCCAATATCTTTGCGTACCACTTCGTCTCCCAGTGATTTTTCCATGCCGTTTCGTATTTCCTGGATTAATTCATAAATAATATCAAAGGTTTTTATCCTCACCCGCTTGGTGGCGTCTTTGCTTAATATCTGCATTACACCAGGAGTTATTTTTACCCGAAATCCTATAATGACGGCCTTTGAATATTCGGCCAGCTTTACATCGGTTTCGTTGATATCGCCCACTTCGGTTTTTAAAATCCTTAATGTCACCTGGTCTTGGGGAAGATTTTTTAACATTCCCTCAATGGCTTCAATGGACCCAAATACATCGCCTTTTAAAATAACGTTTACCACCTTTTGGCCGGCGCCAATATCAATAACCGTGGTGTTGATTTCCCGTTTTGAAACTTCAGTTTTTAAATGGCTTGCCGCGGCTTGGGCAGTTAGATAGGTTTTAAATTTTTCCCCGACTCCGGGAACTTTCTCAAATCCCAGCACAATCGCCGGCTGGGAAGGGTGGGCCTTATCAATTATTTTGCCGGAAAAATCATAGAGAGATTTAATTTTGGCCAGTGCCAAATCGGTGGCAATAATATCTTTGGCATGCAACGTTCCTTTTTCAACAATAACCGTTGCTATCGGCCCCTTTAAGCCATCCATGTAAGATTCAATAATCAAGCCTTCGGCGGGCACTTTTAAATCCGCTGTCAATCCTTGCATATCCGCAACCAGTAAAATCATCTCCAGCAATTCATCAATTCCTGTTTTTTCTTTTGCTGAAACTTCTACACAAGGAATGGCGCCGCCCATGGATTCTGTTAAAATATCAACTTTTGCCAATTCACGCTTAATTTTTTCCGGATCGGCGTTGGGCAGATCTATTTTATTTAACACCACAATCATGGGAATTTGAGCTTTTTTTATGGCCATAATCGCTTCCTTGGTTTGAGGTTGGACGCTTTGGGCGGCGTCCACCACCAAAAGGGCAATATCGGCAACGCTGGCACCGCGGGATCTCATGGCTGAAAATGCCTCGTGCCCTGGAGTATCAATAAAAGTAAGGCTTTTGCCATTAAATTCCACTTCATAGGCTCCGATATGCTGGGTAATGCCGCCGGATTCTTTTTTGGTAATATTAAAGTCTTTAATGGCTTCCAGTAATGAGCTTTTACCATGATCCACGTGACCTAAAACCACGGCCACCGGCGGCCGTTGCCAAACTTGCTCCACTATTTTTTTAGATATTTTGGGAGTTTTTTTAGTTGTAGCTTTTAGTTTTTTTATCATAATGTTTTAAATACCCAAACTCTAATGACCAATGAAATTCCCAATAACCTAATAACCAAAATATTTTGGGATTTAGAAATTCGCTTTTTACGATTTTATTGGGAATTGGGGTTTGGAGATTGGGGTTTCCCGAGCCATAGCTCGGGCGATGGCTTCTTTTTCTTCCGACGACAATACATGCTCTGAAATGCCCCCTGCCACCGCTTTTGCATACACCCTATTGCCTTCTTGGGTAAATAGACCTGTTGCTTAATAAGATTTGTAGCGAAAATGTAAGATTTCAGAGCGGGAAATTTGATAGAATTTTGAAGTTTAGTTTCAGCTAAGCTGAAAAATTATAGCAAATTTCACGCTGAAAGGTTACATTTGCAGTAAAACCTTATTAAGCAACAGGTCTAATAAGCTAGAAACAACAAATCCGTCATTATTGCCATCCAGCATAGCTATGGCAAAACTCTGATTTCCCCCCATGTCGCCAAAAGGATTAAATCTTACAATACCTATTTTTTGCAATGATACTCTTGAAATATCTTCCAGTGACCGTATATTATCTATTGTATCTTTGAGCGTCAACTCTATTTCTTTGGTTTTTTCAATCTGGGAAAATAGCACTTCCCTTGCATCTTTCACATTGCCTTTTTCCAAAAACACATTAATCGCCTTGTTTATTCTCATATAATAAAAAAACAAAAAAAGGCTTAATGAAGCTAATATGGCAATGATTATCAGCAAGGTGATGATAATTATTTGCATAAAGCCATAATACCCTAATTTACACTACAATTCAACGATATATATATGATAACCTTGATTTTTAAGACAAGGGGAGTAACATATGGACACGGGATTAGTTTTTGCAAACCCCAAAAAGGAGATTGTCATGGGTATGAAACGAGAGTTTACCTGCAACGGCTGCCAGAAAATCATCATTAATTTTCCCCTTAATTGGTTTAGCCTGTCCCAGATGCAACAGGATGCACAAAATACGGCAAAGTTACAAAATGACCAATGTTTTTGCAGCTTAAAATGCTTGTTGCACTGGACGCAAGAAGCAGTCAAGGAAGAAGAAAAAATGAAGGAAAGTGCAAGATCAATGCCGCCACGGGAAAGAAGGATGGTTTCCAATAATAAAATACTGGGGGACTTGTACCTTTAAAAAATCAAACAAATGAATGCGCCGGCCGGTTGGTTATCCCCATCGGCCTTTTTTATTGCATTTTTTAATGTGATATAATTAACGGAGTAATCACGAATATGCGAATCTAAATTAATATACAAATATACGAATCACGACGAAGCGAAAATTTGCATATTCGTATATTTGAAAGTATTTGTATATTCATGACTACTCCAAATTATGAAAGTTGATTCAAGCAAACTACTAAAATTTATTTTGGAAGCAGGGCTGATTAACGAAAGCCAACTGGCAACGGTTCTTCAAAAAAGCAAAAAGAACAGCCAGGAAGTTGGCGATGTGTTAATTTCTGAAAACCTCATCACCAAAAAAGAATTGATAAAAATAGAGGCGTATCTTTTAGGAATCCCGTTTATCAATTTGGAACACGAAATAATCCCTCCGGATGTGCTAAAGATTATCCCTGAATCAATTGCCAAGTCCCATAACATTGTTGCCTTTAGGCGAAAAGGGGACAACCTTGAAGTGGCCATGATAGATCCGGAAGATTTAAGGACTATTGAATTTATAGAAAAAACAATCCCTTCTATTAAAATTTTACCAAGGCTTTCCACTCCCGAAAGTATAAAAAGCGCGATATCCCAGTACCAAAAAACATTGGAAATAGAATTTAAAGATATTATTGGGGAAGAAGAAATCAAGCATATAAAAGAATCCGATGCTTTTGGTGGAAAAGAGGAAATAAAAAAAGCCGCCCAAGATATACCGATTATAAAAATCGTAGATACGCTGTTAAAACATGCCATTTTACAGGGAACAAGCGATGTGCATATTGAACCTCTAGAGAAAGAGGTGATAGTCCGCTACCGAGTTGACGGCATATTGCACGATGTCATGACCCTCCCCGCTACGGCCAACCTTGGCATGGTGGCGAGAATAAAAGTACTTTCAAATTTAAAACTTGATGAAAACCGGCTGCCCCAAGACGGAAGGTTTAAAATTGAAACCGATGATTTTAAGTATTCAGTGAGAGTTTCTATATTGCCGGTGTTTAATGGCGAAAAAATCGTTATGAGATTATTGGCCGAAAACACCAAATCCTCCACCCTGGATAAATTAGGGTTTAATGGAAAAGTATTGGAGCAAATTAAGCATAATTTAAATAAAGCTTCCGGCATGATACTTATTACCGGCCCCACGGGTTCGGGAAAAACCACCACGCTCTATGCCATGATGGATATTTTAAATACCCCTGAAGTAAATATTTCCACCGTTGAAGACCCTATTGAGTATCGCATGCCAAGAATCAATCAAACGCAGGTAAATACCCAAATAGGCTTGACCTTTGCCGCCGGGTTGCGAGTATTGGTCAGGCAAGACCCGGATATTATTATGGTAGGAGAAATCAGGGACGACGAAACTGCGGCCCTGGCAATCAATGCGGCACTCACCGGACACTTGGTATTATCTACCTTGCATACCACCGAAGCCGCAGGCGCCATTCCCCGGCTTATTGATATGAAAGCCGAACCTTTCTTAATATCCTCCACCTTGGATATGGTGATTGCACAGCGATTAGTAAGAAAATTTGCCGGTGAAAAAGAAAAATACAGCCCAAAACCCGAAGAATTAAAAAACTTGGAAAAATATATTAATCTACAAAGGATTCTAGAAATTTTAAAAGAAGAAAAACTATTAAAACCCAAAGCTACGGTAAAAGATATTGAATTTTACAAGCCAAAACCTTCCAAAGATTCTGTTGATGGCTACAAAGGGAGGATTGGAATTGTGGAAGTGCTGGCAGTAACAGAAACCATACGGGATTTGATTGTAAAAAAAGCGACCACTAAAGAAATTGCAAACCAGGCAAGGCAGGAGGGCATGCGAACCATGATTGAGGACGGATTTGTCAAAGCGGTACAAGGATTGACATCAATTGAGGAAATTTTACGGGTGATTACGGAGTAAACCCATCAACGAATAACGAATCCCTTACGAATTTACGAATAACGTGACGTCATTCGCAGATTCGCAACAAGATTCGTTATTCGTTGATAACAATAATGCCTAACTATTTTTACACTGCTAAATCATTTGACGGCCAAACAAAAACCGGCACTTTGTTTAGCAACGATGCCAGTCAGCTTGCCCAAACTTTAAGAAAGGAAAATTTATTTTTAATTAATGCCACTTTAAAAGAAAAAAAAGATAAAAAGCTTGCGTTTGATATTCCTTTTGTGGGTATTTCCTCCACGGAAAAAATAATGATGACCAGGAATTTGTGGATTATGTTTTCTTCCGGCCTTTCATTAGTAAGAATTTTTACGATCTTATCCAACCAGGCAAAAAAGAAAAAATTAAAAACCATGATGATACATATCAATGAAAAGCTCAATAAGGGAGAGGGCCTTTCTGATTCGCTATCTTACTACCCGAAAGTGTTTAATAATTTTTTTGTAAGCATGGTAAAAATTGGGGAAGAATCAGGAACGCTGGAAGAAATTTTTGAAATTCTTTCAACCCATATGGACCGGGACCATGAGTTAAAATCCAAAATACGGGGAGCCATGATTTATCCTTGCATTATTGTGATTACCATGATGGGAATTGGAGTAGTGATATCGGTATTTGTGTTGCCAAAGTTTTCCGCCTTCTTGCTTGGCATGAATATTCCACTGCCTATTTATACAAGGATTTTGATATTTTTGGGAGCTTTTTCCCAAAAATATTGGTATATGGCAATTATTGCCCCTATCTTTTTGGTATACCTTTTTTTCATGATCATAAAAACCAAACGGGGAAAATGGATAGTAGATACTATTTTGTTAAGAACCCCTCTCATTTCTTCATTTGTTAAAAAAAATAATTCCACCGTATTAATCCGCTCATTAAGCTCGCTTAACGCTTCCGGAATCTCCCTAGTAAGATCCCTGGAAATTACTTTTGAAACCGTGGGGAATATTTACTTTAAAAATGCCCTGCATGAAGCTGTGGAAAAAGTGAAAAAGGGTGAAAAATTATCGAGCGCATTAAAACCCTATGCAAATATATTTCCTTTTGGAGCCATTGATATGATGGAGGTTGGCGAAGAAACGGGAAAAACTTCCGTGGTATTAAAAAAATTATCAGAATTTTATGAACAAGAAGTTATTGAAGTTACCAAAAACTTTGCGGTGATTATTGAGCCAATTTTAATCATTTTTCTAGGCTTGTTGGTTGCCTTTTTTGCCATTTCTATTATTGAACCGATGTATTCGTCACTTAAAAGCATTTAACATGGAACACATAACCCGTAACAAAAAAATAAATTCTTTGCTCCATAATCCATGCTCCATGCTCCATGAAAGTGGTTTTACCCTGCTTGAAATAATAATTGTCGTTTTCGTTTTAACAGTCCTTGGGGCGATAACCATACCAAATATGGCACTCTTTCAAAAAACACCCCAGTTAAACAATACGTTTGAAGAAGTTGCCAACACCTTAAGAATAGCTCAAAATAAAACACTGTCTTCAGAAGGAAATAGCCGGTATGGCGTATATTTTAAAACTACCGTCACTCCCCATCAATATATTTTATTTAAAGGAGATACCTATGCCTCAAGAGACAGTTCGTACGATCAAACATACCCGATCCCGGGTATTACTGAGTTTTATGGAATTACCACCCAAGACGATGAAGTGGTTTTTAATAAATTAACAGGATCTACCGAAAACTCAGGCAGTATATCATTAAGATTAATAGAAGACACCAGCCAAATGAAAACTATTTATATAGACAATGCTGGTGTTATTGGAGCTACTGCGCCCCAAACTCCTTCTGATACAAGAATAAAAGATGCAAGGCATATAAATTTTACCTATAACAGAACCATTGTTACCAATACCGAAGATATTATTTTAACATTTAATGGTAGCACCATAGAAACCATCCCAATGAATCAGTACCTTGCCACCGGTCAATTTGATTGGACGGGCACCGTTAACGCTGGCGGTTTTAATCAGACGGTAAGAATACACACAAATGTATTAAATTCCCCCGAAACTCAATTTTCTGTGTTTCGCGATATGAGGTTTAACGATAAAAGCTTTGTCGTTGAAATTTCGGGAGACAATACTGGCGCCTTAGCAGAATATTCTGCTAATGGACTTACCGTAAATGGATTGACTTCTATCGATGACTGCTCAACTGGCGCAACCGGTCTATCTATTTATGTTTCAAACTGTTTATGGCAATAATATTATCAAAGGCAAACCACGCAACATAAAACACATGAAAAAAGAAAAACATAAAAACTGCCCACTTCACGCTCCATATCCCACACAACAAAGGGGTTACATTATTTTAGAAGCTTTCTTGGCTGTTATGGTAATCGGCATTGCTTTGGCAGTTTTTTTGGATATTGGCGCATTATCAATAAAAACTGCCACTTCTATAAAAAAAAGCAGCCAAGCTAATTTTTTATTAAAAGAAGCCATGGAAACCACAAGAAATTTTAGAGATGGAACAACTTGGTCTACCAATGGTTTGGGCACAACAACTCCGGGAAATAATAATCCTTATCACTTCGTATTAGACACCAGCACAACTCCCAATACATGGAATTTAACCCCGGGAACAGAAACCATTGATATTTTTACAAGAAAAATTATTTTTGATCAAGTCTACCGAGATGCTAATAATAACATTGTCAGCAGTGGCGGAACATTAGATGCTGATACTAAAAAGGTTACCGCAACAATAAGTTGGCCGGACAGAACCATGAATTTAATAACATATCTGACTAATTGGAAGTAAATCACATAACATGGAACACATAACACATAACAAAAAAACTGGGGAAAAAGAGGGGCAAAAAAAATGTTTCATGTTTGATGTTCCATGTTCTATGAATAGGGGATTTACCCTTTTGGAAATTTTGGTTTATATATCAATATTATCTTTAGTGTTATTATTAACCAGCACTGCTATTTTTTACTTTTCCCAATCTAATAAACAAACCAAGGGCGATCGGGAAGTATTAGAAAATGCCAGAAGAGCCATGGAAATAATAACGTATGAAATTAATGGGGCTAAAAGCATTTATACGCCAACCAGCAGCCCAAACCAAATTTCTTTGGAGACTTCCAAGTATTTACCGGCAAATGAAACCACTACCTATATTGATTTTTTTCTGTGCGGAACCCGCATTTGTTTAAAAAAAGAGGCACAAGATCCGTTTTTTTTAACGTCAGACTCTGTTGAAGTGACAACGTTAGAATTTACCCAGGTTTCTACCAATGGGAACGAATCAATTAAAATTGCTTTAACAATGAACTATCAAGATTCAATAAATAATATTTTTCCATCAATTAGTATAACTTCAACCGCTTCTTTGCGAAGCTACTAAAATACACATAATGATACACTCAAAAAACAAAAAAAAAGAAGGAGGATTTGTTGCTTCTTTAAGCACACTTTTAGTTTTAGTGTTTATGCTAAGTGTCGCAATGAGTATGAGTGTGCTCATTTTTGGCAGACAGAAAATTTCCACCAACACCATTAATGCGACTCAATCATATTATACGGCCGAAGCAGGCATTGAAGACTCTTTGATGCGTTTAAAAAGTAATCCCCAAATGTCTCCGGTCTCTTACACGCTTGCTATTAATAACTCTACCGCTGATGTTGTGATTCCGGCCATTGTAGGGAGCTCAAGATCTATTAGTTCGCAAGGAACCAATAACAACCTTATTAAAACAATACAAGTCATATACAGTCCGGACAGCCAAGGTGTTTCTTTTTACTATGGACTTGAAATAGGTGAAGGGGGTCTTGTTATGAATAATGGAAGCGAGGTGTTGGGTAATGTTTTTTCTGGTGGAAATATTTCCGGTTCGGGAAGCGCAAAAATTGATAACAACGCCATTGTTTCTGGAAACGGACACAGTATTACAGGGGTTTATGTCGGCCAAGATGCTTTTGCATATAGCTGCTTGTCCGGATCCAATGTCGGAAATTTAACCTATGTTACCGGAGGAACAAATTCCTGTACGGTTCGCGGCACCACCACCGTGCAATCGGATGAAATTTCAGAACAGCCCCTACCTATTCCTCAAAGCCAAATCGATGACTGGAAAGCAGAAGCAGTCACCGCATGCGATAGCGGTGCTGTTACTGATATAAGCAGTAATAATAAATCGGTAACTATGGGTCCATGTAAAATTACGGGGAATTTGGATTTTGGCAATCATATCATTCTTACGTTAACCGGCACTATTTATGTGACAGGAGATGTTACGCTACATAACACAAACACCGTAAAGTTAAGCAGTTCTTATGGTTTTGATGGAGGCGTACTTTTATCCGATGGCATTATTGATACTGGCAATAGTAATGTATTTACGGGATCGGGCCAAACAGGAAGCTATCTTATGTTTCTTTCAACTAAAGTTTCAAATCCGGCTATTTCGGATCCGGCTATCATTGTAAGTAACGGATCAACGGGCGCTGTTTTTTACACTAATAATGGAGAAATCAAGCTTTCCAATAATGTTTCAGCCCTTGAATTAACCGGATACAAGGTGACGATGGAGGAAAATTCTAAAATTGAATACAGTAACGGCGTAGTCAATATTTTTTTCTCGGGCGGTCCTTCAGGCGGCTGGAAGGTTACAAGCTGGCAGGAACAGTAAGAGTCGGGATATTTTTAATTAAAAATCTTTAATGGTATTATTAAGATATAAAAAAAACTTTCTTGAAATTTTTAACATTAGAAAAAGAGGTATTCGGATTAGACATAAGTGATCAAAGTTTAAAAATCGTAAGTCTTAAAAAAAGAAGCGGGGGATTTAGTTTGGCATCTTTTAATGAAATAGAAATAGATTCGGGAGTCATAGAAAAAGGGATTATTCAAGACGAAGAAGCTTTGGTAAAAATTATCAAAGCACTATATAAAAATACAAAAGGAGAAAGAATTAGGACAAAATACGTAATAGCATCTTTGCCAGAAGAAAGATCTTTTTTGCAGGTGATACAAATGCCGAAAATGGAAGAAAAAGAGTTGAAATCAGCGGTTTTTTTTGAAGCGGAAAATTACATTCCCCTGCCGATTACTGAGGTATATTTGGATTTTCAAACTATCGATCCCATTAAAGATCACTTTAACCATCTTGATGTATTAATTGCCGCCACTCCCAAGAAAATCGTCAATTCTTATGTTTCTTGCTTAAAAAAGGCGGGGCTTGTTCCGGTTGCCCTTGAAGTTGAATCACAGGCAATTGCCAGATCTTTAATAAAAAAAGAAACAAGCATTTCCCCTGTAATCATTATTGATATTGGAAAAACTTCCGCTATTTTTATTGTATTTGCGGGGCATTCCATCCAATTTACTTGTTCTATTCCTATTTCATCTTTGCAATTAACATCGGCGATAGCAAAATCATTAGCAATAGACCCGGAAAAAGCCGAAAGAATTAAAATAAAATACGACCTTGCCAGCCGAGAGGAAAACGCTAGGTCAAAAAAAATATTTGAAGCTATGCTTCCAATTTTAGAAGAACTCGTAGTGCAAGTTAAAAAATATTCAAATTTCTATCAAGATCATTCTTCCCATGAACATCTTCCTTCTAATCATCGCATAGAAAATGTGTTAATTTGCGGAGGGGGGGCAAATCTAAAAGGATTGCCGGAGTTTCTTTCTGAAAAATTACAAATTCCCGTAACGCTAGGAAATTTTTGGACAAACCTTCAGTTAAAAAAAACCCATGACCAAGCACAGCAAAATCCCCTATCTTTTACTACGGCGCTGGGATTAGCATTAAGGGGGGCGAAAAATACGAATGACTAATTATTCTAATTGACCTAATCAAATTCCAATACGAAAATGTCTAAATCCTAAAACGTTTTAGAAATTAATAATTCACTAATTTAATCATTGATTAGAATAATTAGAGCAATTAGTATAATTAGAATAATTTACATAAAAGATATTCTATGATAAATATCTTGCCTCCAGAAGAAAAAGAAAAACTGCTTTTTGAAGAAAAGACTAAGTTAATTATAATTTTAGGAACAACCATTCTGATTCCTTTAATTTGCTTGATATTGCTTTTATTATCCATACGATTGTATGTATTAGGGGAAGAGAATTTCCAGGCAATCAATTTAGAACAAGCTAAAAAAAAATATCAAACTCCGGACTTCTTAACATTCAAAGATATTATACAAAAAAATAATACTATTGTAGTCCAACTTGCCTCTTTTTACAAAAAAGAAGTATATTTTACCAAGGCATTAAAAATAATATCAAGTATTTCCCGCCCTCAAAAATTATATTTAACCAATATTTCTTTAACCAGGACTGAAAATCAGAAAATCAGCGTGACTGCCTCCGGATTTAGCGAATCCAGGGAAGATTTACTGGCTTTCCAAAAAAGTATTGAAGAAAATAAAGAAATACAAAAAATTTATTTTTCACCAGAAAGTTGGATAAATTCTAAAAACGTCACATTTCACTTAACATTTGAAATATCTAAATAGCTCTGAATTGCGAAATTCTTTCGCAGGATTTTCTCTCAATTTTTAGCTGGAAATATGAAAAACCCATTAAAAAATAAAAACTACATCACGTTCCTGATTTTTGGATTAATAATATTATCTTTAGTATTATTTTTAGTTTTGCCATTATTGACGGAAATAAAAAATGGCTCAAAAAATTTGCTTTCAAAAAAAAATAATACTGCTGTCCTTCAGGCCCAGTCCAATGAAATAGAAAATTTTAAAAAGGAATATCGTAATTATAAAACTAATCTGGAAATAATGGACCAGTTGTTTATTGACCCTCAAAATCCTGTTGATTTTATAAAATTCCTGGAAAACACGGCAAATGATACCGGGATCAAAATAGAAATTTCACTAGCTCCCATATCCCAGCAAAAAAATGAAAAATTTATCACCCTCCAATTATTTTCAAGCGACAACTTCATAAAAATAATGAACTTTACAGAAAAACTGGAGAACGGTCCTTATTTGGTTGAAATTAAAAATGTGGCTATTAAAAAACAGCCCCCAAAAACTCCCTCCAATTTAGCAAGCGAACAAGTCGAAACTAACGATGGCGCACCATCTGAAGAAGTTGACGCCAACTTTTCAATAAATATTTTTACAAAACAGTAACTTACTTTGAATTATCAAATGCTTTCGAGGTATTTTTCCCAAATTTGGAGATAAAAATTTGATCTGCCTGTGCGAAAGCAGACAGGTAGAATTTCTAGGCTTGCCCTACGGGCCCGCCTAGAGATTATAGCGAATTTGTAGCCCAAATTTGGGGAAAAGACCTGAAACTTTCTTTTCAAAATGCATTTAGTAATTCAAAGTAACAATGTATGAAAGCAGTATTTATCACTCCACATATATTGAAGATAAAAATGAATGGTATGAAAATTCCCTGGAGGCTGGCGTCCCATGCTTTTTTAATAGTACTGATCCTCGTTTTGTTGGATTTGCTATTGGGGATTTTGTTATTTTATAACTACGTCTTGCTGGTAAAAGTAGAAGAACCTAAAATTACCGGAGAAACTATTGTATTTAAAAGTAACACGTACCAAGAAGTGTTAAAAGAGTGGCAATTAAAAAAACAAGAATTTCAAGGAGATACTGGCATAGTATACCTAAACCCCTTTACCCAAAAATCGGAAAACTTGGAAAAGACACCCTAGTGCACTTTTAAATGATTTGTGGAGCCGTAAAGTAATGGACAAAAAATAAAAAATTTAATATAATAGAACTGTTAGGTATAGGAAACTTTTTTTAAAAAAACCTCTTGCAAGCAGATATGACTAAAATAAATAAAAAAATCCTTATTGTTGAAGACGATGAGGACTTTTCATTCATTCTTGAAAAAAGACTTACCATTGAGGGGTTTTTTGTAGTTATTGCAAAAGACGGAGAAGATGGTGTTTTAGTATCAGAAAAAGAAAAACCCGATTTAATTTTCTCGGACATGTTAATGCCCAAAATGGATGGTATGGCTATGGCAAAAAAAATAAGGGAAACCAACACCAAGGTGCCTATTATATTTTTGACCAACATTAAAGATGTCAGTTATACTGAAAATATAAAAAAATCAGATAATTTCGAATACCTGATTAAATCTGATACCAGAATCAATGAAATTGTAGAAAAAGCAAAAAGTAAATTAGAAGCGAGTTAATGCTTCTCAAATAAAAAAAGCCAACGTTTTGTGATGTTGACTAATATGTGTTACCAAACCAAAAAGCCTCGATATTGAGGCTTTTTTGGTTTGGTATCAAAAGTAACTACTTTACTTTGAATTACGAAACTCCATATGAAGAAGACTTTTCGGGCTCTTTGCGGATAATTTTAGCGGTATGTGCGTAAAAATGTGTTAAACGTATGCGTGGCTACGTTTAAACATTTTTCCACCCATACCGCCAAAATTCTATCGCAAATAGCCTCGAGGAGTTTCGTAATTCAAAGTACTTTAATCTTTTTTATCCAAAAGATTCGTTCTCTTCAATATCCCAGATTTCTTTACCAATATATTGTTCCACGCTTTGGAGATCTTTGAGTAACTGTTCTTCTTTTAGCTTTTCTTCTTCAGACAGCGCTTTTTCTGCTTTCATTTTTTTTACTAAAGTAAATTCTGCTTGTATATCACGACGCAATACTGCAAAACCCCGGCGGACAGATTCTTGGGCTTCTTTAACTTCTTTTAAAAATAACTTGTGTTTTTTGCGGCCATGGTATGCATAATACATAATAAAAGCAATCAAGCCCAAAATAACCGACAAGAAGATAATGGCAACCATAAGATATATTAATTCATAACTGAAACGCGAAGCACCAAACTGAATGGCAGTGTTTTTAACAGTCATTTGTATTTGGGGGCTTGGCGGACTTGATTCTTCCCCTAACTTGCTTTGCATCCATAACAGATATTCTCCTGCGCCCAAGAAAGTTGAATGGCGGTAAAACCAATTGCCTTTTGAATCAGAAACAACGCTTTCATTGAAAGTTGCCCCAGTTTGTAAATTCTGCAAATAAATGACAACCGTAATATCTGAATTATCTGTTTTGCCGCCTACGTAAAAAATTTCTTCGTTTGATATGTTGCGGGAAACCGAAGAGACAAATGGCGGAGAAAGCCGGGCTTGCTCGGTTTCTTGCGCACGCACATTGCTTACAAAAAATAACGAACTGGCAAATATTAAAAGCAATACCAGATTGCCGTATTTTTTCCTGTAAGTCTTTAATGTTTCAAATTGAGACTTAACATCTTGTGGCAATTCCTTGTTTTTTTGTTGCGTGGCAAGGCTGTCGTGCCATCTTTTAATACGCCGCGCATTAAGCAAAAGAATACCTGCCACTATTGCTGAGGCTATCCAAAACCAAAGCCACGGGATAATAAAAGAACCAACGACTTTAATGCCTTGATCGCTCACAATTTCAAATATCGGCGTTACTACATTAAGACGACTGGTTACTTCGCGGTAATTTCCCGCACCATCGTACGCTCGTACGATAATATCGTATTTGCCGATATCAAGCGCTGTTTGATAGGGACTGGTAGCTTCAATAAAAAAGTTATTATTACTTTTTACTATGGAAGATTTAGGGCTTAGTGGGATAACTTTAATTTCGTAATAAAGAGTACCAGAAAAAGCATCTGATGTTTGAAATTTAATAATTTGATTTTTACTTGATGTGCGGCTAGATGGAGCAAATTCAGGCAAAAATTCGGCCGGCGGCTGGGTATCTATGTTTATGCCAAAAGAAGTAACCCCGCCCCATGTGCCATCGCGGAAACTTTTAATGTGAAAATACTGCGTTCCATCATCTAAATTTTTATAAATTACCGTGGCATTATTCCCTTCTGCAATATTATCGGGGCTGCCTGCGGGGTCTTTATCCAATACGTAACTGTAATTTTCGATAGCACTGGTGCTGGCCCAGCGCAAAATAACATTTTTATTAGCATACCATTTTGATTGATCAGAATGTGTTTCGGAAGATACTATGGGTCCTTGCGGCGGCGGTAAAATAAGATTATACACGCCGTTTTGAACGCTATTTAAAATATCGGTTCCATTGCCATCGTTGGCAAGAACTCGCGATTCATCAGAAAATTTAACCAACACGGAGCTGCCCACCTGCTTTACCCTGAAAGTCAGCCCCGTAACGAGTCCCGATTGCACATTTATCCCGCCTGGTATTCCCCCGACAAGTTTGACTAATCCGGTCTGATTATTAAATATTGGCTGAGCCGTCCAAACACTTATAACGGACTGGCCTATCGTCGGCGAAACTAATTTAAGTTTATCTGCCGGAAAAGAAAGTATGGTACTGACCGTGTTAATCGATTTTCCTTCGGTATTTAAAAATATATTTACGTCAAACGTAGAGCCTACCGTAAAGGTGCCACTAGAAGGAGATAATAGTAATTTTGCAGCATCAACCGAAGTAACTAAAAAAGACGAAAAAAATAGCGCAACAGGAAATACTAAAATAACTTTTTTAAAAAGACTCATTTTGTAAGTAACTCAGATTACAGGTGCAAATCCACAACCGTATGAATACTTTGAATTATTGCTTTACTCTATTATTATACATCAACTTTTGTATTTTTAAAAATCACATACTTTATACCTTGAATTACGCACAAAATTGCTATTAATAACAAAACCATATAAAATACTTTTGTAATAATATTCTCTTTTAAATACACTGTTTGCGATATAGTGTTATCTTTGACATCAACGGCTTTAATTTGAATAGCCCAAGATTGTTTGGGCAGAGGAGCGGGATTTTGCACTAGTTCCCAATCACTCCAAAAAAACCAGTTGCGCCATCTTAGGTAAACAGCTTTAATTCCCGAATCTTTATCAACAACACTAAAAACCGCTAATGTTGTTTGGGTTAACGGATCTTTAATGATTTCAATGTTTAAAATTTCTGGCAAAACCAGGTCTTCCTTTGGATTTAATGCTATTTGCGGCGCATCAAAAGAAATAGTTATATTTGCCGGCGGATGAATTGTTTGGGCCCGCGTCCCCAAGCCATCGGCATAGTACATAGCAACATCTTCAAAAACCAGCGACGCTATCGCTATGTCTTTGGCTTTGAAGCGAAAACTAATAACGTTGCCGCCAGAACCGAAAAAGGGTTTTGATAAACCGCCTTCAATTTTAATAATTCCGTTGGCAGATACCAGGGGATTGCCACGCCAAATATCAATAATGGATTGGTTATTATTTACCTGGAGTAATTCTAAACTTTTTACAGGATAGCTAATTTCCAGTCCAATAGCATTGATGGGTTTTGGACTTTTGACTAATACGTCTACGATGAATTCAGAATTTGGCGCAACATTGTTATTGGCTAAATTAAAATACACTTCTGGTTTGTCCAAAGTCGTATCGAGGGGTTTTTCTTGCGCAAAAACAGTACTGCTAAAAAACGGGGCAATAAAAACAATCGCCAAAAAAATATGTAAAACATATTTTATATCTATTATTTTCATGTATTATACTTTGAATTACGAAATGGTTTCTTTGGATTTTTTTCAATTTTTGAGATAGAAATGTGATAGAATTTTTTATCGTAGCCAACGGCTACGGGAAAAAATTATAGCACATTTGTAGCCAAAAATTGAAGAAAAGACAAGAAAAACTGTTTAAAATGTCCATTTCGTAATTCAAAGTATTATAAGCTCCAATAATAAAGCAGAATTGAAAAATCTATTAAATCTACCTTTCCGTCATGGTTTAAGTCGTAGGGTGCTATTTGCGGACCGGTTTTTCCAAAATAATAAAGTAAAATACTAAAATCTGCTATGTCGCATATCCCATCTTTGCTAAAATCACAGGCTGCGATAGCCTGTTTTTTTTGTTCAGGGGTAATGGGCAGAGGATAACTGCTAATACTACCACCGCTGACATTACTACTACTACCACCTCCGCCGCCCGGAGTACTAACTACCGCAGTAGTTACAGCCGGAAAGTAAAGAAATCCAGCCCGTTGGATAAAGTTTGTGCTGGTATTTTCTCCGGCGACCGTTTGTCCGTTGCTTGAAAAATACTCAAAAGTGGCGGAAGTTGACCTTCCGCCTCCTGTTGAAATTACCGGATCACGTACAATAAAATCAGTATTGGAGTAGTCATCCGCTTTCAATAAAGAAATGTTCGGATACAACAAAAACAAAAGCAGGATAACTGCAATAACGTACTTTCTTTTCCAGTTACCCAAAAAGAATGTGCCTTGTCTTGCTATGTGAGATTTGGCGTAGCTAGACATGCTTTTGGTTAAGATTAAAAGTTAAGGTTAAGGGTTTTTTTCTGCTGGCGGAGTTGCTGGCGGAGTTGCTGGTGCTGAAGTATTACCAATGTTAATTGGAGCAACATCTACTATTTTATTAGTAGAAGGGCTGTAGAGAATTGCCTTTTTTGCATTTGTGTATATTAATACCTTATCTCCTTTTTGAGCTTTGCTGAAGAATGGCTGGTCTTTTAATTTTTCGGGTTCAGAAACCGTAGCGATAGTTGGTGTTTCTCCTTCTGGGAGCACCATTAAGCGGGACACCTTATCAATGAGTGATTTTACTTCTTGTTGCGCAATAGCTTGGGGATTTTTCTTAAGCTGGACATTTTGTAAATAAAAGTAAACTCCCCCGCTTGTCGTTGCGATAAGAGCTACAACAAGTACGCCAAACAACATTGGCCACATGCTTTTTTTCTTACTAATATTTACATCTGAAAACATACTTGTTTCTTTTTGTGCCATTGGATTAATTTTTTATTTAGAAAATAAACGACCTTTTTTATTAATTATAGACTATCATTATTAAATTACAATGACCCCGCATCAAATCTTTATTTTATTATTTAAAGTTGAAAATTGATTATATTGCTATAACATGATTTAATAATAATATACTAATGAAACCGTTTTTTCTAAAAAATATATGGGGGGCGTTTGGGGTTAAAATTATTATATTATTACTGGTTCTTTTTGGAGGGTATTATGTATTTTTTTTGGCTCCGAAACTTGCCTTGCCCAAGGCATATCTTAAGGCGCAAGAAGTTTTTGCAGAACATAAGACAAACCTTGTGCAAAATCGCATAGCACTAGTGGAACTAGCGCGGCTTTCTTCAAATTCAGATAATCTTTTTAATGAAGAAACTGAATTGCTTTCACAATTGCAACAAACAAATGAGAAGGGAATAAAGTCTCTGGAAAAAAATCAAAAACTTCCGCATATTGTAGGGGCACCAAATGAATCTCTTGATTTTTTAAATAAGGACCTTTCTGACGTTTTTCCACCACTCTTTTTAAAAGAACGCCAAATATTACAAGAACAGCAAGGCCTCATTACCTCATTAACAAGCCTTAATTCAATAACGGCAGATTTGCTACGATACAATGCCGCACAAGATCTTGGAGTAAAAGAAGAAGCGGCGGTGCGAACCAAGGCCGCAAAAGAAGGGATTAAAAAAATTGCAGAAAACCTGAATACATTTGAGCAAAAATCAAAAGAGATTGAAACTCTGCAAAAAGAACTGCAAAAAACCCAGAATATTTTTACTATCAAAGAACTTATAGGGCAATTTACAGTTTTGAGGGAAAAAACTCTTTTTGCCCAATTCGCTCTTATCCGTTCTGACACATCGGTTAAACTTCTTACGCACCAGACAAATCTCATTTTAGAGTACGAGTTTTGGTTAAAACAAATCAGTGCCCATCAAACAAAGCTAGCAACCAAAAAATAGCAAAAACTATTATGGCGCTGGCGGAGGCTCTGGTGTTGGTTCAGGACTTGGAGCTGGAATAAATTCAGGTTCAGGAGCTGGTTCTGTTTGCGGTGAGCTTGTCGAATTCGGAGCTGGCTCAAGGATAGGTTCGGGTTCCAATACTTCAGTTGGAGCAGATTTTTCCCCTATTGGCTGTGGCTGAGTTTCCTCTGGCAAGGAGGGTTCTTCTTCTGCGGGCATTGCCTCTTCCCCAGTAATCTCTTCTCCAACCAAAGGATCTCCTTCCAGTTCTCCAATAATCTCCTCTTCTGCTATTGTTTCTGGCTGTTCAAACTCAATGAGTTCTATTGGCTCTCCTTCAGTTGGTGCCTCTTCTATTGGAGTGGTGTCAACTTCTAAAACAGGCGTATTTTCAGTTGTGGACTCTTCAATTATTTCTTCTTGTAAAACAGGAGCTGGTTCTTCTGATTCTAATTCAGTAATAATCTCTTCTTCGGTTACGGTTTCTGGCTGTTCAAACTCAATGAGTTTCATTTGATCTTCCTCAGATTCAAATGAAAGACCTTCAAGGGGCGCCTGAACGAAATTATTCTCTTGTCCTCTTAAAAGCTCCGCCTCTTGTAACCGCCTGTCTTCTTCCTCTTGTTTCAGTTGCGCTTCTTGTTCTGCAAGGCGCTGTGCTTCTTCTGCTTTTTTCCGCGCTTCCTCGCGCTCAATATCTTCCTCTATAGGAAAAACTAACGTACCGTCTCTAAATATAGGTTTTTTAGCAATGGCACCTTCCCTAATAATTACCGCCTCATCTGTTCCTAAAGAGTGCCGAAGTGTTCTCCATCCCCCTTGCGCATCTCTGCGGGCATAGATAACATCATCCCCTTCAATATCTGGGTTGACCGAAAGTTCACCTTGAGTTACCTGTCGCACGGATGCCCCATCAAAAAGAAACACTTGCCATGCATCTTCCACCCACCCCTCCCAAACAACTTTGCCATTACTTAATCTTGGATTTGCATTATTGGCAGAATTGGAAATTTGGGTGGTTGTGCCTATTGGAATATGGTAAAGAAAAATACTCCAGCTTCCGTCTATCTGCCCCATCCAGGCGATATATTCTCTATCGGTAACAGGATCAGCGTTTGCATAACTGCTATTAGTAATAAAAGTTTTGTTCCCGTTAAAGACATAGTAAATTTGCCGAAATCCGTTATCCCCCGCCTCACTTCCTACCTCCACATCGTTGTCAACTACAAATTGGGCAAGTATCGTATCGGTCCCAAGCATTTGGGCAAAAGTGGGCCTTACCAAACCAAAAATCAACATCGCCACAACAAGAGAGGCGCTCCAGCGCATAAATAATGTATGTCGTAAAAATTTCATAATTCAAAGTAAGTTAATCTGCCCAGAAAAACCCTCTCTCGGTTCCACTGGTAAAGAAATTACCATGGCGCATTTGGTCAGATGTAGCAGGTCTTATATCTACTCTCGGATACGAATCAGAATTGTACGCATCTAATGCGGCACCGCCATCTGTCTCTATCCTAAAACAGTATGTCTTGGCGCCAGCGGTGTTGGCAGAATTATAAACAACATGCCAATCCCATTCAAGATCCTGTCCGGCAGTTACGGCATTTGGATTGGTAGTCGTTGGATCTGATCTATTATATCGGCCAGCCACATCTGACTCACTCACAAGAAGAGTAGGATTTGCAAGCTCTGTGTTATCACCTACGTCTGTATCAGACGAAAAAACCCAAACGCCGGCGCCTCCCGCCGCATCCACATCAGTCCAACTAGACGCAGTAGTACAATCTTGCGCTTCAGAATAAGCCAAAATAAATCCTTCTCCCGCCGCATCAAGCGTAGCAACACCAATTGTCATATTCATTCTGATTCTAATCTCATCTCCTGGATCTATCGGGTCATTAGTAAATGGAATAGCATTAAGGGCTACATTTTCTACTATATCGGGGTTACCCCATATAGCCGTTGGAGTTAATGCCCCATTATCCTCCCAAAACTCAAAGTTGTTTTGGGTTATGGTTGCCACCGCAATTGCGGAAACAGTAAATGTTGGCGTTGCCACCAGGGCATTGCCCCCAACCACTGCCGTAGACGGAATAGTCGCAGTAATGGTTTCTGTTGCCGTAATATTATACGTAGCATGGGCAGATAGAGTAATCGTAACAACCGTAGCACTGGTTCTTACTACCGCCCCTACCACTTCATTTGCTTTTACCACCGCATCCCAACCAGTTCCTTCGGCTTGCGCCGAATCAAGCCCATTGATAATATTTTGCCGCTGTGCATCAAAAGTTGCCCCGTCAGCAACCCAGTTGTCTCCGTTTAAAGTCAAAATAATTGTTTTTCCACCAGTAACAATATCGGCTTCGGTTATGCTTGAGGTAACCGTTCCTGTAAGAGCGGCTGTAGGTTGAGGAATAAAGGCCAGGGTCAATGTTACTGCCAAAGTAGCCGCAGACATAGTACCAACGACTACTGTAGTGACATCTCCCACAGCGGCTATTGTTTTGGAAATAACATAAAAGCCAGCATCGGTCCCATTTGCGTCGTCTACATTAGAATTAGCAGTCCATGTATCTGGAGGATTTCCGCTTGACCAGGTGACACCGGCAGATTCTCCACCGTGAGCCACAAAAGCCATCGCAAATCTATCAACATTTGTGGTGGTAATGGTCGCCGTATCTGGAGTATTATCTTCAGTAGCTCCGTCTCCTGCAGTAGTAGCGTCTTCGTAAGGTGTCCCTGTTTCTATAGCTCCTCGTATAATATAAGCAATACCAAAACAGTCTGTACCTTGCCCCGTAATAGTAGGCCCGGCTGTTCCAGCTCCCGTGGCTCTAGTCCAGTACCAAGCAGCATCTCCTGTTGAGTCTACCTCCACTATTTCTGCCCAGCCCGAAGTAGCCGTATCTATCGGACCCCCGCCTGTCTGCCACGCAGAAACAATAATAATATCATTTGCTTGATGAGTTGGTGGCCCTGGCGTAATAGAGCAGTTGCCAGATGTATCAACAGCAACTGTACCAGCACTAACAAATGTTGGAGCTGTGGCCTGCGCCTCTTGGATTTTTTGAGGAAAATTAAGAAACGGTATGGTAGGCCAACCAGAAAAAACCCAGCCGATAATTACTAAAAAAACTACAACAAAACGGAGGGTTTTTTTCAACTTTGTTAGAAGTCTATATAATATATTTTGAAAAATTTTAATTTCGCAGCCTATATTATAATTCATGTTTCAGAAGCAGGGCCAGGCCCTGCTTTTTGGAAGCTGAGCAACTAGCTAAGCAACTAATTTTAATTTCTCCTCAAATAACTAAGGATTAATTCCCCCGCCTTAGCATCATCACCCGCATCTCCATTTATCATATGAATTTTAAAAGTGACATAACTACCTTGTGCCCATGCTCCACCGGGAATTGCATCATCAACATCGTTTAATGTCCAAGCCAGAGCTGATGTTGCAATACTGATGTCAGCTACATTTTCAGTGCCATCAGTGTCATACATTGAAACTTGTACTCTGTTTACGGTTGTGTCAGTAACCCAGCCATACATTTGAACCGCATCTGCTGCTGCCCAAGCTCCAAAATCCTGCGGAACTTGCCATCTAACCCAAATATCATAATCTTGAGTTGCTGATGTTGAAGTCCAAGTATAATAGTTATGTTCATCAGATAAATCAGCATCACAAGGGCTAGCATCAGTTGGAGTAGCATTTGTATTAATCCCTCGAAGGTCAGAACAAAAATCAGAGGTCATCGTTCCTGTATTGGCTGCCCCATCAGGTGTCAATGTTGCTCCGGCGTATTCTGGGATTAAAGTTATTTTTGCGGCTGGCCTTGCCGACCCATCAAAAACAGTAGTTGCTTGGTCTACATCAAAAGTAATTCCGTTGGTCGAGTCCCCAATTCTAAAGAAATTATTTGTGGCATCAAAAAAGATAACATCTGTAGTTACAGCTGTGTCACCAATAGTTATTGTTGCGCCAGTTGCCAGCTCTATTACAGCAGAAGCATCTGCTAAATTTATATCCGAATCAAAGTTCGCTCCAATAGTAATTCCGTTTTGGGTAGAAGTGTCAGCCGCATCCATAGTAAGGTTGATACCATTAATAATGTCGCCAGCATCAGCCCCCCCGGAAACTAAGTTAATTTCCAGTCCGGAATTTGTGGGATTAGCTCCATTGCCGGTAGTAAAGTCTATTTGCATAGCATTGACTCCCGAGGTAACCGTAGCACCATCTGAAATAATATAAATGGTGTCGGTGGTTGGCGTTGCTCCATCGGTGATGTCAATATTCTCGTTACCTGTTAAAACAACATTGAAGTCATCATTGACAGTTAAGATATCGTCGAGAGTCAAACCTCCTCCTGCAAGAAAGTCAGTCCCAGTGGCTCCTATGTTCTCAATAACATTGCTATTCATTAAGAGTTCTCCTGAAGTAATAGTAATATCTCCATCTGAAACCAGGACATCTCCTGCGGTTAAGGTCAGCGCCGCGGTACCCTCGGCGCTGCCGGCGATGACCGTGGCGCCGGTGGCGCCGGTAACGTCAAAACCGACGGCGTCAATAATGGTGTCCCAGCTTGAGCCAATGCGGATGGCGGTTTCGACTCCCTCGGCGTCAGCCGAGGCCAGGGCGTCAATATCAAGGCCGATAACCAAATCGGTGACGGCTCCGTGGTTGGCGCTGGCCACATCCAAGACCAGGGCGCGGTAGACATCGTCGGCGTTTCCGATTCCGGCGTTAAAGTTAATTTCCAGTCCTTCTTCGGGGTCCGAATCGACTCCGGAGGCGTTGGCGGCGGTTTTGGTTAAGCTGGCATCGGCATCTGAATCAAGGGTCACGTCCATATCGCCTCCGCTTAAGGTAAGCTCGCCATCGGACAAGAGAATGTCGCCGGCGGTGATGGTGAGAGCATCGGTGCCGTCAGCGGATCCGGCGATGGTGGTGGCTCCGGTGGTGACAACCACGTCAAAACCGGCGGCATCAATATCGCCCGAGGTAATCACCAGGTCTCCGTCGGTCAGGCGGACATCTCCGGCGGTTAAGGTCAGTGCCGCGGTGCCTTCGGCACTGCCGGCGATGACCGTGGCGCCATCTTCTGAGACTGCAAAATCCACTCCTGCATCGTTGTCAGATATTTCAAAAACATTTCCTGAAGAATGAGTCGAAGCGTCGTAGGTAAGAGCTAGAGTTTGACCGGTAGTTAAAGTATTTCCCACAATAGTGGCGGCATCGTTGCCGGTGTCATCGGTGGTAATAGAGAGCTCTCCTCCCGAGAGAGTAATATCTCCATCGGTAACCAAGATGTCGCCAGTTGTTAAAGTGAGAGCAGACGTGCCTTCGGCTGTGCCATTGATTGTAATTGAAGTGGTAAAGGTCGGAGCGGTTGCAAAAGTTAGGACACCGGTGCCTGTTTCATCTGAAATGACTCCAAGTAATTGAAGAGAGGTTGTTGATGCAAATTGGCTAAGCGGGCTAGTAGTTAGAGCGTCGCCGCCTCCCGGAATTGATACCCAAGAAGTAACTCCATCTCCATCTGTCTGCAAAAACTGGCTTGGCGTACCGTCGTTTGTCGGTAAAGTCAATGTATAACTTGTAGAAGTAACACCAGATTGAATAGTAATTGTATTACTGTTTGTGGAATTTTTCAAAGCAAGAGTTCCAGTAACACTAGAAGCTGTACCTAAGGTAAGGCCACCAGATGAAATCGCCCCTGCAAGTGAAAGATTTCCCGAAGAAAGCACGGGTATTTGGCTGCCGGTTGGAGTTTGTGAAGGAGTAAATCCTCCAATAGTATTTGCATTAATGGCAAATCCAGAAGATAGAATTCGCTGGCGCGGTGTTAAAGCATCTTCTGAGCCAAAGGTAACTCCAGCACAGGAGCTGGATATGCTATCTTCCACCTCAATGTTTAAATAGATCGTATCATTAGTCTCAAAGTTAAAAGTTGAAAGATCGTCTCCATTGGCAGAGGTATCTCCAATGCCAACATTAAAAACTCCGCTTTTAACATTTACGGTCATTGTTGATGGATCCGAAGAAGGCCAAAGTTTAGTTCCTCCACTAGATGCTGTATATATAGAAAACCTAAAACAATAATTTGTTCCGCTTCCACCCAGCAAATCTCCGCTTGAATTTAATAATCTCCCTTGATGATTAAGAATCTCTGGAACGCCAGTGACTGCGGCAGTTTGATAAGTAAAAAATAAAGAACTTAAAATCCCTACTGTGCACATCAAAAATAATATAGAAAACTTATTTTTCATTAAAAAATAACATAATTTCTTTGAATTACCAAATGCGCCATAAAAGAAATTTGGCAATTTAAAGTATTTTTATTTTATAGACCTACTGATTAAAGATTTTCCTACCGAAATGCGAAAATTTCAGCTGGAGGGACGCGAGGCATATTTTGCGAACAAAATTGCCCCGTCCTCAAATTTACAATAATTTTTTAGTCTTACCCTACAGGTAAAACTAAAAATTCTACCTGTCTGCTTTCGCACAGGCAGATCAAATTTTCGCTCTGCTTGGCCCGCAGGACATCCCGAAGGTTGCATTTTCGCATTTCGTTAACGGAAACCTTTAACCATTAGGTCTATTATATTACAAATAAAAAAACAGTACCAATGTACAGTTATCCACAGCAAATTACAATGGCAATAAACCACTGACATTGTCGGGAATTTACAGAATATTGGAACTACGAAATGTTCTTTGAATTACGAAACTCCTCGAGGCTATTTGCGAGAGAATTTTGGCGGTATGGTTGGAAAAATGTTTAAACGTAGCCACGCATACGTTTAACACATTTTTACGGCCATGCCGGCAAAATTATCCGCAAAGAGCCCGCCACGTTGCGAGGCTCGCCCTTTTGGGCGGCCCGAAAAGTCTTCTTAACATGGAGTTTCGTAATTCAAAGAAATGTTTAAATACCCTAAAAACAGCGGGGATTGGTATCAAGTCAAGCACGAACCGTTAATTAACCAAGAGCTCTTTGAAAAAGCGAAGGCATTCTTAAAAGCAAGCTTGTGATGAGTAAAAAATCATCACGCTGCAAGGGTGGGCAACCACACAAAAACAGCCCTGAATTTTTATTGAAAGGCTGTTTTTGTGCACTCTTCATAAGCAACCCGATCACTCAATCCACTCAAATCACTTGGTTGCACGATAAGAAATATTGTCTGCGGAGGGTGTAGGATTCCGCTTCACTAGAACCCAGAGCCCTTCAGGCTCTTTCAAAACCCTCGGTTTTGAATAACCTGCCTGCCGGCAGGCAGGTTTCCTACACGGAGGGGACACCAAGTTTCCCCTCCGATCCACCCCTCGGGTTAGAATCCTACACCTGCGAATTTAAAATTTTAGCCAGAAAATCTGGCTAAAATTATTAAAGCGGTGTGTCTCGGTCTGGAACTAGGATTTCAGGAACAAATTCGGGCTTTCTGGCGAATTCCAAATTGAGGTAACTCGATCTGTTTTATAAATCGCTTTTCCCAATGTTGCACTTTGAGCAAAGAGTTTGCAGATTTTCTAAAACCGTTTCTCCGTTATTTGCCCATGCTTTAATATGGTCGACGTGAAGAATAATAGTCGGGTCTGTCGCTGGCGATCTTCCACAATTTTTACATTTGAAATTGTCTTGTCTCATTACAATAAAACGAAGTCGCCAATTTATTGTCCTTGAAGTTTTATGTCTTGTAATCGGCTCAACTTCAATATTTTTTATTGCTTCCTCTGATGAAGCATTTTCCTCATTGTTCACGTATGCAATAAACTTTTCTAAAGCTTTCCGCCATGTGCCAAAACGGTTTTCATAAGTGCCAACATGATATTTAGAAAGTGGCTTCTGAACTTCTGCATAGCGAGGTTGCCTTCCAAGCTTAATCCAAATTTCTTCTAAATTCTTAAATAATTCTTCCTCGGGAAGATTTATTGGTGTTCTGGTTTTTTCTAAACCAGCTTTTTCTAAAGCATTAAACCAAGTACCAAATCTCCGAATATATGTATTTGGAGTATATTTGCCCCTTTCTTTAATTTCAGCAATAGTAATTGATATTTTATTCAATTCTAAAGCTACTTGTTTTAAATCAGTAATAAGTTCCTCGTCTGTGACGCCACGATGATATTCTTCCAATTCAAATTTCATAACTGTTACCTAAAAAAAATCTGAAACTCTTGATAGGGCAACTTGATCCATTTCTTTATCGTTATAATTATCAATATGCGAACATATGCACAAGAGCGCAATCATTCCTCCTTTTACTGCAAACCACATTCTTGGCCATTGATTGGGGCGCAAACCAGAGTTTGGTATCACCAATTCAATTTTCCAAATAGTCCAAAGATCATTTTGCTTAATACGATGTAGTTTAGCAGGGGCAATTACTTGCTGAGGATTTTTTGGATTAAATTGTTTTTCGCACAATCTTTCAAAAGAAGCTAAACCATCACGAATAGTACGAAATCGCCGCTCTAAAGCGGCGATTTCTTTCTGAATGCCGTCGTGGTAAAGGAATTCAATCATAGTTCGTTGAAATCCGTACCACGGTAGAAAGCTAACTCGTATGGAATATCTTTTCGTAGTTCCGTACCTACATACGGCGCTTCGGCGTGAGATAATTCTTCTAATTGTTTACCGTTAAGATGACCATATTTTACTACGATTCGATCAAGCATTTTCTTTTCTTCATCATCAAAAACTGTAAGATCGGGTTCGGTGATATATTTATAAACTTCTGTGGCAATATAACCGTCTCGTTCCTCAACTTGTTCAACTTTTAACATCTCTTTTTCAGCCATCTCAGAGGTAACTTCCTCTAATGCAGAGGGCACTGGACCCATAGGAAGTGCGCGATAAACATCGCCAGTAATAGATTTCTGACTTTTTTCATACAAATCAAAATCCGCAAAGTAAAGTAACTTTGCTAATTTTTTTTTACCTCGTACTTCTCCCTTTAACTTTTGGCAGAGATAAAGAATTGCATTTTGATACTTTTTCTTATTGAAAGCCATGTTATTTACACTATACCAAATAAGACGGTCAACTACAAACTAAATTACACGCACAGTTCCTATGGGGAAATCAGTCGCAAAATCCACTAGAATCACTCGATTGCACGATAAGAAATATTGTCTGCGGAGGGTGTAGGATTCCGCTTCACTAGAACCCAGAGCCCTTCAGGCTCTTTCAAAACCCTCGGTTTTGAATAACCTGCCTGCCGGCAGGCAGGTTTCCTACACGGAGGGGACACCAAGTTTCCCCTCCGATCCACCCCTCGGGTTCGAATCCTACACCTGCGAAATGAAGCAACCCTGGGGCAGAGCCCACAGGGTATCCGTGCAAGGAAGGATTTATAATCAGAAACCTAAGGTTTCCGATACCTTCCTAAGCGGACACCCCGCGGCAGAGCCG
>Ga0209542_10001087_pt1 | contig 64909 bp, 50 predicted proteins | sample RifCSPhighO2_01_FD_184028 | JGI IMG/M metagenome (GOLD analysis project Ga0209542, IMG submission 184028) | Soil microbial communities from Rifle, Colorado - Rifle CSP2_plank highO2_0.1 (SPAdes) (version 2) | ecosystem: Environmental > Terrestrial > Deep subsurface > Rock core/Sediment ...
AAGAACACTTGCAAAAATACTCAAAATGTCCCCACGAGATTCGCAAGAGAAAATAGCCGCAATGTTTGAAAAATATGACATCAACAATATCAAAACAATTCTAATAGCAAAACACACAAATGAGGACAAAAAGAAAATCGAGCCGCTGCTGCTGGATACCGGTTCAACTTCAAAAGGCCTGCTTGCACGCCTCTTAAGCGCAAAAGGAATAAAGGAAGCGGTCGCAGAACTTGGCGGAACCCCATACGGATCGGTTCTTGAAAAGAATATGAAAAAATACGAAAAAGAAGGGGAAATTACAGTACTTATTGCAGCACTTGATGATTATTATTACAAAAAGCTCCCGCAGATAGCAAAAAACCCCTATGGGGACGAGCGCGTGATTTTGGGGATGCTGAAGACCGAAGTTGACCTTAAGAATGTTTCAAATATATTGCGCGCAAAAAAAGCCGGTATAAAAGAGGATGCAATTGAAGAGATGATAATTGGATCCGGAAATATCCCTAAAGAAAAATTATTGCAAGCAGCAAGCGCAAAGAGTGTTGAGGACTCCATGAAAGTATTTGAAAAAAACTTCAAAATTGCAAAAGCAATTGAAGCTTACAGGAAAAATTCAAGCCTTATTCCGCTTGAAATGGAACTTGAAAAAGGAGTTGCCAAAAAGGGCCTTAGCACTCTGCGAACTTCAGTGCTCTCACTTGGCGCAATTGCCGGGTTTTTATTTTTAAAAGAAGAAGAAGTATCCAATATCAGAAAAATAGTGAGGGCAAAAGAGTACAATTTACCTGAGGAGAAAATTAGGGAAATGCTCGTAATTGTTTGAGGGGATTAATATGGATGGAAAACACAGCATTGCAGTTGTAGCAGATTCCCCTACATGCACAGGTTTTAGGCTTGCGGGGATTGAAAAAGTATTTGCCCGCGAAGGCAAACAAGCTGAAGAGAAAATAGAACAGCTCCTAGAGGACCAAGAAGTCGGAATTATTGTTACAAGCGAACTTGTAAATAGCTCACTTGATTGGAGGCTAAAAAAGAAAATAGAAAGGCTGGCAAAACCTGTTGTAATAGCAATTCCCGGAAAAGAGGGACCGCAGAAAACGGAAGGGGATTCGCTTCGCAACATGGTGAAAAAGGCGCTAGGGTTTGAATTAATGAAATGAAGAGGTGGACAAAAATGGCAGAACTGTTAAAAATAGTAGGACCGGTTGTAGTCGGAGAAAAAATGAGCGGCGCGAAAATGTATGATGTTGTAAAGGTCGGCAAAGCAAAACTCATAGGCGAAATAATCAAAATAAACGAGGACAGGGCAACAATACAGGTCTATGAGGACACTTCAGGGCTTGCCCCGGGCGAACCTATTGAAAATACGGGAATGCCCCTAACAGTTGAACTTGGCCCGGGATTATTGGAATCAATTTATGATGGAATCCAGAGGCCCTTAGTTGAAATAATGAAGCAGAGCGGAAGCTTTATTGCAAGAGGGGTAGTTGCAAATGCAATTGATAGGAAGAAAAAATGGGAATTTACACCCACTGCAAAAAAAGGCCAGAGCGTTTTGCCGGGAGATATTTTGGGAACTGTGCAGGAAACCGAACTTATTGTCCACAAAATAATGGTCCCCCACGGAGTACAAGGAGAAATTGCAGAAATATCAAAAGGCACCTACACTGTTGAAGATACAATTGCAATAATAAAACACGAAAAACAAAAACACGAAATAACAATGCTTCAAAAATGGGAAGTGCGAAAACCACGCCCATATGCCGAAAAAATGCCACCCAATACCCCGCTAATTACCGGGCAGAGAATACTAGACACCTTCTTCCCGATTTCAAAAGGAGGAACAGCAGCAATCCCCGGGCCATTTGGATCCGGAAAAACAGTAACACAGCAATCCTTGGCAAAATACTCGGATTCACAAGTGATTGTATACATTGGATGCGGAGAGCGCGGAAATGAAATGACAGAAGTTCTAACTGAATTTCCAGAACTCCTAGACCCGAAAACCAAAAAGCCGCTAATGCAACGAACAATACTAATTGCAAATACTTCAAATATGCCGGTTGCTGCAAGGGAAGCTTCGGTTTACACCGGAATTACAATAGCAGAATACTACAGGGACATGGGATATGATGTTGCCCTAATGGCAGATTCTACTTCAAGATGGGCAGAGGCCATGAGGGAAATTTCAGGAAGAATTGAAGAAATGCCGGGCGAAGAAGGCTATCCCCCATATCTAGCTCGCAGGCTAGCTGAATTTTACGAGCGCGCCGGAAGAATAATTTGCCAAGGGTCCCCCGAGCGCAGCGGATCAATTTCTGCAATAGGCGCAGTTTCTCCACCCGGAGGAGACATTTCAGAACCTGTTTCACAAAACACATTGCGCGTAACAAAAGTGTTCTGGGCACTTGATGCAAAGCTTGCGCAAAGAAGGCACTTTCCCGCAATCAATTGGCTAAAGAGCTACTCTTTGTACACTACAAGCCTTGATAACACATATGCAAATATGGTAGCAGCCGATTGGTCTGAAAATAGGGTAAAGGCAATGAACTTGTTGCAAAAAGAAGCAGAACTCCAAGAAATTGTCCAACTAGTTGGGCCTGACGCCTTGCCGGAAAAAGAACAAGTAGTACTAGATTCTACAAGAATGATAAGGGAGGACTTTTTGCAGCAATCAGCATTCAGTGAAATTGACGCATCATCCTCACTGCAAAAACAATATATCATGCTTGCCGCAATATTGCGCTTTTATGAAAAATCCCTTGACGCCCTAGATCTTGGAGTGCAGCTCAAAACAATAACCGGGCTTGCAATACGCCAGGAAATTGCAAGGATGAAGGAAATCCCGGAAAAGGATATCCAAAAAAAGGTGGAGCAGATAATTTCTGAAATGGATTTGCAATTTGAAAAAGCAGTCAAGGAATCAGAGGTGAGAAAATGATGAAGGAATACCAAACAGTAACAAGCATTGAAGGCCCGCTTGTCTTTGTTGACAAGGTAGAAAATGTCGGATACAACGAAATTGTTGAAGTCAAGCTCCCAAATGGAGAGAAAAGAAAAGGGCAGGTGCTTGAAGCCTCAAAAGGAAAAGCAGTAATACAAATATTTGGATCAACCACCGGGCTTGATGTTGAAAAAACAAAAGTCAAATTTTTAGGAGAAACAATGAAACTTGGGGTATCAAAAGAGATGCTCGGACGAGTATTCAATGGCCTTGGGGAGCCGCGCGATAAGGGCATGCCAATTGTTGCGGAAAAGAAAATAGATATAATCGGCGCTGCAATAAACCCGGTAGCGCGGAACCCGCCGGAAGATTTCATACAAACAGGGATCAGCACAATTGATGGGCTAAATACACTTGTGCGCGGACAAAAACTCCCGATATTTTCAGGTTCGGGACTTCCACACAACGAACTTGCAGTACAAATTGCAAGGCAGGCAAAGGTTAGAAACAAAAGTGAGAGCTTTGCAGTCGTATTTGCAGCAATCGGAATAACACATGAGGAAGCGAGCTTTTTCATGAAAGATTTTGAAAAAACAGGCGCGCTTGAACGAAGTGTACTCTTCCTAAACCTAGCTGATGACCCAAGTGTTGAGAGGCTAATCACTCCGCGAATGGCACTCACTGCAGCAGAATATTTGGCATTTGAAAAAAACATGCACGTACTCGTAATAATAACCGACATGACAAACTACTGCGAAGCGCTGCGCGAAATTGGAGGAGCGCGAAAAGAAATCCCTGGAAGAAGGGGCTATCCAGGATACACATACACAGATCTTGCTTCATTATATGAGCGCGCAGGGGTAATTAAAGGCAAAAGCGGGTCAGTTACACAAATACCAATCCTCTCAATGCCATCAGATGATATTACCCATCCAATTCCAGACCTTACAGGATACATTACAGAAGGGCAAATCGTTGTCGGAAGGGACCTTCACAGAAAAGGGATATACCCTCCAATCGATGTCCTTCCATGCCTCTCAAGGCTAATGAACCTTGGAATTGGAAACGGGAAAACCCGCGAAGACCACAGGGGAGTTGCTGACCAACTCTACGCAGGATACGCCCAAGGAAGGGACCTAAGGGCGCTTAGCGCAGTTGTTGGGGAAGAAGCGCTATCTGAGAACGATCGCAAATACTTAAAATTTGCAGATGAATTTGAAAAGAAATTTATAAGGCAAAATAGTGGCGAGGACCGCTCAATTGAACAAACCCTAGATCTTGGCTGGGAATTATTTGCAATCCTGCCGGAAAAAGAACTCAAGAGGGTAAAAGTTGACCACCTCCAAAAATACGGGAAGAAATTCCGCAAAGATTAGTGAATGGAAAATGTGCAAAAGGACTTTTTTGAAAAGACAAAATTATCTAGACAAAAGAAAATGGCCAGTTGGCCTTTAGGTGTATTATATGGCTGAAGATGTGAAGACAACCCGCCTTGAACTGATTGAGACGCGAAATAGGATAAGATTAGCCGAGAACGGGCACAAACTTTTAAAGCAAAAAAGGGACGTGCTTGTTTTGGAGTTTTTCAAAATAATGAAACAGGCAGCCGATCTTCGCACCGAACTCAATTCGCGCATGAAGGACGCATTTGATTCACTTGCAGTAAGCCAGGCATACCACGGAATACTTGAAGTTGAAAATATTTCCCGTGCCGTAAAAAAAGCACCCGGAATTGATGTACAATCCAAAAATGTAATGGGAGTGCACATCCCCTACATCAAATCAGAATTTGTATCCAAAACAATTGCGCAAAGAGGCTATTCAATCCAGGGAAGCTCAGCTAAAATAGATGAGGCGGCATCATCATTTGAACGGGGCCTTGAAATCATAATAAAACTAGCTGAAACCGAAAATGCACTCAAAAAACTTATAAAAGAAATTGAAAAAACAAAAAGGCGCGTGAATGCACTTGACTACATTATGATCCCAAATCTTCGCAACAGCGCAAAATATATCAGGATGCGCCTTGAGGAAATGGAGCGCGAACAATTCATCTCGCTCAAAACCATTAAAGCGCAACTGGAAAAGCAACAGAGCGAGCAGGGCTAATTACTTGCGCACGTCCTCGATTTTTACATTCTCCGCAAATTCGGCAATTTCTGAAACTTTAATCCTCATCAAATGTAAATTATCCCCTCCGCCGCATACCACTTCATCTTTTTTTGTTAGCTGCTTATCAACAATTGTTGTAACTCCGTAAATTGAAATAGGCGGGACCCCTCCGATTTCATAACCTGTAACTTGGAAAACTTCAGCTTGGGTTGCAAGGCGCACATCTGAAATATTGAGCACGCTTTTTACTTTCTGAAAATCCACTTTATCAGTTCCTAAAAGCACAACAAGAATAGGGCTCGAATCAGAACCCATAAGAAGAATTGATTTTGCAATAGCATCAGCGTCCCCTAGTAATGATTGCGCCCTTGAGGCTGAGTGCACACCATTAGAAGTTGCAAATACTTTTGCAGAGAGCTTATTTGATGCTATGAAATCCTCGAGCATATAAAAAAACCACAATAAAACTAATAAAAAGAGTTTACAACGATATTTTTTTAATTGAAATATAGCTATTTTTTAATACAAATTAACTTTGGAGGTGGTTTGTATTGAAAATTAAAGTACTACTAGCACTAGCTTTTGTCTTGTTTGTTTCTTTGCAAGCATATGCAGCAACAACCGTACCAGGGCACAGCAGGGATGCTCAAGACAAAGATAATAACGGCTATCCTGATCTAGGAGTTAGCGTAAATGGTCACTATACCTCACTATACGCATACGATAATTTGGGTGATTGGTATTGGGATTTAGGAGATGGCAGAATACTCGGAACAGTACCAAGTGTTGATGGTCTTGACCAAGATACTTTGACAACTTGCGACTATGAAGTCAATTACAGAGGCAAATTTGAGAATGATCCGTTCCTAAATTCGGGCTGGATCCAAAATCTCATCAATTGCAGCGGCTATGATGACAACAACCAATACAATTACCTAATAGTCCACCAGACAGATCCACGCTACGAAGGGGATCCGAACTGGGCTATCTGGGGGGAATGGGAATATCATGTCCTCACACAGTCACATGAAGGGAATTTAGTACAACCAATGAATTACTCATAAATAAATAATTGCGGGGCTGATAGCTCCGCATCAAAATTTTTTTAAATTTCAGAAAACTAATTCTTTTTTCTTTTGAGAAATTCCAAGGGAAATTTTTGAAAACTCCTGTTCCGAGAGTTTATAAAGTGAAGACGAGGGAGGAATCGATTTTTCTAGCTGCACTTTGTATTTTAGCGGCCTTGCAATAAAATCCTTTTCAGGAACTAGAAGCGGGCGCAGTTTTATTTGGAACGGAAGTTCTTTTTGCCAACCGGAAAATTCGTTTTTGCAAAAACTTTCTGCTTCAAAAATCCCGGCAATTAGCCCTTCCGAAAAATAAACAACCCTATCCCCTAGCGAAATAATTTTCATTTCCATTTCACTTGAAAAGCCCACATATTCAAGGGTTTTTTTGTAATCGTCCCATGCAATTACTACTACAAAATAGTTCATACACAAAATAGCAGGCGGGAATTATTTAAAATGTTAAAAGTAACAATTAGCCAATCATTTTCCCGTTAAATCCGGCTGAGCTATCGCCCGGCCCGAACTTTTGCCTCTTTTTCTCTTCTAGCGAATCCCTCATTTTTGAAAGTATTTTCTTACCCTTAGCTTCGCTAACAATTGCAATTATTTCATGCTTCGGAACAGGAGCTCCTCCAACCGGCACTGGAGAGTAATCAACCAGAACATATGAGCCTTCTTTTACATCCCGTGCAATTGCCCCATTCACCTTGAAAATAATCAAGTTCTCATCCCACATTTCAATCAGCGCGTGCGTGGCATTATCAGAACTCTTCGAACCCTTCTCCTCGGCGCTGAGAACTTCAATCACTTTTCCGATGTGGAACATGCTTTTACCCAAATTAACTATTTTTTCTTTTTACTATCTAAGATCTGTTCAACCATATCAAAACTATATTTATTTTTTAAAAGAAGACCCATTGTGTGGTGTATATTTCCATTATTTTTTAAAACAAGAGAAAAAAAATGGTGTTGAAGCTCGGCGTTAGCCCTTTCAGCCATTAATTGCGCCATCCTCGCAACATCCATCCCCTGTATTTGTGCATCAGTTAATTTAGTTTTTTCCAAAAATTCACCAAGAACACGTACTTTCCCGTGCATCTGATGGGATTGAATGCCTAGCGGTTGTCTCTGTATCAATTTTAATGAAGTCAAAAAATCTGCAATCCTTTCTCGAGTTGCGGTGGAACTTCTTGCAAGCCGACCTGCGGCTCTTCTTGGAGTACCTTTTCTTTCAATCGCTTGAGCAATTTTACTAGTATGCACTTTTACATGCTGTCTCATAATTACAAATAAAGAAGAGCAAACCCCTATTTAAATCTCCGCCCCAAACTTTATTTACTTTGTAGGCCGGAAACTTCTTTTTTGAGCTTTTCAACCATGTCAGTCTTCTCCCAAGTGAATTCCGGTTCGGACCTGCCAAAGTGCCCATACGCTGCTGTTTTGCGATAGATTGGCCTTTTGAGGTTTAGGTGTGAAATTATTGCAGCGGGCTTGAAGTCAAATACTTTTTTTACGATTTTCTCAAGCGCCTCATCTGCAATTGTTCCTGTTCCGAAAGTGTTTAGCATTACTGAAACAGGATCTGCAACCCCGATTGCATAAGCAACCTGTAGTTCGCATCTTTTTGCAAGCCCTGCGGCAACAATATTTTTTGCAACATAGCGGCAAAAATACGCAGCAGACCTATCCACTTTTGAAGGGTCCTTTCCACTAAAAGCCCCCCCTCCATGAGCGCCAACTCCGCCATACGTATCTACAATTATTTTTCTTCCAGTTAAACCCGAATCCCCAACAGGGCCGCCTATTACAAACCTGCCGGTTGGGTTTATCAAAAATTTCGTATTTGAATCAAGCCACTTGCTGCAAACCGGTTTTATTATTTTTTCAATAATTTCCTTTCTGATCTGCTCTTGTGAAACATCCGGGGAGTGCTGGGTGCTAATTACAATTGTATCAGCCCTTTTTGGGACCCCATCAATATATTCAATTGTAACTTGGCTCTTCCCATCAGGGCGAAGCCAACTAATTTCATTTGCTTTTCTTGCCTGTGCGAGCTTTTGCGTTAGCTTGTGCGCAAGAGTTAGTGGAAGAGGCATTAGTTCTTGCGTTTCATCTGTTGCATAACCAAACATCATTCCCTGGTCCCCGGCCCCCTGCTCTTTTTTCTCCCCCTCATTTACACCTAAAGCGATATCTCCGCTTTGCTCTGAGAGTGAAATTAGAACCGAGCATGCATCACAATCAAACCCAAAAGAAGGGTTGTTGTAGCCGATTTCCCTTATCGTATTGCGAACAGTTGCCTGGATGTCAACATAGGTTTTGGTGGTGACTTCCCCGAAAACCAAAATAAGCCCGGTTTTTGTTGCGCACTCTATTGCAACTCTGGAATTTGCGTCTTTTTTTAGGAACTCATCAAGAAGTGCATCTGCAACTTGATCCATCATTTTATCCGGATGACCCTCGGTAACTGATTCTGAAGTGAAAAGATATTTCCTTGCCATTTTTACCACCCGAAATCCAATTCTAACAAATTTTTAACAAATCCTGCAGGACAAATTATACTAAATAATTTGGCCAAAAGACCTTGTGGCCTTTTAGGATTTCAAAAAACAATGTCCGGCTTTCTTAATAATAATTTCTGCACAAAATATTCCTATAAGAATATAAATGCTTTGAACATATAGAGGATTATGGTGCTGCCGGAACTATCCGAACTAAAAATTGCGCGCAAAAAACTCGGGATTACCCAGAGCGAACTTGCATCAAAAACTACAATCAGCCAATCACTTATTGCAAAAATAGAGGCAGGGACAATGGTGCCGTCTTATTCCAATGCAAAAAAGCTATTTGATTTTTTTGACTCCCTGAGCGAAAAGACCCAGGCCAAGGCGCGAGATTTCATGTCCTTGCAGGTGATTAGCACCACACCAAAATCTAGCCTGCAGCAGGCAGTAAAGATTATGAAAAAGAATGCGGTTTCGCAGCTCCCTGTTCTTGAAGGGGAGAAGAACTGCGGGACAATTTCAGAAAAAACCGTGCTCGAACTCCTAAACAGCGCAAAAGACCTAAATGCCGTGAGCAGCATGAGGGTTGAAGAGGTGATGACCGAAGCAATGCCGATAATAAAGGAAGATAGCCCTTTCAAAGTAATTTCAGCCCTTTTAGAGCACAACCCCGGGGTAATTGTTGCGCGCGCCGGCAAAATCAGTGGCATTATAACAAAATCCGATCTCTTGAGCGCAGTGCTCGGGGCGAAGGCAAAAACCGTACAGGACAATAAATTGTAATTTCTTTACAATAGCACAACTGGCCTTCACATTGCGATACCTTTAAATAACTTCATTGTCACTACTTAATAGTAACAAATTAACCGTGGGGGTTATTGAGTTGGAAATGAAAACAATCTTACTAGCAGTCTTTCTTCTATTAGCTTCAGCAACGCCGGTTTTTGCTGAAACACTAACAATTGATTTTCCAACAAGTACAGAGAACAAGGCAGGCCAATGGGGAGTTTTTGCCCCCGGGAATAATGCTGCCGGACAACCGAATGATTTTAGATGGGACGCAAGTTTTGCTTTTACTTCACAAAAATCAATAAAATCCATAACAATATACCGTGAGCTTAGCAATCTTACAACCCCCCATGTTGCAGAAGCTTGGTCAACTTCAACTGAACCTGTTTTTGGCAGGCAACCATACCCACTTGTAGTTTTTAGAAAAGGCACAAACACCCAACTCAATACTGCTTACAACCAAACAATTGGACCGTTTGGCATAGGACCACTAGAACTTAGCCTATATGGACAAATAGAAATACCTGGATTTTACAAAGGCGTTGTAACTGTCCAATTTACGGACGGCACAAGTATAACTGCCGAAGTACCAGGAACTGCTTCAACCGGCAGCGCTCCGAATATTACAAATGCAACCCCTACATTTTCAACTATTCCAAACCACACAATACAGAGCAATTCAAATGGAATGGAACTTGATTTGAAAAATTATGCAAACGATGCAGAAGATGGGAAAAATTTAACCTTCACTGCAGGAGTTACAGACAATACAATAATAGACTGCGGAATTAGCGGAAGCCTTCTTATATGTAGACCTCCTAAAAAAGTAGGTTCAACTTCAGTTATAGTGGGCGCAACTGATAGTAAAAATGCTAATGCATCTACAAACTTTTCAATAACAGTTGTGCAGGCGCAAACTCCTGCAAATACAGCGCCGACAATTTCAGCAATACAAAATCGCACAATACTGCAAACCGAAGGGGCCCAAATACGTTTTATAGACTTGTGGAGTTTTGCATCCGATAATCAGGACAGCAACGACAAACTAATCTTTTTTGTAGAACAGAGCGATTCTAGTGTAATACAGTGCTACCTTGACACCTCTACAAACCCCCAAAGATATATATCATGCAACGCCCCTGCAAAACCCGGGACAACCAAAATAGATGTAACAGTAAGAGATAGCGGCTCGCTTTCAGCTGCCACATCGTTTAACATGACAGTACAAGCAGTTACAAACCCTTCAACAAATACCCCTCCAAACATTAATGGGGAACTAATTAGTGCAAGAAACGGCAATTTCCCACAAACAAGAGTACTAGACCTTTGGACCTATGCAACAGATTCACAAGACTCTGACGATAAGCTTGTTTTTTCAAAAGCATCAGAAACTAACACTGGCCTTGTTTCATGCTCTATACAAGATTTCCACTTCCTACATTGCGGACAGGTTGCTAGCGGAACCGGAACAGCAATAGTTACAATACAAGTGCGCGACCTTGCAGGCGGAACCGATAGCGCGCAGTTTTTTGTATCACTTACAAATGATGGCAATCCAACAAATAGCAATGCGCCTGTATTTAGCTCAATTCCAGATAGGCAAATGAGAGAGAATTCCGGAAGAAATAGTTCACTTGTTGATTTGTGGAATTTTGTAAGTGATGACCGCGACACTAAAGAGGAACTTGATTTTAGGATAGTCAGCGAATCAAATACCGGACTAATAAATTGTGAAATGCGAGATGACAGATACATCGACTGTGAGGCGCCAAGAGAGGACCGCACGGGGAATAGCACAATTACTGTTGAAGTTGAAGATACAAGCAACCTAACTGACAGGGAGTCATTTATAATCGAAGTAACAGACCAGGATTCCGGGGTCTGCTCAGATATTCGCCTTGTCACAAGGACAGTTTTCATGGACGAATCAGACACTACAACTACTAGCTTTGAAATAGAGAACAGATCAGAAGACGAATTTGACATTACTGATTTTGATGTTCGCGAGAGCAGCCAGTATTTGCGCATCAAGAATACGTTCTATGACACCCCGATAGGCAGTGACGACTCGCAGGATATAGAAATCGAATTGGAGAGCACAAGCGTTACAACACGAAGGGAAGCAACAGTTACAATTGAGATTGAAGGTGAATTTGAAAACGGCACAAGATGTGACTTTTCCGATATTACACGCACATTTAGAGTGGAAATAGAAAATGACGGGGGCAGTTCAAATGGATCGGGCGTTTGTAGAGACATTACAATTGAAGCCCCAGATATTACAATTAATGAAAATACAGTGCAGACAAAAACAATTAAACTTACTAATGAATCTGATAGGACATTTACAGTTGATTCGGTTCGCATTGAAAAAAACAGCGGAAAATACAGCGCGCAGCTAAGAAGCAAGCCATCCTCAATATCTAGGGATTCTAGCGCAAACGCTACAATTAGAATTGACTCCGATAGCGTCTCCTCAACTTCAAAAGGCAAGGCCACAATTAAGGTTTCCGGAAGATTTTCAAACGGGTCAAGCTGCTCAATTTCCTCTATTTCAGAGAGCTTTGATGTAACAGTAAGGGACAGCTCGGATAGCGGTGATGACGATGATAGCGGCTCTGATTCGCTTGATATCAGCTTTTCACCAAGCGCCGTAACAGTTAGAGAAGGACAGAGCAGCACAGTGAATGTGAACCTACAAAACAATTTAGGGGATGATTATTGCTTTGAACTAAGCGCTCTTGGAAGCGGGCCATTTAATTCAACGCTTTCAACAAATAGCGTTTGCATACAGGACAATGAGAGCGCAAATATAACCCTTAGAATTAATGGGAATAGGGAAGGGTCTTCAACACTCTCATTCATTGCAACCTATGGCAACAGAACTGTAACAAAAACACTTGGAGTTAATGTAACAGCAGATACAACTACTACTCCCCCTAGCTCAAATAGAGTAGAAATAAGGGTTGTTAGCAAGACACCAAATATTTCACAGAGCGGAATAATTGCACTTGAAAACACCGGGGACGATCTAGCAGATGTTACAATTACCCTAACAGGGCTTCCTGCAACTACTAGGGCAACCACAATTACAAAGAGCCTCTGGCAGGGCGGGGAAACCGTTGAATTAGAGGTCAAAAACCAAGACTTTAATGGAGTTGCAAATGCAACAATACGCATTAGTTCTGACCTTGGCAACAAAAACATCCCGGTTAGCCTCAATTTCACAAACCCCTCACAAGGCAGCCCAACTGGATTAGCTAATCTTATAACAGATGCAGCATTTATCCTCGGAGGGCTGATTGTAGTCATTTTGGCAATTGTTGGCCTAATTTCAATATTCCAACCAAAGTAACTCCTTAACGTGAAAAATATATTTATATATAAGGTCGCCTGCAGATATATACAACATCCAGTTAATGAGTGAACTATATGGATCTAAAAACTGTATTAATCGCAATGGCATTGCTGCTAATAGGAAGCACAGCTAGCGCATTTGTAACAAATCTCCCGGAAACAATTACAGTCGGGGAGAGCGCTTACGAACTCACTTTTTTTGTACAAAATACAACTTCAATAAGACAGCCACTTAGCGCCCGGTTCACAATCCCAACTAAATATACAATTATAAAAAAGGCAGATTGGATAGAGGCAAATTCTAGAAGCGCAATTGTCCTAAAAATATTCCCGCAAAAAGGCTTTGAAAATAGTACATATACGGGTCAGATAAATCTAGAACTTGGTGGAAACAGAGCCGAGAAGAGCATTATAATTAATTACATAAACGAAAACAAATGCCCGGTAAATATTGACATTGAAGTTGCGGATAACAATTCAACAATTACAATTGAAAATGAGTCATATAGGGCAAAAACACTAGAACTAGCAGACATCAATGGAGGGGCGGGGCTTAAATTTACAGGGGAAAATAAATTTGCATTAGGGGCTTTTGAAAAAAAGACATTTGCATTCCCTTTAATTTCAGATAACCAATTGGACGGGGAAGTGAAATTCACATTCAGCTGCAATGGGCAAGAAGTATTTAGAACTGAAAATATACGCTCAGATGGAAGCGGCATTTTTGCAGCATTTGCAATAATTGCAAAAGACTCTGAATTCATACTAAATGCCGGCCTTGTAATAATTGCGTCAATTTTGCTGATAGCATTCATTGCAAGAATGATAAGGACACTAAACAGCGGAGGGGTAAAATGAACCATATAAACAAACTATTCATGGCAATAGCACTCGTACTGATCAGCACAATATCTTTTGCAGGTTCAACACTCCAATTCAACCCGCACGATGTTTCAATTCCTACTACATCAGGACCAGTTGCAAAACTAGTTGATCTTAGAAATTATGTAAGCGATCCGCAAAATAGCCCTTCACAAATGTTCTATTCAATTGAAAACCAAACAGACCCATACATTATAGATTGTTATCTTGAATCAGATTATTTTATCAGCTGCAAAGCTCCAAGAGAGAACAGCGGCGTAAATACAATTGAAGTAAAAGTAACAAACCCGCAAGGGCTAAGCAATACCCAATCATTCAATGTAGTGGTTTCTGAAGAGGCCAGGCCTGAAATAGAGTTTATTTCAAGTGCAAAAAAAATTACAATTGAACCCGCAGATGCAATCAGCATAATGATCAAAGGGCAAAATAACACGAATGAAACAGAATGCTTTGAAGCTAGCGCAATACTTGACAGCAGGCAGAGGGACGAACTTGAAGTTGACATTGCCCAAAATGAATTTTGCCTAAGTAAAAACCAGAGCACACAATTTTCAATTACAATAAATAGCAAAGAGGATGCGCGCGTTGGCACCTACAACATAGGAGTGGAATTTACATCAAGCAAAAGAGTTGTAAAAATCCCATTCACTGTAGAAGTTGTAGATAGCGCAATTCCTATTGATGTTATTCGCGTGAGCGAATTTTATGTATGCAAAGAACCATACGAGCAGCAAGTTAGGGTCAAACTAACAAATAATTCATCTAAAACCCAAACAATAACACTTAGCGCAAATAATGAAGTGCTATTGCCCGAATTTGAATTTGCAAAAACAACACTTCGCGCAAATGAATCGGATGAAATGGACCTAACAATCCACACAAATCAAAATACTACCTTGCAGGATTATAGGATAGGGGTTTTCATTACAAGCGAGGACCATCTTGTCCAAAGGGATATTGAAATAAGGCTAATTGAATGCCAAGAGGATGCATTTGATATTTCAATTTCGCCGCAAAAATACACAATTAAAACCGGCGAAAAGAAAAACTTCACAATAACACTTACAAGTAAGAGTGATAAGGACCAATACGTTCGCCTCAGTTCAGATGGCACTATCCAAAATAGGCTTGATAGCTATAATGTATTCTTGCCAAAGAACGGCATAAAAAGAGTAAAGCTCGAAGTTGTTGCAAGACAAACTGATCAGCCAAAAGAGCACAACATACGCGTGAACGCTTGGAATGATTTAGAGACCGAACGCAAGGATGTAAAAGTTCAAATCCGCCCAGAGCATTTAATTGAAATGATTGTACAGAACAACAATTTCGAGGCAAGGGTGTGCTCTGCTAATGAAGGCCAGGTATTTGAAGTAACAATTGTAAACAAAGGAGATTATGAGGAAAAAGTAAAACTCTCACTAGAAGATATACCAAGCAAAGTACAAGTGGAACTTTCTGAAACTGAAGTAAAAATCAAGAAAGGATCAGAGAAGAAAATATACGTATTCGTAAACCCTTCAATTGAAGCTCAAATAGGAAATTACACAGTAACACTGAACGCAAAAATAACAGGCGATACTGTTAGCGAGAAGCTAAAATTTAGAGTAGTGGGTTCAGAACCAGATGCTATACAAGGAGTAATCCAAATCCTTAGCTATCCGAAGCAAATAAACCTGATGCCAGGAGAAGAGAAAATAATTTCAGTTACAATAAAAAACCCGCTAAATGAAAATTTGCAGAATGTAAAAGTTAGAATATACGGAGCCCAGAACGCTGCAACAATCCCTACAGGAAACTTGGGGGAATTGCAAGCCGGGCAAACAAAGACATTTGAAAGAACAGTAATAGGTTCGGAGCATGCTAGCCCAAAAACCTACAATGCAACCCTTGAAGTCAGAGCAGATGGCTATGTCACTACAAAGCAAGTAGTGATAAGAGTTGGCCCGCAGGCCCAAAATGACCAAGAAGAAGGCTTCCTAGCAGGCCTTGCGGTCTTTTTAACAAGTGGAGGACTTGCCATCGGAATCATTTTAATAGTTATCATAGCAGCAATACTATTAGTGTCACTACTTAACAGTAACAAATCAAACAGTGACATTGAATATTATAACGGGGACGCATAAAATGGACATGAGAATAATTGTTGTAGGAATTGCGCTGGTACTTTTCGGAGTATACACACACAGCGATGTTCTTGAAGGCAGCTGTAGTAATGAGAGCGTTCAATGCGAACTTTCAGTAAACGAAATGACTGTTTGTAATGATTCAGATGAGTCACAAAAATATGTTGCATATTTTAGCGGAGCTAGCGCAAACTGGTTTAATGTAATCCCAAATAAAGTTACGCTAGAACCTGGCGAGTGCAGGCAACTTAATGTATTTACAGTTGCAGAATGCTACGCTGACCCGGGGAAATATTTTGCACAACTAATTGTCCAAAACTCTGAAAAACTCACATTGCAGTGCGAACTAAATCTTTTGCAGGGGCATTTTGTCAGCATTGATATTGAACCGTCAACTAGAAGCGCAACACAGTGCGAAGAAAAAACCTACGATATTGTCCTGACAAATAATACAATAGTACCAAATCAAAACACTGAAAGGGTCGATCTCTCACTAACAGGTCTTCCACAAGACTGGTACACCCTAGAAGAGCAGCGCGTACTTGTTGAAAAGGGAGAGAGCGAAATAGTAAAGCTCACAGTAAAACCTCCGTGCCAAGCTGATTTTGGAACATATGATTTCAAAGTAAGGGCAAGCTTGCCAAACCCTAACTTTTTTGCAGAAGACAGCGCAACCTACATTCTTGCACAAGGACAGAGAATTGATATTGATCTTGATTCAGGTTTTGATGGAGACAATTTTTCAGCATGCCTTGAAACTACCAAAACCGCGAAAATAAAAATAAAAAACAGCGGAAAACTGCAGGATAAATTAAAAATTACTCTCGAAGGGGCAACTTTTGCAAAAATTGACAAAAAGCAACTAGACCTTGCCCCAGGACAAGAGCAGGACATTACAGTGACATTTGCCCAAAATTCACAAAAAGAAGGAAATTATGATTTTACGCTAAAAGTGCAAAGCGAAAAATATGATTACTCCACTTCAAAGCAATTTGACGTTAAATTACAAGATTGCTATAACCTCGATGTACAAAAACTCGAAGGGCAAACAAATGTATGTGTTGAGGATAAACCGGTGTACAAATTCAGCCTCACAAACAACAAAACAGAAACCCTTGAGCTTGAAGCTAGCGTAATCGGAATACCCGCCGCACTCAATGCCAAAAAAATTACAATAAGACCTGGTGAAACCAAGCAAATCGATGCGCTAATTGATGTCAGCAAACTAGCCTCAGAAGCAAAAGCTAGCAGAACCGATATTGCCGCAGAAATAATAATTGACACCTCAGGTTCAATGGTTGAAAAAATAGGGGAGAACAGCAAAATGGACATTGCAAAAGGCGCAATAATTAATCTTGTAAACAATATTTCAGAAATCGACCTAGGACTTCGTGTTCTTGGCCAGGGAGAACTATGTGAGAATTCAGAGCAAGTATATGCGGTTTCAAAATTAAATATTGCCCAGCTAACAGATAAGGTTTCACAACTCTCACCTATGGGAAAAACACCGATTGCACAAGCACTTATTGCAAGCATTTCGGATTTTAACACCACAAAGGAAAAAGTAATTGTACTTGTAAGTGATGGAAAAGAAACCTGCGAAGGGGACATTAGCGCTGCTGCAAGAGAAGTTGCAAAGAACGGAATTAAAGTGTATACAATTGGCTTTGATATTGATGAGGAAGGAAAAGGCGAACTGCAAGAGATCGCAAACCGCACAAAAGGAAAATATTTCGATGCGCAAAATTCCCAAGAACTCTTGAACGTACTCAAAACAATTTCACAAGAACTGGATATTGTGCCGGCAGATAGAGGACAGAAGAATTTTACCATCCAATTAAAATCAGACCACTTTTCATACGAAAAGGACTTTAGCCTCACAATTTCGGACTGTTACAATGCAGCACTTGTTGTGCCTGAATTAAATTTGTGCCCAGGAGTTACAAAGGGCGAAATATTTACAATAGTAAATTTAGGTTCGCAGCCTCAGGAATTTGACCTCTCATATTCCCCGAATTGGATAAATGGACAAAGTTCAGTGCGCGTTGCTGCAGGGCAGAGCGTTACAGTACCATTTAGCGCAGCAACACCAAAACCTGCTGCAGAAAATTCATTTAGGCTGAGAGCAGTTTCAGATACACTTGAATTCGAGCAATCAAAAAGCATCAATTACCTCTCGCAGGCAAGCTGCTTTGGAATTGATATAATAGTACTCGAACCAACACTTGATGCAAAAGCATGTGAAGGAGTAAGACAGACCTTAATACTTGAAAATAGAGGAGTGACAACCCAAAAAGTTTCAATCAAAGCAGATAAACCATATGTATACATGGTGCAAAATAGTGTTGATCTTGAAGCCGGAGAAAGACAGGAAGTATATTTCTTTGTCTCGCCCCCATTTGATTTGCCACAAACAACATTCATAACATTTAGCGCAACAACAGATAACGGATTTAGCACAAGCGCGCAGGTAAAACTGGTAGTGCACGGAAATGAAGAGGACTTTGGCCTTGGCGAAGTTGACCTTAGGATCCGCGACCTAAATATCACAACAGCAGATGTTAACCGTGATGTTGAAATAAAATTCAATATCTACAATGACAGCAATAGAACACTTGAAGTGTTCAATGTCAAAGTGCTGGATTATAACGGAGTTGTGCAACTATCAAGCCGCACAATAGGAGCGCGCAAATCCATAATGGCAAGAGCGCTTGTTGACTTTGCGCAAACACCTACAGGAACTGTTACAGTGCCAATTTCAATTGAAACTGACGAAGGGACATTTACAAGAAACCTCACATTCAACTACGCTACTACAACAGAGGCCCCGGGAGTTTCAATCGGCACAGGGCTATTCGGGCTTGCTCCATTTTCAACAATAATCCTAGGAGCGCTAATACTAATAGTAATTGCATTAATTGCATTCTCTACCTACAAGGCAGTGCAAAAAGAGGAAGAACAAAAAACACAAATCCAGCAAATCCAAGACCAAGCAGATGAAATGCCTCCTATCGTACAAGAAGAGCAACCTGAAGCTGCAGAAAAAAAGCCAAAAAAGAAGACTCAAAAGAAAAAGTAACTACTTAAAAAAATACTACTTTTTAGAGGCAAGAAAGGCAGCAACTGATGGGCTTTTTATAAAAAGCGCCTTATCCTGCTCTTGCGGCAAATCAGAGCCAGTTAGAAAGAGCAGGGCTGAATGGTCATCAAAAACAACATACCTGCCTTCATTGCGGGAAGTGCGCGCAACAACCTCCACCCCTGCCTCTTCTAATTTAGCTAATTTAGCCTCAAAAACGCCCTTTTTCCTCGCAATCCCTTGGCTAGATGATGAAATAATAACGCTTCGAGAGCATTTTTCAAGCTCTTGGCCTAAAAGCGAATAGATTGACCCTCTACCCTCAATGACCCAGGCTGATTCTCCAGCAATTGCCTGCGGAGACCCTAGCGCCCCCTCTAGCGAATTGGCATTCTTTTCAAGTTCTTCAAGACTTGCAAAAAGCTCCTCTTTTTTACTATTTGCAAGTGATTGGAAGGCGACAGTGGGTTTTAGCGCAGAAAACTGCACAGGGCGCGAGGCTGATTTTATCACAAACCCTTTTTTTTCCAAAGAAAACAGCACATCATAAACCCTTGCCCGCGGAATTACCCCGTGCTTTGAAACATCAACTGCACTAGCTTGCCCTATGCGAAGAAGGCACGCATATGCCTTTGACTCATAATCATTCAGGCCCAGTTTTCTTATCTTATCCAGCATTGCAAGGTTTAGGAAAAAGGTCCTATAAAAGATTTCTCTTCGCATCAATTGGATAAAAATACTTTCTGTACCCATTGAAATAGAATGAAAAAAATAATCCCGGCAAAAAGGACACAAAATATCCGCCATGCGACAAGAGATGTTGTTCCGATTGCAAGAGAGGTTGAAAAATCTGGAAAAAAAGTCCTCTACCTAAATATCGGCGACCCAATGGTCTTTGATTTTAGCACTCCGCAACATCTGTGGGATGCAATAATTCAAAATAAGAAAAAAGGCGAAGGTTACACAGATTCGCTAGGATATATTGGCGCGCGAGAAGCTGTTGCATCATATGCAAAAAGGATGGGAGCGCCAAATGTTAGCTCTGAAGATGTACTGACATTTATTGGGGGGAGCGAAGCCATAATGTTCTCTCTCCAATCCCTAATGAACCCAGGGGAGAACTGCCTCATACCAAGCCCAGGATACTCAATATTTTCAGGAGAACTCGCTTTTCTTGAATGCACCCCAAATGAATACAATTTGGATGAGGAAAAAGAATGGCACCCTGATGTTGAAAACCTTGAAAAAAAAATAAATGAAAAAACCCGCGCAATTGTTGTGATAAACCCAAATAACCCAACTGGCTCTGTGTATTCAAAGAGCGTTCTGAAAAAAATAATTGATGTTGCAGGCGAGCGCAACTTGCCGGTATTTGCAGATGAAACATATGACCAATTGCTCTTCGATGGAGAAGAATTCACTTCAATGGCATCGATTGCAAAAGATGTGCCGGTAATTTCGTGCGGAAGCATTTCAAAAAATTACTTAGCCCCTGGGTTTAGAGGCGGGTGGATATACAAGCACGATCCAACAGGCGCTCTTGATGATTATTTTGAAGCAATAAAAAAAATCTCAAGGCTGCGCCTCTCAACTGTTGCCCCGGTGCAATTTGCAATGGAAGCAGCACTAAATGGGCCGCAAGACCATCTCAGAGAACTTGTTGCAAAACTTGAAAAAAGAAGAGACATCACCTACAAGAGGCTAAATGAAATAGAAGGGCTCTCATGTGTTAAACCAAAAGGAGCATTCTATGCCTACCCGCGCATCAATTTTGAACTTCCGAATGATTCAGATCGGCAATTTGTAATCTCGCTTGTAAAAGAGACCGGAGTTCTTTGCGTATACGGCGAAGGGTTTGGCCAAAAAGCCGGTACTCACCACTTTCGCATAGTTTTTTTGCCCCCGGAAGAGATACTAAGCGAAGCGTTTGACAAAATAGAGAACTTTATTTCCAAAAACTACCTTTCCAAAAAAAACTAAAATGCAAACCAGTACAAACTAGTCCACCCACACACATTTTGCCTCAAAGCCCACTCAATTTTATTTAAAAATCCCCCCGGAAACTAACCTGCACACTCAAGTGCCTCAATCCCGCTTGGCATAGCGCTTTCAACATAAAATAAAAAAAATCTAAAACATTTTTTGAAATTGAAATTTTGCGCAAAAAGTATTTAAACTGTAAAGTGCAAATTAGTATTGCGTATTGGGAGTTAAGGGGGTAAGCTATACTGCATTACAGTTCAGTACTGGCTTTTCACAAAGCGCAGATCCCTGGCTTACCTCTTTTGCTTATTTTCCCAAATGCCCTAAGGCCTCATTTTCCCCTTCTGCCAAGATTTATAACCTTAATTTAGCACTTTTTCCTAAGTAACCAGAGCTTGGACAAAAACAATGGCCATCGTCTTTTTTGGCAAATTTTAACACTTTCTTTTTGGCCAAGTTTTTTCTTTCGTGTCAACGAAAGAAAAAGGTTGCGGGGGTGGCAGAGTGGTCCAATGCGCACGCCTGGAAAGCGTGTCTCCGAAAGGGGTCGCGAGTTCGAATCTCGTCTCCCGCGCCATAAATTATAAAAAAGCAGATTTTATTTCTAGCCGAATATCCCGCCGATTCTTGAAATATCAAGGAAGTTACTGAACTTGCCGCCCTCGTCTTCGAACTGTTTTATTTGTTCATCTAGAGCTGCAATTGTTTCAGGGTCATTGACCCCGTTTGATGCGAGCCTGTTTTTGACCTCACGAAGTTTTGCAGCGCGCTCCTTTAGCTTTGCCCCGTAATCGCCGTTTCCGAAAATATAACTTGCGATATCAAGCTTTTTCTTTTCCTCGGCGGTTTTATCTGCAGTGTCGCCCAATTGGTTTGCAAATGCCGGGTCGCTGTCATAGAATTTAGTTGCAATTTCATAAAGGTTGCTGTTCAAATTTGACGTTTGCGGCGGGGCAAATCTTCTGCACACATTGTTCACAAGATTGTTTGCAAGCTGCTGCGGATTGTCTTTTAGAGTATTACAATTACGCACAGCTTCCTTTTGCGCGGCGCACTCAAGTGCTACATCGGCTTCACATTTTACCTTCTGGAGTTTGTATTTTCCAAGTTCGCCAAGCATTCTTGAAGTTTCTTTCCTGCACATCTGCTCAATCTGCTCTTCTGAAGGCATATTGCCGGTATTGAACTGGCCGCTGAAGGCTTCAACAATATCATCATCTGAAAGTTCGCACATTCTCTCTGGCGACATTCCCGGACCTCCCATTTGTTGCCCACCTGGACGTCCCTCTCCGTAGCCCTGGCCTTGCTGCGGGCCGTAACCTTGCGGGCCTTGAGGACCTTGCTGACCATAACCGCCCTGAGGATTATAATTCCCCTGCGGACCATAACCTTGCTGCCCCGCAGGACCTTGTGGCCCGCCATAATTTGGCCCGTATTGCCCGGGACCAAAGCCCTGAGGCCCTCCGAATCCTTGCTGGCCACCGTACTGCGGGCCTTGGTTTGGATAGCCATACTGCGAACCTCCAAAGCCGCCCGGACCTTCTTGATAGCCAGGATTCGGACCCTGATTTCTAAAATCGGTTACTACACGATTATCAAACGGTTGCGAGTATGGCATCTGGGGCTGTGTTGAACCTTCGCCTGAAGGATAACTCTGAGGAGTCGTATTTGCAGAAGTCTCCCCCGATGATTCTTCAAAGTATCCAATGCCTGATTCAATTGCTTTTTTTGGAGCTGTTGTTGCAGTTGTAGGTTCGGATGGCGTTGTTTGTTGAACTGGTTCTGGGGCTGGTGCTTGCTCTGGGGCAGGAGCACTTTGAGTATCTTCTATGGGAGCCTTATCAGAATCTTCTATTTGATCGGGATTATCTTGCGGAAACTGGCCTTCGGGTGGCCTATCATAAGATTGTGGCGGCATTACTTGCCCGCACTCCCATCTACCGCTATTACACGAAGAGGGGGCTCCGTTTGGGCACTGCGGAGGAGCAGAGGAACAATCATCCCTATATCCGCCCTGATCACCAGAGCCTTGTCCGCCTTGCCCATAACCTTGTGGACCTTGATTTCTAAAATCCTGCGGGTTCGGGACATGGATTTCTGGTAACCTAAAACCATCCTGGCCGCTCTCTTTAAACTTTTTGAGCTGCTCGCACTGGGCCTTGAAATTTGGGAGCTGCTCTTTTATTTTGGCCTTTGCCGATTCGACCCTTTGCTTTTGCGCCTCTATTTCAGGAGTTGCCTGTGCGAGGCAGATTTTTATCATAACATCCTGGGTAAAATCCTCAAGTTTCATAGTATCAGGATCGTAGCCTGCCGCCTTTATTGCAATGCGCTCAGTTGGCCCTAGCGGAAGATTCCCCGAGCTAAAACCGGCACAATAAGTTTGAGGATTACAAGAAGATGCTTCCTCTTCGAGTCGAACACAAACAGATGATGTTTCCTGTGCGCCTTCAATCACACCCACAAGATCTGCAACAAGAACTGCCTTATCTGTCTTACATTGCTCTGGAAACCTTGTGCTGTTTTGCGAAACCCAAGCATATGCAGCAGTCAGATTCTCAGTCATCTTCTCCTCCCCAACATACTCAGGGTCGGCAAAGCTAAATTGTGGCAGCCCCAAATCAAACCCGCCCTGAGAGCCAAAATCACTCGGGGCAAACTCTTCAGCAGAAGCTGAACCCAAAATACTAATAAATACCATTACAACAAGAGGGATGCTAAAGATGCGCGAGAATTTCATCAAAGCTAATTAAACCGTAAACTTATATATAAAGCTTGTGAAAACGAAAAATCAGGAAAATTTAATTTGAGCTTTACGAAAAATCATAATGATGGGGCAAAATACTGTTCTTTGCACTTTGTAGAGCAAAACCTTCGCGCATCAATGCTTCCTGTCGGATACTCAATGTCCTTTCCGCAATTCATGCACTTGTAGCGCCTTGAAGAATAGGAATTTTTTACAGAAGTTGGTTTTGATGCACTTGGTTTCTTATCAAGATTTACAAACACCATTTTTTCACCCAAAACAGCAGCACTACTGCCACAGCCACTTAATAGGAAATCGTATCCACAGTTATTTAAATATACTTTTTGTTATGTAGTGAGTTCAAATGGGTTAATTTACAATAAGAACAACTTTAATGGCCTTGCAAATTAATTTAACACACTATCTAATCCCAATTACCTACCATGCAATACTACCATCTCCCCTTCTGCGTACTCAAAATAACAAACGCGCAAAAATTTCTGCACGCAATATCATCCAATACACAAAACGCTGCTCGAAATTCATTTTTAGATATTTTTGGAAAAATAGTTGTATGCTTCTACCAGAACTACAATGGCACCGATGCGCTAGTTGCATTCCCTGAAAAATTCAAAACACGCTTTAATGAACATGTACAAAAATATCTTGCAATTAGCAAAGCAAAAATCGAGCAAACAAATCTTAATGCGTATTTTATAGACGCTCACGCAGAGCAAAAAGAGGTCGAACAAATCGATGGCCTAAGAGTGCCTGAAAAAGACTCGTTTATTTTACTATCAGAAAAACCGCCCAAAAAAATTGACGAGATGGCAGAGGAGAAGTTCAATTGCTTTTGCCTCGAGCATTCAATTTCAATGCAGGGAAGAGAATTTGATGAGGAGATGATAATGAATACTGATTGGAAAGATGCTGTATCATTTTCAAAAGGGTGCTTTCTTGGCCAGGAAATTGTTGTAAAAATAATGCACCGAGGAAAACCCCCACGCAAACTTATAGTGCTTCAATTTGAAAATGAACCAACAGCACTTACCCGCAACGGAGCAGTGATCGGAGAAATTCGCTCAAAGTGCTTTTCAAAAAAGACCGGAAAATGGCTAGCGTACTGCTCAATTCCGAATGATGATGGAAATTTTGATAAGGGATTTACATTTAAATAATGCAGCTAAACAATTGCACTTCTAATGGATTTCAAACTTAAGAGCATAGGTAGGCCCTCGCGTAACCGGAATTGTTTTATTGGGTCGAGAAGATACACTTTTTAGCACCAAGACAAATCCACCAAAATTTGAAACTGTCTTCCCCCGACTTTTTATTAATCCACCTTTAATGCCTCGAAGTCAATGCTTCAAGTTCGCACCGCTATCTTTATAACAAAAAAGAGCATTAATTTTCCATGGCGCAAATTTCAGCCTCGGTTCTCAATGCCGATTTTTCAAAGTGGAAAAAGTGGCTACCTGAACTCAAGGCAGCAAAAGTTGAAAGGATACACTGGGACATAATGGACAATAAATACGTTCCAAATAATGGAGTTTCAATAGATCTTATCAAAGAATTTAGGCCGCGCACACAAATATATTTTGAAACCCACCTAATGACAGTTAAACCTGAAAAATATTTCGGCCTCCTTGCAATGAGCGGAGTAGACCTTGCAATATTTCACCTCGAAACCTCAAAATGGCCCATTACAACAATTGAATCAATAAGAGATCTTGGAATGCGGGTTGGGATTGCAATAAATAACAAAACAAAAGCAAACCACGCGCTGCCTTATCTTGAAAAAGCTGACCTTTGCCTTGTAATGAGTGTTGAAGCTGGCTTTGGGGGACAAAAATTTAATGAAAAGGCGCTTGAAAAAATCTCACTTCTTCGCAAAAAAATCGATGAGGAAAAACTCTCCTGCAAACTAGAGGTTGATGGCGGAGTCAACGCGCAAATCGGGGCGCAATGCCTAGCAGCAGGCGCAGATATTCTTGCAGCAGGAACATTCATTTTCAAACACCCTAAAGGGATCAAAAGCGCGGTAAAAGAACTCAGAAAGGGCTAGAAAGAAAGTTTATAACCTTAATCTGGCACTTTTTCTTTGCAATCAAGGCTTGACAACAAGTGGCAACTGCATTTAAATTCTGACACTTTCTTTTTGGTCAAGTTTTTTCTTTCGTTAACACGAAAGAAAAAGGTTGTTGCGGAGGTGGCGGAGTGGTCCAACGCGCCTGGCTTGAGACCAGGTCTCCGAAAGGGGTCGCGAGTTCGAATCTCGTCCTCCGCGTTTAAATAAAATAAATACAATATATTGAAGGCATGAATTTGTGGAAAATAAATCAAGCAATTGAACGGAGCATTGAAAGTGCCCTTTCAGTAAAACCAACACATTTTCTTCTAATTGCAATTGTGCTAAGTGCTCTGCTTATTATTTTCACAAACCAAGTAGTGCTTCAGGATTTTCCCAATTCAGGCGATGAATACTCATATTTAATTTCTGCTAATCTTTTTGCGCAAGGAAAACTAGCCGAAAGTTCCCCACCTAACAAGGAATTTTTTGATTTTTTCCATGTAATTAATGATGGGAAGTTCTACAGCAAATACCCGCCGGGATGGCCGTTTCTCCTTTCAATCGGAGTAATTGCAGGCAGCACGATGCTTGTAAACCTTGCAATCGCAATCCTTTCAATTTTAGTAATTTATTTTATTTGCAATGAATTCTTCTCTGGAAAAGTTGCAAAAATAGCTGTCCTACTTACTATAATTAGCCCATATTTTCTCTTCAACTCCGCTTCCTATTTTTCACACAGCGCCTCACTTCTGCTCTTTGCAATTTGCACCTACTTTTATTTCAAGGCCCAAAAATCGCAAAAATTGATTTACTGGGCACTAATAGGCCTTGGAGTGGGGGCCATTCTAAATATCCGGCCACTTGATGCTGCTCTTTTTGCAATTGCACTAATAATTCACAGCGCCCTGCAATTGCGAGCACAAAAAGAACTTATAAAAGAAATAATTCAGCTAGCAAAAAAATTTGCCGTATTTGCAGTAGGGGTTGCAATTTTGCTTGCAGTTTTTCTTGCATACAATTTTGCGCAAACACAAGACCCTTTCCTTATGCCGTTTAGCAAATACAACCCATATGATACACTCGGGTTTTCTGAAAATTTTTCGCTGCAAAATGCAATTGAAAATAACCTAATGCAAAGAAGCTGGATGCTAAATATTTGGACGCCTTTTTGCTATCTACTTATTTTACTTGCAATTTTACGGGTCAAAAATTCAAATTCGTCTTTTCTTCTGCTTTTGCTATCAGCGCTGCTTGCAGGATATTTTTTCTACTTTAGCCCCGGAGGAAACCAATACGGGCCAAGGTATCTATATAGCGCGGCATTTGTAATATTTATTTTGGGCGCGCAAGCAATAGCGGCACTTAAAAAAAATGCAGGCATTTTACTAATTGGGCTGCTGCTTGCAAATATTGTGGTTTTTTCTTTTATGGCAAATATTTTCCACACGCAAATAGAAGAGAGAACAGAACTATACGATCTTATAGAATCACAAAAAATCTCAAATTCAATTGTATTTTTAAATTGCCCATTCTTTTGTTCAGGAACAATTCCTGCACTTGACCTTACAAGAAACGGAACAACTTTTGATCAGAGCGCAATATATGTACATGACCGTGGAGCAGAAAATGTAAAAATAATGGATCAGTACCAGGCACGAGAGTACTATAGATGGTCATGCAACCCCAAAATTATAGGCTATATTTGGATACTGGATATTGGTTTTGCCAAAAATGAAAATTGCATTTTGGAAAAAATCGGTTAAAAGAATTTGAAAAAAAGAAATTTCAGGCCCCTTGCGGAGCCAGTGGATTAAATTTACTTACTAGCAAGGTTTTTGCTCTTAACATACGCCCAGATCTTTTTTGTCATCTCTGAAGGAGCTATTCTTCCGCTTCCAAAGACGCTCTCAAGCGAATCTGTACATCCCTTGAATGAAATGCTATATCCGCCAAATGCCGGTTTTGCCATTTTTACAACCTCCTTTTGTTAGTCAAATGTAAACTTCTTTTAGAATAGAATGATCCAAATATATTTAAACGTGAAGGGTAATTAGCCTACTTTTTGCCAAATTTTTCCCCATATAGCCTCTGGCCGCGCTCAATGCACTCATAAGCATCCCCCACATCCTTAAAGCTTAGAACCTTCACTTTCTTGTTCTGAAGCTCTTTATACGTCTCAAAAAAGTGCTTCACTTCAAGCAAAATATGCTCCGGAAGGTCCTTTAATGACTTGAAATTGTTCATGCGCGGATCAGAGGCATACACTGCAATTATCTTGTCATCCTTCTCCTTGCCATCATACATTTCCAAAAGTGCAATTGGCCGCGCTTCCACAATTGTATTTGGGTAGACTGAAAAAATCGAAAGTACCAAAATATCCATTGGGTCATCATCATCCCAATATGTTTGCGGGATAAACCCATAATCCCCAGGATAGTGCACTGCAGAATATAGCGGCCTATCAAGGCGCATAAGACCCGTGTCCTTGTCCAATTCATATTTTAATTTCGAATCTTTTGGTATCTCAATTATTGCCTGTACAATTTTTGGTGATTTTTTCCCAATAGCAACATCGTGCCATGCATTTGTCATTTTCCAACCCTACAAAGTATTGAATAAAAAATTTAAATATGGCAACTATCAAGCCCTTTCTTCATCAAATATTTCTGGTGGTACTCTTCTGCTTTCCAGAAATTTTGCGCGGGAACAATTTCAGTGACAATTTTTCGGTTCGCCCATTTTTTGGACTTTTCAAGCACCTCTTTTGATTTTTGTGCCGCTTGTTTTTGCGCTTGCGAGTGATAGAAAATTGCCGAGCGGTACTGCGTTCCAATATCCGGGCCCTGCCTATTTAGCGTAGTGGGATTGTGGTTTGCAAAGAAAATATCAAGCAATTCTTCATATGAAATTTTTTTAGGGTTGTATTTTATCTGCACAACTTCAGCATGCCCGCTCTCATCAGTGCACACATCCTCATAAGTCGGCTTTTCGATTTTTCCACCCATGTAACCTGCTGCGGTTTCAATTACTCCGGGAGTTGTTCGAAATGTTTCTTCAACTCCCCAAAAGCATCCGGCGCCAAATGTTGCAAGCTCTGTTTTAGCTGCTTTAGGCGGTTCTTTTTGCAGTGTTGCACTTTTTGTTGTCATTTGTATCAACAATAATAGAACAGAATAGAAATTATATTTTTAATGGAATTCAGGGCAACTGACCTGGCCAAGAGAGAGTATCTTTGCCAAATCAATACCGATTGAATATAATTTAAATGAAAAGCGGAGCTAGCACCATTGTAATTGTTGCAAGCATTTTTATTAGAACGTGAATACTCGGGCCTGCCGTATCTTTTAGAGGGTCGCCAACAGTATCGCCAACAACAGCTGCCTTGTGCGCATCCGAGCCTTTTCCTCCGTGCGCGCCTGTTTCAATGTATTTTTTGGCATTGTCCCAAGCTCCGCCGCCATTATTCATTGTGATTGCAAGAAGAATTCCGGTGATAGTGCCTACCATTAAAAATCCTGCCATTGCCTCGGTTTTTAGCAAAAGCCCAACTACAATTGGGAACACAACAGCTAAAAGGCCTGGCAAAATCATGTTGCGAAGCGCCCCTTGCGTTGTAATATCAACACATCTTGCATAATCCGGTTTTCTTTTCCCTTTGAGTATTTGCCCGTCTGCAAACTGCCTTCGGACTTCTTCAATAATATCGCCCGCAGTATTTCCAACAGCCCTTATTGCAAAGGCGCTGAACAAAAATATAAGCATTGCCCCAAGCATTGCGCCTATGAAAACATCAACCTTTGCTAAATTTACAACAGTAAAAGCCTTGCCGGTTAGCTTTGCTACCTCGTCCATGTATGCCGAGAAGAGAACAAATGCAGCAAGAGCGGCAGTTCCTATAGCATAACCTTTTGTCAGGGCTTTAGTGGTGTTTCCTGCAGCATCTAACCTATCAGTATTTTTTCTAACACTGGCAGGAGCCTTTGACATTTCTGCAATTCCGCCCGCATTATCCGTAATTGGGCCAAAATTATCCATTGCAAGAACATATGCAGCAGTTGCTAGCATTCCAAGTGTTGCTACTGCTGTTCCAAATATTCCGCCATTTGGAACCCCTGATTGGAGCCCGAAACTATATGAAATGAAAAGCGAAACCGAAATCACAATTACCGGAAGCGCAGTATTTTCCAGCGCAACTGCTAGGCCGGTAATAATATTTGTAGCATGCCCAGTAGTTGAAGCTTGGGCAATACTTCTAACAGGCCTATACTGCGACTCAGTATAGTACTGGGTGATATATACAAAGAGTATACTCATCACAATTCCAACAAGGCCTGCGTAAAAAAACCAAATATTATTTAGAAGCGACATTGTTGCAAAATAGAAAAGCAGCGCTGCTATAATACTTGTAACATAATATCCCCTATCGAGTGCTCTCATTGGCTCTTCATTCTCTTTTGCCTTCACGGACAAAATCCCAATAATTGAAGCAATAAGCCCAAGCGCAGTTGCAACAAGCGGAAAGAGAACACCATTCAATCCAAAAACAGGATAGAGGGCAACCCCCAAAATCATTGCGGCGATATTTTCAGCTGCCGTGCTCTCAAAAATATCGGCCCCTCTTCCGGCACAGTCCCCAACATTATCACCAACAAGATCGGCAACAACCGCCGGGTTTCGCGGGTCATCTTCTGGAATTCCGGCTTCCACTTTTCCAACTAGATCAGCCCCGATGTCTGCTGCTTTTGTATAAATTCCACCACCGAGCTGGGCAAAGAGCGCAACAAATGAAGCGCCGAACGCATAACCTATTATCAAAAACGGGGTTTTTGTCGGATCCTCCCCGAATAAATAGAAAACAGTTGCGACTCCAATTAGCGAGAGTGCTACAACAAAAATCCCGGAAATTGCCCCGCCAATAAGTGCAACCCGCAGTGCTTTAGAAATTCCTTTGGTCGCGGCTGCTGCCGTTCTAATATTTGCCCTCACTGAAACAAGCATTCCAATAATCCCGGCAATTGCCGAGCAAAATGCCCCTGCAATAAAAGCAACCGAGGTCTGGATTGCAAAATCCCACTGCCCAACAAAAGCATAAACACCAAGAATAAGTAGAGCAGTGACAATTGCAAGAACTGCAATAGAACTATACTGCCTTTTCACAAATGCATTGGCCCCTTCTTTTATGTAATTTGAAATCTGCTGCATCTGGGGCGTGCCGGTGTCTTGTTTTAAGAGCCACCATGCAAAAACAATTGCTACAAATATGGATAATACGCCTATTGCAAAAACAATTTCTAACATTAAATCCCCCAAATTGAATGCAAAAATACCTAAAATACGTCCCTTTTGCCTCTAATGTTCTATATTATCACCTTTAAGAACATTTAAATACCAATCGGTAAAATCGGCGCCTGACGTTTTTTGACGACCTATGTTTTTTAATTGAACGGTTCTTTGATTTGTGGTGAAACCTTTTTGATGAAAAAAACCCTTGTAACAATCGCCCTTCTTTTTTTGCTCGCAGGATGCAGCCAACAGAGCGGCACAACAGGTAATAGCAATACCGATACAGTAACAAATACAGGGATTGATTCGCAAACAAATATTGAAAACAATGCAGAAATAGGAGTTGGTAATTTGAAAGTTGAATCAGGGGACACAGTCAAGGTTGAATATGTGGGAAGCTTTTTGGACGGAAACGTATTTGATAAAAGCGAAGGGCGCGGGCCACTTGAATTTACAGTAGGCGCTCGGCAGATGATAGAAGGGTTTGACGAGGCAGTCATAGGGATGGGAATCAATGAAGAAAAAACAGTTACAATTTCCCCCGAAAAAGCTTATGGAACTGCAGAAGAAGCAAAGCAGACCATACGCGTCCCTGTTGCTCAAATCAGCAGCGAGAATGAACTAAAGGTCGGCACAAAACTCTACGCATCAGGCCAAGAGGGAACTGTTGTTGATGTGAATGCGGGAATTGCAACAATAGAATTCACACATCCCCTTGCAGGCAAGACATTGCGCTTTTGGATAAAGGTAGTTGAAATCCAGAAAGCGTGAAAGTGATGAATCTACAAATTGATGATTGCATCTTTTGTAAAATTATAGGCGGCAAGCTCTCTTCAAAAAAAATATATGAGGACGATTACTCACTTGCCTTTCTCGATATATACCCAACTTCAAAAGGCCACTGCCTGGTAATCCCGAAAAACCACTACGCAACCATTTTGGAAATACCGGAATTCGAACTTGCAAAATTGATTCGAAGCGTGCAAAAAATTGGCGCTGCTTCAATGAAAGCCCTGCGCGCCGACGGATTTAATGTTTTGCAAAACAACAAACCAGCAGCAGGCCAAGTTGTCAACCATTTACACTTCCATATAATCCCCAGATTTAGCGGCGATGGGCTAAAGATCTCTGCAGCATCGCGCAAAGCAGAAGAGCACGAACTGGCTGAATGGGAGAGCGCACTCAAAGGGCATCTTTAACCCTAGTTTTAAAATTTTTATAATTTTTGAAAATCAAAAAAAGTGCGGGAGGGCAGATTTGAACTGCCGAAGGCACTAAGCCACAAGCCCCTCAAGCTTGCCCAATTGACCGGACTATGGGACCCCCGCAAAAATTTAGGAATAGAGAGAAATTGGGTTCAAATCACCTTTTAAAATTTGCCGTTCGCCCCAAATCCGGCTGCCCTCCACTCCAAATTAGCCCAAATAACAAAACCCTAGCAGTGACCCAAAACTTAAAAATTGCCTGGTACATAAGTCATTTTTGGACAGCAGATGCATTCAATTCACAACCTTTAAATTACTTCCCCAAAACAAGTCAGTGATATGTCAAGCGGACATGGGCACGATCAAAAAGGGCATACTGACCATGCAGATGGCGGCCATGAAGAGCATGCTGAGCACGAAGAGCATGAAGAAGATGAGCATGAAGAGAAAGAAGAACACGAAGACAAACACGAAGATCACTCTGAACACAAATCAGCGCACAAAGAAGAACATAAAGTTGAAGTGAAAACCCCTTCTGTAAAAGTGACAGTTGCAAAAAAGAAAATAAGCGAACTTGACCTTATCACCCTAATACTTGTTGCAGTTATTGGTAGAATACTGCTAGAGCCCTTTCCTTCAGTTGAACCAATTATACCAATCGCAGTATATGCTGGCCTTAGATATGGGGCTGATGCCGGAATTTTAGTAGGGCTTATCTCATACCCGCTTTCAAATATTTTTATGGAAGGCGGACCATTGGGACTCTGGAGTTTTTTGCAAGCAATAGGAGGAGCCATTGCAGGGGCAATTGCAGGATATGTCCCCAAACTAACAAAGGGCAATCTTGTAAATTACACTATTATCGGAACCATAATTTTTGAACTTGCCCTAAATATCCCGGACCAAGAACTTCTAATCTGGCCATTTTCAATAATACACATTGTCTCGAATATCATAATTGCGCTAGTGGTTGGCGAACTTGTAATAAAGGAAAAGTAATTTATATGGCTCAAAGCCTCAATATTGCATGGATGAAAAATTACGTAGCAATATCTTCCACCTAATAATACTCTCAATCCTAATCATTGCACTAATCGGAGTATTGGTTTTTACCGGAATTGTTGGCTGCGGAATAGTTCCCGGCGGATGCGAACTATACTACACAATTGCAAAGGGTGGCTCGCCGCGCGTACTAATTGCCTACGGAGATGGAGGAATGGGCGATCATGAAAAACTCTTTGCGCTATTTAATGAAAAGGACATACTAAACGCTCGCGTTGAATCAATGGATATTGATAGGCTCACTTATGGGAATGTGCGAGATTATGATCTAATAATTGTTGAAGATGCAAAAAAAATCTGCACTGACAAATTGCGAATTTTCCAATATTACATAAATTACGGCGGAAGGCTTGTATGGACAGCTGATTCAGGAAGCGAACTTTGCATAAATGAACCAAGCGGAAGATACCCGCAGAGCGATAGTTATCTTCTTGACAAAGAGAGAAATGAGGGCGGATTTGAAATGGTAATCGGCCCACTTGCACGAAAAGATGGCGATCGACAACTCTCATTTGACAGGCTCTTGGGAGTTCAATATAGAGGAAATTACTGCGAATTTTTTGAGTGTACAAAACCAGAACTTTCAGGCTATGTACAGGTAACAAATACAAGCCACAAATTAACCTATGGCCTGAGCCCATCAATTCCATTCCACGGGGATTTTGCAATTACTGAACTTTCAAAATCAGAAAATGCGCGCGTTGTTGCAGTCCTAGATTACGGAACAGACCTGCTTGCAAAAGCAAAAAACCAACCGTGGCTAGAATCCGGAAAAACCTACAATTTCGGAAAATCAATCCCCCTAATTGTTGCAAGCGGAGTCGGGGAGAGGGTTGTATACTACGCAGTTCCAATTGAAGCATTCGTTTCAGATGAGCAACCGCAGAAAAACAGGGCAATAGTTGAGCAGATGTATTACGGGATGCTGTATAATTGATTACTATGAGAAAAATATTCAAAAAGAACTCCATTGGCAAAATAAAAAAACTAAAATTCCCTTTCCCGTTTCACAAAAAACTGCCAAAACCAGGAAAGAGACTTGAATTAGACCATATGCCTACACTGGCGAGGCAATTGTATAAAAGACTTTCAGAATTGACAGGAATACCAACAAAAGAGCTAATGCCCTGGAGAGGAAATATGCCGCCAATATACAAAGGCCCAGAATATAAAGTGAATCAACACTCCATTTGGGTTCATTCCCCAATTAGCCACTTTGCCCACATTTTCTTAGGGGGATACTTAGCACCTTTTTTACTGGGAGGCCCGAAAACAAGCCTCTTGCAGCACGAAAATATTCACGGAATTATCAATTTAATGGATCGAAGCATAGAAAATATTAGGGAAGAACCATATGCAAATATCGGAGCTTTGCGAGTATTTGGAGTAGGCATATCAGGAATAAAATTTCAACATAAAGTAAATGAATTTTACAGAAAATATGGCACAGACGGATTGCTTGCACTGTTTTCAAGCATCAAAAATATTCAAAATCTGCATGATTTAGACAAACTTGAAAAAATGCTTGTGGAAGAAAAAATATTGACTTCTGCAGGATTTAGTGATAAAGGAATAAAATGGTTCAAAGAAAAAACCCCTGCAGTAAATATAAGGGAAAAACTCAGAATCATTAAAGAAATGAGAGGGAAGAGGGGACTTTCAATCGAATAGCCCTTTAGTAACCCTTTAAAAGCAATTCAAAGAACAATCTTTGAGCAAAAAGCCAATTTGGCCTTTATTGCAAGTCAGTGGTATACATATTGGATCTGTAGCTCAGCTTGGATAGAGCACTTGCCTTCTAAGCAAGGGGTCCTGGGTTCAAATCCCAGCAGGTCCGCCATAGGACTTTTTGAAGGCCGATCGGGTTTTTAGGGTTCATCAACATTAAATGATCAATGGGAAGATTTGCATGATAAATGAATTCAAAGAAGAGCTCCTAAAAGCAATTTCAAAAGCAGGAATTAGCCAAGAGAGTGCAAACAATCTTCTCGAAACCCCAATGCAGCGCCAGATGGGGGACTTTGCCCTCCCCTGCTTTAAACTCTCTTCACAGATGAAAAAGGCGCCGCAGCAAATAGCGCAGGAACTTTCACAAAAAATAGTGCTGCCAAAGAGCTTTGAAAAATCCCAAGTAGCGGGCGCATATTTGAACTTTTTTTTGGATGAAAAAATAATTGCAAAAAAAATAATTGAAATGGCACAAAAAAACCCAAAAAAAAGTGCTGCAAAAGAAAAAGTAATTGTCGAGTACTGCCAGGCAAACCCTATGAAGGCATTTCACATAGGGCATGTTAGAAATATTTGCATAGGAGAGAGCCTTTCTAGAATTCTTGAAGAGCGCTCAAAAAAAGTCATACGAATAGATTATGGCGGAGATGTTGGGCCGCATGTTAGTAAAACCCTCTATGCTTATAGAAACCTAGAGCACAGGGATGAACCAAAAGACTTTTCGGAAAAAGAAAAATGGTTAGGTGAACTCTATTCAGCCGGTGCAAAAGAAGTAAAAGAAAATCCAGAACTTGAGCAGAAAATGAGGGAGATGGTAGTTGAACTTGAAGGCGGCAAAAATAAACAACTGACTTCCGATTGGAAATATTTGCGCCAGATGAGCATCAAATGCTTTGAATTGATATTTAGCGAAATGGGAATTAAATTCGATAGAATAATTCTTGAGAGCGAAGTGGAAAAAGAGGGAATTGAAATTGCAAAAAAACTTGAAAAAGTCGGCTTTGCGCTAAAGGACCAAGGGGCAATAATTGTTGATTTGCAAAAATACAACCTTGCAAAATTCCTCATATTGAAAAGCGATGGAGCAGCGCTATATTCTAGCAAGGATTTGGCACTTGCAAAATTAAAAAAGGAAAAATACAACCCCACAATATCTTACAATGTGGTAGGAGCAGAACAAACATTTTATTTTGAGCAGCTAATTAAAACCATTGAACTTTTGAACGGGAAAAAAAATGAATACTGCAAAACAGAGCACATATCATACGAACTTGTCCGACTTGAGGGCGGGAAAATGTCCTCGCGCGAAGGAAATGTGATAACTTATAGGGAACTATTTGAAACAGTGTATGAAAAAACATTCCAGGAAACAAAAGAGCGCCATGAGGATTGGGAGAAAAAGAAAACCGAAAAAATTGCCCGGCAAATTGCAATGGGGGCCATAAAATTCGGCATGCTAAACCATGATAAAAACAAGGTAATTGCGTTCAATTGGGAGAGCGCAATTAGGCTTGACGGCGAAACCGGCCCATTTGTGCAATATAGCTATGTACGCGCAAATAGCATATTGAAAAAGGCCAAAGCGCAAAAAAAATCACCTACCGGAACTTTTGAATCGGAGAGCGAAAAAGAACTAGCCTCGCTTCTGTTGCGCTACGAAACTGCACTAGAGGATGCCCACAAAAATATGAGCCCTAACAAAATGGCAACCTATCTGGTGCATCTTGCAAAATCATTCAATTCATTCTACCAACAAGTCCCTGTACTAAATGCAGAAAATGAAAAAATTAAGCTGCGCCTAGCTCTTGTTAGAGCGAGCGCAAAAACCATTGCAAAAGCCATGAATATCCTAAATATTGAAGCGCCCCAAGAGATGTAATAGGTTGCAAAAAGGGATTTTTTGAGCGAAATCAATTAAAGTACTTTGCAAGCCATTTAACTAGTATGAAAAATGAAGATGGGCTAAAAGACCTAATACAAATAGTTGCCATCCATCACCCAAATTCTAATACCGCCCTAATAGAGGAGGCATTTGCAACATCTCTAAAATGGCACGATGGCCAGAAGCGCAAATCCGGAGAACCCTATTTCACCCACCCCCTTGCAGTTGCCAAAATGCTTGCAGAAAATGGAATGGATGAAGTTATTGTTAGCGCAGCACTCTTGCACGACACTGTAGAAGATACCAAAATAAGCCCCCAAGAGATAAAAAATAAATTCGGGCAGCAGATTTTTTCACTAGTCGAAGGACTCACAAAACTTGACAAGCAGGCATTTGAATCAAGAATGGACCACAATTATGCAAACCTGATAAAGACAATGTTAGCCTCATCCAAAGACATCCGTGTACTTATAATAAAAATGCACGACAAGCTGCACAACATGCGCACAATCAACTATCTTGAAAAAGAGAGGCAAAAGAGCATTGCAGCAGACGCGCTCACGGTATATGTGCCACTTGCCCACAAACTTGGGATGCATTCACTAAAATACGAACTTGAAGATATCTGCTTTAAAATACTTGAACCTGAAAAATTTTCTGAAATCTCAAAAAAAACCCAAAAGGCAAGGGAGGAAAAATCCAATGAAATAAAAAAAGCAACAGAGATGCTCAAAAAAGCCTATCCAAAAGCAAGTTGGGAGTTTGGACAAGTTTCCAAATCTATCTATAATATATATAGCAAAATGATAGCGCAAAATAAGCAGCTCTCACAAATAGATGATGTACTTATAGCAAAAATCATTGTGCAAAATGTACATTCATGCTATGAAGCGCTTGGGCGAGTGCATTCAATTTTCAATCCAATACCAAACAAATTCAAGGACAAAATAGCTATCCCAGAGCACGGAATATCCAAATATTTGAGCACGCAAGTAATAGGCCCGAAAAAAAAACCCATAAAATTCTACATTTTCTCAAAAGATATGGAACAAACAGTGCAAATGGGAATAATGCCACTTCTAGCAACAAAGATCAGCAGCCCGGTACTAGAACAATACAAAAAAAACCTCGGAAAAATCAGCGGCAAAAAAATAACCGATAGCGAAGAACTTGCAGATATGCTAGATTTGAGTTTCCACAATAAGGCCATGCTAATTTTCCGCGAAAACGGAGAGATACTAAATATACCAATAGCCTCAACCGCACTTGATTTCTCATTTTATGAAGATGAAAAAAAGGCAAAGAATTCAGCTAAAGCAGAAGTGAACGGCAAAATAGTGCCGCTGTGGACAAAATTAAATTCAGGAGATAGAGTAAAAATATTCCACTCAATAGCACCACAAATAAACCTCAAATGGGAATCATTTGTAAATTCGGAAAAAGCCAAGCGCGAGATAAAAAAGGAACTACAGAAAAAAAACCTCTCAAGCCAAAATAAGCTTGTAAAATTTACAATAGAATACCTCGACCGCCCGGGAATAATTGCAAAGCAAACAGAAATAATGGCAAGAAATGGGCTTGATATGGAAATTATGCGCGGCTCTTGTAAAAGCGATAAGAGCACATGCTACACAGAATATTATTTCAGAAACACTAATGGGGAAAAAACGCAAAATGCAATAAAAGAACTGCGCAGCCTTACTGAAACAATCGACCTTAATGTGGATTATATAGTATAGTGTAAAATTTTACTGCACCAAAATAGCAGGTTTTAGCGGAAATGCCCTTTGGGCTTTTTCAGATTCTACTTTTTGCGCGTCAAGAATTTCAACTTCGCAGCCACCCAGTTCTTTTTGTAAAATTTCACTCGAACCTAAAAGCAAAGAGAGCTCATCAATTCTTTTAACTCCCTTCAGTTCATGGAACTTATCAACAATAGATTTTACAAACCCCTGCACAGCTTTAGGGTTCTTTTTTGCAGCATCAAATGACATTGCAATACGCATTGCAGCGCTAAAATCCGGCTTCTCCATTGAACCGAGAACCTTTTCCATAGCATCCCACTTCCACTTAGGGGCAATATAGATCGAGATTTTTTTAGGGTGCTCGATTTTTGCAAGCTGCTTTATTTGCACTACATCTGATTTGATCTTTTCAATAATCTCCTCAATTGCCTCTGACCCCTCATCAATCATCTTCTGATCATATGTTGGCCACTTCTCAATTGAAATAAAACCTTTTTTGCCAAGCATTTCCCACAATTCCTCAGAGAGGTGTGCAGCAAACGGAGAGAGCATTTTTGAAATTGCAATAAGTGAACTTCCCAAAACATTCTTTTCCAAATTTTCGTGCTTTTGAATTGTATTTACAAGCGAAAAAATAGAATTTATTGCATAGTTGAATTTGTACTCTTCAATATCTTGTGAAACCTTCTTTATTGTGCTGTGGGTTTTACTTAGCACCAATTTATCAGAAGTCGATAACTTGGAAGGTATTTTACCAAAGGCAAATTTTTTTGAACTTGCTTCAAAGAGTGAGTGCACACGCAACAAATTCCTATAAGACCCCTCAACCCCTTTATCGCTCCAATCAATTTCCTTTTCAGGAGCAGCAGATGAGAGCATGAAAACCCTAACAGTATCTGCTCCGAACTTTTCAACAATTGGCCCCGGTTCAACTACATTCCCTAAGGATTTGGACATCTTTGCCCCGTCTTTAATTACAAGCCCTTGTGAGAGCAATCGCTCAAACGGCTCGCTAAAACTAACCAAGCCTTCATCTTTCAAAAACCTTGTGAAGAACCTAGCGTACAAAAGGTGCAAAATTGCATGCTCAATCCCGCCAATGTATTGGTTAACAGGCATCCAATATTTCACCTGCTTTTTATCAAATGCCTGGTCTTTTTCGCCAGGCGAGCAGAAGCGCAAAAAATACCACGAACTATCAACAAAAGTATCCATTGTGTCGGTTTCCCTTCGCGCATCAGATTTGCATTTTGGGCACTTTACTTTCACGAATTCTTTTACGGTTGATAGCGGGTTTCCTTTTCCTGTAAAATCGGCTTTTTTAGGGTCCGGAAGTTCAATCGGCAAATCCTTTTCAGGAACAGCAACCGTGCCGCACTTATCACAATAAATTATAGGAATCGGGGTGCCCCAAAACCTTTGGCGCGAAATTAGCCAATCTCTGAGTCTATAATTCGTTGTCTTTTCACCAAACCCCTCCTTTTCAAGCCATGTTGACATTTTTGGCAAGACATCTTTATTGCCCAGCCCTGAAAATTCCCCTGAATTGAAAAGTATCCCGTCATCAACAAAGGCCTCTTTTGCCTTGCTAGCATCAAGCTCTTTCCCATCCTTGCTTATGACAAACTTGAGAGGAATATTATATTTTCTTGCAAACTTAAAATCACGCTTGTCATGCGCATCGCACATTACAATCCCAGAACCATACATTAGCGCAAAATTTGCAATATATATCGGGATTTTTTCCCCATTCACCGGATTGATTGCATATTTTCCTACAAAAAAGCCTTCCTTTGCTTTTTCCTCATTCATCCTGTCAATCAAATTTTCCTGTTTTACTTTCTCGACAAATTCAAAAGCCCCTTTCTCATACTGAGTGCCTGCAACAAGCTCTGCAACCAAGGGGCTTTCCGGGGCAATTGCAAGGAAAGTGACACTATAAATTGTATCGCAGCGCGTGGTGAATGCCGGAAGAGTCTTTGAATTTTCCAATTTGAAAAATATGTTCACTCCGAAGCTTTTGCCAATCCAGTTCTTTTGCATTGTGCGAACTCGCTCCGGCCAGCCTTTTAGATCTTCAAGCCCGTCCAAGAGTTCATCAGCATAATGTGTAATTTTCAAAAACCACTGCTCCAAATCTTTCTGCACAACTGTTACGTCCTTATGCCTCCAGCACTTGCCTTCCACAACCTGCTCATTTGCCAAAACCGTGTGGCATTTTTCACACCAATTGACCTTTGATGCTTTTTTGTAAGCAAGGCCTTTTTGGAGCATTTTCAAAAAAAAGTACTGGTTCCACTTATAATATTCGGGTTTACATGTAATTATCTCTCTGCCCCAATCATAACTAAACCCAAGGTCGTGCAATTGTTTTTCCATATCCTCAATTCTTTTGAGTGTCCATTCTTTTGGATCGGATTTGTTTTCAATTGCAGCATTTTCTGCAGGGAGCCCAAATGAATCAAAGCCCATTGGGTATAGTACATTATAGCCCTGCATTCTTCTAAATCGCGCAATACAATCGCCAATAGAATAGTTCCGCACATGCCCCATGTGCAATTTTCCTGAAGGGTATGGGAACATTTCCAAACAGTAGTACTTCTTTTTTTTAGGGTCAAATTTGGACTCAAATACGCCCTCTTTTTCCCATTTCTTTTGCCACTTTTTGGCAACCTGAACTAGATCAACCGGCATAGTAGAACCATCTTTGAAAGTATTTTAAAGGGTTTTGAAGGGCAAGAATTCGCCCTAGGTAGAATTTGGAGGCTTTTTCACAAAAAGCTTTTATACTATAAAACATTACTTTTTGCGGAAGTGATACAAGTGAGAGAAACTGTGGATGAAATAAGAAGGATACAAAATGTAAGTGCCCTCCAGAAATTCATGGCATCACACGAACCTAAAAAATACAGTAGAATGATTATACACGCACTTAATCTAAAATATAATCAACTACACAAAAATACAATACCAACAGGAAGATCACAAGCACTTATTGCCAGCAGCCGCGCACAATACGCTAATTTCCATCCAGTATGGGATAAAAAGAAACCTGCTGCCCGCCCAAGAAGACGCTAACTGCAAACGAAGTGTTTCCCTTTTTACTTCAATTTTTTCTTCATCTCTTCAAGTTCACCCAAAAATCTCTTTATTGTTTTTGGCAAATGCTCCGGCTGGGTGGAAAACGCTTTGGCAGCTTTTGAGAGCAGCTCTTGTGGTGAACCTTTGTCCTGCGCGCTTGAGGACAAAGACAAGTCAACGCCTTTACTCCCCTTTTGCACTGCTTTTCGCGCAGCTTTCCACTTCTCAAATAATTCCTGCGCGCGCATTGGAACCTGTGAAGGCTTAACTCCCAAAAGTTGTGCAACTTCTTTTAAAAGTTCATCACCGCTGCTTTTTTGCTCTTGGGCTGCCTTGCCTGCAACGTAATTGATCCTAATTACCCCATCTTGTATTTTTGTTGAATTCAATATTTTTAGCTCTTCTAATTCGCCAAGTGAATTTGCATGCGTACCGCCGCAGGCCTCTACATCACTTCCGATGCTAACAATACGCAAATCCCTTCCGGGGACAAACCCACCCTGGTAGATATGCATACCGTATTTTTCTTCGGCAACTTCGCGCGGCAAAATCTCCTTTTTAACTGGCAAATTCTTCTTTATTTTTTCATTGCAGCATTTTTCAATTTTACTAATTTGCGCCTGCGTTAAATTATCATAATGGGTAATATCAAGCCTTCCCTTTTCAAGCGTTTTTGCAGCCCCTGCTTGCCACACATGGGCCCCTAGAACTTCACTAGCGCAAAGATTTACCAAGTGAGCAGAGCTGTGGTGCTGCATTAGCTGCTTTCTGCGCCCTACATTTATTTTCCCATGCACCCTCTGGCCTATTTTGAATGAGTTTTTTTCAAGCTTGTGAATTATTATTGAATCCTGCTTAAATACATCCACTACATTTTCAGATTCGATTGTGCCGACATCGTGCAATTGACCACCTGAAGTCGGATAGAACGCGCTCTGGTCTAGTGCTATTAGATTTGCAGAACTCCAAATTACAGTTGCGTCAAACTCGAGCAATCTCCAATCCCCATAATATAGAATTTTTGTTGCGCTAACTCCCGGAAGGCTTAGTTTTTCTTTTTTGTGCGTTTCTGTTTGCTGCTCTTTTTTCTCATGGCGCTGAGCTACTTTTGCATAAAAATCATCAGGCACATTTACACTTGAGCCTTTTGAAGCTGCTTCTTTTTTTATCTGCTCTGGCCTTATACCTTGGCTATCATAGAGCTCTAGGAGCGAATCGAGCGAAACATTCTTGTTTTTTGAGAGCAGATTTGAAATTACCTGTGATGAGCGCATTTTATTTTCATCAAATTTTCTCTTCTCGTTTTCAAGTATTAGAGAAACGTTATCTAGTTTTTCTAAAAGTTCCGGATACATTGGTTTTAGGAATTTTGCATGCTCTTTTGCTAAATCAGCTAGGTCAATATCCCATCCATAATCATCAATAAAGCCAAGTGATCTGCGCAAAATTATGCGCAAATTATAACCCCCGCCAACATTTGAAGGAAGTGCATTATCATTTAGGGCAACAAGCGCAGCGCGCGAGTGCTCCCCAACACTATAAATGGCAGCTAGGGGAAGTATTTTTCCTTTTAGTTCCTGCACATCAATTTTGAGCTCTTTTGCAATTTTTTTCCACACTTTTTCAATATCATCAGTTTCATCAACATTTAAAAGTGCAGAATAGGGAAGGAATTTTTGCATCAACTCTTCATCTGGTTTGTAGCCGGTTATTTTGTATAATTTTTTTGCAACAGTCGGAAATGTAGTTTCATAAGAATTGCTCTTTCCGGTTGTTAGCCACGGAATTCTCTCATGCCCCTGGCCCATATCAAGAACTTTTATTCCAAGTTCTCTATACCCCGAATCTGTTTGCTCATATTGCATATACACTTGGTTTCCGATTTCCATTCCGCGCGAAAAAAATTCCATGCAAGGGCCAAATGTACCTCCTCCAGCCCACGCATCCTCGTGCACCACAATTTCATTTTGTAAAATGCCCATTCCCTTTGTAATCCACCCAAAATACTCTTCCCAATACTGCGCCATATCATAATCTTTTGCCTTTTCAAAATGCAACTGCCCTAGCATATCAAAGCATACATAGTGCGAACCTGTAATTCCCACATTATCAATATCATTAAAGCGCAAAGAGAGTTGGGGGATTATTACTGCATTGCTCTTTGGTTTTATTTCCCCTTTTACAACATATGGTTGGAATGGATATACTGAAGCCCCCACCCAATATACATCCGGTCTCCATCTTGCAACCACAGGATAGCGCTTGTACTCAAAGTATCCGAGTTTTTTAAAATAATCCCGAAATTCTTCCCACGCCTCAATATAATCAAGCCTTTTTTTTGTCGGAGGATTTCCAATAAAAGAATAACCACCAGAGCAAGAAGAGTCCCCGCACATCTTCCGCTTCAAATCAAGGGCCCAAAAGTACTTGCCGCAATTTTGGCACTTTGCCCTATTAAAGCCATGGGATTTCAATTTTTCGACAGGGTAGTTCTTTTCAGGTTCAGAAGAAGCTTTCTTTTTGAACTCTGCTTTCACTTCCTTATCGGTTTTCATGAAATAAAATGATGGGCAAATCAATTTAAAATACGCTAAAGGTACGCTAGAATTAAATATTAGAATTTGAATAAGTATTAGGTTTTATGGTAAATCCAATTCGTGCAATTGCAAATGTTTGGAAACGATACAAACAGAGAAGGGCGGAGAACAAAAAATTTTATGAAAATGTCAGCCAAGCCGGGAGAGAAAAATCTAAAAGAAATTTACATGAATCAAGACGAGGAGTATTAAGGGGCCTTATAACCAGGGGCAAGAAAAAACAGGAAGATAAAAAGTGAGCAGCAGGACGTAAGCCGCCTTCTGTTCCGGCCTTAAAAATCCATTAATGAAAAAGGATTTCTGTTCTTTTCAGAACTGGCCTCACCGGCATTCGACTAAGCCCTCAAAAGAGGTTGCACACGCTTGGGCTCGTTTCATCCCTTTGCCGCCATGCTCGCGGCAGTTGAGCGTACAACACGAAGTTGGACTTGCTCACTGCGTTCGCATTTTAGCATTCGGGTATCGTTTCTGTTTCCCAAGGCCGCATCTCTGCGCACGTGTTACTTGTGTGGGCGGACTTTCCTCAGCGTCCCTAATACGGGATACCGACAGCCGATCGCCTGCTACTCTATTAATAGCCTATTTGAGTGTTTAAAAAGCTTTTGCATTTAAATAGACCCTTAATGCCCTCTTTTTCTCTGTCCGCTTTTTGTTTTGTAATCTTTTGGATGTGGAGCAGATTGAACTATTTTTTTGCCGACAATTTTGAGGCTTTGCGCCACGGAGGGTTTTCGAGTGCGTAATGGAGATTTTCTGCGAATCATTTCATATTATGTAATCGAGGTTGAATAAAAAAGTAGTGGTAGAACCTAAATTTTAAAAAACGCGAACCTGATGGCTAGGAAAAAATAAAATCCCAAATGCCAATCGGAGTTAAAATAATTTCTCTTCCGCCAAGATTAAATTAGAGGCGGACTTACTTTCAAATCTTCTCCGATAGGCAACTTTGCACAAGGCAAAGTCGTTCACTATTTCTTTCCACGCGAAGTGGAAAAAAATCCCAGTCATGCATTGGACCAAAAATTAGATTTTTGGTGCACATACCTACACTTTTCTTTTTAGTGCAGGTTTTTCTTTTCGTGTAACGAAAAGAAAAAAGTGCTATGAAACCCGATTTAAGGAGCCCTCTTGGGCGATTAGTACTCGTAGGCTTAACATCTCGCCAAAGCTCGATGCTTACACCACAAGCCTATCAAACTGGTCTTTTTCCAGAGCCCTTGTCCCTAGCCTCCATTGTTTTACGAATGGAGTTTTGAGAATGAGTGTCTCTTTTTAGGGGCTTCTTCGAGCTTAGATGCTTTCAGCTCTTATAAGCCATGGCGTAGCTACCCAGCGATGCCTTGTCAGACAACTGGCGTACAAGTGGCCACGAAGCACCGTTCCTCTCGTACTCAGTGCTCCTTCCCCTCAGACACTCGACAACTCCAACAGATAGTAACCAAACTGGCTCGCACCGTTCTTAACCCAACTAACGTTCGGTTTTAATCAGTTAACACCTGCACCCTTGGCCGCTTGTGCACGGCCAGGATACCAAGAGCCGACGGCGAGGTCGCAAACCGCGGGGTCGATGTGAACTCTCACCCGCGACCACTCGGTTACCCCCAGGGTAAATTCACTGTTAGACCAGAGCGCCAACTAAGCGCTTCTGACGTTCGCTAAGCCCTGCTTTCGCATCCACGAACCTTGCTGTGTAGTTCATGGTCAAGCGTGCTTTTACCTTTGCATTCTACGGTGAATTTCTGACTCACCTGAGCACACCTTTGGGCGCCCCTGATACTTTTTCAGGGGCGTGCCGCCCCAGCCGAACCACCAAGTCTAATGCTGTCCCCTTGCGGGTTAGCAGTAGGTTTTCCAAAGGATGGTGTTACATTGTTGCTCCACAATTCCTGGCGAAATTGCTTCGGCGCTCCCATCTACGCTCGACATTGGAAAACATACCACAACATCAGATTGTGGTAAATCTCCGTGGGGTCTTCTCTTCCCGTTGGAATTCCGCGGCATATTCACCGCGCAGCGAGTTCATCAGGCCTCTACTCGGGACAGTGGGGATCTCGTTACTCCGTTGGTGCAAGACGGCATTCAACCGCCAAGGTATTACGCTACCATGAGAGCCTCAGAGTTAGGCCCGCTCTTCACCAGCGCTTAGTCCGGTTGAACCCGGGTTTCACGTACTGGCAGTGAGCAGGAGTCAGCGACTATACTCACCATTGCTGGCTAGCAGTCACCTGTGTTTTTGATAAACAGTCGGACCCCCCTTGTTATTGCAACCTGCAACGTGAGTTGCAGGCACCCCTTATACCTAAGATACAGGGCTATTGTTGCCGAATTCCCTAAGCAGAGTTACTCCCTGAGACGTCTAGGCCTTCTCAGCCAGGGGCACTTTTCTCGGTTCTTGGTACGGTCATACAAAATCCTTCCCATCTCCATTTTCATGGGCTCCAGGCCTTGAGTGTAGATTTCTCCTATTCAATGCTTTAATCCCTTTCTCGCCATTACGGCTCTCCAGGCATTTATGCATTTTAAATCACGCGACGGCGTGACACACCCTAGCCCAAAGCGTCTGAAGATGAGCTATTGTTGCCAAAAGCGTATTTGTATGGTATGCGAATATGAACGCATTTCCCTTTTGGTGAATACGTGTTACGTTCCACCTTAGGACCGACTAACCCTTAGCTAATGATTAGCGCTAAGGAACCCTTGCCCTTTCGACGCAGAGGATTCTCACCTCTGTATATTATTACTAGCACGAGGATCCATATCTCGAACGGATCCACAGGACATTGCTGCCCTGCTTCTGCTCCATCCGAGCACCTTCCTAATAAATTACACGCTCCGCGTGTATTCCTGGGTATCGGCAGCGGATTTAGCCCAGATTATTTTCAAGGCCCTCCACCTAGGTGTGTGAGCTGTTACGCTTTCTTTAAAGGATGGCTGCTTCTAAGCCTACCTCCACACTGTTTTAGGAAAAGGACACTTTTCAAGTTACACTTAATCCGCATTTATGGGCCTTAACCCAAGGTTGGGTCGTTCCCCTTAAGGATACGGGGCTTACCCCACGCACCCCTACTCCCCGCTTCTACGGCGGTTGCAGATTGGGAGTTTGACAAGAGAGCCGGAAGTTTCCAACCGGTACCCTCTAATCAGTATCTCTACCCCACAACCAGCCTCCACGGAGGCAAGACTAAGATCTTTTTCGGAAGGAACCTGCTATCACCAGATTCGAATGGCATTTTACTCCTATTCCCATGTCACCCAAGCTGTTGGACAAACACTGGTTTCGGTCTTCCATCCCCCGGTAGGAGGACTTCAACCTGCAAAGGAATAGATCATCTGGCTTCAGGTCTGACGTTTGTGACTTGAGCACTATTGATACTCTGCGCCTTGTAAAAACTGCGCGCACTCGCTTTCGCTACGGCTTCCTGCTGAAAAGCAGTTAACCTCGCCACAACCGCAAACTCCCTCGCTCGTGTTTCAGGACGAACAGCAAGACACTGAATCGCTCTGCTCGATCATGCGATTTCTCGCGTTCACTTCGCAGAGTTTTACCTCTTCTGTGCCTTGCCAGCCTATGACCGTATAGTTTCAGGCGCTTTTCACCCCCTGTTAAGGGTACTTTTCAACTTTCCCTCACGGTACTAGTGAGCTATCGGACTTGGAGAGTATTTAGGATTACGGGTAATTGACCCGCGTATTTTGACGCGATATCCGACGCGCCATACTCTGGAAATCCCGCAATCAACTCCTTTTCACTTCGCTAACGCGGCTTTCACGCTCTCTGGCACAACGTTCCAGTTGACTTGAGCTCATGAAAGGACCTGTGCGCGGGCTCCAAACTCCACATCTCCTACACCTCGCAGTGCAGGATTCGGTTTGTCCTCTTCTGTCTTCGGTCGACCCTACTAACAGAATCGCTGTTGCTTTCTTTTCCTGCCGGTACTAAGATGCTTCAATTCCCGGCGTTCCCGTTCCTTATCGGAACAGTTCAGGGATCCACGGTTCAATGCCTGCATGCGGCTCGCCGTGGCTTATCGCAGCTTGCCACGCCCTTCTACAGCTTCCAAGCCTAGTCATCCACTATACGGCTTACAGAACTCCTTAAATCGATCGGTCTACCAATGCACGACATCATAGCCAAAGCCCTTTGGGGTGGGATCAGCTCTATCTTGCAGCCCAAAATAACTTGGGATGCGCACTTACAATTGTGAACTTTATTTGTAAGCATAAACGCCTGCTCGAATTTTTGAGCAAACTTTTTTGTAAAACATTTGCAAAAAACTGCAAATGCGATTTTAATTTTTTTATTTTTAAAAATTTTTCTCTTTCTTTTTGGACAATTTTTTTTCGGCTTTCTTTTCTTTTTTAGTCAAGTTTTTTTCTTTTCTTTCTAAGAAAAGAAAAAAAGTTGTGGTGGACCCTACGGGATTTGAACCCGTGGCCTCTCCGATGCAAACGGAGCGCTCTGCCGCTGAGCTAAGGGCCCGCAAATTTCTCGCGTGCAACTTAGCTCTCCTGGCCGCAAAAAAATTGTGTGAGCGCAGTTGCATGTGAGAGTTTGCGCTAATTGCAAATTGATTGCAAAAAGCACAATTCCTTGTTCGTGGTTATTCCGAAATTAAAAAACTCAGAAGAGCTTTTTCTTTTCGTCAACAAACTTCATGACACTTTTCTTTTTAGTCAAGTTTTTTCTTTTCTTGTTAAAGAAAAGAAAAAAGTTGTTGGCCATCTAAGTTCTGCAACAGAAAACTTGTGACCGACATTTGCCGGTCATTAAAAGGAGGTGATCCGTCCGCAGGTTCCCCTACGGACACCTTGTTACAACTTAGCCCCCCTCGCGGAATTTTGAATCGACCATCCTCTAAGAGAATGGGCTCATCAAAACCCCACTCAGCTGGCTTGATGGGCGGTGTGTGCAAGACGCAGGGACTAATTCACCGCGCGATAGTGACACGCGATTACTGGGGATTCCATCTTCATGAGGGTGGGTTACAACCCTCAATCCGAACTGAGGACAAGTTTCTGGGATTACCTTACCCTTTCGGGCTCGAGACTCATTGTCTTGTCCATTGTATGCCGCGTGTAGCCCAGGAGATTCGGGCCATACAGATCTACCGTGGCCCACTCCTTCCTCAGTGTTACCACTGCAGTCTCCATAGAGTGCTTTCAGGGAATCCCGAAATAGCAACTATGGACGTGGGTCTCGCCCGTTGCCTGAGTTGACAGGACGCTTCATAGTACGAGCTGACGATGACCATACAACACCTCTCAGCGTGTCAGGTAAGCCCTTCGGACTGACCATCATACTGCTGTCGCCCCTGGTAAGATTTCTGGCGTTGTGTCCAATTAAACCACAGCATCCACCCCTTGTAGTGCGTCCCCGCCAATTCCATTAAGTTTCACCCTTGCGAGTATACTTCCCAGGCGGCGGACTTAAGACCTTCGCTTCGGCACGCCCACACTACATGAGTGCTAGCACACCTAGTCCGCATCGTTTACGGCTGGGACTAACCGGGTATCTAATCCGGGTCGCTCCCCCAGCTTTCGTTCCTCACCGTCAGATCCGTTCTCGTAAAGCGCCTTCGCTACTGGTGGTCTTTTCGGGATCACAACATTTCACCGTTACTCCGAAAATTCCCTTTACGTCTCCCGGTCTCGAGCCCTGCAGTATCCCTGGCAATTCGACTCCTTAAGAGAGCCGATTTCACCAAGGACTTACAGAGCCGGCTACGAACGCTTTAGGCCCAATATTAGGGAATACCACTTGGACTGTACGTATTACCGCGGCGGCTGGCACGTATCTTACCCAGTCCTTATTCGCCAACCTTTCTACAGTTGGCAAAAGCCATCATAGATGGCACTCGAAGTTCCTCTGTCACACTTTCGTGTATTGCAGAATTTTCGCGCCTGCTGCACCCCGTAGGGCTAGGGTCCTTATCTCAGTACCCTTCTCCGGGCTCCCTCTCTCAAGGCCCGTATGGATCTTTGGCTTGGTGGGCAGTTACCCCGCCAACTACCTAATCCACCGCAGTCCCATCCTAGAGCAATAACGCCAGCATGGCGGCGCATTTTTTTGGAAAAAGAACATTCCAGTATCTTATTCCTATGGAGTGTTAGCCCCAGTTTCCCGGGATTTGCTCCTCTTTAGGGTAGGTTAACCACGTGTTACTGAGCCGTACGCCAAAGACCTCCGTGACTAGATCTTTTAGACTTGCATGGCTGAGTCGAACTTCGATAGCAGTATCCGCCAGCAGGATCAGCTGGAATTAATTAGCTAGAACCTAACTTGGCTTTTTTAGCTTTCGACCTAATGGAATTGTATTCCAAATTTCTTTGGAAAATTTGAAGTTTTCTGTTGCAGAAAACCTCTGGCAATAACCACATCATACCCAAAAAAGCTTGGGTACTCATAAATCAGATTTTGGGAAAAATGCACGCGGAACGCGTAGCTTGTTAATTCCCCCTAAAAACTGCCGTGAATTTGAATACGGCAAAGTATGTCGGATCCAATCTGATTGACTAACTGAACTTACTATATAGGATGTGCCTTTATTTATAAACCTATCCCGCTCAATTCTTGCCAAATGCCCCAAAATTGCCAGGAGACATAAAATACGCTATTTTTCGGTTTTAATAAAACCGACTGCACCTACCCCGTATTTATTCGAAGTGCAGAGAAAGAAAGTTGTTAGGCAAGAGAGCGAGCAAGCCTCGTGACATGCCTTTTAACACTGCGCTGCACCTGAACCCCTGCTTGCCCGGCTTTTTTTGCATGGTGGCGAGCTTTTCGCGCAACAGTCCGAGAAACATCTACTCCGGTTCTTCCCGCCCTTACTGCGTGGCGCCTTAATTTTTCGCTAAGGCCCTTAATTTGCGCAATAGCAGTGTTTGCAATTTTTTTACTTGCCCGTGCGCTGTCCTTTTCCATTGCCCTTATTTGGTGCACAGCAGTTGCAGCTATCCATTTTGCAGCCATTTTGCTGTCATGTTCAAGAGTTGGCTTTTTTTTAGATTTTTTCATCGCCATAAGTTCACCTCGCATCTGGTTCATCACTTTGTGTTTCATCTACGCTCTCCGATATATTTTTATCTTCTGCATTATCTTCGCTAACAACTCGATCTGGTAAATCTCTTTTCTTTTTCTTTGGAGTAATATCATCTTCTCCGTTTCTTTTCTGTTTTTTTAGTACAGCACCCGGATTTTTCATATTACCCACCTCCGTTTTCGAACTTTCTGACACAGTTGTTTTTTTGCCTTATAAAATACTTTTTGCTAATTATTATTTTTCCTTACAAAATTTTTGCACAAAAAAATCAATTCTGTCGATTTTTTGCACGCAAATGGCACATATTGTCGGATTTTTGGCTAAAAATTGCAGCAAAAACAGAAAAATGCCATTGAAATTTGAAAAGCCCCAAACCAGCCTATGAATCTATCTTCAGTTCCTTGATGAGGAAATCCTTTATTTCAGATTGCTTAATTGTCTCGAATTCCGGGCATAGTTCCTTGGTGTTCCCGCTTGCCACAATGATGCCGGTTTCACTATTGCACAGCTCCTCTTTTGCATATTGCGGCTCGCAGAAAATTACCATAAAATTATAATCCCCGCTTTTCGTTTTGATCTCCCAATATTGGCCCCTTATAGTCGAACCTGCAAATGTTACTGCCTGCTCTTCCCACATTACCTTGTTTTTTGTGTATTCCCTTTGCACCGTTTTTCCGCTCGCATAATTTAAGGCCGGTACAAACAGCCATATCTTAGATTGCAGTGCCGGGATGTTGTCCGTCAAATTCCTTATTTTGTAGGCAATTGAATATTTCGGGATTGTATTATCATAAAAACATTTTTGCAACTCCGCATTGAAATCATATTTTACTTCCAAAGGCGTGCCGCCACACTGCAAAGCGTTAAGCTTGCTGGAAAGATAATAGCATTTGCCTTCAAGGCACTTTCCGCCGGATTTGAAAGTAGTGCTATCGCATGAATCTTCACATGAAATGCCTTTGCATAAATCAGCATCATTTAAGTTTTCCTCTAATCCGTTTGCATCCTTTTGTGATTGTGCCAGCTTGCCCGCACGCTCACAATTTGCAACAACATTATAATCCCCCGGAATTGAACAGAAATTTATGAATTCCCTGCACTCGCCTTGGGGCGAAACAGCATACCCAAGATTTTTTATCGGGCATTCGTAAAGACCCTCGGTGGTCTGCGGCTGCGAAACACACCCGGAAATCGCAAAAAAGAACAATGCAGCAGCAGGAATGTACTTTCTCATAAACATGCCTTGTCAGGTGAATGCCCTAGTTTTTAGCCGGCAAAGAAATCACCGATTCTGGTGATGTCAAAGGCATTGGAGAATCTGCCGGCTTCCGCTTCGAAATCCTGTGCCTGCGCTTCAAGCGAAGCTATTGTTTGGGCATCACTTGTACCTGAGGCAATAAGCTTGTCCTTTAGTTCCCTTAACTTGGCTGCCCGCTCCTTTAATTTGGAGCCATAATCCCCGTTGCCGAAAACATAACTGAGCGCATCAAGATTTTTCTTCTCCTGAGCCTTGGTGTCGGCAGTTTCACCGAGCTGGTCTGCAAACGCAGGATCTTTCACTTGCCACTTCTCTGAAACCTGATAGAGGCGGTCGTCGGGTTTTACTATAGGCGGGGCAGCAACACGCCTACACTGTTTTTCCACTACGAACTGCGCAACATTTGACGGGTCTTTGCTAAAGCTGCTGCAGTTATTGAACGCCTGCTTTTTTGCCTCACATTCAAGCGCTGCATCTGCCCTGCATTTTGCTGCTTCGAACCTGTATGAACTTAATGAATCCAAAATTTCCTCTGACTTCACTTTGCAAAATTCTTCAGGGGCACTGTCCTGCACAACCCCGAACTGCGCATCACTTATATAAAACTTCACTATCTGATCATCAGAAAGATCACAAAGCGATGTTGCAGGAACATCATTTCCCGGAGCCTGCTGCGCTATCCCAACATCTTGCTGCCCTGACTCTGCTTGCCCTTCCAAAGGCAGTGTTGCAAACCCTGTCGGCAAAATCTTCACTGTTTTCTTGCCTGCTGTTTGCGCAGTTGAGGACTTGCACGTCCAGGAACTGCCTTCACACATGCTATATGAACCTTCGGCGCAGCTTGGAGGTGAACCAGAACATCCACCGGATGACTGTGTGTAGGTTGAATCTGAGCTTGATGAGGAAGATGAGGTATAGCTCGAACTGGTTTTGCATGTCCAGGCGCCGTTCTCACAAGAAGAGTACTGGTCGGCACTACAACCGGGCGGCGAACCTGAGCACCAGCCTGAAGACGATGATGTTGTACTAGAACCTGTTGGCAAACATCCCCAGGCACCATTCACGCACGTGCTGTAATAACCGCTAGAGCAAGACATGGGCGAACCAGAACAAGTGCCACTGCCTGAAGTTGAAGAGGAATAAGACTTGCATGTCCAGGCGCCGTTTTCGCAGGAAGAGTAACTGCTGCTATCGCACCCGGGCGGGGAACCGGAGCAGCTTGTTCCGGTGGTCGTGTACTGGCTGCATGTCCAGGCGCCGTTGTTACACCAAGAATACCTTCCGTCTCCGCACAGGGTCGGAGAGCCACTGCAACTTCCTGTAGTATAGGGCTTGCATATCCACGAGCCATTCTCACAAGAAGAGTAACTGCTTCCCCCGCATGCGATAGGGGATCCGCTGCAAGAACCGCCTGAGGACGGCGAGCACCCCCAAGCACCATTCACACATGCACTATAATACCCATTAGAGCAAGACATCGGCGTTCCACTACAAGAGCCGCTTCCCCAAACGGAGAGAACGCAACTCCAATTGGTTCCCTCGCATATTGGCTGGGTGCCTGACCCACATGTCGGCTGGTAACTTGTACATGTGCTAGGCGTACCAAGAGGCACACACTTCCATGATGTGCCATCACATGATGAATAGGTTCCCTGGGGGCAACTTGTGGGCGTACTGCTACATGAGCCACCCGATGAACTTGATTTGCATATCCAAGCATTGTTTTCACAAGCCGAATAAGAACCCGAAACACATGAAGGCGGGCTACCATAGCACCCGCCCGTAGTGGTGCCCCTGCACATATAAATTCCGTTCTCGCATGAGAGGTTCTGTCCTAAAGGGCACGAAGGCGGCGTACCGGAACAAATACTCGAACTAGATTGACACATCCAAGATCCCCCACTGCAAATTGAAGACTGCCCTGAAGGGCAGCTTATAGGAGAACCCTGGCAGGAGCTGCTGCAAATCCAAGAACCCCAAGTAGAGCATGATGGCATAAATCCTAAGGGGCATGAAGAAGGCGCAGAGCCAGTGCACGAAGTCTGGCCAGAGGAGCGGCACATCCAGGTGCTGCCCTCACAGTAAGCATAGGTGCCGGTTGCACATGTAGGCTGGGCTGTTGGGCAGCCCTGCGAATAGGGTTTGCACAGCCACGTGGCATTCTCACACATCGAATAATATCCTGAAGTGCAGGGCGATGGCGAACCTGAACAGTAATTGGGATTGTCATTGCCCTTGCAAACCCACGAAGAGCCGTCACAGTAAGAGTAAGTCCCTTCTTTGCAATTTGTTGGCTGCTGCCCTGAACACCCAGAAGACCCCTTGCAAACCCATGCCCCATTTTCACAGGAAGAATATTGATTAACAGGACAGCTTGACGCAGGCCCCTGGCACTGCACTATATTACTGGCCTTGCAAACCCAACCGCCATTATCACAATATGGATAGCTATCCTTACCGCACACAGGCGCATTTCCCTGACAATAATTCTCGCTCAATCTGCACGCCCAGTTCCCCGAACTCTCGCAAAACGAACTATATCCGGGACTGCATGTCGGGGGAGAACCCTGGCAGGCTGCAATGCCTTCATACTTCTTACAAATATAAGTGCCTGACTGGCAGCTTGAATAATACCCGGGCTCACATTTTGGAACATCTGCGCTGCAGCTCTGGTAGGTCCCCGACTTCTCGCACGCCCACTGACCATTCGAACAGCTTGAGTAGTAGCCATCAGGGCACTTTGGCATCAAGTCAGCTTTGCAGTACTGGCCAATATCATTTTTCTTGCAAACCCACTGCCCTTCAATGCATGAATAATAAGTCCCGGGCTCACATTTCGGAACATTTTCATATTTACACTGTACTGATTCTGAACCCTTGCAAACCCAACCATCCTGCGTACACTCGGCCCATTTTCCTGCATCGCATTTTGGAGTTTGCTCCGGTTTGCACACAACGCCTTTTTCCGGCTCTTTGCACTTCCAAGCCCCGTTGTCACAATAAGAATATGACCCCGCCTCACATTTTAGCTGTGTTTCTAACGAACATGACACTACTTGAGAATACTCGGGTTTTTTGCACTGCCAGTAGGCATTCTCACAAATAGGCCACAGGCCGCTTTCACACTTTGGCGCGAATTCATAATTGCAGTAATTCCTCTCCCCTTCAGGCTTTTTGCACATCCACTTGCCATCGGTTGCACAATAGGGATAAGAACCTTTTCCACAATCAGGCCTCTGATCGCCGCAGGAAAGAGTTGCATTGTAATCATATTCGGGTTTCTTGCACCCCCAAAGACCGCCTTCACAAACAGGCCAGCCATTTCCGCATGCCGGGGGAGTTGACTTGCATGTATCTTCACGCTCAAATACCCTGCATTGCCACTGCCCTTTTTCACATAACGGGAATTTCCCCTCAGAGCATCTTGGCTCTTGTGTCTTGCACTCCAAATACCCCTTTGCAAACTTGAAATCCTCTTCGGAAACCTCAAATTCCGGAAGCTTAAAATCAAATTCATTCCCACCATTCACTTCAGCAAATTCTGCGCACTGCGCCCTGATTTTTGGCAAGAACTCAGTTTTGAATTTTGCCTTTGCGCCCTCAAGTGCCTCCTTTTGCTTTTCAAGATACGGCCTTGTCTGTGCAAGGCATATTTTTGCAACAACCTCTTGGGTAAAGTCATCAACATTAATATGGTCCGGATCATAGCCTGCCCTTATCATGGCAAGCCGCAGCTCCCCTTCCACGGGCACTTTACCTGAAGTAATATTTGCGCAAAAAGATTGCGGATTGCATGAACCGACTTCACTTTCAAGATCCGAACACGCACTGGACGCTTCCTGCCCTTTTTGAATAACCGACGAGAGATCCGAAATCAAAGGGTTGCGATCAGACCTGCATGCAGCAGCAAATTCCTCGCTATTTCCGGCAATCCAATCATTGGCAGATATCATTGCCTCAACAAGCGCTCTTTCGCCCACATATTTCGAATCCGCAATGCTCTTTTCCGGCAAACCGAAATCAAAATCATTCTGTACAACTACTGTATCTGAAATCGCGGCAGAAAAGGTGGAGAGGAAAAGCAGGGCTATAACTATTAGATGCCAACTTTTTTTCATAAATACTGCTCTACTTATAATTCAGGTTATATTTAAAGATTGTCTCGTTTTTGTCCAGATATTGGGATTTATCGGTCATTTAGCCTCCGGCACATTCTTTTGCAGGCGTGTTTTTTCAGTACCCTTTGACAAATTTTAATTTTTTGCACGCAAAAATTTCGGCATTGCCACACTTTTGGCTAAAAATAGGACGGACACAAAGACCATTGAGGCCTGGTGAAAATTTATTGAAAGAGATTTTTCATTTCGATTTGAAATTTGCAACTGCACTTTTGTAGAGGTCTTGTGTTTGCGTTGCAATTATTGCAGAGGAGTAGTTGCGCGCGGTTTGCACTGCGTTTTCAGCTAGTTTTTTTCGCAGTTTAGGTTCGCTAATTAATTTTTCACATTTTTTTGCAAGCTCTAAAAAATCATAGGGTTTAAACAAGAGCCCATTTTTCCCATCTTTTATAGAATCCGGGATTGCAAGATGATTTGCCCCAATACAACAAACCCCTGCCGCCATTGCCTCTAAAATAGTGAGCCCTTGCGTTTCAATTGTTGAAGCTGTCATGAAAATATCGTGGGAAGCAACATGATCTGCTAGCTCATTTTGTAAAAGCGTTGGGTGGAAATCCACGTGCTTTGAAATTTTATTCTCGCGCGCGATATTTTTCAAATATTCAAGAGCCGGCCCTGAACCCGTAATTGTTAGAGAAACATTTTTCCCTTTCCACAAAATGTGACGAAGGGCCAAGAGCAAAACCTCGATGTTTTTTTCATAGCTAATCCTTCCGAAATAAATCATTTTTGTTGATTTTGAGGATTTTTTACTCTTTTTTGCGCTATTGAACATTTCAAAATCAATTGCATTTGGCAGCACAACCACATTTTTTTTAGCCCCATTTTTTTCAAGCTCCTCTTTCATTGTTTTTGTAGGAGTTGTAATTACATCACATTGATTGTAGAAGAAATTAGTATAGTGCCAAGTTACAGATTTTGCCCACTGCGAATTTTTAACAAAGGGAATTGGAAGATACATCAAAAATTCGGGCAAGAGGGTGTGATATGTGCCCACTATCGGAACTTTCAATTTTTTCCCGATTTGCAGTCCCAGCCAACCAGCCGAAAACGGAGTGTGCACATGCACAATATCCGGCTTGAAATTTTTTATCTTTGAAATTATGCGCGATGAGTGCGGCGGCATTACCCTATATTCCGAATAGGTTGGAAGCGCAATTGAAGGTAAATACAAAACCTGCGCCCCCTCTATTTTTTCTTCGCTAAATTTTGAATCCTGCGCAGGGGCAACAATTACAACCTCATCGCCTCTTCGAATAAGCTCTTTTGAAATATTTCTAATCTGCGTGACAACTCCATTTATTGTCGGCAAATAGCTGTCTGCAAAAATTGCAACCTTCAAATTATCACCTAACCGGCGCGTAGCTTCTTGTTGATCTTCCGGTCAAATGGAACCTTAGTGCGTTCCACAAATGGAATGCGATGTAGTAGAGATACCCCCACTTTTTTACCCTTCGTGCCGAAACAAATGCCTGCATTTTACCGCTAAAAACTATTTTCCCAAATTGCGATGCCCTTTTTGCCAAATCCAAATCCTCGGCAGTTACAAGTGAAGTGTCAAACCCTTTCAATTTTTCAAATAAACCCCTTCGAATTGCAATATTTGACCCAATTGGATTGTGAAAACCGATAAGAGCGCAAAACCACATGTAAGGGTCCATTGAAAATTTGCTCAAAATTTTTTCAAATTCGCTTGTATCGGAAAAATACACAGGGCCATACACAAACCCCACATCCTTACTTGCTTCAAATTCCTTTGCAATATTTTCAACCCAATCAGACGGGATTTGCGCGTCCGCATCAGTAAATGCAATAATATCACCTTTTGCAATTTTAGCCCCCGCATTTCTCTCAAAAGCTGCCGAGTGCCTCTTTTCCTTTACAACTTTCGCACCTAATTTTTTTGAAATTTGAGCGGTCTTATCGGTGCTAAACCCATCGCCAACAATTACTTCAAATTCGTGTGAACTCTTTTGGGCATTTAGGGTTTGAAGAGTCTTACCTATATATTTCTCTTCATTAAGGGCCGCAATTACAACTGAAATGTGCATGCAAAATATTGCGGCATTTGTGTATAATAAGACTAACGGAGCTTACTTTGCCCTCTGCCTCATATATCTCTTCTTGCGCTTCTTTCTGCGCATCTTCTTCTTTTTCCACTTCCACCTCTGGCGGGAATGGGTTTTTTTAAAACGTGAAGTGTCCTTGCTTCTTTTACTCAATAAATCACCAATTTTCACTTAATTCAAATAGGACATATTTAAAAAGATACTTTTTGTCCCCGTTAACTCCTCTTTGCCCTTTCAACTAGCCCCTGGGTCTTTTTAGTATTTTGTCCTTTCAATTCTAGCCTTTTAGCCGCGCAGCCACTTTACAGCAGCATACACAATAGGCGTATTGAAAACCGAAAGAACCAATTTTAGGAACAAATATGGCAGCGCAATCGAAACAACAAATGCCGCATCATAGCCTCCTAAAAGCCCGAAAAAATTGAAAAATGCAAGGAACATGAAAACAAAAGTATCAATTGTCTGGCCTATAAAATTACTCACATTGCTTCGCAGCCAGAGCAATTTGCCCTTGAAATTCTCCTTCAATTTGCTAAACACCAACGCGTCATTTAGATCAGCTAGCATGAAAGCAATAATACTTGCAATAATTATGCGAAGCCCAGCATCAAAAACAGGGTTGAACTGCTCAGGGGTCAGCCAACTCCTTTGCGCAAACGGAAGCGCAACACTAATAAGAGTTACAATTGCAACAAAAACCAAAGTGAGAACCCCGAGCCAGATCATCTCCCTTGCCTTTTGCCTTCCGTGCACTTCATTTATTGCATCGAGAATAAAAAAAGTCATGAAGAATGGTATCAGCCCAACCGAGAACGCCACATCAAAACCTAAAATATTAAAATTTGAAATTTTGCTTCCAAGAACATTTGACATTATAACAGAAGCAATGAAAATGCACATCAAAAAATTTGCCCGAAATTCTGCGCTTTTGAACTTCGCCCCAAGCCAGAACATACCAACAACCACATGCAAAACACATTTAAATAAATCAGTGCAAAAAACCCAATTTCCGTCTGGTCATTTCTACAAAAGACGGCTTTTTGCGCAATGCCCACAACCAAGGAATTCCGAAAAAATCAGGCAAGGCCTAGTCGGGGATTTGACTTTTCAGAGTACAAAAATCGGCATTGTTGCACAAAGCCTTTTAACAACTTAAACACATTTACTTGTACTTCAAGTGCATTTTGCACTATATTACAAATACGGCTTCTTTTTGCAAAATATCCCTTCAGTTCTGAAAACAAAGCGAGGTGGAACAATGCCTATGAAAGGAGATATTAGCCCAAAGCGGCAGAGGCAATATAGGCACATCAAAGAGAGCGAAATAGCACGCGGAAGATCACTGCGCGTTGCAAAAAGAATTGCGGCTGCAACCGTTAACAAAACCCGCGCAAAAAAAGGCGAAGCAAAAGCGCAAAGATCGCGCATATATGCATAAGCGGTAGGGATACCCCTGCTGCAATATTTTATTTTTAAAAAAAAGTGCCCTGGCCGGGATTTGAACCCGGGTTCTCGGCTTGAAAGGCCGGTGTCCTTGGCCGGACTAGACGATCAGGGCCAAAACATTTTCTTTTTATTTGAACAAAAAGAAAATGCCAAATTCGAAAAAGCCTATCTTCCAAAATAGCCTTTAGGGCCATATTTGCCATTTAAAAGAGAAAATTGGCTTCTTCTCTTAGGAGAAGTCCACGAATGCATTTAAAATAGTTTCAGTGATGGAATTAGTAGGTTGTTTTAGCAAAAAACAAACTTTTAGCTATTAGGTGTTTTTGAATGGGCGCTCTTAATCCGATTGCAGCAAGCAGAATTTTCAAGGACGTGTGGATTTGCATGCGCTGCAATGCAAAGAACCGCTCAAGCAGGGGCAAAAAACCCTCCAAATGCCGCAAATGTAACAGCGACAAACTACGCCAAAGAAAGAAAGGCAAGAAGAAGAGTTCGTAAAATGATTAATAAAAAATTATCGTTTATGTCTTCTAAATTTTTTTCTTCCAGGAAACTCTCGCGGGTCAAAATCTTCTTCTGATAATTCTTCAAATAATTTCCTATTTTTTGATATGGCTCTGAGCACACGGTGGCTTTTGCCAAGAGTATCGGGGTGCCTAAACCTAGTCCTCTCCGACCCTGTTAAAGTGAGAGATTCGCGTCGCTTTGGATCTTTGCGTACTTTCACAACAAAGTGTGGCTTTCCAAATTCAGTGGTTTTGACAAGTTTTTTGCGCACGGCTTTTTTTACTCTCTGTCCACTCGTAAGTCGACGACTTAGCTTCAGACGCCCGATTACACCTTTGGAGCGACGGCGTTCAGTTGCATCAACCCTTTGAAGTTTAATATCCTGGAAATTTGATTTAAAACCAAGAGCAGAAGTAGGAATTTTATTCCAAGCAAGACCAGACTCTGGAATTCTCCAGTAAGTTTGAACTTTCAATCTTTTGTTTTTCTTCTGTGAAGAAATTCCCCTGCGATGGGCACGATCGGTTGGATGAGATGGCATGAAAAAAGAACGTTGGCAGCATATTTAATTTTGTCGCTTGCAAAAATTCTACCTCTTATTGCTCGCAATAAGAGACGCAGCACTAAGAATTGCCGCGCTTAGAACTGCGGTTTCCCCGGAAATTGATCCAAACCCGACAAGTGAGGATGATGCTTTTATGATAAAAAGGCTCACTGCAAAATATACAACCCCAAGAACAATTAAAATTACTGAGGAGATGACAGTTACCGTTACCATTGTTCCTATTTGAACTGCTTGACCTATTACCATTCCAATCACCTTTACAGAGGATTAAAAATCCTTTCAAGATAATTAGTGAATATGGAATTAAAAAAGTATCTTGAAATTGCAAGGCTGCACAACTGCGCAATAGCCGGAATTGGCGTATTTGTAGGGTATGCTATTGCAAACCACTCAATTGCAATAACAACACAATTAGGAACCGGAATTTTAGCTGCCTTTGCAATAACTGCTGCCGGAAATGCAATAAATGATTATTTTGATGCAGAAATTGATTTAAAACTTGGAAAAGGAAAAATCGCAAAAAACCAACTTTCTGTCCTCTTATTCTCTGCCCTTCTTTTCTCGGCAGGGATTTTGCTCTCACTTACAATAAATATACAAGCATTTGCAATAGCTTCAATTGTTTCCGGGCTTTTAATACTCTACTCATCTGCAATGCAGAGCTACAAATTCTTAGGAAATTACGTGGTAGCTGCAGGAACTGCCTTGACACTTGTATTCGGCGCAGCAATTGCACAAAGATATGATGCAATATTTTTACTAGCACTTGCAGCATTTTTGGCAAATGTAGCCCGCGAAATAATAAAAGATACTGAAGATATTGAAGGTGACCGCGGGATAAAAAATACCCTTCCAATGCTAATTAGCTTTGGTGGAATAAAAAAAACCATTTTCCTTCTCTATTTGGGGGCAATTGCAATAGGAATAGTTGCGCACGAAGCGGGCATTATGAGAGGCATTTGGTATATTGTGCTATTTGGGCTTTCAGCAGTGCTATTTGTAGCCTCGTATGCAAAACTTTCACAAAGAAATTTTAGCAGCGCGCAAAAATTTAGCAAATACGCAATGATTGTAGCACTCGGAGCATTTTTGGCAGGGTCAATATGAATAGGGAGCAAACAATTGCAGCAACAGTTAGCGCGCTTTCCAAAAAATATTTCCATGTAGACACTTTTCTTGATTCAAACAGCTGCTTTGATATAATTGCAAAAAACCCAAAGACAATACTTGCAATAAAAGTGTATGAAAATATTGATTCGATTAGAAAAGAACAGGCGGATGAATTAAAAAAACTCGCACAAGTGCTAGATGCTGCGTGCATCATAATAGGAAAGAGAACAAAAGTAATAGCCCTGCAGGAAAATACTGTATACTATAGATATGAAATCCCGACAGTTACAATTGAAACTTTTAAAAAAATGCTCGATAACAAGCAGCCTGAAATAAAATACTTCAAAGGCAAATACATTGTAGACCTTGATTCAGACTCTCTTCGCAAAAAAAGGGTTGAACAAAAACTCTCACTAGCAGGGCTTGCACAAAAAATAGGGGTTTCACAAGAAACAATATATAGGTTTGAACACGGGGCTAGCACCTCACTTGGCACTGCAAAAAAACTCGAAAAAGAGCTTGAAGAGGACCTTTCCCAAAAAATAGATATATTTGGTTCACTACAACCTAACACTAAAATTGATGAAACCCCGCACGAGAAGCTTTTAGGAAAATTGCACGAAATTGGCCTTAAAATGGCAATATTTGACCATGCCCCATTTCATGCTTTTGGGGAAATTGATAGCGGGATGTTTATTAGCACTGCAAAAGGCAAATTTGACATACCAAAAAAAGCACTAGAGCTAAAAAAGACCACAGCAGTTCTTGGGTCTGATTCAATAATTATCACAAAAGAGTACAAGTACAAAAATGTGCAAGGGGTTCCTGTAATTGAAGAATCCGACCTTTCTACAATAAAAAAATTCAAAGAATTAAAAAAACTAATAGAGGAGCGCGAGAATAAGTGAATGAAAAGAGCTTTGAGGACCAGCGCAAAAACCTGGTTGAATACTTAAGCGGCATTGCAATCAGATCTGATAATATCAAAAAAGCATTTCTGCAAATAAAACGGGAGAATTTTGTCCCCCAAAAAATGAGACAATTTTCATATGAAGATTCCCCCCTGCCGCTAGGAGAAGGGCAGACAATATCCCAACCCCAAACAATTGCCCTAATGCTTGAACTTCTAAATGCAAAAGAAGCAATGAAAGTGCTAGAAATTGGATCAGGCTCCGGGTATGTGCTTGCACTACTCTCCAAAATAGTGGGTAAGAGCGGAAGTGTATACGGGGTTGAAATAGACCAAAAACTTGCTGAAATTTCCAAAAATAACCTTGCAATTGAAGGCATCAAAAATGCCCATATAACACTCGGGGACGGAGCATTTGGATGGGCACAAAACGCCCCGTATGATAGAATTCTAATTAGCTGCGCCTGCCCATTTATCCCAAAAGAGCTCTTCAATGAGCTCTCTGAGGACGGAAGAATTATAGCGCCGGTTGGGGATAGCGCAATGCAGATTATGGAAATAATGGTAAAGAAGAATGGAGCACCAATAAAAAAAACCGTCGAGGGGGAAATTTTTACATTTGTTCCAATGAAAGGAAAACTTGATTTTTAACTATCTCCAATTTGTCTTTTTTACATTGAAAAACACTTTTTTTGCCCTTTTATTTAGAGGAACTGAAAAATGCCCCTCAAATAAGCCATTCTTTTTGGATTTTGCCTCAACAACCTCATAATCTGAAACAAAATCCTTCACAAAATCTGTTTTTGGGAACTTGAAGACTTCAAGTGCTGGCCCTGTTTGCTCAATTTGCCCATTACTCATTACAACCAGTAAATCAGCAAGATAGAACCCTTCATCAATATCGTGCGTCACCATTATTATTGTCGTTTTTGTTTTTTGGGAAATTTCCTTTAGAAGCAATTTCATTTTCTCTTTTAGTTTTGCATCAAGGCTGCTAAGAGGCTCATCTAAAAGCAGAGCTTTTGGCGAGTAACAAATTGCGCGCGCAATAGCAACACGCTTTCTTTGCCCGGAACTGAGGGTTGTAACTGATCTTTTTTCAAACCCTTCAAGATGCACAAGGGAAAGGGCATTTTTCACTTTTTTTTCAATTTCACCTTCTTTTTTTTGGGCAAGGCCAAATGCCACATTTTCAAATACGCTCATGTGGGAAAAGAGCGCATCATTTTGGAAAACAAACCCAATATCCCTCTGCTCTGCCGGCAATTTTGTAATATCCTTTTTTGCAAAAAATATTTTACCAGATTCCAGTTCTTGCAATCCTGCAACTAGCCGAAGAAGAGTAGTCTTGCCACAACCGCTTGGCCCTACTATAACGCAAAACGAACCGGATGGGACTTTGAGGGAAAAATTTTTCATAGACCAATTTTCAAAAGAAACTGAAACGCTAATAAGTTGTATTTCAACCATTCATACCACCTGCCTCTGTGAAGAAAACAACTCTATAATATAAAAGCACACAAACCCAATTGCCATTAAAATTACCCCCATGGCAGTTGCTGCAAAAATATCAAATGTAGAAA
>Ga0209542_10001088_pt1 | contig 64863 bp, 70 predicted proteins | sample RifCSPhighO2_01_FD_184028 | JGI IMG/M metagenome (GOLD analysis project Ga0209542, IMG submission 184028) | Soil microbial communities from Rifle, Colorado - Rifle CSP2_plank highO2_0.1 (SPAdes) (version 2) | ecosystem: Environmental > Terrestrial > Deep subsurface > Rock core/Sediment ...
TTGGTGGCGGTTGTCCTCATCAGTGTCCTCCTTGTTGTATTGTTGCCCGTTTCCCTTTCGTTTTGTCACGATTTAAAAGAGCTATTGTGACTTTTATATTATATCGTATCGCGCTTTATAAGTCAAGCCCCCGCTTTATACAAAGCAGGGGGTTGACGCAGTAACCGTTGTCTTTCTGTTAGGAATTTTCCTCGGTCTTTTTCGGCGCATCTTCTTGTTGGATTTCTTCCCCTTTCATTTCTGAGGTTGCTAGTTCTTGTTCAGTTTTTTCGGGTTCATGCTCTCGCCACGGTTTTAAGCTGATGCGTCGCGCTTCCGGATCAATATCGGCCATCCGAAAATCGTAGGTTTTCCCGACTTCGAGGGCTTCTTGAAGCGCCTTTTCCGAGCCATATTCTGCAATATGCACTAATCCTTGAACCCCTGGAGCTAATTCCACAAATGCGCCGAAGGTAGTGATGCGCACGACGGCTGCCGACACTTTTGTATTTTTTGGGAACCTTTCTATTATTTTTGCCCAAGGATCGGGCTTCAAGGCCTTTAATGAGAGCGAAACCCTTCCATCTTGAATATCAATTATCTTTACTTTAAGCTTGTTTCCTACTTTGTAGTGTTGCTGAAAATCAGGAACTGGTGTCCAATCAAGCTCGGATGTATGTACTAAGCCCTCAAGTTTTTCATCCGGGCCAAAACGTACGAATATTCCAAAGTCCGCAATGCGCGAAATATTTCCTTCCACGACATCGCCCACATGAAATTGGTTCAATTCTTCCTGGAGTTCGTCGAGTTCAGCGGCGCGTTCTGACAAGATCACTTTTTCTTCTTTGGGATTAATGTCCAGGATTTTTACGCGTAATTGTTGGCCGATTAACTTGCGCAATTCTTCAAGAATTTTTTCTTTGTCGCCCCCTTCCACGTGGGGATAATGGTCAAATCCTAATTGGGAAGCAGGAAGAAATGCTGCGGTTCCTTCGACATCCGCAACGAGACCGCCTCTATTTGCCGATTTGATCGTTGTTGAGAAAATGCTTCCGTTACGATGCGTTTCCTTGATGTGCGACCATGCAAGCTCTTTTCCGGCTTCCGCGATCGATAGCTCAATAAGGCCTTCTTGGTTTTCCGTATCCACTACTTTCGCCACAATCATATTTCCAATCGCGTAATCCTTGAGCGCTTCTTGCGCGGCATAAAATTCTTTTCCAAAAATAACGCCGGTGCCTCTGGGGCCCAGATCAACAAAAATTGAAGCCGTACCTCGTGCAACGACGGTACCCTCAACAATCTCTCCGATTTTCGGCAACAGGGCCGTCGCTTCATTAAATAGCTGCGTTAATCCCTCCGAGCTTTCATCGGAGGAAGGTAATTGTGTTGTTGGTTGTGGTATTTCCATTTTTCGCCTCCTTTCTTTACGAACGCCAGCGTTTTCCCAGAATATATTGTTTTTTGGCGTATGTCCAGTGTGCAGTATGTGAATTTTTATGTTACCATAAGAGCGTTATGACCATAGGCCAATGTGGAGCTGGTTGTGTTCAGTTGCAAATAAAATATGCTGGAGAGGCGCGGTTAGCCATGTATGCAGAGGATAAAACGAGCCGGGCGCTTGAGCGTGCCGATGTTATTCTTTTTCCTCCTCAGACAGAAGCTCGTGGGTTTGTTATTGAGGGTCCCGGTGAATATGATTGTGCCGGTTTTCGCATTAAAGCGGTGCCGGTATTTAAAAAAGCCGGGGAATGGGAAAACGCGCTTGTGGTATCCGATGACGAAAGCAGCGTTTGTCTTTTAAGTCCTACTGTTGCACGCAGTTTGAAGGACGAGCATATCGATGCAATAGGAACGGTAGATATCATGATATATGTAATGGCGCATAAAGGCAGCAAAGGTAATAAGGAGGGCGAAGCCGTTCTTAAAGGCATTGAGGCGGTGCATCAGATTGAGCCGTCTGTTTTTATCCCTGTTGGCGCGCCTGAAGTTGTCGCCGCTGCGGTAAAATTCATTGGGGCAAAAAATCCCGAGGAGCAAACCTCTTTCCGATACAAAATCGCAGCCAATGATCGCGAACAGGATCGGATGCGAACGGTTATTTTTAAGAAATAGGAATATGCAGAATCTTTTTATAAGAATCCGCGCACTTCCCGAGGAGGATCGGTGGCGGCTTATAATTTTTGGGGCAGGTATTGCCGGGATACTTTTTTTTGTTTTGTGGCTTTTATTGTTACCGTTGCAGATGAAATCGTTAGGCGCTCTTGAAAAATCGGATAACACGGAAGGGGAAAAATCTCCCGGCAGTTTTGTGAGAAGCTCGCTGGGCGGTGCGGTGTCTGGGTTTCAGCAGCATTTACGCATCATAGCGGCAGAACTAGAACAAGAAAAAAATAAGAATGAAGCTCCATTGGAAGAACGCAAGAATGAAGCGGGTGTTGCACCAACGCAGCTCCCTTAAGATAGAAATAGAGCAGTAGGTATGGCAAAAAAAGATTCCGTGGAACAAAATATTGGTACGATTACGCCACAGGAGATTACCGAAGAGATGACAACATCGTATCTGGATTACGCGATGTCGGTCATTGTTTCGCGCGCATTACCCGATGCGCGCGATGGCCTAAAACCAGTACAGCGGCGGATCCTTTTTGCAATGCGCGATATGGGTCTTGGGCCACAGGCGCGTGCCGTGAAATCCGCACGGGTGGTAGGGGAGGTCCTTGGAAAATTTCACCCGCACGGCGACCAGGCAGTGTATGATGCTTTGGTTCGGATGGCGCAGCCGTTCTCGCTGCGCTATCCTTTAATTCGCGGACAAGGAAATTTCGGGTCAATTGACGGCGATGCTGCTGCGGCAATGCGCTATACAGAAGCGCGTCTTCATCCGATAGCGGAACTTTTGCTCGCAGATATTGATAAGGAAACGGTTGCTTTCGTTCCCAATTACGATGGTACGCGCACCGAACCTCAAGTTCTCCCCGCTTCCTTTCCGCATCTTTTGGCAAATGGTGCGATTGGTATTGCAGTTGGCATGTCAACCGCAATACCGCCTCACAATCTTTCCGAGATCATTTCCGGGTGTCTTTTGCTTATCGATAAACCATCTGCTTCTCACGATGACCTTGTTGCGATAATTTCTGGCCCAGATTTTCCTACCGGCGGAATTATCTATAATGCCAAAGATCTCATATCGGTTTATACACAAGGCAAGGGTCCAGTGGTTGTGCAGGGACGTGCCGAAATTGAAACCTCCGAAAGAAAATCATCCCGTATTGTTATTACCGAAATTCCATATGAAGTGCGAAAGGCAGCCATTCTTGAACAAATTGTCGATCTTATCCGTGACCGAAAAGTGGAAGGTATACGGGATGTGCGCGACGAGTCAGATAAGGAGGGGATCCGTGTTGTTATCGATTTGCGTCAGGATGCAACTGCGCAAGTTGTTCTTGCGGCGCTCTTTAAATACACGGATTTGCAACGCACCTATCATGTAAATCTTCTTGCGCTTGACCACGGGATTCGCCCGAAGCTCTATTCGCTCAAGGAACTTCTGCAAGAGTTTTTAGATTTTCGCAAAGAACTTATTTCAAAACGTTCTTTATTTGAGCTTTCCCGTGCGAAAGAACGGCTCCACATTTTAGACGGATTAACCAAGGCGCTTGCGCATATCGATGCAATTATTAAATTGATTCGTGCTTCCGCAAGCCGCGATGAGGCGCACAAGGCATTGCGTATACGCTTCAAGTTTTCGGACGTACAAGCATCAGCTATTCTTGCGATGCCTCTTGCCTCGTTAGCGCGCCTTGAGCGGGACCGAATTTTGCAAGAGGCAAAAGAAAAGCGCGCGTTGATTTTGGAGTTAGAGGATATTTTAAAAAATCCAAAATCGCTTATTCGAGTACTGAAAAAAGAACTGCATGAAGTTTTAGAACGTTTTGGCGATAAGCGCAAGACCGAAGTAAAGCAAGAAGCTATTTCTGAAATCAAACTTCAAGATCTTGTGCAAGAAGCCCCCGCGGTTATTGCGCTGACATCCGACGGCTACATTAAGCGATTGCCGCCTTCTTCGTTTCGTATACAGCAACGAGGAGGTCGCGGGGTTTCGGGAATTGAACTGAACGAATCCGAGGCGCTTGCGCATCTTATTGTTGCCAATACCCACGATCGCATTTTATTTTTTACAGAACGAGGAAGGGTATGTACGGTTCGGGCATACGAAGTTCCTGAAGCATCGCGCACGTCCCGAGGAAGGGCTTTGGTAAATGTGCTTGCGCTTGCAGCAAACGAGGAAGTTCTGGCGCTTGTTGCAGTATCGGAAAAAGAAAAAGAGGGATCATTGATATTGATTACGTCGCGCGGCGCAGTGAAGCGCATGCAAACAGCTGCCTTTCAGTCGGTGCGGAGGCAAGGTATGGGAGTGATATCTCTTGCTGGAGGCGATTCGTTGGTTGCCGCTCTTCGCACCGGGGGCAAAGACGATATTCTTTTGCTTACGCAACAGGGACAAGCGTTGCGTTTTTCGGAACGCGATGCGCGTTTCATGGGACGACAGGCAGGAGGTATTCGGGGTATCCGTTTGCGTAAGGATGATAGAGTTATTGGTGCGGTGGCCATTCCCACAAATCAAGAAGGAGCGCGCATTTTGTTGGTTGGGTTACATGGTTTTGGAAAATTAGTTGAGGCATCTGCGTTCAAGCGGCAGAAGCGGGGGGGAACTGGTTTGCGTGCCATGCCAACGAGCGGAAAAACTGGTAGCGTTGTGGGAGTTGCTGTAGCGGTGCAAGAGACCGAAGAGGCATTTGCGGTTTCGCGTAGAGGCCTTGTATTACGTATCGCATTGCGTCAGATTAAGTCCTTGTCGCGGGGAGCGCAGGGGGTGCGGCTTATGAGGTTAGATTCCGGGGACGCAATTCTTGCTGTTCGCGTGCTCTAATTATAAAAGCATATGGACGACGAATCGTTTCTCAGGCCACACGAGATCATTACAAATAGCGATGGCGCGCAAAAGGGATTTTTTGTTGCTGATTTTGGCTGCGGACACGGTTATCTTACTGTTCCGTTAGCGCGCGCCGTGGGTACCGAAGGAGCAGTATATGCGGTTGATATAAGAAAAGAAGCCCTTTCCGTTGTTTCTTCCCGCGCAAAACGACTGGGGTTACCTCAAGTTCATGTGATTTTAGGGGATCTTGAAAAAGAATTAGGTTCTTATATCGGCGATCATGTATGCGATACCGTATTTTGCGTTAATCTTTTGTTTCAAATTAAAAACCACGGAAATGTTTTCAAAGAAGCACGGCGTGTGCTTAAAGACAACGGGCGTTTGGTAGTCGTTGATTGGGAAGATACGTCGACCCCTTACGGTCCGTCTCGGGAGCAACGCATTAACAAGGAAAGCATTATTGAGGCGGCGAAGGGCTTTGGTTTTTCGAAACACGCATCGATCTCTGCAGGCAAATACCATTGGGGCCTGTTATTTCTGCTAAAATAATTATACTCTTCTATGTTTCAATCGTTCACTCCCCAAAAAATTGTTGTTTTAATCGTTCTTGGGCTTATTGTCCTTGGAGGATTGGGATGTATTGTCACGGGAGCTTGTTTTTCCATCACCAATAAGCCGGAAGCAGGTGCTGACCTTGAAATTTGGGGCGTTTTTGATGATAACCGGAGCTTAGAGGGGTTTCTCCCAGAAAATACCGGTCCCGGTGGCTTGCTTGCGGGCGATGTCATGTATCGCGAGATTCCTTTTGAAGAATTTGAGCGAGAAGTATTGAATGCCGTTGCTGCCGGACGGGGCCCTGATATTATTTATTTACATAATACATGGCTTGCGAAATTTAAAGACAAGTTAAGTCCTATGCCGCCCGGACTTTGGGGCATTACAGAAGAAGAATACCGTAACGTATATGTTGATGTGGTCGCAAATGATTTTACTTCAATCGAAGAGGGGCAGTGGAACGTATGGGCTCTTCCTTTGTATGTGGATACCCTGGGATTGTATTGGAATCGGGATTTATTTAATACCAAGGGAATAACACAACCGCCGCAGACCTGGAAAGAATTCCTTGATGATGCAGCGGAACTTACTGAATTGAATCCAGACGGGAGCATTCGTATTTCCGGGGCCGCGATGGGAACAGCGCGCAATGTAAATCGCGCAGCAGATATTATGAGTATGTTGATGCTGCAGACGGGAACAAAAATGGTTTCAGATGACCGCACTAAGGCAACATTTTCCCGGAACGTAACGAGTGAAGGCAATACCTTTTCTCCTGGAGAAGATGCGCTAAGATTTTATGCCCAATTTGCCGATCCTACAACCACCGCCTATTCTTGGGATCGTGCTCCTCTCGTTCCTTATTCGGTGGATGCTTTTGTAGATGGGAAACTTGCTATGATGTTTAATTATTCCCATACGGTTTCGCTTATTCGTGAACGCGCTCCGCAACTTAATTTTGCAGTTGCTTCCGTACCTCAACCACAAGCGCTTCGGGATCAAGGGATTGCCGTAACGTATCCTAATTATTTCGGCCTTGCGGTATTAAAATCGTCACAAAAGCAAAAAGCGGCGTGGTCTTTAGTCGCGAGTTTGGCGCTTTTTGACAAGGCACGCATTTATCTTGATAACACCGGCCGCCCTCCGGCACATCGCGAGCTTATTTCAGAATACGTATCAAACCCTGATTTTGCTCCTTTTGCCCGTCAAGCTCTTACGGCTGTGAGTTGGTACCAGCCGGATTATTTTGCCGTGGAGGAAATATTCACAAATATGATAGAATCAGTAAAGGACGGCACCTCTCCTGGAACTGCAGTGCAGCGCGCCGAGGAGAACGTGACGACATTGTTGCGACAACTTAACCCCAAAGGTTCAACATTATGAATTCTCGTATTTGGGTTTTGATACTATTGATCGGTCTTTTTGGCCTCAGCTTTTTTGCTTATGCATTGCCTGTCGTACAGGCAGGACTTGTGCCATGCGGGGCAGGGACGGACGATCCAACGACTAGACCCATTGACGAATCTCTTCCCTGTCGCCCATGCGACCTTTTTATTTTGGGGCAGAACATATTTAGTTTTTTGGTTTTGCAGGTTGCGCTTCCACTGACGGTTTTTGCAATCATTGTTTCTGGGGTTGTGATGCTGTTTGCCGGAGGAATTCTGGGTGCATCTCCCAACGCCGGGCTTAAATCAAAGGCGAAGGGAATGCTTCAAACGGCGCTGATTGGTTTTCTTATCATTCTTCTTGCGTGGGCTATTGTGAATACCGTCATCGTGTGGCTTGCCGGATCAACGCAGCCCTCTGGCTTCCCGTGGCCTTGGTATGAGCCACAATGTGCTGCCCGACCATCATGTTATGTGAGTTGTTTTGATGAGTGTTTCGCAGGCGGTGTGGATAGAAATCTATGCCAGTGGGCTTGTCAGTTACGGTGCAACTTACAATGATATATTCCTCCGATACCTTTTTCTAGACCCATCGACATGATGCTCATTTTTCTTAAAAAAATAAAAACCATATTTCTTTCAACAACAGCAATCATTGCATCGCGATATGCCATGATAACCTTTACAAATCCCATAGCCCCGGGAGGGGATCTTTTAGGGATTGTGTGCTCGTTGCTTGACTGGGTGTTTTATCTTTCAATTCCCATAGGGCTTGTGGCGATTATGTATTCCGCGTTCCTTTTTCTGACTTCAGGGGGAGAAAGAAATAAAATAAGCAGCGCCAGAATGGCTCTTATTGCAGCCATTATGGGCTGGGTAGCGCTTTTCATAGTTTCTCTTCTCCCGCGCATCATCGCTGATTTACTTGGGGTTGACCTCGGCGCGCTTCCTGCATCGTGTTGAGTATTACTCGATATGCGTACATTCCTTTCCAAAAAACTATTTTTTACCCTGGTGGGGATATTATTTCTTTTTATCCCATGGGTGTTTGTTCAAGCGGATTTTACGTTACCCAATCCCTTAGATCCCATTCGTTCGTTTCCGGGATTGATTTGTTTGTTTGCACGCGTTGTATTTTGGTTCGCATTCCCCTTAGCACTTTTAGCATTGCTTATGGCAGCGCTTCTCTTTTTAGTATCGGGGGGTAACGAACAACGATTACGTCAAGCAAAAGACGCATTGTTCTATTCGATAATAGGATGGGGAATAGTTATTATTGCCCAGGCGATAGCTCTTAGCATGGTGGCGCTTATTGGTGGTCGACCTCTCAGTTTTACTGGATGCTAAAAGAAAAAGGCGGTCAGTGGATGCCTAAAAATTTTGGCTGACATTGGTTTATGTGGATAAGCCGCTTGCATTACCTGTGACCTTATGTCACAATACGCACGTAACTGTCTGGCACACAAGTTGAGCCAGACCTGAAAGGAGGTGAAGTATATGCACAAAGCACTTGTAACCGCTCTCACTCTTTCCATGCTTATTACTCCGGTTGCTGCATTGGCGCAGTTTACTAGCACTGGTGGCACCACCGGAGGAACTACAGGAGGCACCACGAGTGGCGCTCCTATCCCCACCATTCCCGATTCTGGAGTTACAAGCACGGGCGACTTCTGGAACCTCTTGTGTACCGGTGTCCTTTGGTTCTTCGCAATCGTTATCGTCATTTCCTTCATTATGCTGTTGGTGGCTGCATTGACGTTTATTACTGGAGGCGGTGACGAAGAGAAAGTAGGACGTGCTCGAGGGTTGCTTACCTACGCTATTATCGGTATTGCCGTAGCACTTCTTGCGCGAGCGATATTGTTTATAGTCGCCGGATTGCTTGGAGTCACTGATACCAGTTTCTTTGGATGTTAATTAGCCGTATATTTTTTCAAAAGCAGCCCTCTTTAGGGTTGCTTTTGTTTATGCCACGCAAGAACACGGACGTGTAGAAAATTCATGAAATAGTCAGTCGAATTCTTGTATTCTGTTATGATGAAACGGTCTTTTGATTGTTGTGGATAAGCCGCTTGCATTACCTGTGACCTTATGTCACAATACGCACGTAACTGTCTGGCACACAAGTTGAGCCAGACCTGAAAGGAGGTGAAGTATATGCACAAAGCACTTGTAACCGCTCTCACTCTTTCCATGCTTATTACTCCGGTTGCTGCATTGGCGCAGTTTACTAGCACTGGTGGCACCACCGGAGGAACTACAGGAGGCACCACGAGTGGCGCTCCTATCCCTACTGTTCCTGATACAGACGTGACAGGACCGGGCGACTTCTGGAATCTCTTGTGTACCGGTGTCCTTTGGTTCTTCGCAATCGTCATCGTCATTTCCTTCATTATGCTGTTGGTGGCTGCATTGACGTTTATGACCGGCGGAGGGGATGAAGAAAAGGTAGGCCGTGCTCGCCAAATGCTCACCTATGCTATTATCGGTATTGCCGTAGCGCTTCTTGCGCGAGCGATACTCTTTGTGGTGGCGGGACTTTTGGGTATTGAAGGAGCAAGCATTTTTGGTTGCTAATTACTTCAACATAAGCAACAAACTAGCCCCCTTGCGGGGCTGGTTTGTTCTTGTGGACAAGAATGTTGCAATATGCTATGCTAGAAGTATCATAATATATGATATTCTGAAACATATGACGCGCTATCGTTTTATCGGGCTCATTGTTACCCTCGCGGTTATTTCGGCGTTTGCCTTACCCGCGCTTGCCCAACCAGGACCAATTCCTCACTCGGTATGCGAAACCGCACGTGAAGGTGCTCTGGCTTGTTTATGGAATCGTATTGTTTGTGTGGTTGTATTGTGGATTTTTGCGATCGTCATTATTATTTCCTTTATTATGTTGTTGGTTGCCGCACTCAAATTCATGACAGGCGGCGGTGATCCAAAAGAAGTTGAGAGTGCCCGAAAGCTTTTAACATTTGCTATTGTTGGTTTGATTGTCGCCTTGCTTGCTCGAGTTATCATTCTTGTTGTTGCCGGGCTTTTAGGAATTACCGGTGGCGGTTTATTGACTTGCTAATTTTCCCCTTTAACGTTTGTATGGATTTCTATCGAGAGCGGGCTATCCCGCTCTCGTTTATAAAAAACACGCCCCCGTGGTGGAATTGGCAGACACCTATGGCTTAGGACCATAGGGCCGAAAGGCCGTGTAGGTTCAAATCCTACCGGGGGCACCAGTAGAAGATATCCTCATTTGGCTATGACTGAAAATGGCCCTAAATTTAAAAAGATGCCAAATTCGGTTGAGATTTCAATTAATTACCGAAGTTTAAGAACTTCATCCCATACGTAAGGGGCAAGATGAGTATAAAGCTTATGAGTACTATACCAATAATAACGATGGCAAAGTTCTTGTTTTGAGGGATTGCTGCCAAAAGAAGCGATGAGAATATAACAGCGGGAAGATAGTGGTATAGATACGTCGGGCGGCCGATAAGTGTTATCAGAAGATAGGGGATCACATTTGCGAGCCAGGCAATAAGTAAAAAATGTATTGCAGGGGGCAACACTATCTTACGTAGCATTTTTCCAAACACGGTCCACACTAAAGCGAGAAATCCCAAAAACCAAAGCGCGGCGTTGCCGATGAAAGAAATGGTTTCGGAAGAACCGATCCAATAAGGGATCGGTTTTATGCTCAACGGCCATCCCAATACAGTGCTTTGTGCTGCGTGTGACATGCGGGATAGTCCAGCCGTCAACGTCAAAAATACGTTGGCCGTATATGCTGCAAATATCGCAAGCACGTTGCCAAACGGAAGAGTTTTTATTGATTCGAAAAATTCAATTCCTCGGTTTTCGGTTCCTAAAATTACCGCAAGATACGTTAGTTCCTCCTCAAATGGGATGAGTATTTGCTGTATAGCAAAAGATAAAAATAGAGGAATGAGAAGAAGGCCGATAAAATGCCATTTCTTGAGTGGCGCTATATTAACCTTCTCGTTTTTTGCCATGGACGCGATAAAGACCGCAAGCGCAAATCCAAAACCGGTTAATTTAACGGCTCCCGCGCTCCCCAGCGCAAGCGCTGAAAGGACGGTCATAAGGAGCTTTTGTTTTTCAAAAAAACGAACATGTTTTAATAAGAGCAAGACAAATCCCAGCATTCCGAAAAAAAGAAGGAAGCCGTCAAGTAAGATCAGGCGTGTTTGAAGCAAAATACCGTTGTCGAAAGTGATAAACAATGTCCCCAAAAATGAAGGAAGGGAACCAAGTCCTAAGAGGCGGGCCAAAAGAAATACGAGAGGAATTAGTAAGATGCCCGCAACGGCACTTGTGGCGCGAAGTGAAATATACGGAAAATTATTCCAAGGTTCATCGTTTGCCGTATGAATGATAGGTCGATTTTGGTCGTCGCGTTCGAAATGGATAAATGACTGGGGTTCTTTGACGCCGGTTATCTTTGCGACCCCCCCATATATGAGTTTCCCCAGCGGCGGGTGTATGTCCCAGAAACCTTGACGCGACGCATAGTAAGATGCGTAGGTTGCGAAGTGGACTTCGTCGAAAATCGGTTGTGCGGGAGCGCCAAGGCGGAAGAGATGCAAGAAAGAAGAGATGGCGATGAGGACAATTATCCCCGCGAGTTCTTTTTTTGAGATTGCCAAATTCATTCCAGGGGGTTTCTTTTGTTTACGGGATAGAGCGTTGGCGATTTATAGACAGATTGAAATGTTTGCTCACGTGTTTTATTGTCCGCAAGCGTCGTTTTAACCGTGAGGGTGGCTTTTAGAGAACCGTCTGCTTTTTTATCGTAAACATAGGGGCCTTCTACCGTAACGGTGCGACCATCTGGGGTGCCATAAAATTCAAAAGTGAGTTTTGTACCTTCAACCCTCGTTTGTATAAGAATATGGCCAGACGTGTCATTAATGAAGCGTAAGTCGGGATTTGGAGGGTAGATGGTTGCATCAAAACCGGGCGTTCCGTAATATCGCACGACATATGAATGGCTGCGACGCTGGGTGACTTCAAGGCCGGAATACGCTGCAGCACGGAAAGCAGTGGTGGACACCTGGCAAAGCCCTCCGCCCAACGCCGGAACCGTTTTATCTTGAAGTATAACGAGCTCTGCTTTATATCCCATCTCTTCCGTTACCGGGCCAAGCGTTTCGTTAAACGAAAACTCTTCCTGCGGTGGAATGAGCACTCCATTAAAACGTGCCGCACCAGTTTTAATATTATGAATACGATTTTTAGGGGATCCGGCAAAGTCACTCTCGCCCTTGCCTAGCAGCGAAACGATACCAAAAGAATTTGCGTCCTGGGTGCGTATTTTGGGATCTGTTTCAACAACGGTAAGCGTTACACGTTTTTCCCCTTGGCGTAGGCCATCAAGCAGGATTTGGATGGAAGCTTGGCTATCTAGCATTCTTCCCGTAAGCGAAGGAACAAATAATACAACACGGTTTTTCTCTACCTCAAATCGTGCATCGCGCGGTTCTCGACCTACGCTTTTCCCCAGATGTTCTTCTAACCATAGCGCAGCTTGGCTGCGTTTAAGTGAAGCAACAACATTGTTTTCTTGGGTGCGTTCAAAGAGGAGCAATTCTATAAGATCATCGCGTGAAAGGGCGATTTCTTCTTCCGCCGCCTGAATATAAAGAGGAGTTGTCGCTATCCATTTTTGTGCTTCCGTAAGCGCTTCCTTAGTTTCCTCTTTTGAAATAGTTGGCTCTTGAATTTCAAGATCCACAAACACGCGTTCGTTTTCAAGCGCGCTTATACGTTCCTTGATTTGTTTGACTAAGATTTCTCTGTTGACCGCAGCCCCTTTTTCTTCTTGGGCAACGACAAGACGCGTGCCATTCCAGAGCGGATATGCGTTGGTAACTGGCTTTTCTTGATCAACAAAAAGCCGTTTTGTTTCTTGCGAAAAAATTGTATCATTTTGTTTTACCATCAATAACACATGCGGTTGTTTAAAAAACGTTGTCGCTTGCTCCCATAACCCGACAAAAATCGGTTCATTCCTGCCAATGCGGAATGTGTTTTGAACTGTTCCGGAAATATCGATATCAAACCCTAGTGTTTTGGGAGTTGAGGTATACTCGATGCCATTTACGGTAATAACGAGGGGCGTTTCAAGAAATTGGTCTACCCGTCCCCTCAATAGTTCTTGCGCCTGTTCTGGTGTGAGACCCCCCACCGCTACACCAGCAATATGAGTTCCATAGATAATACGGCCGGCATTTGCGATTTGAAGACCGAACAAGAACAGCCCCGTAACGATCGGGGCTATTGCAAGTACAATGGGGAGTTTGACGCGCACGGTTAGGGGACCGATTTTACCTTTATAGTTTTGGTTTGTTCCTTTTCTGCTTTAGGAAGGCGGAGCGTGAGAATACCATTGTGGAGTGATGCGTCGGCTTTATCTGCGGAAACATCTGTGGGTAAGATAATTGATCGCGAGAATGGACCCCAGTAACATTCTTGGTAGATATATTGTTCCGGTTTGATTGTTTCTTGCAGTGTCCGTTTTCCGCGCACTGTTACCATATCATTAGTAATGGTAATATCAAGATCCTCGGGCTGCACTCCCGCAACTGTTGAGCGTATAAAAATATTACTGTCATCTTGGTATACATCAACCGTAAGCTGTCCCTCTTGTCCCTCTTCTGTCCATTCCTTCTTTGTTTCTTCGCCGTCCCCACCGCTTTTCATATGTACCTCCTCTTCTTTGGGGGAGGCGGTGAAATCAACACGTTTCGCGCCTTCTTTAGCGTCTTCCTTTTTGGAGGTGAGGCGCTCGAAAAAAGATTTTGGTTTGGAGTCGTTTGCCATAACGTTTTCAAACTAAGGTTATTATTTACACTATAGCATATTTCGATACACAAGACCACCATGGGTCTAGCGCAAAAGCGTTACTTTTCCATGGTTATTGCGCCAGCTGTGGATACGAGAGAGCGCCCGTACGTGTTGAAACATAAGCCACAACACGACCCCTCCTGCAAGAAGTAGTCCCATAACAACACCGGAGGAAACAAAAAAATCGCCAAGGTTCTTGTCCGAAAGAATATTTGGTACCCCGCTTTCGAGGAGCCCGTTGTAAAGGCCGTGTACGGTTGCTGCGATCGCAATTCCGATTAAAATAACGCCTTTGTGCAGTTGGTTATCAAAAAGCGCCCGGGCGATCGTATAGCCAATAATGCCAGATGCAATCGAATGCAGAAGCGTTGCTGAAAGGAAACGCATGGCAAGAATTGGAATAACTCCTCCCAAAAGGCCGGCTGTCTGCACGGGGGCGTTTAATACAAATGCGATATTCTCAACTGCCGCAAAACCCAACGCCGCTATAACAAGAAAGAGCATCGCATCAACCGGCTCATTGAAGCTAGGGTCGCGCAATACGCTCATTCGCGCTGCAAAAAATTTGCTTAGTTCTTCCACAAGGGCAATTCCAAGAAACATAAAAAGAATCCGTGGCAGCGGCTCTGGTATTCCGGATAAAAGAGGGCCGAAAACACCGTTTTCCGCTCCGGAAAACGCACAGCCCAAAAATATGCATTGTGCGAGTATACCCAAAAAGAGAACAGGTACGGTAATAAATGCCCCCCATAAGAATGTGCGTATCACAAGACGATTGGGATGAGGCCGCACGTCTTCCCGCAAAAAAATCATGAGCCATACCAAAGATGGCATTAGTCCTAAAAATATGGAAATAAAGATGAGCATATGGTGGGAATCTCTAATTTCTAATCTCTAATTTCTAAATTCGAACTGGCAGGCCATTCGGCAACCATAAGCAAAGATGGTTTGTTGCCGTGCGGTAATATTCCCCACAACTCTTCCGTGATAAAAGGGATAAATGGATGCAATATCTTAAGAGATGTCGTAAGCACCCATAGAAGCGTTTCTTTTGCAGCAACATCTGTGCGCTGTTTAGCATGTTCAAGATATTCGTCGCAAAACTCATGCCAAAAGAACGAATAGAAAATTTCAAGTGCCTGACCAAATCGAAGTATAGCGATCTCTTTTTCTACACGGCTGATGTGCACGTTTAAAGACGCCAGGATTTTTTGATCTTCTTTATGTTCGCTTATCGGTGGAGTTTCCGGAATAGATATTTTTTCAGTATGGTGCAATACAAATCTGGCTGCATTCCAGATTTTATTGAGGAATTTTTTTCCGGCAATAAGGGCTGATTCATCAAACTTTATGTCCTGTAAGCCCGTAATTTGCCATAAAAGCCCAAACCGTATGGCGTCTGCGCCGTATTGTCGGATAAGCTCAAGCGGATCAATGCCCGTGCCAAGTGATTTCGACATCCGTTTCCCTTCTTTTGTAAGCACGGTCGGGTGAATCCATATCTCGGCATACGGTTCCTTTCCCATAAACTCAAGGCCAGAAAACACCATGCGTTCGATCCAAAGGTTGAGGATTTCTCGTGCACACGTCATCCATTGTGTCGGGTAATAGGTTTCAAGGCCCTTGGTTTTTTCCGGCCACCCCAGAGTTGCAAACGGCCATAATGCGGACGAAAACCACGTATCCAGTACGTCCTTTTCCCCCGGAATTGGTATTTGGTGTCCCCACCATAGCTGCCTTGAAATACACCAATCGCGTTCATTATCCAGCCACTCGATTGCAACTTGCCGGAACCGTTCTGGAGCGATGCGCACGCGCCCCGATTGATATGCCCTTTTTGCCGTTTGCGTAAGCTCCTTCATCTTTAAAAACCATTGGGGAGAGGGAAGGGGTTCAATTGGCGTTTCGCAACGGTAACAGATTGCTACGTTATGGGTATAATCCTCAGTTTTTTCAAGAAATCCCTTAACAGTAAGATCTTCTACAACTGTTTCGCGCGCTTCTTTAACTTTCATTCCGTGATATTTTTTCGGAGCTTCAGGAGTTATTCGTCCATCTTCTCCGATTATTTTGATGCGCGAGAGTTCGTGCCGTTCTCCTATATTTGCATCTATAAAATCGTGCGCTGGTGTCACCTTCACCGCTCCGGTGCCAAATTCCTGTTCAACCGCGGTATCTGCAATGATAGGAATGATGCGTTCCGCCAGCGGCAATTCCACGGTTTTTCCAATTAGAGCTTTATAACGAGTATCATCGGGATGCACCGCAACTGCGGTATCGCCTAGCATTGTTTCCGGTCTTGTCGTAGCCACGACAATATACTGATTGCCGACTTCTGACCTCTGACCCCCGATTGGATATTTGATATACCAAAGCTTCCCTTGTTCTTCTTTATATTCCAATTCAAGATCCGAAAGCGAAGTTGCGCAGCGTGTGCAAAAATGCACAACGCGCTCGCCTTTATAGATCCACCCTTTGTCGTAGTAATGCATGAAAGCTGCCTCAACCGCTTTCACATACTCTTTATCCATGGTAAAGCGCTGGCGCGACCAATCGGCAGACGTTCCCAATTTTTTGAATTGTTCCAAAATAATGCCCCCATACTTTTCACGCCACGTCCAGACGCGCTCAAGAAATTTTTCTCGTCCAAGATCGTGTCGCCCAAGCCCTTCTTTTTTTAGTTCCTTTTCCACTTTATTTTGAGTCGCAATGCCCGCATGGTCAGTTCCCGGGAAATAAAGCGTACGATATCCCTGCATACGTTTCATGCGTATTAAACAATCCGTTGCCGCGGCTTCCAGCGCATGTCCAAGATGCAGCGAACCCGTGATATTGGGGGGCGGCATCATGACCACGAAATTCTCTCGTCTTTTTCCGGGAAGGTTGTCCGGGTTGAAAAACCCGGATTTTTCCCAAATCCGGTATATTTTCTCCTCTGTTTGCATTGGGTTATAGGCCTTGGGGAGTTCCATGATTGAATTGACAGAATTAAGTAATTAATACTATTATGCCAAGATAAAGGCACTTTGTGAACTCAAAAGGAGGTTTCTAATGACCGGACAGAATCCTAAAAATGAAGGAATTCCCGTTCCTATTCCCCATATTATTGAACAAACCCCGCGAGGAGATAGGGCATGGGACATTTTTTCGCTTTTATTGAAAGAACGGATCGTATTTTTGGGAACGCCCATCGATGATTTTGTCGCAAATATCATCGTGGCACAACTTCTTTATCTCGATAAAGAAGATCCTGATAAGGATATCCACATGTATATCCAGTCGCCCGGCGGCGTAATATCTGCAGGACTTGCGATTTACGATACGATGCAGCTCGTACACTGCGATGTGTCGACGATCGCGGTTGGCGAAACCGCATCAATGGGTACGGTTTTGCTTTCCGCCGGCGCCAAAGGGAAGCGTTATGCTTTGCCCCACGCCACCATCCATATTCATCAGGCGCGTGGCGGCGCAAGCGGACAGGCGAAAGATATTGAAATCATTGCCCGGGAAATTTTGCGGCGCAACCAGATTGTGAAGCAGATTCTCGCAAAGCATACCGGACAGACGCTAGAACAAATTACTATCGACTGCGACCGCGATCATTTTTTTGACGCCCAGCAGGCAAAAGAATACGGTTTGATTGATGAGATCATTGGCGGCAGGGAATAAAGCGATGGTAGAGATGGTCGAGAGGTTTTCTTTTGCAAGCATAGTTCTTGGGATGATTATAGGTTTCGGCGGTTTGTTTTCCGCTTTCGTGCCAGGGGTTGGCCAGCTTTCGATAGTCATAGCATTGATTGGATTAGGAATGATGGGCGCCTCACTGCTTTCCATGGCGTTTTTTCTTGGTACGGCTACCGAGGGCGATTCTGACTACTGATAAAAAACAAGGGGTCTTTTGGCCCCTTTTGCTTTAGATGCGAACTTTTATTTGCTGCCATGTGTTGCGTTCCCCTTTAAGCCAATGAAGATAGGCGGTGGCTGCAATCATGGCGGCGTTGTCCAATGCCAATGAGGGGATAGGGTATAGGGTATAGGGTATAGGTTCCAATTTTGTAAGGGCGCTGCGAAGTTGGCGGCGGAGTTCTTGGTTTGCAGCAACGCCGCCTCCAAGCATCACGGTTTTCGCTTTATATTTTTTGGCCGCTCGTATGGTTTTGGCAGTAAGCACATCAACAACCGCTTGCTGGAACGATGCGGCAACATCGGTTTTTGGTATTTGGGGATTATCGCGTAAAAGGTACAGTACTGCGGTTTTAAGACCCGAAAAACTAAAATCAAAATCATTAGAATCAATCATCGGCCGCGGCAATGAAATTTGTATCTTGCTTCTCGTATCTTGTTTCTTCGCAGCTAGTGCCGCGACAGGAGGCCCTCCTGGAAACGGTAATCCGAGCATTTTCGCAACTTTATCAAACGCCTCGCCTGCTGCGTCATCGCGCGTTTCGCCAATAATTTTCATTTTTCCAAAATCGCGCATCAGTACCAACTGCGTATGCCCCCCGGAAACGATCAACCCAACCGCCGGAAAAAGTGTTTGTATCTTGTTCCTTGCTTGCCCCGTACCGGAGCGAAGCGACTGGTTCGGGGTATTTTGTTTCTTCTTGTCGCCAAGCAGATTGGCAACAAGATGTGCTTCCAGATGGTTTATGCCGAGTATTGGTTTATGTAGCCACCACGCAATGGTGCGTGCCGCATGAACCCCAACGAGCAATGCGGGCAAAAGCCCCGGATGCGTTGTCACCGCAATTAAATCTATGTCCTGTACCCTGTACCCCGTACCCTGAAATGCTTTTTTAACCACCGGCTTTATATTCTTTGCATGTTCCCGCGCCGCAAGCGTCGGCACAACCCCCCCATATTTTTGGTGCACTTTTACCTGTGAGGAAACGACGTTACTCAACACTTTAAATTTCGGCCGCCTGATGCCTCCTGATGCCTTAATAATAGCGGCGCAGGTATCATCACAACTTGTTTCAATACCAAGAATTTTCATAATCGCCTTTTACACCATACTCTTTTTGGTGCAAAATATAAATAAAAGGAAACCACCCGCGTTAAGCGGGTGGTGCTGTGGTTAAGGTACTATTGGAAGATCAAGATCGTTGAATCCGACGATATCGACAGGGTTTAAGCCGACGTCGAAGAATTGTATCACGACCCGATCTCCGGCCTTAGCAAATGCAAGCTCAACGCTCTTTTCAGCCAAGGCCTTATAGACGCGTTCGGAATCGCCTTTGAGCAAAATGAGGTAGTCGGTATTGCCATCGATGGTCTGTTGGGTAATGGCAGCGATAGTACCCTCGATGCTTTGGGTGGTTCTATTCTCTTCTGCTTCGTCTTTGAAGCTGCCGCGGGCAAGGAATTGTCGATAAAGATCAAGCGCTCGTCTGAGCGTTGGCGCAAATATTACGTTAGCACCATCAACATCCTTTGCATTAAGCAATCCAATGCCTTGAAAGGGTTCACCCGGAACACCATCCTGCGCATCAACTGGAGGCACATAGCTTACAACCCACGTCGGCTCCCCATAAATTTTATGCATCGAAAGATGCTTGGGTTCAAAGTGTTTGACCGTTTCCTTAGTCGAGCGAAATGCCTTAAGCACCGCTTCCTCAACTGGCGTTCCGGAAAGGACCGGATAAAGGCGCGCGATGTTCGATCGCCCGTCAAAAAGCACGATACTTACTATCGAGGAATCGTCTTGCTGGGAAGTCATAATAACTTGCCAATGGGGATGTCCGCTTCGCGTATAGACAGGAATTGGATCAATTGCAACCTTGGTACGTCCTGCAGGCGTGTGGCCCCACAGAATTTTCCAAGGCGCTGAGTTCCATTCACCCCACCAGTTCATTATCTTCGTGACGGTTGCTTGTGAGTAGACGCGATCCACCCACTCAGGGATTTGGTTTAGGGGATACCGCGTTACCTCACAGGTTTCCGGATCTGCCACGATCATGGCGACAGGAACGTTTCCGGACGTGTGAACGAGTGGCCTATTGAGCGAGGCGGTGTACCACGGCTTGAATTCGTCGTCGATCTCTATCGTAATGCCGTCTACATTGTAAGATGAATAACCGTGGGAATAGAGAAAGCGCTGCAGTTTGCTTCCAAGGAATGCAGATGGCGTACATTTCATTTTGAAGCCGAGACGAAGTTGTGGGTCTACGGTCGGATCTTCTGCATCAACGAGGATATAGCCGGGGGCCACCTGGTCAACTTGCATCCAAAGCCGCCAGCCGCCGAACTCAAGGTCCGATACCCAGTACAGGTGCCCGTTGATCGATTGAATCTCCGGTTTGCCCACATTATATATCGATCCCAGATTTCGGCCTTTGGCGTCGGTTTCTTTGGCGATAACTTGGTTTGCTTTAAACGTCGCGTTCTCTTCCGAGACCGTGACGATATGGTTTGGATCGGTATCCGGGTAATCTTCCGGTCCCATCTCAATGACTTTGACAAGACCGGCAAGCTGCTTTGCTTCTCCACCGCCGAATGGTACGAACAGCGTTTCTCTCCACCAAAAGCAACCAAGCGAGATAAGACCTAGGGTAACGACGATCGGGAAGAGGCTGAAGTTGCCCATTCCTCCTTCGCTTCCCGCCAACAGCGAGTTGCTCACGACAAATATGATCAATGCAACGAGCATCGGGAACGCTGTCCAGATGTACCCGTGCATGGGTCCGGTTATCGGTGGCCGCACAAAGTACAGGATTAGATAGTTTACGAGCACCAACGTGAAGAATGTGATCACGCTTGTGATAAACGTAACGACGAAACCAGTTGTGGTATAGCGGAATCGCAGCAGTACGTCACCCAATCCGAAGATCGCGGTGATGACAAGGGCCATGAATGCCCCACTGATGAATGCGTCCATTAGGTCTCCTTTCCTTTTTATCTTCCGACGCTAAGATCTGGGTTTGGGGCTATGGCGGGGTCGTGTGACTGTGCGGCCCTATACGGCATCAATTGGTCGAGCTTTGCCCCGTAAAGCTCGCCTTGTTCGTCAATAAGATACACAATTTCTACCCTTCCTTCGAATACAAACGGCTGCGAGACATTAAGCGTGATTTCGCGTCCTGCATTCGTTGCAAATGTTACGCGGGTCTCATCTATGCGGAGTGATACAACTTCTGGCGGTCGCATCGGTTTCCAAGGTTCTTCCCCAAGGAACGCAAAAGTGTTTTCAGAATAGACCACGCCGCCGTTAGTGTTCACTAACGCGAGGTTGCGAACCCCGAATGTTTTTCGTAGCGCAAGCGCATCTTCGGTTGAGAGCCACGGACCATAATCTTTCATGAACTGTTCCCGTTCGGTGCTCCGCAGTGTCGTTTCTGGTGTCGGAAGCGTCTGAACAGGTTGCGGACTCGTGGTGTCACCGAGATTGAATGTGGGTTGCACTACCGCGAAAACAAAAAAAGCGAGAAGTACCACAACTATTCCAGCAACAAATGCGGCGGCGACTTCTTTAAAACCGTTAAATACCAGAATCCAGAGCTGCTCAAGCAGATCCTCTTTTTCTTCCGAGCAATAAGGCGTCCGTTTCCCGCGAGATTTATCGGCACGGCGGATGATATATCCAAACGTTTTTATCCTTGAAACAAGCCGTTTTCGGAAATAACCCGAGAAAATAGCGGGAATAACACCAAACGGATATGTCGTAAAGAATGCGATGACACCAAGCGCCCACGCAAATTTTCGTGCGAACATCGGAAACCCTCCTTTCATTTTTCTATTTCAAACAACTCAGATAATCTATAGCATATATTGATTTTTGTGTCAAGTATTGGTAGAAAAAGAAAAACAGCGTAAAGTAATGATAGTGTTGGTCCCATCGTCTAGCCCGGTCTAGGACACGAGCTTTTCAAGCTCGGTACGCGGGTTCGAATCCCGCTGGGACCATTCCCAAATACTTATTTATGAGCACAATAAATCATTATTTACAAATCGCGTTTCAGGAGAGGACTTCGCGGATTTATCATGCGGTGCAGGACATATTGGCGGTAATTATTGTTTTATCGGTTATTTTGATTGCGACCGAATCAGTTGAAGGTCTTTACGAACGCTATACTAACCTTTTTCATATCAGCGAATTGGCCATTGTTGCCATATTTACGGTTGAATATCTTATTTACGTTTATTTAGCAAAAGATAAGGCGGCGTATATTTTGAGTTTTTTCGGGCTTATTGATTTGATGGCAATCTTGCCGACGTACCTTGCATTATTTTTTGCGTCGTTTTTGCCGCTACATTCATTGTTGGTGCTGCGGGTGGTGCGAGTGTTGCGGCTGTTGCGGGTGGTACGAGTTTTAAAACTTATTCCGTATACGGCGCAGCGGCAAGGGGTGGCGCGCGTGGTGCCGTGGCGTGCACTCGAAATCGCATTTTTTGCCATGTTTTCTGTCGTTGTCATTTCCGGAACGCTCGTGTTTCTTGCCGAAGGCGGTGTTCCGAGGACGAAATTTACCGATATACCGCAAGGTATGTGGTGGGCGTTGGTAACTTTGACAACGGTAGGTTACGGGGATCTCGTGCCCCAGACATTTTTGGGGCGCATTGTTGCTGCGCTTACCATGTTTACCGGTTTTATCCTTTTTGTGGTGTTTGTCGCAATTTTCAGCAGGCGGCTGCAAAAGATGCTTTTGGGAAATCTGGCGGAAGAAGAGGATGAGGATGAAACTTCATTGTATTGAGTTTGTGTTATCTTTGTGTTAGGTTGGAGCTTGCGCATCTTGAAAACGAAAGAGATGTTTGTAGGGATGAGCGACATTCATGTCCCTGGGTTGTTTATAAAGTATGAAAATGTTTTATTGCGCCCTTGGGGGTGTGCGAGAAAGGAGATATGAGGTGATATTGCTGTTGTTTTGCGTAGCAGTAGCCGCTGCGGCATTGCTTGCGGCCACCGGAACGGTGCTAGGGTTTATCGGTGCCGCTGGTTTTTCATTGATTGCGTTGGGTATCGTCTTTTGGGATATTCAAAACCGGAAGTTGTTTTAGGTCCCGTGGAAAACCACGGGTTTTTTGTTTGACCTTGCGCCAGCCGTATGCTAGAGAAGTAAAGATGGCAAAGCCAAAGGAGCAGGAAGAAAAAATCGGCGAGGCGGATTCTAAAAAGGCAGCACTTGCCGAAACCGTAGAAGAGATCAAAGAACGGTTTGGCGAGGGAGCGCTGATGACCCTTGGTGAGGTACGTAAGGTTGATGTGGATGTTATTCCCACCGGCTCTTTGTCGTTGGATTTGGCATTGGGTGTGGGCGGTCTTCCGCGCGGGAGGGTCGTTGAAGTATTTGGTCCGGAATCGTCAGGCAAAACAACTTTGGCGCTTCATGTGATTTCGCAGGCACAAAGGAAAAAGGGGCTTGCGGCTTTTGTGGATGCTGAACACGCACTTGATCCCGAATACGCAAAACGCATAGGGGTAAACACAAAAGAACTTTTGATCTCGCAGCCCGATACCGGAGAGCAAGCGCTTGAAATTGTGGAGTCCTTGGTGCGTTCCGAAGCCGTGGATGTGATAGTCGTGGATTCGGTTGCGGCGCTGACCCCGCGGGCGGAAATTGAAGGAGAAATGGGGGATTCGCATATAGGGCTTCAGGCGCGATTAATGTCGCAGGCATTGCGGAAATTATCCGCGGCGATTGCCCGCTCAAAGTGCATTGTTATTTTTATTAACCAGATACGCATGCAAATTGGGGTAATGTACGGGAATCCTGAAACCACACCCGGAGGGAAAGCGCTAAAATTTTATTCGTCAGTGCGCATTGAAGTACGCAGGACCGCACAAATTAAAAAAGGAGAAGAGATTGTGGGAAATAGGGTTCGGGCAAAGGTGGTGAAAAATAAAGTGGCAGCTCCTTTCAAAATTGCCGAATTTGACATTATGTATAATGAAGGAATCTCTTGGCTTGGGGACCTCTTGAATGCCGGAGTAAAGTATGGGGCCGTGCAAAGGTCGGGAGCATCCTATTCTTTTGGAGAGCTGCGGCTTGGCCAGGGAATAGATAATGCCAGAAAGTTTTTAGAGGAAAATCCCAAGGTAGCAAAAGAGATTGAGGCGGCGGTGAAAAAAGCAGCGACGGGATAATCTGCTCGCGAACCGTCCGGAAAAATTCTCCGCCTCTATTGACTGCGGTACATTATTGATCCCACTGCCAGCCCGAGAGAATTTTTCCGGAGATTCGCTCGCAGGAAGAGATTCGGACCATGGCCGCTCTGGCCTCGTAACCCGTTCACAGCTTTGCCGCGCGCTTTTTATTAGGCCACAGTTTCTCCGCAGCAAAGAAAAAAAGAGAGAGGAAAAGCAAGGAAACTCCGCAGGGCGGAGTTTTTGTTTAGCGGGAGGCATTGCTTTTTTGCGGGCGGGGTGATAGGATGCCCATAGAAAGAATTGAAAAAGAAAAGGGAGGAAAGATGCCGAAGTTTGAGGCTGTCTATGAATCCACTACAGTTTCAAGAACTCCGCCAAGGCCACGGGTGACTATCATTGAAGCTACCGCATGAGGCCCGAAAGAAAGCGGAGGCAGACGCTGAGGTGGTATGGGGACACGCTAAACTCGTAAGCATAGAGAAGGTTCCCGAATAAGACAAAAAGCCGCCCCTCACCGGGCGGCGTTTCTTGTGGAAGTGCGCGAAACCTATATCCTAATTTGAAGAAAAATATGGTGTACCATATGATTGCCCTGCGAATGCGGGGCGTTTTTGCTTTAGAAAGACAAGAGGCGCGGAAACTCCGCGCCTCTATTTTGATCCACCAAACGGTATGAGCATCTCCTCAAAGACATACCACGCGTATTCCTCCATGCGCTGCCAATCCTGGGGGGTGGCGCCCTGACGCTTTGCGTAGCGGACGTCGAAGCTTGGCGATATAACGCCAAACACCTCGCATGTGAGAAAGTAGCCGGCGGCAGCGGCCACCAGTTCGCATTCCGCCCGAGTTTTCGTGCCGCCAAGGATATGGTCTACGGCGTGAGCAAGCTCGTGCGCAAGAGTGGAAAAGCTACGCGACACAAGTTTGATCTTATTATCCCGACAGAATTGCCCGCCAATGGTAAAGGGTCTGTCGAAGGCATCCGTGGTCTCGCCCAAGTTTGGCGCCAGAAAAATCCGCATACCAAAATCCGTCGCCGTCCGTATCAGCTTCCAGTAGGCGTTCAGGTGATCGGGTCGCTTGGCTTTGTGGCTCCAGCCTGAGTGGTGGATCTTGTTTGTGAGAAAGGCGTCGGCAAAGTATTGCCGCGCCCTATCCCTGCGCAGCATCTTTGCCATCGCTTCCTCCTTTCTTGTGAGTAAGGCAAGGAACTACGATTTATATTATAACTTTTTAATTAAATACTGTCAATGTTTTTGTCGGCTTGTTTTTTGATAGAGAGGATGCTTTATTAAAAGAGGTAACTTAAAAGAGTGAGGCGAAAAAACCGTGGCGCTTACCAAAGAACAAGAGAGGGTCTTAGCCGATATTACTCCTCGAGACGGTTTTGCCTATTTTGCCGGTAGAGAAAAATATAACTTTGCTCATGCAGCAATCTATTTTGGCAATGGTAAATTCAACGTTGTGGGCATGGTGCAAAACGGCGACTTTATTGAAGTCGAATGTGATACGCTTGATGAAGCCGCGGAAGAATGGAAGAAACTATTTGCAAACATGGATCTTCGCGCGATGATGCGATGGATTATGCCAGAACATAAAAAGCTCTGGGATTTCTTAGAGGATTAATCTCAGACCGGGCCCTTCCGGCTTATAAGATCAAGGAAAAGATAATGCTCTATACTTCCGTCCCTTTGGGACGGTATTTTCTTTACCTGCCCCTTTCATTCCAGTGAGATACCGTTATTGTCATTGTTCGTATTGTTCTGTACTATGTGAGCATGAGCGAAATTGTAGGAAATAAAGACGTGCAGGAGCGTTTATGGTATACGGTAGAAGGGAATCGTCTTGCACACGCATATCTTTTTTCGGGTCCTGAAGAAATTGGAAAAAAAACCATAGCCCACGCTTTTGCACAACGGATTTTGTGTGAAACGTCAAACGCATGCGGCTTATGTTCTTCGTGTGTTCAATGGAGGGGAGTGCATCCCGATTTTCTATTTATCGTACCTGAAGGCGAGGGGCTTCGGCGCAACATTGGTGTTGAACAGGTGCGCGCTGCGCGGCATTTTCTTCAATTAAGTCCCCAGGCGGGGGAGCGTAAAGTATTGGTTATTGACGAGGCAGACCGGTTAACGGGCGAGGCAACAAATGCTTTTTTGAAAACATTGGAAGAGCCAAGCCCTCGGATGGTTATTGTTTTGGTAACTGCCATGCCATGGATGTTGCTTGCAACGGTTCGTTCGCGTTGTCTTACGGTTCGATTTTCTTTGGTGCCAGAAACAGATATGGTTAAATGGCTAGCGTCTTTAAAGATTTCATCTGGCGAGGCGCAAGCGTTAAGCAAGCTTTCAGGAGGCCGTCCTGGTCGCGCAAAACGACTTTTAAAGGATCCGGTTGCGCGAAAGGATGTCATTGCCATCCTTCGTTTATTTACGGAGGTGATTGGAGAAAGTTCGTTTGAAAAGCTTAAAGCTTTTTCGGTTTTTACAAAAAACCGGACGCTTTTGGCACAGTCGCGCATTCTATGGCTTGAGGAGGCCCATCGCGATATTACGGAGCTTCCACCCCATACATTTGGGCTTATTTCCCGTCTGCTTGCCGTTGACCCTTATGCACCTTTCGATCCCATCTTATCTTTGGTTTCCTAAAGGGTGCGGGCGGAGTTTTGAATTTAGGATTTAGCGTTTCGAATTTCTTTTGCGAAACAAAAATTATGCGCCTTGCCGTTACCATCATCTTTATCGCGTTGTTTATCGCCATTGCCGTGGGCTTATTGACGCTCTTTTTATCTTCCTTTGGAAAAGAAACCCAAACTGGGGATGGGCAGGCAGGTCCTACGTCATCGGAACGAATACAGATTTCTCAAGATTCAGGAAAAACATTTACTACAGCATCTATTTCTCCTGAAGCCAAAGAGGTGTTAGCTTCGGCATCTTTGGTTTCGCTTTTTGAAGATCCGGATGTTGCTGCGCGGTGGTGGTTGGTAACAAATGCTGCAATTTTTGTTTCGGAAGACAACGCTGCCACATGGGATTTTTTACGCAACGCAAATAACGAAGCCGTAAGCGGTGCAACGGCCTTTGCGCGCGAAACAGGTTCCAGCGTACTGTATGTGGCAAACGTGGTTGATGGACGCGGCCGTATTTTTCGTTCCGACGATCTTGGTAAAACCTTCCTTGAAGTATTTAGCACGGCCCAAACAGATGTTTCGATATCCTCACTAAGCGTGGATCCTGCGCAACGATCTCGTGTATTGGCGGGAATGAGCGACGGTTTTTCTGTGGTAAGCAGCGATCGTGGCACAACCTGGACTACGCTCGGATCATTTCAAGGAACAATTGATCGGATCGTCTTTTCTCCTCAAGATCCCAATATTGTTTTCATGACGATTTTGGGCAAGGGGATTCTTTCTTCGGGGGACGGCGGCACAACGTGGGGGGAGTTGGGTGACACAAACCTTTCTCGTTTCCGTGGCGGAACGGCAATGTTGGATCTTGCTATTTTGCCCGGCACGGTGGCCAATGTGGTGTTGGCAACGGAGGCAGGGCTTTTGGTATCGGATAATGCGGGGATATTTAATATTGTAGAGGCGTTGGTTGTGCCTCCAAAGTCATTACCCATTCTTTCCGTTTCTTTTAACCCACTCAATGCATTAGAGGCCTATGTGAGCGCGCGCAACGGACTTTATAAGACAAAAGATTTTGGGGAAACGTGGGAGGTAACACGTCTTGCAGAGGGAAAAGATTTGCGTTTTGTCCGTGTAAGCCGCGACAATCCCTCGGTGCTTATTTTGGTTCTTGCCACGCCACCCAAAAAGAGCGGCGGCGCGTTTCGTCTGTTTTAGGGGGAATCTATGCCAGATGATTTTATAGCTCAATTAAAAGAGGCAGCTTCGCGTACCATAGAGCGTTTGCGCGAGCGCTTGGCTCTCATCAGAACAGATCGTTCTTCGCCATCTTTAGTCGAAAATGTTTTTGTGGAATACGGGGGAAGTAGGCTTGTGGTAAAACAACTTGCTTCTATTGCAACTCCAGATTCTCGCAACATTCTTATTACGCCGTGGGATCGTTCCAGCATAGAGGCCATCGCAAAAGCGCTTGAGGGTGCGGATTTGGGCGTTATGCCCGTCGTTGCGGGAACAGATATTCGCATAACGCTTCCGCCGCTCTCTGAAGAACGAAGGAAACTGTTGGCACGGGAAGTGGGGGAACGCGTTGAAGAGGCGCGTATTGTCTTGCGGCGCGCGCGCGATGAGTCGTCTTCCGTTTTGCGGGATGCCTTTAAACAAAAGACCATTTCCGAAGATTTATTTTTTAAACATAAGCAAGAGCTTGACCGGATTGTACAAAACGCACAAAAAGAAATGGATGCTTCCGGCGAGCAGAAACAAAAGGAAATTTTAGGCACCTCGTAACCCCATTGTTTTATCAACTATCTATGTTTGTCCTTTTGGGCCTTTTCGCATTTTTTGTAATGTTTTCTGTACTCCTCGTGATTCATGAGGGCGGGCATTTTATCGCCGCCCGGCTTTTTAGAATACGAGTGGAGGAGGTGGGTTTTGGCTTTGGGCCGCGCTTAAAAACGGGCATCTTTCGAGGAACGCCCTGGGCATTCAATCTTATTCCTTTTGGGGCATATGTGAAGCTATTTGGCGAAGAGGGCGGGGAATCGCAGCATCGCGACAGTTTCGCCGGAAAAGATCTTATGGAAAAACTGGTCGTGGTCGTTGCGGGAATCTCTGGAAATTGGATCTTGGCGGCAGTTATTTTTAGCGTTCTTTTTGCTATTGGTATGCCACAGACGCTTCTTGATATCGTGGGAAGCGACTTCGGACATGTTACTATTTCCCAGGTTGTCCCTTCGTCACCCGCACAAACCGCAGGCATTGAAGCAGAGGATGAAATTGTACGACTTCAACAGGGTGACGAAATTGTGGTACCGAAAAATATTGGACAGGTGCAGGAATTTGTTCTGGGGCATCTGGACGAGGAAATTATCATTACTCTTATGCGCGCAAAAACCGGTGAGCGTTTTGAGGCAATTACAACTCCACGTTCCGAGCCGCCGGAGAACGAAGGCGCTTTGGGGATTGTGTTTTCGGGGCAACGCTATATCACCGTGCCATGGTATGAAGCGTTTTGGCACGGAACCTTTTTTACGGCACGCATGTCAATTTTTGCCACACAAGCGTTAGTGCAGGCGTTTCAGGAAGCGATTTCCGGCGATATTCCTCGTGATGTTGCCGGTCCCGTAGGCATTGCAGTACTTTCTATTGATGCCGTGCAGGCAGGGGCGATAACCTTGCTCATATTAACGGCATTAATTTCTCTATCGCTTGCACTGATTAACGCAATTCCATTTCCCGCACTTGATGGAAGTCGGGCAGTACAGCTTATTTTTGAGCATGCAAGCGGTATAAAAATTCCACAGCGGATTTTAGAGGTGGTCTATGGCACGGGGCTTGCGGTTTTGCTTTTGCTTGGCGGATTTATTGCTTATCAAGATGTACAGAATTTTGTGCTGCCGCGATTTTTTTAAGATATGCGACAATCCCACCTTTTTCTTCCTATCAGGCGTGAGCCACCCAAGGACGAAACATTTGCGAATGCACAGCTTTTATTGAGGGCCGGTTTTGCTGATAAGCTCATGGCCGGCGTATTTTCTATTTTTCCTGCCGGTCTAGGGGTTGTGCGCAATATCGAAGGAATTGTGCGCGATGAATTGCAGAAAACCGGTGCTGTTGAGCTTGCGATGCCATCGTTGCAGCAGCCCAAAATTTGGGAAGAGACCGGCCGATGGAAAACCCTTCCCCCCGAGATGTTTCAGTTCAAAGACCGAGCTGACCATCCGATTGGTCTTGCGATGACACACGAGGAGGTTGTTTTTGATATTGTGCGCAGAAATATCCAGTCGTTTCGGGATCTTCCGCTCAAGCTATACCAATTTCAAACAAAATTCCGGGATGAGCCGCGGCCAAAATCAGGTCTTATGCGCGGGCGGGAGTTTCTCATGAAGGATCTTTATAGTTTTCATGCGACCCGCGAGGATTTGGAGGAATACTACGAAGAAGTTTCGCAGGCATACGATCGCATTTTTAAGCGGTGTGGCCTGAAAGCGGTGCGCGTGGAAGCTCCGGGAGGTATTTTTACAAAAAATCCTTCTCATGAGTTTCAAGTGGTGGCCGAGGGTGGGGAAGATGAAATTGCATTGTGTAAGAATTGCGATTTTGCCAAAAATGCTGAACTTTTAGAAAAAGGCATCAAAAAGTGTCCGCAATGTAGCGCTACGATCGTGCGCCATATTTCTTCCGAAGTTGGTAATATTTTTCGTTTCTACGACAAGTACGCGAAAGACATGAACGGTTACGTCATGGGGCCGCAAGGCGAAAACCTTCCTATTTTCCTTGCATCGTACGGCATTGGGATAAGCCGGCTTATGGCAACGATTGTAGAAGTATTTCATGATGAGCGCGGCATCATGTGGCCGGAATCCGTTGCGCCTTTTTTGGTGCATATTGTGCAATTAGGAGATGGCGAGGTTGTTAAAAAAGAAGCGCAAAAAATATATGCCGCTTTACAAGAAGCAGGGCTTGAGGTATTGTACGATGACCGAGAAAAATCCGCCGGAGAAAAATTTATGGAGGCGGATTTGGTGGGGATTCCGTGGCGGGTGGTAGTGAGCGCAAAGACCGTGGCGCAGGGGAAAGTTGAAGTGAAGAAAAGAAGCGAAGACAAAGCGGAATTGATGACGATTGAGGAGTTGGTAAAACGATTGAAAAAATAAAAGCACTCGGGATGCGTTTCGAAAAGACGTGTCGCACGCCCCAGCGAGGCGTGCGCACTCTCGCTCGGCGTTGCTCCCCCGTATACGATTCAGCCATTTATTTATTGAAACGGGGACCATGCCCGCAACGCCTCCGCGAAGCTTTTCTCAACACATTCCTCGTGCTATGTTGCTTTTCGCAGCGCACCCCCCTCTTTTTTGTGGTTTATATCCAGGTTTTTGCTGAGAGAGAGTGAGAGGAAAAAAAGGAAGCCGCCTGCGGCGGCACGAAATAAGTTATACAGTTTATTCGGGTCATGGTTCGGCTTCGCTCACCACCCTGAGCGCGTCGAAGGGTTCGGATGAACATTTGGAGCATTCGGAGGTTATTCGTAGATTCGGATCGCCCTTAAGAGAAAAGGCGGCCGTGCGGCCACCTCACAACATCAAGGTAGGTTTTTGCTGATTTGACGGAACACACAGTAAGGGATTACGAAAGGCAGAATTAGCGCAGCGATTATGATTGCAACAAGGATTAAAATGGCGCCGAACCATCCCGTCCACCACAGCGACCTTTCGTCCTCTGGATTGCCATCGCTCACTCGTACCATTATTTGTGAACTGATTATCCCTATTGGTGTCCAAGTTATTACAAGGAACAGTACCCCGACGATAATTGTTACTAATAAAGCTATCACTTTCCCTCCGAAGAACTTTGTGTTCTTGCTCAAAAGTATCACGGTATATAGCATGCGTCAATGGTTGGTATGCCATTACATTTAGGTTTGTTTTGATAGTTAGATTTTGAGCTTTGGATTTTTATAATTATGTTTTCTACTTTTCTTCGTTTCCTCACTACCGACATCGGCATTGATTTAGGCACAGCCAATACGCTTGTTTATGTGAAGGGTCGGGGCATTGTGGTAAACGAGCCCTCTATTGTTGCCGTCAACAAAAAAACCGGCAAGGTGCTTGCCATCGGTAAACAGGCAGAACGCATGATTGGTAGAACCCCTGCCCATATTGTTGCGACAAAACCATTAACCCAAGGCGTGGTTTCGGATTTTGAGATTACGGAACAAATGCTCCGTCATTTTTTTGGGACCATGGGAGGAAAACGTCCTTTGCGTTCGCCACGGGTGGTTGTGGGGGTTCCGGCGGGCGTTACCGAAGTTGAAAAGCGGGCAGTTGAGGATGCAGCGCGCAATGCCGGGGCTCGTGAGGCCTTTCTTATAGAGGAGCCAATGGCAGCGGCTATCGGGACGCGTCTTCCGGTCCAGGACGCACAAGGATCCATGATTGTTGATATCGGGGGCGGCACAACCGAAGTTGCCGTAATTTCCCTGGGTGGAATTGTTGCGGTGCGCTCAATTAAAATCGCTGGAGATCGATTAACCGAAGACATCCGGCATTTTGCCCAAGAAGAACTACGGGTATTGCTGGGGGAACGTACTGCCGAGGAGATAAAGATGGCTGCCGGTTCCGCGGTTTCTCGTGGAAACGCCAAAGCCCTGGAAGTTGCAATGCGGGGTCGGGATATCGTGACAGGCCTTCCGCGTGAGATCGTAGTAAACGATACACAACTTCGCCAGGCAATGGCACGATCGCTTGCCTCAATTGTCCATGCGGTTCGCGAGGTGATTGAAGAAACGCCGCCCGAGTTAGTCGCAGATATTATGTCACATGGCATCTTGCTTACGGGCGGGGGTGCACTTTTGAGGGGCATAGATCGGCTCATCTCCAACGAAACCCGTATGCCAACACTCATTGCGGACGACCCTATGACGGCTGTAGTGCGCGGGTGCGGTTTTGTGCTCGAAGATCTTAAAACGCTTGAAGAGGTGTTGGTTTCGGCTGACTCTGCTCCTATTACCATCACATAGCGGAAATCCGAAATTCGAATATCGAAATTCAAAACAAATCAGAAATTCAAATGTCCAAAATCTAAAACGTGTTTAAACATTTGGAATTTGGTTATTGGAATTTGTTTCGGATTTCGGATTTCGTGCTTCGAATTTCGAAATTATGTTGATACCCAAGCACAAACTGAGGCTCATTGTGGTGGTCGTCGCGGTGGCGGCGCTTTTTAACATAAGTTCCCGCATCGCATTTATACAAAATGCTCTTGATGCAACACTTTCGTTTCTTACATTCCGCAACAATACCGTACCCCAATTATCAGTTGAGGGCGATCTTCAAGAAGCGCAGGCGCGCATAAGGACGCTTGAAGAAGAAAATAAGGCATTATCATACGATCGCGAGCTTCTCTTGCCGCCAACCCCGTCTCGCATTCTTGTAAAAATCCTTTGGTATGATCCAGCGCTTTTGGCGGAACGGATCCGCATTAATCGTGGGGAAAGGGAGGGTATAAGGGAAGGGGCTGCAGTTACTGCGGCCGGGGAGCGTCTCGTAGGACGTGTTACTGCGGTATATCCCCATACCGCAGAGGTTGAACTTGTGACAAGTCCTGTGTTTGGAGGAGTAAGCGTAACGCTGCAAGATGCGGTGGGACTCGCGGTGCCTTCCTTGGGCGGAGTTTTTACTGTTCAGTTTATCAGCCGGGAAGATGTTCCAGAAGCGGGGACGGAAGTTCGTACCGCTGGTCGAGGAGACAATCTTCCGCAAGGGTTGTTGTTGGGGTATGTGGCGGAAGTGGAAACGAGTCCTAAAGATCCGTTTGCGCGCATTTCCGTAACCCCTGCTCTTGAAGATACATTCTCGATACTCTTTGTTTCTCCCTTCGCGCCATGATATTCTTCTTGCTTGCTCTGTTAGCCGTTGCTTCTGTGACGGACGCACTCATACCCTTGTTTTTTGGCGTTCAATGGATTTTTATTGCGATAGCCGCAGTGATTATGCTGGCACCTGTTCGTTCCCTTTGGATTATTATTATTGCAGGTGTTATCGCCGATCTTTTCGCCGGGTCACTCGTGGGAGCCACCACAATTGCGTTTGCTTTCGGGATTTTAGGCGCGCAACGGATCTTGCGTATCCTCGATCCCGTCTTAATTGTTTCACGGGCAGTTGCCGGTATTGTGTTTGTTTTTGTTTCATTTTTTGTTACAGCAGCATGGATGTTTCTTTCCCATCTTTCCGGAGCGCATTTAGTCATCCCGATCGTTGTTGTAGCTTTTTTGAGTTTTATTATTTCAGCTGGGATTATTATTATCACGGCCGCTCTTTTCTCGTTAGCAACCCTCGTTTTTCCTTTTTTGAACAAATGGTATGTCACGCGCGCGTAAGTCGTATATAGAGGTTGAAGAGGTCTTGGTTGATACACAACCAGTAACCGATGCGGCAGAGCGTCTTGAATGGCCTCCGGCAACCGGAAGGTTAATTGCGCTTTCGGTGCTTTTTTTTGCCGTGCTAGCAGTTTTTGTAGTACGGGTTTTTTCTCTTTCTATTGTGCGGGGAAACTTTTTTTCCTCTCGTGCCGAAGCGGCGCGAGAGCGGGCGTTTCCCATCATTCCTATTCGCGGCGTTATTTTTGACAGAAATGGAGCCTCGCTTGTTGCCAACACTCCGGGCATTACGGTGTATCTGGATCCGCTTTTTTTGCCGCAAAATTCTAGCGAGCGCGCTGCAATTTTTGAGGAACTTGGGCGTGCGCTTGGCAAAAGCCCTGGTGATATTGAAAACGCAGCAAGTGAACATGGGGCACGTGCCGACCTTTTGGAAATTGCTTCGGGTGTCGATGCGCCAGTTGCGGTCGATCTTTCGCTGCAAGATTTGCCCGGTGTCAGGATCGAACAGTCGTTTGTACGAAGCGTGACTGAACCAGATGTTTTTTCAACTATTGTAGGATATCTTGGGGCTCCTCCGCAAGATGCAGCGCTTGATGTTGCGGGGCTGCGCGTTGGACAAAGCGGGGTGGAGGCGACATACGGGGATATATTACGCGGAAGCATTGGTCAGCGCATTGCCGTGGTTGATGCACGAGGCCATGTGCGGAGCGAGAAGATTGCCCAAGAATCAGTGGTTGGTAACGATCTTATGTTGAGTGTCGACGCCGACCTTACTCGCGTTTTGTACAACGCCCTGGAGAACCAGCGCAAAATAGTTCAGGCACCCGCTGCGGCAGCTGTGGCACTTGACCCAAAAAGCGGGGAGATCCTTTCGCTTGTCAGTATCCCTTCTGTCAATGCCGATTTGCTGAATCGTGGCATTTCGCATAAAGAGTTTCAAAAGCTTATTGATGACCCACGAAGACCATTTTTAAATCGCGCTGTTGCCGGGCTTTACCCTTCTGGATCCACGATTAAGCCATTTGTTGCCGTAGCTGCGTTGGCAGAAAAGGTTATTTCTCCCGCCCGAAACATTTTTGTTTCTGGCTCAATCACTGTTCCTAGTATTTATGACCCATCGGTTACCTATACTTTTCCTGATTGGAAAGCGCATGGATGGGTAGATATGGTTGATGCGATTGCCGTATCGTCCAACGTTTACTTTTATACGGTGGGCGGTGGGTTTGGCGATATTAGGGGGTTAGGCGTTGAGCGATTGGATCGGTGGCTTTCGCGTTTTGGGTTTGGCTCGATTTTGAGAGTGGATTTGCCAGGAGAAGTTCCGGGCCGCGTACCCACACCCCAATGGAAAGAGGAAACAAAACAAGAGCAGTGGTTTATTGGTGATACCTATAATCTTTCCATTGGTCAGGGGGACTTTGCGGTGACTCCTTTACAATTGGCGGCAGCAACGGCAGCAGTAGCAAACCGGGGAATTGTTTTTAGACCTCATATTGCTAAACGTGTACAAGATCCCTTTGGTGGGGTTGTAGAGGAATTCGGTCCGCAAGAGGTTAATCGAATTGATGCTTCAGGGGATGCTTTTGATACCGTGCGCTTGGGGATGCGCATGTCTGTTGCTTCGCCCAAGGGTACGAACCGTTCAATGGCTGATTTGCCGGTAAAGGTTGCAGCAAAAACAGGGACAGCGCAAGCACCCCGCGAAAAGTTGCATGCCTGGGTTACGGCGTTTGCGCCGTATGAGGACCCGCAAATAGTGCTTGCGATTTTAATTGAGGAGGGAGGGCAGGGGACAGTTGCGACGGAAGTGGCAAAAGAGGTGCTGGCGTGGTACGCCGAAAATCGGTTGTGAGCGTTCGGGGCACGCGTCGAGAAAAGAGGACGAGCTCGCGAACCATCCGGAAAAATTCTCCGCCTCTATTGACTGCGATGAATTATTGATCCCACCGCCAACCCGAAAGAATTTTTCCGTAAGTTCCCTCGCGGGCTTATCTCTTACGCTTCATGCCGCTTTTGTTTTGGTTTTACTATCGGGGTCCGACCCCGATAGTTTTCAGTTGACTTATTTCTTTGGTGTGATAAAAATAAGGAGGAAGTTTTGAAAAACGAAGAAGGAGAGATTATGCAACTAAACGATAGGCCTTTTGGCGAGCTAGTGCTCGATAAAATGGTTTCAAGTTGGTGGTCGGCATTTTATTTTGCCTTTATCGCGGTCTTGTGTTGGATATTAACGATCATGTTCTTTCCCATAGATCCTTTGTGGGCAGTAGGGTCTATAGGATTTCTCGCATTTTTTTCCACGATTGGTGCCATCGATATGTTTTTCGTGAATAACCTAAAGCGAAAGAGTCCGGTCTGGAGGTTTTTGCATTGGTTAGGATTGTAATAAAATAGGCGGCAGCAATGCCGCTGTTTTTCTTGACACGCATGGTACTTTATGATAAGAGAAAAGTAGCTGAGTTGAAAAACGAAAGGAATGAGCATGTCTAAAGCGCTGGCCACATCCCCATCCGAGGAACTTCAGCGGCAAAGAGCTTTCGAGCACAACCACGAACGCGGGCGAACATGGTATAGGCCTGAGCATCGCGACGGCTTTGTCCGCGAATTTGTAGAACAAACGGTTAAAGATGGCCGTGTTGATTGGAAGGCGTTTGCAAAACTCGTAAGCCAGGAACACGGTTTTCGCGGCCTTACGTATAGCCCCTGGACATACCGTGAGGTACAGGACGCGTTTTTTGACAAATTGTTGGATCTTGGACTGTTAAGCTTTTATCCGCAATGGAATTATCATATTATGACAAGCGACAATTTTGGCAGCGATCCTTTTTATGGTTTCGGCCATCTCTATTTTACAAGGGCAAACGATGCGTTAGGTTACGCGAGGGCGGTCTATGCGCAACGTACCACTCAAATTCAGATTTTTCGCCTCCAACCCGCCAAGAAACTAAGGGTACCGCGGCAATAGCAAAAACGTAGTTCGGCTCGCACTATAATGGTGCGAGCTTTTATTTACGCTGTTTACTTTTTAGGGCTACATATAGTATAAGGAAGGCAGTAGCTCGATAACTAGAAAGGAGTTGGGGAGTGGAAAAGGCAAATAACCGAAAGACCTTTTATGGCGCGCTTGAGTTCACATATCGTTCCTTGGCAGCGGCCCTACGCATGGAACTTGAAAAGAAAGTGCAGCGCTTCACTGACTATGCGATGCGCATGGCACAGCATGAGCTTGAACGATCCGATTCGGCTTTCGCTGCTGCCAAACGGCCCAATAGGTGGTTGCTTGATTCCTCGTTAGCCCACACGCATTACGAGGGAACAAAAAAGCATATCGCATTACTGCGAGGCATTACCTTGGGCGAAAACTCCGACCATTCCCGGGCAATAGTTTTGAAGGCGACGCAGTTTGTGGAATATATGGCCGAGCGCGAAGTGCTTATGGGCAAAAAAACAAAAGCAAGGCCACGAAATGCTTAAAGCGGTACTTTTTGATCTTGGTGGTACACTAGTTGACTTTGCGGGTGGCGATTTGGATAGCTACCGCGCATCATTCCTGGCTGTTGCGGCAAAGCACCCAGACCGATATCAAGAGATTGTTTCTGCACATACGCAATATCTTTTGCTCCGCCATAAAGCCCTCGTCACCCTACAAGAGGCCACCTTTGAAGAAGCGCTGAACCGTACCCTTTATGATTTGTCTCGGACGGAGCTACGTATCTTGCTTGAGGAGCTTCATGAGCAGGAACTAAAAAGGGCATCGTTGTGTTCGGAAACCCAGGAAGCATTACGCAGTTTACATATGCGAGGTATGCGGATGGGATTGGTTTCCAATAATCCGTTTCCCAGCTCGATCCTTCGGCTCATCCTTACGCATTTTGGCATACGGGAGTATTTCGAAGTCGTGGTTTCTTCTGCCGATGTTGCGGTACGCAAACCCAATCCAGATATTTTTTTTGTAGCGCTTGATGCTATGCATATTGCCCCATGCGATGCATTGTACGTGGGCGATACGATAGAGAAAGATGTGGCCGGGGCAAAGGCCGCTGGCATGAAGGCGGCATGGATTAACCGCAAAAGCCAAAGCACCAAAGCGCCAATACCCGATTACGATATTTCGTCGCTCTTTGAGCTCGTTGCGATCGTAAAATAGCTTAGAAATAATACACCCCGCTTGTGCGGGGTGCTCAACTTTTGCGCCAAATATGTAATGCGGAAAATTGCGTATCTGTTTTGAAAAAACCTAAGAGTACCAGCCGTTCTTCCTCCGAGAATGGCGGATGAACGCTTACCAGCAATTCCCGCGAGGCGGTTTCGTTGTTGTTTTTTATCAGCAAGATAAATGCTTCTGACATATCTGTATGAATTTCTACACAATCAAAGCCAAAACATAGATGGCCGACAAGCAGGGTTGGGGTGTGTGCAATGATATCGAAAAGGTATTTAAGATACTCTTTGGGATCGGTGGTGGAGTCGTTGAATTCATAGATAACTTCTCCCCGCCATAATATAAACGCATAGGGGAGCGATGGAACATCGAAATACTCCATAAGTTCCACGTATTCCTCATCGTCGGCCTCCAGTGCCACAGCGCGCAAGGGCAGGTTAAGGTTTGCGATATACATGTTTATCGCGGCATCAAACAGGTCGCTTGCAAGCTCGCCTCGTTGTCCGAACCTGATTAAAAGGGGTTGAGGAGAGGCATTGATACGTTCGAAAAACTCAGCAAAGGAAATATCATCCCAAAATTCCATTGCTTCCGCCTTGAGTTTTTAAGGCATCTGCCTTGATGCTACAAGAATTTTTCCCCCTTGACAAGCGTTTGTGCCGCGCTACACTGAAAGCCGAAGTATGTAATGTGTTGCCTTGAGGAACCAACCCGGATTTTTTGTAGGGACGGCCGGGAAAGCGCTTTTTGACCGAACGCTTTCCCGGCTGCCTTTTGCGGAAAGAGGCCTTTGAAAAATAAACATGACAACCAATAAAACGTGAACCCATGAAATCGCGGACAAACGCGGACTGGACGCGGACTAACGCTGAATTTTCTGCGTAAGTCAGCGTAACGTCAGCGGAGGTCTGCGTACGAGGATCGGGAATGGGAGGAAAAACACAAAAGGAGGAAATATGTGTGGTTTGACAAGACAGGACGTAGATTATCTTGACGGGCGAATGTCTCTTGGCGATTACTACTGGTATCTACAAGATCGATGTTTTCTAAAACTGCTTGGCGGCGTCGTGAACGATGCAACGCATTTTTACTCCCGGGTGCGTAACGGGCAGGGCAAAACCCTAAAGGAATCTTGTGCACGAGGGGAAGCAAAAAGAAGCTCGTGAATGGATTGAAGCCATTAAACAAGGATTGTTTCATTAATAATGATTTCCAAAGCATCTGAATGTGAGATTTTTGTAATGCGCGGAGGCATAGACAAAAATCACCTTCGCGCCATACACGGCCCAAGATTTATTCTTGAAGCCGAAAACTGCGCGCGTCGCGCATTGAATGTTGCGCTCCGGCGCGCAGCACAAGCGGATAAAACCAAGGCAAGAAAATAACTTGCCTCTTCCCACTCCCGATTCTCACCAGCGTAATGCGCTGGTCTGGACTTTTCATGGTTCACGGCGATTAAAGCCCGGCCACCAGGGCTGGGCGAAGATCCTGAGCGCACGAAGGATTCCCATAAGGTAACCCTTCACTGCGTTCAGGGTATAAGAACCACTAACGCTTGTCTTTGGACTCGCGAAGTGGTTCTAATAGAGAGTTTGATCCTGGCTCAGGATGAACGCTGGCGGCGTGGATAAGGCATGCAAGTCAAGGGGCCTCGCCATTCGTTATAGCAATATAATGAGGGCGGGGAACCGGCGAACGAGTCAGTATTACCTTGGTATCTCCCCCAAAGACGGGTATAGCTCATCGAAAGATGGGGTAATCCCCGATAATCTCGCAAGAGCAAAGACGCAAGTCACTTTGGGAAGAGCCTCGGTCCTATCAGGTAGTTGGTGAGGTAACGGCTCACCAAGCCAATGACGGGTAGGGGGTGTGAGAGCATGACCCCCGACGAGGGCACTGCGACACGGGCCCTACTCCTACGGGAGGCTGCAGTCGAGAATATTCGACAATGGGCGAAAGCCTGATCGAGCGACGCCGCGTGCGGGAAGAAGCCCTTCGGGGTGTAAACCGCTTTTCTAGGGGAAGAACTTCGGTGACGGTACCCTAGGAATAAGAGGTTGCTAACTCTGTGCCAGCAGCAGCGGTAATACAGAGACCTCAAGCGTTATCCGGATTTATTGGGCGTAAAGCGCAGGTAGGCGGTAATTCAGGTCGGCTGTGAAAGCCCCGGGCTCAACCCGGGAACTGCAGCCGAAACCGTTTTACTTGAGGGCGCAAGAGGCTGATGGAACTCACGGTGGAGGGGTGAAATCCGTTGATATCGTGGGGAACACCAAAGGCGAAGGCATTCAGCTGGTGCGCTCCTGACGCTGAGCTGCGAAAGCGTGGGTCGCGAATGGGATTAGATACCCCAGTAGTCCACGCCCTAAACGATGGATGCTAGCTGTGGGGAGTATCGACCCTCTCCGTGGCGAAGCTAACGCGTTAAGCATCCCGCCTGGGAAGTACGGCCGCAAGGCTAAAACTCAAAGGAATAGACGGGGACTTGCACAAGTGGTGGAGCATGTGGTTCAATTCGACGATAAGCGAAGAACCTTACCAGGGCTTGAAATCCCGCCGTCCTATCTTCTGGAAACAGAAGAAATTCGCAAGAAGGGCGGGACAGGTGCTGCATGGTTGTCGTCAGCTCGTGCCGTGAGGTGTTCGGTTCAGTCCGGTAACGAGCGCAACCCCTGTTGCGTGTTATACGTGTCACGCGAAACTGCCCGAGACAATCGGGAGGAAGGCGGGGACGACGTCAAATCAGCATGGCCCTTATGCCCTGGGCGACACACGTGCTACAGTGGCCGGTACAATGGGTTGCCAAAGAGCAATCTGGAGCTAATCCTAAAAACCGGCCTCGGTTCGGATTGCGGGCTGCAACTCGCCCGCATGAAGACGGAATCACTAGTAATCGCGCATCAGCCATGGCGCGGTGAATACGTTCTCAAGTCTTGTACTCACAATAAAAGCGCACAGCAGTATATTTTTCTAAGTGGTTGAAATCCACTTCTCTTTTCCCGTTAAAGAGATAGCCGAAGGATAGCGCATTTTCGCGAGAGAATGCGTGAAGGATCCGAACGCAAAGAACAGCCCCAACAAAAAGGACGAATCGACCTGCGAAGGGGCGGTGAGCGCAGGGAAGATTCTATAAAAAGTCCGTTAGGGATGCTTGGAAGAGAAAAATATATAACCTGTGGAGATCTGGCGTTGTTACTGCGTGAATACGTAGTATAATGAAACTTACGCAGCGTCAGAAGTCAGCTGAGCCATAGTAATTCAAGAAATATGAATAAAGGGCTCACTCAATACATGCTTACAGCAGATTATATTGTTGGGCTTGTCGACGGAGAAGGCAGTTTTACTGCATATATCCGCGATGAAGCAAAACCCGTTAAAAGAAAGCGCCGCGCGAAAGCAGAACCAAAATTTTTCCTGAAACTAGTCGAAAAGGATAAAGTAATCCTAGAGGCACTTCAGAAATTCTTTGGTTGCGGGAATGTTTACTTTCAAAAAGATACCCGCAGGAATCATCAAAATTGTTACCGATTCGAAGTAACAAGTCGTAAGGATTTGAAAGAGGTTATTATTCCATTCTTTCAACAAAATCCATTGCGCGTTCCTTCGAAACGCAGGGATTTTGATATTTTTTGTCGTTTGTTTGCGCGAATAGAAAACGGCGACCATTTCACCAAAAATGGTTTGCGGCGTCTTCATCTGCTTAAAGAGCAAATGCATTGAGCTCGCGTAGTGCGAGAAATCCGCTCGCTACGTGGGAACATCAATTCTTAGTTTCAAGAAGATAATCGCCCGTCAAGCCAGTGAAGCCGGCAGTACCCGAAGTTCCCATTTTTGGGGCCGACGGTAAGGTCGGTGACAAGGGCTAAGTCGTAACAAGGCATCCGTAGCGGAAGCTGTGGATGGATCACCTCCTTTCTAGGGAGAAATTGACAGGTACGGTGCAATCGTGGTCTGGCATCACTACTTCGGTAGCGTTGTTACACCATCGCACTTACTCCTGACAACCCTAGGTCGATATTGAGAGCCGAGAGTACTCGCTCTCAATGAAGTGTTGGCCGATGAACTTTAACTCTCGGCTAGGTATCCCAAAACCTTAAGGATTACTTGTCCCGAGCGAGGCGAAAGTCCTGCTTGAGACGAACCGAGGAATCGCCGTGAACCATGAGGAGTCCAAAAACAGGGTACAGGGTTCAGTAATCAGGGTACAGAAATAACAAATCCCGCCGAAAGGCGGGGTTTTGTGTTCGAATATATTGAAGGTAATTAGTTTTAACACAAAACCCGAACAAGTTTTGATATAATAGAAAAATGAAGCCGACATTGGCAGTAGCCGCTTTTATTCTTGCGTGTACGGCATTGATGGGCGCAGGAATGATATTTGTGTTGCGTCGAGTACAGGAGCCCTTATTTATAAATCCCCAGCATACCTACTCTCAAAATGCTCCGGCATCCGTTGATGAAATTCCTCGTGTTTACTTTTATGGAAACCCAAATCTATCGTTGGAGCAGATAGAGATGAAGATCATTGTTTTTGTTCCGCAAAATCCTGACTACGAAAGAAATCAGATCGTCACCGAAGACCCCAACGAACCCTTCGACGTGGAGGAAAAACCAAACCTCGCCTTATTTCAAGGATATTTGGAGGAAGCGATTTTACCTAAGATATCAGAATTCCATAATCGAGAATTTAAAAATCTTTCCGAGATTGACTTCCGTGTATATCCCGACATCGTATATGGCTTGAGAGATGGAAATTATTACGAGCAAGATTTTCTTGATGTTGCCGCAAAGACGCCCCTTCGGTTTATAAATCACGAATTACACAACCGGCTTTTTAGTTCCCAAGGCGATCTTTACAATAAGGGTTTTGTGCAAGGAGGAGACGATACGTATGAGGTGATTATGATTATTTATGTGGCAAATGTGCCTCGTGTTTCGTTTAGAGACGAGATCCTTCCTTTGTTTGCTTTTACAGACGATCTTGAAAGTACGCGTTCATTCTTGGTTTATTATCCGCTTTTTAAAAATTATGAATTAACTGCAGCAGCAATTTATCACGAGCTTCTTCATGTGATGGGCGTACCAGAACAATATGATCTTTTTTCATCGGACGTGCTGCAACAGGTCGAAGCACGTGGTGATATCATGGGTATCGGAGCTTCTGGCTTTTTGCTCGAGACGTATTTAGGAAATGACATAAAAACTAATATGGGGATCGAGCTCGCCGAAGAATCGTCGTGAACCATTACGCATGAAATCTGATGAAGAGCTAAAAAAGGCATTCGAGCTTTATATAGACACCGAGGGGATATTACATCTCGACTTTTTGGCTTTTCAGGAAGACATCGAAGACCAAAACCGTATCGCAGAGTTGGTTGATGCAGAAGGGGATGCAATTTTCGCCAAGGATACAAGCAAATCGTACAATTGTTTGGTCGGCCTTTCTCGTATTGATAAGTTTAAGCCAATACCTTCCAAAACACAGGAGCGTTATGTGAATATGTTGTCCAAAAAACAGGTGCGTAAAGTTGCCTTTGCCGGGCTAGGCCCTTTTTATAGGACCCTGGCGTATTTCATGACAAAACTCTCTGGCAAAATAACAAAAGTCGGCTTTTTTGATTCTGAAAAGGAGGCGCTTTCTTGGCTAAAAGAGGAATGAGGTACCGATTTTATCTAATACTACTGGCGTTTGTTTTTACCGCTCCCACCGGGCGGTTTTTGTTTTCGGCTTGCATTTTTAATTGAGGAGTGATACGATGTTTGCGGCAGTAAATTAAAAAACGAAAAAGGAGAAAGCGCGTGCCGAATAGGTTTTACTTAAGTACGTACCTTGGTGTTGAGAAGGGCATGGGAACCATGCAAATTTGGCTGAGCGATGGGCTGCTCACTCGTATGGATTCCAGTGTCTTTCGCAGAATGCTTGCGGAAGGGGATGTCGTACTTTCTGAGTGCGAACCCCGCGCCCGTGGTGTTTATACCCTTGCTATCGCAAAGGTTGAGGGGTTCCGGGAAGACGGCATAACGCCTTTACGTCTCAAGTGCGTGTGGGGCAGGGATATTTCTCTTTCCGGCAACGAAGAGATTATTGATCACCGCAAAGGTCATACCAAAGATTGCTCCTGCGGCGCTTAAAAGATCAATGACAATGGGCCGTCCCTGGCGACGGCTTTTTTCTTTTACGGATGGCCCTTGCGTTTTGCGTGAGGAATTCGATGCGCACTACGTTTCATTTTTATCCAAGGCATGGAACACCATACCGCTTGATATTGACATAATCTCAAAAAGTAGTATAATATAATTAGTAGCTTATCAACGGTTATTTGCGACGACAATTCTCCGTAGTGTTTCCAGAAAGGATACACCAATGAAAACAGCGAAGCTGTTTATACTAACCTTTGTACTTGCCGTTTCCTCTATCGCGCTCGTCGCCTGCTCCTCACCGTCTCCGTCTGTAGTGTCGGTAGAAACGGTCACTGGGACCATTGTGGTGAAGGAGAAGTTGCCGGCGCGGCTCTTCTTCAGCGATTTCAAGCTCACTGTTTCGTTTCAGGATGTCGAGGAGACCTTCGATGTATCCTACAACGAGTACAAAAGCTTTGAAGTTGGCGACCCGATCCTCACTTGTCTAGTTGAGGAGCAAGAGCAGGACGGCACAATACGGCATGTCCTTAAGCGCGCTTGTCCCACGAAACACAAGTAAGTTGGACGTTCGTGCTTTCGGCACTCCAGGGCCTCGGCATCACCCGAGGCCCGTTCTCATAAGAAAACGCCCTTACGAATTTGATTCAGCCCCACCGCTTGTTTACCCCGCGCTAAATGGTGCGGGGTTTTTTGTCTTTTACCGCTCCCTCCGGGCGGTTTTTGTTTACAATTCTTTAATATGCATAAAACCGCCATGTTGCATGGCGGCTTTCTTGATGTTTTCACCACAATAAAAGCGGACAATGGAGACAGGGATCATGAAAGGATTAGATCCTAGCAGGTCGCCGTATAGACGTTTACGTATAAATCAATAGGGGCAGCTAACATGTCGGATGTTCCAAAACCAGTGTAAATGTCTAAATGCCAACCGTGAAGCCCTTCTCCCGTGTCTTCAACAACATAAATCCCATTCCATGTATTGCCTTCTCCCCAGTCAAGGTAGTACCGTGTGCCCAGGGGGTTTACATTAAGGTCGGCGGCCATTGTGTGCTGCACGTAGGGCCATCCATCTCCGCCCGCAATGCTTTCTCCCAGCTGTTCTCTTGTGTATGACGGGCTTGCGGCTTTGTTGGTTGTGATGGAATCGTATCTATAGTATCGGCCATTGCGCCCTACACCCGTTCCTTCAAGGCGCACTGCGTTATAAAATTCGATCCAGCTGGCGTAATCCCCCTCGTAGGCATCGAAGTATTTCGTACTTCGCACACCCGACACAACCAAAGAACCTCTGCACCCTTCATCATGCATAGGAGCAGCAGCCGATTGCCTTCTTGATGTTTCTGCCGCCTTTTTAATCGCTTCTTTTTCTGTGTGCTGTGTTGCCGGCTGTTCGATCGTATTCCTTGCGATATTTTTTGGCTGGATCATGGGTTGGGCGGCAAGAATGTCAGATTTGAAACCCATTTTGTTGTTCAGGATGAAGGTATTGAGATCCGCCCGTTCTTGATTGTTTATGCTCTCAGCTTGTAGTCGGATTTGAGCAATTGAATGATTACTTAAAGCGATTGTCATAATCACAATGGCTAAGACGAAACCAGTAACCCTTTTTGTTTTCATGTTCTCCTCTCAAAATATTTTCAAGGTTCTCCTTTCTTATTAAAGCGTAATATTTAATAAAAGTCAAGCTCAGGCAGTTTCCTGCGGTGTTTTATTTTTTTCTATTATATGTTATAAGCTAATTAGTACCTTAGGAGGTGTGCCAGTGATGTCACGCGTTTTGTACCTTCACAGAAAGATTTTTGCTAACACCGTTTTTATTTTCCATTTAAGTTGGGCCGCATTGATTCTTTGCGGAAGCATCTTTGCTATTGCAATGGGCTGGTACCGCCCGATCCATTTCGCCTTAATGGCAATAACCATCAGCGCTCAACTGCTTTTCCGGGGATGTCCATTAACAATTCTAGAGAATATGCTGCGAAGGAGCGACGACGAAAGGTTTAAGGATTTTAAAGGAAGATTTATCGCCTATTACCTCAATAAATGGTTCGGTTTTAATCTTTCAGCAAAAATTGTCACCGTGGGCGCTTGGTTGCTCTTTGTTTTTGCGGCCGTTCTTTTCGTAGTATTCCTTCTTGGGAAATAGAAAGCGCATAAATTGGCACGATTTTTCTGGCGGCCTTAACGTTTCTCGAATTTTTGGAAAGCGAACAAGGGCTGGGGGTGCCAGTAAAGATCGTATCGTACGGTCCTCGCAGCGACCAAAAAACTTTTCTTTTGTAAATAGACCGCAGGAAACTTCCTGCGGCTTTTTGTTCTCGGTGCGGCAATAACTAAGCTTTGTTTGACAAATCAAAAAAAAGTTTTAAGATATATTTAGTTCTTAGAAAATTGAAAAGGTGATTTTTCGTGAAAAGAGCATCACATATCGCTGTGCTTGTTACATTTCTCATACTTTTTTCTTCATGTACCGAACTTTTTGGTTATCCTGAAAAAATACCTGCTTCTTTCCCAACTCCTTCACCAATACCTGAAGCGACCCCAAGCCCTACGCCCACGGTACCAACCCCAACGCCAAGCCCCACTCCAATTCCAACGCCCACACCAACGCCAGCCCCTACTGTTTCTCCAGCGCCGACATCTCCACCTGTCCGTACCTACGTTATACGGAATGGAGATACGCTTTGGGCAATTGCGCAACGCTTCCAAATTTCGGTGTGCGCCCTTGTAACGGCAAATAATATCGTAAATTCATCGTTGATCCATCCGGGAGAGATTCTTATTGTCCCAGATGTGTCTTCCGGCGATACCGGATGCATAACCAAAACACGCCCTTCCCAACCGCCACAGTCGTCCTCGTCGCTACCCCGCGGACCTTGTAATTCGACATTCACGGTTTCTATCCTCTCTCCGGAACTTAAGAAATTGGTTGATGGGGCCATTGCTCAATACGCTTCTATTTTTGGATGCCAAAAGTTTGTTTATCGTAACGATAGTCCAGATATCGTCGTGAGCATCGGTCCGTTGGACGATGCCGGAAATGGCCGATGGATAGCAGCCGCCATCGTTTACCCGGAACCGCCGCATGAAGTTATTGTGAATGAAAAGTGTTGGGGTATGGTGCGGTATACGTGGATTGATATTGCGCATGAATTTGGCCACGTCCTTGGCTGGAACGACCTTGATGGTCATCCATTTATGGTTGCCCCGGCTCCTTCTGGAGCGTACGTTGGAGAAAATTTAATAATTATGTGTTAGTGTTAAAAGCCCCATCAAGGGGCTTGCTTTTTTTGGAAACAGTGATACGATGTTACGCAGAAAACATTAACAAAGGAAGAACTACAACAGATGAAACTCTGGACGTGGGATACTATGCTCGCCGAGGGCGTAGAGAGCCATCCCGAAGAGCTTGATGCTTTCAACTCTCTTTCGCGGATTGCGTATGCATCGTTTGAGGAATGGCTTGGGCTTGATATGCTCAAATGTGATCTTGCTACGGTCATTGTTGGCTGCCGTTGCCCCGATTCTTTGAAAGAACAGCAAAAAGAAGCTATGGCGTGGCGCCGCAGGATTACCGGATCCGATGACCCTATGCAGTGGATCTTGCGTCACAGCAGGAATCCGCGCAACGTCGGTTTTATCAATGCTCTCACCCGTCGTTACCAGCGAAAGAAACTCTGCCACAGAAATTGGAATGGCCCTCGTGCGGGAATCCGTTGCTATTGCGACGAACACAATCACGAGCCCCAACCCGGGGCTTGATTTTTTGGTTGGATGGTATAAGCTGCTTTTAGAAAGGAATTAACAAAGGAAAAAGGAGTATCAAATGTTTTTGGTCGTGTTCGTTTCCGTTATTGTCGTAATGATATTCATTGTGTTAGTTCAGGAATCTGGAAACAATACTTCCAAAACCCATTTTCATTACCCCTATCCACGGGATTACGTTTGGGTTTGTGAAGAAGGGCCTCATGAGATTGATCCTGTTGAGGTAGGCCGTGATAGTAATCGCGAAGCTGCTTGTTCTGTTCATGGCAAAAAGCTTACGGAATTGCGCCGTTGTTCTTTGGGTTAATTTTTAAAAAGAGCCAGCCAACCGCTGGCTTTTTATCTTTTCCGGCGGGCGGGTTATGTTTTGAAGTTTTTGTAGGTACTGTAAATCGAAGCGAAGGCGTTGACTTTTTTATTTTATTATGCTATAAGACATAAGGCATTAGATCTTTGAAATCAGAAAGGAGCAGCGCATGAAAATACTGCAACTAGCACCTGCATGGGAGCCAGTACCGCCACCCGCATATGGCGGCACGGAAGCAGTGGTTGCTGCGCTCGTTGGTGCCCTTTGTGACGATTCTGAATACGACACAATGCTTGCGTGCAGCACCGATTCAAATATAAGTAACCCCAGATTGCGACGCATTGATGCAGGAGTTCCCTCGCTGCGGCGCCAACGCTTTGAAGACAAAAAGCCGTACGACTGGCTTCACGTATCTCATGCATTGCGCGTGGCACGGGAAGAGCAGGTTGACCTTATCCATAACCATGCGGGCGAGCTTCCTATGGCATTTGCGCCGCAAGGAATTCCCATGCTTACAACAGCCCATTGCCTTGCAACACAAGATACCGAAGCGATTTGGCAAGGGCAGCAGGGATGGTGGAATACGATAAGCCGTGCGCAACATGCCGCCATGCCCGAAACAGTTGGGGGAAATTATGCGGGTACTGTTTACAACGGCATTGAAGTTGCTTCGTTTCCCTTTGGCGATGCTGCGCAAAAAGAAGGGTATCTGCTTTTTATGGGACGGATGTCTCCTGAAAAAGGACCGCATGTGGCGTGTAAAATCGCGCAGCGGCTCGGTATGCCGCTTATCCTTGCGGGAAAGCTTGATCCCGACAAACCCTCGGACGAAGAGTATTTCCGCAAATACGTGGAGCCCTTTGTAGACGGAGATCGCATCTGTTATGTCGGCGAGGCAGGCGCAAGACGCAAACGGCAGCTTTATATGCGCGCAATGGCAACGCTTGCTCCTATTTCGTGGGAAGAGCCGTTTGGGTTGGTGCTTGCAGAATCCCTTGCGTGTGGTACGCCCGTGATTTCATTTTCTCGTGGGGCTGCTCCCGAAATCATCCGAAATGGCGTCACGGGGTACGTGGTTGTAGCAAACGATGAAGATGCAATGGCACAGGCCGTTTTGCATATCGAGCAGATTGATCCTTCCGCGTGTCGGAAGGATATGGAAAATCGGTTTGATGTTTCCGTGATGGCCGCTGCGTATAAGGATCTCTACGAACGTATTCTGGCACAGAGGCCTCTACCGGTAGCTGCTTTACAGTAATGTCCATAGTTACATATAAATCGCCGCCCCCAACGGGCGGTGTTTTCTTAATGTTGCTTTTTTGCGGGTAGTATGCTTTAATATATAAAACGACATTAAAAACTAAAGAGGAGATATCTAATAATGGAGAAGCTGCTTTTCCGAATGATCGTATTTGGTATTGGCTATCTTGGTGTAAAGGCCATCTATGCGGGCGATTGGGTGTTGGCCATAGTCGGTTTTGTTTTCCTGGGTATTTTGACTGTTCTCGTTTTGTCTGATTTTTCCGAAGATTTCAGTATAGAGCAAAACAAAGAAGAACCATTACTATAAATCGATCATGCATTACTATGACGCTTGCTGGCTGCCCTCGGGCGGCCTTTTTGTATGGCATAGATTGGCGCGGGCCAAACATTTATTTCTCAAAGCATACTTCGTCTGCGCCGATTTGTATGACATTGGCAACCGCGCAGGGTATTTCTTTGTCGTAATTGTGTCCGACGCCGCTTGGCATATTTTTTGCGGAGAACAATTCAAACCATATATGACCAAACGTAAGCAGCGGCCACCATCGCGTGTCTTTTCGTAGTTCTGGCGGCCGGGGTTGATTTAGCCATTCCGGCTGCTGATATAACAAACGCGGTGTAAACCACACGACCGGATCCGTTGCATTGTATAAGAACGCCACGCGTGACGGTCCCCAATTTTCCGGCACATTCAAAAGATCAGCAGCATGGGCTGCAACCCGAACCGCGCCGCTATGGTCGCCGTTTGTTCTTGTTTTTTTAAATATTTGGGGAAGGCCAAATGAAGACCAGAGGGGGCCGGACGCCGGGGAGCCAACCCACAGCGCCCCGTCGATACTGCGCGTAATCCCTTCTAATGATGTGTCCGCAAAGATCTCTTGTGATCCCATTGAACCTAAACTTTCTCCATAGATGTATACTTTCGGCCGTTGCTCTTTGGGCATTTGATCTAAACGCTGCCGAATTTTTGAGAATAAAAGCGCACTTGCTTTTCCTGGGATAGTGCGATCCCGAAGATATTGCATTATCGCTTGGTTGTTGGAATATTGTAACGAAATTGACGCGGAGTTTCCACGCGTCAGTCGTTCAACCGCTTCCACGGCAACCGGATTTACCCAACCCGTTCCCGAAGGAGTAAAAAAAACCACCGCCGATCGCTCAAATGCCCTCATTCTTTCAAATTCTTGCATTATGAGGTCAATGCGTTTTTCAAGGTCGGGTTCGTTTTCCATGCTTGCATAAATTCGTATTGGTTCGACGGTTTTTTCGGGCATAGAGCCAGGAAGCGACTGGGCATCTCTCGCAATAAATTCTTGGCCTTTTTGCCCAAGTTGCTCCCACAAAACGAGCGAATTTGGACCACCGCTGCGCAACAAAGAGGAGGGCGGCGCAAGCGAGATGCCTTTTGGACGTGAACTGATGTCAAAAGAAAACTGGAGGGCAAAGATGGAAAGAGAAAACAACGCATACCCCAAACCCGCGATCAGGGCCCACACAATTGCATGGATAAGTGCGGGTGCGGTGGGGATGCGGCGTGCGGCAAAACGCGCGAATGTTCGAATAAGCCGACCGATTTGTAAGACAAGCGATGCCGCGCCAATGCTTCCTAAAAGAATCAAAAGCCAGTCGGGGGTATTGGTTTCAATTTTCAGTGCAGTTCTTTGTTCTTGTTGAAGCACAAACTGGTTTTGCGTCAAAAAAACCGCAATTGCGGCAATAATAAAAATAGCGAGATGTTTTAACCGGCGGGGCAGGAAATTTTTTCCAGCGACACCGGTTTTTTGAAAGACCAATTCCAGCAATAAACCGATGTCGTATCCTACGGCAATTACAATGCCGCCAAAAATAATTTGGCTTACGGCACCAAGCGGCAACAGCGGAGGGCGCAGCGATTCTATAAAAAGAACGGCACCGATAAGGCCTCCTGGAATTGAAAAGCGCATACTTTTATTATAGTACGCTCGTTTTAGAAAATTCCAGCTTACGTTTTTATTTTTGTTACGCTCCCAGCGGACGGATCTTTGATATAATAAAAATATGGAGCTTTGCTTTCATCAAAATCCTGCATTATGACCATAACGATTACATGGAAAGGCGTTACCACGGTTTCGGTTATGGGACTTATAGCCGCATTTATTTTATTTCGGTATTTTTTATATATTGATTCTTCTGCTGGTTGCAGAATTACCATTTTGCCGTCTTGGCTTGAGTTCAGCAATCTTAATGTCCAGCGGTCAATTAGAATCCTTAAACACGCTTCGCCCCCAGATTATCAGGATTTGTGCATGTATGTGAAGACGATTGATCCGAATTTGGCATGCGCGGGTTTTGAGGGTGGATGTTTTTATCCCAACCGCCCTCGGAGTATTTCGGTTAGCACCTCGCAGCAAAGCGCTGCCTGGACGGTAGGGGTTTTGGTTCACGAAACGTGTCATGCGAAACAATTTCATGAGGATCGGCCCTTGGATGAGGGCGAATGCTATGAGGCGGATTCAAGGATTTTAAAGCGTATTGCGGCATTTTAATATGGAACTATTTTTAGGTGCATTCAGACGCGCGGCGTGGCCGGTAGGCATTCTGTTTGTCGCGGTTTCGGGGTTTATTTTTGCGGCAAACCTATTTTCATATTTTGATCCATTCTCTTTCTGTTATATCGGCATCGACAACGATTTTTTCCGTGGCAACCAAAAAACCATTAAACAAGCGCTTCATCTCTTAAAGCAGCAAGACCGGGCCGCATACCGCACCGTATGCCGGTATATCGATGCCATTATCGAAGACAATTGTTTGTTTCGGGATGCAAGGGGCGGAGGCGTTTCCCGGCCCGACGTAGAGGGGTGTTATATTGTTGGCTCACGACTTATGTATATGCGTCCAACTGAAGAATCATCCGATGTTATTGTCCGCGGGCGCGCAGAAACCATTAAGAAATATTCCGCATATAGCAAAAGCTTTTGGACCGGGCAATTTGAGTTCGACACCGAATCCGCCATTACACCAACCGAAGGGAACGAGCCATCGAAGACGGAACAAGCTGGTGACGACGAATTGTGAAACACTGTTGATTTTTTTAAAAATCATGCTATGCTTATCGCAACGCATCTTGATATGTCAATAGGGAGGTAAGCATGTCCCACTGTTGTGGGCCGAAAGACAAAGGCCTTGGGTATCTCAACGGCAAGAGCCGGGAAGAGATCGCTCACATTGCAAAAGAGCGCAAAGATGAAATCATTGTTGAATTACGTCGTGCCGCATGGTTTCTATGCGAAGGGGACGCTGCCGGAATTTTATCTGGCGTGCGCGTTGGGGAAGGTAATACCTATTATACTTTCACGCGGATTGCCGAGAAGATATTGTACGCCGCAAACACTATGGCACAAAACAAGCAGGCCATCTGTGATGACCCCGACGTGTTTGGCGGTATTTATTACGCCGCACTTTTTTCAACGTATGTGAATAAGATTGAGCGCATCAAGGATGTGCACGGAGGTATTATACCCAAACCCGACGAGAAACGACGTAGACCTTTTAAAGGAATGATGTCACAAAACACACCCGCTTGATTGCAAGCGGGTTTTGTTCAATCATTTCTGCGGGCTTGATATTTTTAAAATATTATGGTATAAGAGATAAACGGCTGCTTTACTTTCATATTATCGTTTATTAAAATAGGCAAAGTATATTTTTGCTCATTTGGCTTTTATGGCCGGCTCTAAAACAAAATCGAAATCCTATCCTCAATTTCCCTCCGAACTTAAACAACAGCTGCCTCCCAAAGAGGCGCTTGAACTTATGCCCCGAGATCTTATCGAAGAGTTCGGGGCGTTTGTGTTTGCTAAAGACGAGGATGGCGTTAAGATTGCGGCACGAGATCCTAATGACAAGTTCTTGCGCCGGTTTATCGATGAGCGTTTTGGCGAAAGGGTTGTGTGGCACATTGCACAGGAGGAGGATCTTGCGTTTCTTCTGGATAATCTTGCCCGAAATTTTTCCGAAGAAATCGGGCGCCTTGCAGACGGTTCCGCAGGCACCAATGGCAATATCGTTTCATTGGTTGATCGCATTTTTCGTTTTGCATTTTCTAAAGCCGCAAGCGATATTCATATAGAACCTACTCGTGAAGTATCGGTCGTGCGTTTTCGGATCGATGGCGTGCTGCATACCCTCTTACGGCTTCCAAGCGACATACACAATGCTTTGGTGTCGCGCATCAAAATTTTGGGGAACCTGAAAATAGACGAGTATCGCAGGCCGCAGGACGGTCGCATTGAACTTGTCGAATTCCCCGACTTAACATTGCGCATTTCGACCGTGCCAACGCTCTATGGCGAAAAAGTTGCGATCAGGGTGTTGGACGATTCGCATAAAGATTTTTCATTGCGTTCGCTGGGGTTTTCAGAAGCGCAGGAAGCCATTTTGGTACGCAATATCGAAAAGCCGTTTGGCATGATTGTGACTTCCGGTCCCACAGGTTCTGGTAAGACCACGACGCTTTATGGGTTGCTGCACATGGTTCCTAAAGAAGAGGTGAACATTTCGACGCTCGAGGATCCGGTTGAGTATGCGTTGGCCGGGGTCAATCAGATACAAGTTGATCCTCGCGCACAATTAACATTTGCATCGGGCTTGCGTTCCCTTTTGCGTCAAGACCCCGATGTCATGATGGTAGGTGAAATCCGCGATTCCGAAACCGCTATCATGGCGGCAGAAGCGGCATTGACCGGCCATCTTGTTCTCACAACCCTTCACACCAACGATGCCCCTTCAGTTTTTACGCGGCTTTTGGAAATGAAAGTCGAGGATTTTACCGTTGCCTCAACCATGAATGTTGTCGTTGCCCAGCGTTTAGTCAGGAAACTCTGTCAGGCCTGTTCGAAAAACGAAAAGCTCGGATCGGCCATCCTTCAAAAAATTAAAGAACGGCCGGACATTTTAGCAACGCTTGAGGCAATGGGTTCTGGTATTTCTTCCCTTGCCGATAAAGAATTCAAGACCCCCGTAGGGTGCGATATGTGTCTGCAGAGCGGGTATCGAGGTAGGGTGGGGCTTTTTGAGGTGCTTGAGATGAGTAAAACCGTGCACGATTTGGTGTTACAGCACGCGTCGGCAGATCGCATTCGTGATGCGGCTCTCCAGTCGGGTTTTCGCGATATCCTTGCTGACGGCATAGATAAGGCGCTTGCCGGCACGACGTCTTTTGCCGAAGTGCTCCGCGCAACCCGGAACTCATAATATATTTTGTAAAATCCATCTCATGGCTTCTTTCTCGTATCGGGTCGTTACCAAAGAAAATAAGGTTATTGTTGGATCTTTAGTTGCGCCCTCGCATAAAAAGGCGTTGGTGGCCATTGCAAAGGAGCACCAAGAAAGCACGGTGCTTTTTGCCATACCCGATAAGACCCGCGATGCGTACAGGGGCTTCCTTAATATATCTTTCGGGTTTTCGGCTTCCGACCGCATTTTCTTTTTCCGCAATCTAGCAGCGATGCTTTCTGCAGGCCTTGCGCTTACAGACGCTTTCCGGGTACTTGAGGAGCAGACGCAGCATAAGCCGACAGCTAAAAAAGTATTTGCGAAGATTCGGGAAAATATTGAAAATGGTCAGAAGCTTTCCAGCGCCATGAAACGGTTTCCGCGGTATTTTTCCGGTTTTTTATGCGAAAGCGTTGCGGTCGGCGAAACGACGGGGCGTTTGATAGATACGCTTGAGGTCATCGCCGACGACTTAGAACAAGAACACGAACTGAAACGCCTTGTTCGTGCACAGATGGCATATCCCGCGGTCGTGGTGGTTGTTATGATTGGGGTGATGACGGTGCTTATGATGTATGTGTTGCCACAGATTGCGGAATTATTTTATGAGCTTGAGGTGCCGCTGCCGTTACTTACGCGCATACTTCTTGGGGTAAGTTATGTGTTAAAAACATACCCGTGGGCAGTAGCGCTTGTGTTGGGTGTAATTATTGGCTCAATCGTGTTGGCGCTGCGCAAAGAAAAAAGCCGCTATGTTGTGCATTATTTGATGCTGAAGTTGCCGCTTTTTGGCGAGATTATGAAACAAACAAACTTGGCATTATATTTTCGCGCGTTGCATTCACTTTTTGCAAGCGGGATTTCTTTGGTGCGGTCGGTTGAGATCGCAAAGGAAACGTTGCGTAACGCCGTCTTTCGGCATGCGTTGGATGCCGCCCAACCCATTTTGTTGCATGGCGCCCCGCTTTCCGACACCCTAAAACCCTACCCTTTTTTATTTCCCATACAGGCGCAGCGCATTATTGAAGTTGGAGAACGGTCAGGTAAACTTGAGGAAAGTTTTGAGCACCTGACGCGTTACTATGAACGTGCCGTGCGCCATAAGCTTCAAACGCTCGCTACGGTGCTTGAGCCATTTTTGATCGTTATTGTGGGCATTATGGTCGGCGGGCTTGCGCTTTCAGTATTTTTGCCGCTGTATCAAACCGTCTATGTCATTAAATAACCATCACCATTCTCTTCGTGGATTTTCGTTGGTTGAAATTACCATGGTCGTTGGTCTTATCTCTATGCTTGCGCTGGGGCTTGTGGTTTCGTTTGCTGCTGCTAAAAAACAGGTGGCGCTCGACGACGTTCAGGCATCGGTAACGCAGGCGCTTGAACGCGCGCGCAACCGCGCATCTTCAGGCGTGGGGAACGAAGACCACGGGGTTTATTTTGCTGAAGATAAAATTGTTGTTTTTGAGGGCTCTGTCTATATAGAAGGCGAAGGAGAAGCAAGCACATTGCCGCCGCTTTATTCGCTGGCACCAGCCGATACCGCGGTTATTTTTTCTCGCTTAAGCGCCGAAGCAGATTCCGCAAATTCATTTGTTATAACGGGTCCTAACGAAGAGACGAGAACAGTATCGGTAAATGAAAACGGTTCTATTTATGTTGAGTAAAAAACAAAAAAACGGCTTTGCGTTGGTTGAGATACTGGTGAGCATCGCGATAGTCGCGATGCTTGTGTTAACGCTGCAAACGCTTATTGTGCGTTCGGTTCGCATTAGCCGTATTAATAAAGAACAGCTGCAGGCGACATTATATCTGCGTGAGATGGCAGAGGCGGCAAGGGATCTGGAGCAGTCCGACTGGGCATCGCTTACCAACCCTTTGTGTAATACTCCAGAGGTATGTCATTTCGAGATATCCGGTGGCGCGTGGGTACTCACCGCCGGTTCTGAAACCGCGGGCAAGTTTACCCGATCATTTTCAGTGCATCCGGTGTACCGCGACCAGACGGATTTCCCAAATATCATCACTGAAATGGGGATGGAAGATATTGATACCAAAAAGGTGGTAGCAACGGTTTCATGGGATTCGCGCACAATGACATTGGAAACGTTTGCCCATAATTTTCCTCTTGACTAACCATGAGAACGAACCGGTCTGGCCTTACGCTTGTCGAAATGCTAATCACCATAGGGCTTGGGGTGACTATTGCAGCTATTGTCGGATCAATTGCAATATCGGGTATTGTCCATATCCGCACCGTAAAGCGGCAGGAACGCCTCTATTCCAATGCCGCGCATGTTTCCGATACGCTTGCTTATTGGGTAAGGCAGGCAGAGGCGCTTAACGTGATTTCGCCCACAGAGCTTGTCATGACATTTCCGGATTCAACCCAAAAAACTTTTTTAAAGGACGGTACCCGTATTATGTTTGACGGGGTGGCGCTTACCGAAGATAATAGCGAGGTTACCAATCTTTCTTTTGTTGCGCTGCCCGTTTCCGTTCAGGTTTCTGCAACACTCCGGTATGCTGGGTCGGATGAGGAAATTTCTTTCAGTACTGCCGCGGCACGGCGCAATAATTAGCATTCTCTGTATGGTTCAAAAAATCGATACACTCAAAAAATCTCCCGGTATTGTTGGTCTGGTCATTGTGCTGGGCGTGGGTTTTGTTGCGTTGATTGGCGGCATTACCGCTGCTCGCGGGACGCTTGGCCAATTCGTGCAGCAGCGCAATATTGTTTCCGGAGACCAGGCATTTTATACTGCCGAGTCAAATGCCACAGAAGGACTTTTTCAACTTTTGCATTCTTCACAAAGCACTTATTCCGGGGGTGATGGCATTTTACTAAACGACGTTTCCACAGCACGCATTGAAACGGAATCGGTAACGTGTGCCGATACACGCGTGCGCGGTATTGCCGACAAGCGCAAAAACCATCGCGAGGTGGTTGCAGTGGTACGTATGTTTCCGGAGTGTTTGCCGTTTCAGTATGCGGTGTTTACTCCAAACGAACTCGATCTGAATGGAAACGCAACGGTTAATGGAAGCGCTTTTGCAACGAATGGCATTGACCTTTCTGGAAGCGCTGAAATTAATGGCGACACCATTGAGGGCACGACTTCTCCGGTACCGCAGTTTGACGGAGATCCCTATCGCGACGCAGCAACTGTGGGGGGTACATTGTTTACTAACCCAGCTGACGCGGAAAGCTATCTTAGTAATCAAACACGCAATGCCGTGGTGTTTGTTGACAGCCCCGGCACCGTACACATTACCGGCAACAATACAGACCTCACGGGAAGTTTATGGGTAGAGGGAGACCTTGAATTAAATGGCGGGCATTTTGTCGGCGATGGGTCCTATGCAGCTCTTGTGGTGCGGGGTGACTTAACACTTACGGGCAACTCGCATATTGAGGGGATTGTGTATGTGATCGGCTCAACCACCGTTGGTGCAGGAACCATTATTATTGATGGGTCGCTTATTTCTATCGGTGAAACGAATGTTACCAATATTTTAGGTAATGTTACGGTAAATTATGATCCCAGCTTGCTTGATATTTGGGAGGATACCATTGGGCTTGAGCCGTCTGATTTTCCGCCGGAAATTTTAAGCTGGGGAGAAGAATAATAGCTCGCGAACTACCGGAAAAATTCTCCGCCTCCATCAGATAATTTCATCAATGATTCCACCGCCAACCCGAGAGAATTTTTCCGGCAGTTTCGCTTGCAAAGCGATGGAATTGACAGAAAAGCTCTCTTATGCTATACTTTGAGAAACATTATAATTGACGCAAGGCCTTGCCTCGCATACACTTAAAAAGGTCAATAAATAAACAAATAAACAAATTTTTATGTATAACATCCCATCGTTTTCGCCCAATGCCTTTTGGCTGGGCAGCAAGGTCGCATCCCGCAGGAAAACTTTTGCGTTCGTCGCCGTTTCGGTAACGGTCTTGTCATTACTCATGACGCTTGTTGGGTCAGGCGTTGTTGCCGCGCCACCGGATACAGTTACGATTTGTCACGCGACTGGCTCAAACAGCAATCCCTATGTTATACACAATCCAGCTAAATCAGGCGATGTGAGTGGTCACGATGGTCACAACGGCCCCGTATGGTTTTCTGGAATTACTGAAACATGGGGTGATATCATTCCTCCCTTTGATTATGAAGGCGGGAGCTATCCCGGAAAGAATTGGACAGAAGCCGGGCAAGCATTTTACAACAACAGTTGTAATATCCCTGCACCTCCGCCTGTTGAATCAACGCTTACGTTAGAGAAAATTATTGATGGCGGCGGCGCAACTCTCGATGGCTTCGTTCCTTTGATTGTTGGATACGACGGCGAAGTAACATGGGGGGTTCCAGTAACGCTTGACCCAGACGATTATACCGTTGATGAACTGGCCCTTGTTGATGACTATGAAGCAGGCGAATGGGGTGGTGATTGTGCTCCGGACGGCACCGTTACGCTTGGCGAAGGCGAAAACCTCACGTGTACTATTACGAACACCTTTGTTCCCGAGCCGACTTATTCGCTTTGGGGTTACAAGTACAACTGGGATACAGAAGATGATCTGCTTTCTGGTTGGACCATTGAACTCTATGACGAAAATGAGGAATTGCTTGATATAGATGTTACGGACGGAGGTTATTACGCTTTTGAAGATCTTCTTGCGGGCGACTATTTTATTTGTGAAGTCACACAAGACGCCGAAGGCGGCGTGTGGGTACAAATGTCTCCGGATGGATGTTATAGCGTCACGCTTCCTGACGACGGAGAAGGCGGACCGTACGATTTCTGGAATCAATTCATCGGGGATGAAATCCCAACCTTTTCGATTTCGGGATTTAAATTTGATCAAAGCGAAGAAGGGCTCGCCGGTTGGACGACCTTTCTTGACGAAAATGGAAACAGCCAACTTGATGAAGGTGAAGCGTGGACGGTAACGATCAATGACGGCTACTTTGAATTCACGAATCTTCTTGCCGATGAATACACTGTTTGCGAAGTTCAACAGGAAGGATGGAATCAATTCTGGCCAGAAAGCGGCTGTTACAGCGTTTCGCTCCCGTGGCTAGAGGGAGAAGGCGGGAATTTTGATTGGGCGATTTTTGGGAACCAGGAAATTCCCGAACCCCCGACTTTTACAATCTTCGGATGGAAGTTTGATACAGAATTGTGGGGCGATACGCTTTCTGGTTGGTGGATTTCCCTCTGGTCCGATGACGAACAGGTTGGAGATCCGGTCCAGACGGACGAGAACGGTTATTACGAATTCTCCGAACTTCCGGAAGGGATTTATCAAGTGTGCGAGGATTTGAATTCGTTACCCGGCGACTGGACGTCGATTTTCCCCGGTGGCGACGGATGCGTAGACGGCATCGACCTTCCCGAGGAAGCAAATGAGGAGAACGGCTACGAGGTGGACTTCGTGAATCAGCTGAATCCTCCGCAGCAGCCCGAACCCGGCACTATTATTGTCCAAAAAGAAACGAATCTTGACGAAGACCAAACACTATTTGAATTTATCGCAAGCTACACCGAAAACTTTTTCCTTGGGAATGGCGAAAGCAACAATAGCGGTCCACTCGATGCGGGTACTTATTCGGTAAGTGAGGTGAACCTTCCAGCAAATTGGTCGCTTACCAATGTATTCTGCAGCAACGAAAGTTCTCCTGACGAAATTGTTCTGGATGAAGGCGAAACCGTAACGTGTGTATTTACGAATACGTTTGAGGAGTCACCACCTCCTCCGCCACCGCCGCCGCCTCCACCTCCTCCGCCACCGCCTTCCAACCCGCCTCCTAGCCCTTCGCCTTCTCCCGTGCTTACGATTGTGAAATCAGTTTCTGATGTATTTACAACTCCTGGCGGAACCTTGACCTACACTATTGTGGTTTCAAATACGAGCTTCGGTACTGCCATGAATGTGGTGCTCACCGATTCGCTTCCGGCAGGATTTACCTACGTTGACCCCGCAGGAGCTACAACGCAGTCGTGGAACCTGGGTGATATGCCGTTTGGCGATTCAGAAACCGTCACATACAGCGTAGTGGTCGGCGGCGACGTAACTCCCGGAACATACGTGAACTTTGCACAAGTGAACGCTACAAATTATCCGACCATTTCAGACGATGAAGGCGTTGAAATCCGAGCAGGGGAAGTATTGGGTTTTGAGGAACTTCCAGAAACCGGCGGATCCACAACATATGTGCCGTTCCTCCTTTTGTTTGCTCTTATGGCAACCGGAGCAGGAATGCAATTGGTGCGACGCCGAATCTAACAGAGGACAGATTACAAAACACCCCCCGTTCTGCGGGGGTGTTTTGATATGGTATAGTGGAGAATATATGCAAGCTGCCATTTCTCTTACAAATGTCACCAAAAAATTTGGCACCATGGTTGCGGTGGACAACCTTTCTCTTGAAATTAAGACAGGGGAACTCTATGGCTTTATTGGCCCGAACGGTTCCGGAAAAACCACGACCATTAAAATGATGACGGGCTTATATCGGCCGACGTCCGGTACGGTTATGGTATCCGGATTTGACCTTGCGAAAACGCCAGAAAAAGCAAAAGCCACCTTTGGTTATATTCCGGACGAGCCGTTTGTGTATGAACGCATGTCGGGGCGGGAATTTCTCTATCTTGTCGGGGCGCTCTACCGACTTTCAAAAGAAAAGGTTACCGCGCGCCTTGAAGAGCTTAAACATGTATTTCCGGTTGAGGGAATCTGGGATGAATACGCCGAAAACTATTCGCGCGGCAACAAGCAAAAGCTTACTATTTTGGCAGCGTTGTTACACAATCCCAAAATCCTTGTTATTGACGAGCCAATTGTGGGACTCGATCCGGAAAGCACGCAAAGTGCCAAGAAGATTTTGCAGGATTTTGTTGCTCGTGGCGGAACAGTATTTGTTGCAACTCATACGCTTTCTTTTGCACAGGACGTATGCACCAAAATCGGAATTTTGAAAAACGGAAGGGTGCTGGTTGAGGGAACATTAGAGGAGCTCCGTCACAAGGCGCGGGGCGAAGCGCAGTCGCTTGAAGAATTATACCTTACCCTGACACATTAGTAGTTGGTACTATGAATGTTATTTTGCCGCTTCTTTGGTCTAAATTTTCTTTTTTCTCAAAAATCGTAAAAGATCGCGACTGGACGCTTGGTATCGTGGTTTTCGGATTTTTCTTTATCGCTTTTTTGGTTGCTGCTGCAACCTTTGCCTTTTTGTGGCGCGGCTTTATTTTTTTAAAAGACCAGCCGGTGTTTGGCGAGGCGTTGATGGTTTATGCGCTTGAGGCGGGTTTCGCCATTGTTTTTTCGCTTTTAGTGGTTTCCAGTATTTCGAGCGGTCTTTCGGTGCTTTTTCGTTCTTCCGAGCTTAGCTTTCTTGCTTCGCGCCCCGTCTCATTTCCGAAGCTCTTTTCGTACGGGTTTTTAAAAAATTTCCTGATTTCCAGCTGGCCGGTTATGGTATTGGGAACGCCGGCGATTTTTGCGCTTGGTTTGGTGTACGCAAGATCTTTTTGGTTTTATGTACTTGCCTTTTTCGGGGCCTTTGTTTTTTCGCTTATAGCCATCGCGTTGGGCACGTTTTGCGCGCTCATTTTTGGAGCTCTCATCCCGCGCATTAACCGCACTTACCTTTGGGCAGCGCTTCTTACCCCGCTTGTTATTTTGGGGATTTTATTTGCGCAATCCATTGTGCCTGTCCATTTTGAGGCCATGTTCCGCGCCGATGTATTAGAAGAAGAAGTTGTGTCAACCATTGATATCGAGCGGAATTTTCAATGGTGGCCAAGCCATATATTTGTAAATCTTTTGCGAAACGCCACACAAAACGCTTTTGCCTCATTGCTACAATTGGTTGTGAGCTTTACTCTTTTTGCGGGGTTTGCCGTTTTGATTTTGGGAAGTGTTGCAAAAAAAACATATTTTGCATTGTGGGCGAAGTTTCAGGAAACTTCGTTTGTCGCTGGTGGCTCTTTAAACCATATCGTAAGGCGCCCGCGCGGAATTCCCCATATTATCCCCGGCGAATTTGGCGTAATGCTTTGGAAAGATCTTTTTTCACTTCTCCGTAATTCCAATACTTTTTATTCCCTTGGGTTTCTCCTTTTTTTGTTATTCTTCTATGTGCTTGGGATCGTGCGGGTCGTGAACCGCGAAGAAACTGCTTCCTCCCAATATCTGCCGTTGCTCATTGCCCTTACGGTCGCTATCATTGGATACTTTGCGGCAATTTTTGCTTTGCGTTTCGTGTTTCCTGCAATCAGCCGGGAAGGAAAAAGTGCTTGGGTTTTGTGGTCCAGTCCCTTCCGTTTACACACTATGATATGGGAGAAATTCCTTTTTTATAGTTTTCTTTTTGCCGTGTTGCTTGAAGCGCTTTTCCTTTTCTCATCGCGTTTCTTGATCGATGACCTTTTTATTACGCTCGTTCTATCAATTATGGTGGCAATGATGGTTGCAACTATTTGTGCCTGCGCATTAGGGCTGGGTTCCGCCCTTCCCGATTTTCGGTACGACGACGCCGAACGCTTAAGCAATACTCCCGGCGGCCTGGGTGTAGTGTTTCTTTCGATACTTTATGTCGGAGCTATCTCCTTCTTGGGATATATGGCGGCCAAAGGAAGCGCCTTGCCAATTTCTTTGGGAATAGCTGTTATCCTGTCCGGCGTCTTGAGTTTTTATTTCCTTCGGCTTGCGTTTGTTAAGATCCGATATATTCGTTAATACATGAGCGACGGACTCCCGTCTTCTATTTGACAGAGGGAAGACGATGCGCTATCATGGGCCAGTCGTGGTTTCTGGCTTGAGGCCGAAACAAAGTAGGTTGAAATGTCGTGAGCCACGAGAGTAAAAAGGTCGTTTTTAGTTTGCCCCCAGACAAAAGTACATTCGTGTTCGTCGTTTTGGGGCACAATATCGTGGCTTACGATGATCAAGGCGGCGGTGGATTTGCTCCCCGTCCCATGGTGCAGGGCAATTGGGCATGTTCCGATTGCGGCACCGCAATCACCGAGCTTCCATTCGCCCCATCGGGTGATCGGCCGGTGTACTGCAGGGACTGTTTCCGTAAACACCGCCCACCGCGACGCAATTTCCGTCGCTAAAGGAAGACGCCCCCGATTTCATCGGGGGCGTTGATGTTTACGCTGCAAGTTCGGCAAGCGCTTTTCGTGCCTTGGTCGGGAGATCCGCAGTTGCTCCGCGACCGGCGCGTTGAATAAGTTCTCGTACGGTTTCACGGTCGATCCGTAAACCGTACAGAAGCGAGAGCGCTTCAATAATCTGGGACCGGCGCGGCTTGTTGGGCATGTGGTAATCGGGTGTTTTGTCCGGGTCTTTGGCAAGGCCAAGACATGCACCCAGGCATGCGATGGGGCGGTTGAAATTCGGCATACACCACTCAAGTTCCGCGCCGCAACGCTTTATTGCATTGCCGTTTCTGTCGTATTCCAGCCCTTCCTCGTCTTCCCTGGTGTAGTGCCACTCGTCATTTTCGGGTATCCGAAGCCGGGTGTTACAGGTGAAGTTTGGCTCTTGCGTCGGGCTCTTGAAAAGAACCTTATTGACGCGGTGGCATTCGGGGCACTTTGCCCACCATTGGACCTTTACGTCTTCGCCACAAACCTCACAGGGGGCATAGCCGCCACCCAACACGGTAAGCGTCATGCGCGTATCGCGCGCCTCCCGTATTTGCGGAAGACACGTATCGCAGTAGACGCGTTGGCCGGGCCTTGGCTCAAAAGGCGGGAATGCCTCCGAGTCGCAGCTTGCGCATGAGTACATGCGCTTTGCCTCCAGCGCGTCTTCTGGCTCGCGTTGCCTAATGGCAAAGCGAACCTGGGGTTTAGGGGTGGGGATTGTTGCGGCAGTCGTTTTTGCTGCACTCTCCTCAACCTCCTCATAGTGACCCCCTTGACGAGGGTCGCTAACCCATCTTTTCATGTAAAAAAGCACCTCCTTATAGGATGGGCGTATTATACAGCATTAAATATAATATGTCAAGAAGTTTTGGTATGGTATACGATCATATCTGACACTCCCTACTATGGGAGTAATGACACACGACACCCAACTCCTCATTGCGACCGAGCGCGAACGGTGGCTGAAACTGCATCTTAAGGGAGGCATGACCATTAC